>JAESGB010000115.1_pt1 | contig 47433 bp, 40 predicted proteins | sample 9266211 | NCBI WGS metagenome assembly JAESGB01 (sample SAMN14514844, study PRJNA621659) | algae metagenome | isolation source: Goleter apudmare HA4340-LM2 and co-occurring heterotrophs from cave wall... | place: USA: Maniniholo cave, Kauai, Hawaii | collected 2009-07-28 | reverse complement strand
CTTAGGCTTTAGGGGTTTAACTCAGTCTGACTCAGTTTGTAAAATAACTGGGGTAATTTCTGATGACTAGTTTGTTGGTTCGCGAGTCATACTCGCGAACCAACTTCTTTTTGTCCAAAGTCCAATAGGGCTGCTATATTGACTAATTTGCTAAAGAAACTGACTTACTAACAGGAATATGAATTTCATAAAGTCATGTTTATGGTTTATGTGCCACTAAATCAACTCATTAATTATTTAAGAGTTCGTTGTTGATAGTTGATTTATACATACGATAAGTCTAAAGCATAAATAATTGATGAGGTATTCGTAAAACTTTTTTAATGACATTGCAAAGTTGAGTGTACAATTCAGTATTGTTACTAATTTAGTATGCACTTAAAATACATTTTTTGAACGGATTGAAGATGTTTTTCAGGTACAAAGATGTAATATTGTTTACTAATTAGGGCTTGCTGAAAAAGTCTTCTCGTGAGGGTAGGCAATAGGGAATAGCGCAAAGTGCGGTCTTGGGTTTTCCCCAAGTAGAGCAACTTTGCAAGAGAGGCAACAGGCAATAGTTTCATCCTGATTTTTTGTGGTTTTTTGTGACCTAACCCATAAGAAATGCCAGATTTTTCAGCCTGATACCCCTATAAACAGGCACCTTTTTGTAGGGAAATAGCCCCAAATTATTGATAAATCAACATTTATTCAGTAGACCCTAATTAGGAGTATTAATAAAAATTCAAAGTTCTTAATCCATATAAATCCCCTAAAGTTTTCTTGAGATTACCTTGAAGATTTGTCATTACGAAAGAAGTTGAATTCTCTGGCATGGTTTCTGGATCAGTATTTATTTCCCAGTAAGTTATGGCTCTTTTTTTACCATAAATTATTTCCCTAATGTATCTAATTTCTGATTTCTGATTGCTAAATGTTCTCTCAAATTTACACCACTTATTCGCCCTAACGCTCTGTCCTGCTGGTACCCAGACTCCATGATTACTTCTTATCGCTACGACATAATCTAATTTATATTCAGCTAGAGACATACCATTCCAAATGAGCGAAACGCTTACGCTGTATTCATTTTGAATTTTGCGGAAAGTTCTGTAGGCGGTGAGCGCAGCCACACGTGCGGTGAAGCAGCTCGATCTTGGGGTTTCCCCAAGTAGAGGGACTGCTGAACCCGTAAGGGATCTGCCGCCAAGTGGACTGCCGTTCCCCGGAGGGGTTTCCCAACCGAGGAAACTTTTCAAGACGAATTTTGAATTCACTGCGGTACTAAGTATTTAGACCAAGTTCTATTTTCCGTTTTCCGATTCCCTCTTCCTTACTAATTGCGGTTGTCCCCAGAGGATACGCTCTTGCTTGTAAATAGCAATTCCTGGTTTGGCTCCCTTGGGTTTGTAGACATGCTTGGGCTGGGTATAAACTACTGGTACTTGGTCACTCTGTCGAGCGCGGCTGTAGTAGGTGGCTAGATTAGCAGCGAATTGCAAATCAGCTGCTTCTGGGACAGTCCCCGGTTTTAGACGCAGTAATACATGACTCCCTGGAATTTCTTGAGCATGAAACCACAGGTCATAATCCCCGGCTACACGAAAGGTGAGTTGGTCATTTTGGCGATTATTGCGGCCGATTAATACTTCAAAGCCACTGGGAGTGCGGTAACGGTAGAAGTTGGTGCTGGCGTCTGCGTTGGCGCTACGGCTGCGGTGTTCTGGATCTTCTAGATACTTTTGTCCAATCAATTCCTCACGAATTTCTTCTAGGGCTTGCAAATCTTCTGCTGTTTGGTAATTTTCTATCTGAGATATTGCTGATTCTACCTGTTCTAAATATGCGATTTCAGTATTTACATCCAACAGTAGCGGTTCAACAGCAGCACGCGCACGTTTGAGTTTTTGGTGCTGCTTATAAAGACCTTGGGCATTTTGCACAGCGTTTTTATCTGGCTGAAGAGCGATCGCTATTGGCTTATTAGTCTCAAAGTCAAGGAGGATAATTTCTTTCATCCCTGGCTCCCAGTTTTGCAAATGAGCCATCAACAAATCAGCTTTCTGGCGATATTCATCGGCTCGATCTGATTGCTGCAAGCGTTCTTCAAAGGTTTTAGCCTTGTGGCGCAACTTCACCAGAATATTATTGAGTTTCTGATTGAGCTGATGTCGCAGTTGGGAAAATAATTGTTGATTGAGTTGGTCAGTGTAATAGCGGCTGAGTAGTTCTTGGATGTCTGTTGCATCTGTCACTCCACCCCAACCCATGACAGTGTAACCAGATGGAGTCCAAGCGGGGTGAAACTTTTTGGCTTCCAAAGCTTGTAGCCATTCTTGCCACCTTTGAAATAGCCGTTCCCAATCTTGGGGAGTCAGGGTATCGGTGGTAGTGTCTGGCGATAAATTCACCGAGTACACCATTAAATGTATCAGTGCTGCACTCAAGCCGCTATAACTTTTGAGTAACTGACGCTTAATGCTTCCTGGTACTAAACTAACTCTTTCTTGCCAGCGTTCTAAAGATTCACTCAAACTAGGAACGGCACCAGTCAGCTTGGGTGGTGTTTCATAGGGTTGTCCGGTTTGGATGGGACGAACACTAGATTGTTGCTGACTGACTTGATGGGCGGCGGTGATAATCAGATTGTTCTCATCGGTGAGAATGACATTGCTGTATTTGCCCATGATTTCCGCGTAGACATGATACAGAGGGCTTTCTCCCGGACGGCGAGCAAATTGTAAATCAATCACCCTCTCCCAAGGAGCGATCGCTTCTATTCCCACCAAGGCCAAACCACCCAATTGGTGTACTAGTTGCTGGCTAAAGGTAAAGGTATCAGGGATGCGCGGTGGTGGCTCGCCAATGCAAATGTGTGCAGCTTGGGGATGCCAAGAAATCTCTAGCCAAGCCCGTTGTTTTAGGGTACGCAATGCCACATGAATAGTGTAGCGATCGCGCTGGTAAACTTGCTCTGTCCTTGATGGTAGCCAGTTAGCGCGGATTTCGCTACAAGCAGCTGTGAGGGTAGTAAAGTCAACTGGTTGCACAAGAATTTGCCTTGCCGTTGGCTGTCAAAGGTCGATGCTCAGTATATGCTATCGTGTCTAGTCCATAATGAAAAAACGGTCAGGTTAATTAATCCTGACCGTGTTTATCTTTAGTATTAGTGCCCAAATCTATCAAATCTCAACCTGCTGAATAGCTGCCTTTTTGCGTTTCACAGCAGTTGCACCTGCGATCGTCACCCCAAAAATAGCACCCAGTACACTAGGCTCTGGGACTGATTTGGAAGTACCTACTTTGATTTGAAAAGCCAGATTAGAACGACTAGGTGCAGTACCCACCCAACTCATTGAGGTTTTACCAGTTAGTGTGAAGGGAGTGGAAATCTTACCCAAACGGAAATAATCTACATCCGCAGTGGTGCTTGTACTTGCGGATGCTAAACTCCCGATGCTCACACCATTGAAAACTAGGTCAGTCAGGGACAGAGCATTTTGCAGGTTGTTATTATTACCTTTTTGAGCAAAGGTGCGGAAATAGATGTCTGTTACAGGTCCGCTAAAAGCTTGAGACAATTGTATTGTTTGGTTAGCATCGAAAACTTTGAAAGTCACCTGGCTACCTGTATATTCCAGATTGAAGTCCCAGACTTTAGCATTTCCCCAAGCAAAATTACCAGGATCTACATTTGCACCAGTTGCTGTATTAATTCCTAGTTCTCGTTCTCCGGTTCCTGTACTATTATTACCAATCCGACCCTCGGCAACAAATAACTCTGTAAAGTCACCGTTGTTTATTAGTGCCCTGAAATCGAAATCATCAAAGCCTGGGTTAGCATCTTGGGATTTCAATGGTATGAGTGTGGCGGCTTTAGCTGGGTTAGGAGCCATGAATAACCCCAAGCTAACTAAACCTAAAGCCCAAAATAATTTACTAAAACCTCTAAGCTGATTGAGTAGCATTGTTTCTCCTGGAAATAATTAATTATTTTTCGTGATTGATTTTTGTGCTGTGTTTTCCACTTAAATAAGAAAGTAACTGACACTAATTAACGTCTTTTTTACCTGATATAACTACAATAATTCTATTTAAGTGGAATGTTTTTATGCTGTTTTAAGCTTAAAACAAACTCTTGTGTTTTGTCGAGAATTAGTAGCATTTTTAATAGAAAATTTATATACAAAAAGCTTTAAATATTTTAGGAAAACTACGGAAAATAGGGCTTTAATTTTAGATGTTTACTAAATAAAAAACGATAAACACAAGAAAAAATACTTAAAATTCCGCAGTGTTCTCAAAAACTTAACATGCTCAATACAAATAACTTAGGGGTACACTTAGGTTTATTGGTGTCAACTTAACGCAAAAATTCCAGTCCGCTAGAGAATAAATTCCCTGGCGGACTGATTATTATGTGTTACTCAATCCCAATTGCTGATTCCACAGCAAATTACTTAGTGGCTAATACAGGTTCTTTAGCTGTTTGTTGCAACAATTGGGTGTAAAGTTCACTTAGTTGATGAGCTACACCATCCCAACTGAAGTTTTCGATGACGCGTTTTCTCCCAGCTTTACCTAGTTGATCTCGCCATTCAGGATTGGAGAGAATGCGGTCAATGGCTTTTGCAAAGGCTATGACATTTTGTGGTGGCGCTAGTAAACCAGTTTCTTCATCAACCACGGTAAACTGGAGTCCGCCGACATCACTAGCAACCACTGGTGTCCCACTGGCCATAGCTTCGATAGCTACGAGTCCAAAGGGTTCATAGTGGCTAGGAACAACGCAAACATCAGCCGCAGCGTAGTAAGTGGGTAGAATTTCTTGGCTGAGACGACCGGGTAAGCTGGTAAAGTCGCTCATCCCTAATTCCTGAATGATACCCTCGATGCGATCGCGCTCAATACCATCGCTGTTTCCGGGTGTGCTACCACCACCGATAATTAGCTTGAGATTTTTTGACCCGTACAACTTAGATTCTCGCACAGCACGGACTAAGGTTTCTATGCCTTTGCGCGGGTCAAAACGTCCCACATATAAAACAACTTTGTCTTCTGGATTAATTCCTAACTCTGTTCTCGCTGCGGTTCTCTCAACTGAGCCAAAGCGCCGAATATCTGTACCACAGGGAATAATGTCGATATTGCCTTTCGTGGAAACGAGCGATCGCATATGTTGTTGCTCTTGAGGACTCGTTGCTACAATTCTTTCTGCTGTTTCCAACACTTCTTTTTCTACTGCTAATCGCTGACTAGCAACTAGAGGAATTTTTTCTATTGTGTTGTACTTGACTGCTCCTAATGAGTGGTAGGTGTGAACTTGCTTGCTTTTTTGAATAGTCTTTAACTGCATTCCTACCCAGCTAGAGTGCCAATAGTTTGTGTGAACTAACTGATATCTAATGCCGTTTTCTTTCTGAAATTTCAGAAGATTTTCCACAAATTCTGGCAGATAGGTAAAAAGATTGTCTCTTGGTACAAACTCTAAGGGACCAGCTTTGAAACGAATAGTTCGACAATTTTGGTTGTGTTGAACAATGGTGTCTTGCGCCTCACTCACTTTACGAGTAAACATATCAACTTGCCATCCTAGCTGCGCTAGTGCTTCACCCACTTGACGGACATAGACATTTTGTCCTCCAGCTTCTTCTTTCCCAATTTCAACTGCCGGGTCTCCGTGAACTGAAATCAAGGCGATGCGTTTTTCAGTGGTAGCGTTCATAGTTTGTATGTTGCTGATTGTAAAAAGGTATCAAGCGTCTGTAAAACTTGCGTCTAGCACTTTTACCGAAAAGATTTAGGAACTTTGATTAATATTTATTTTAATTTAATATGTCAATTTTTTTTTATCTATCTGCTACAAGAAATATCTCTTTTAGCTACGTGTTTATATTTAATTTATTTATACATAAATGGCTATATTTGTATCTAATGCTGGTATGCAGTTAACTTATATTTAGCAGCGTTATTGATGCATTGACAATCTAAAAGATGTAGAAATGATAAGAGATTTGACTATGATTATAGGCAAATTTCAGTACTAAATTAGTAGTTAATAATTAATTGTAAATCGTATTTTTATTGATGTACTCTGCTCATGATTTTTTTGGTTTATTTTGGGCTTGGCTGTCTATAAACATTCTAGAAAGTTAGTTTTTATGACTAGACTGCTTGTTGGGATCAAGAATGTAATATTTATTTAATGTGACTAAGTATACTAAGATTGAATTAAAAATAATATTGTTACATATGATACCGAATTCACAAAAAGTTGTACTTTGTGATCAAGAGTAAAAGTTTACATTGCTAAATTTTAAGTCGGTTAAAAAACCTATGTCACTTATAGAATTTCCTGATAATTCCAATGGCAGAATGAAGCTGCTAAACTACTGGCAGACCCAATACCTTTGGGGGAAGAAAGAAGGGGAAAAATGCCTTAAGAGTAGACGAAATTAGAGTCGCCACATAAGGGAAAAATATTGCTGTCAGTCTTAATAATTTTTATCCCTGGAAACCGGATATGAAGCTATGCCACAAGCAGAATAAATAGCCCATGTGATGTTAATAAGAGCGTGATTACAGACAGCAGTTTGGCTGTATATAGCGTTTCCTAATCTCCGCGTCACTCTGCGTTTGACTCTGCGCCCCTGGAGCGTTTAAAAATATTGGTTCTGCACCTCACTTAACCGGGAACTGCTATATGCAATTGATTTTCAGTCATCATCGCGCAACTTTACTGCATACTGAAGCGTTTCTAGTGAGACAACAAGATATGAAGAAATATAAAATATCTGTAGTGGCATGTTATGTCGTAGGCTGCGGAAAAAGCGTTGTCCGGTTTCCGGAAAAGCTATTTTTCAAGACAACCGCACTGTCAATAACTGACGATTGTCTTTTTCCTAATGATGTAGAAATATTATTGAAACCAAACGGAGTTAATCTGAAGAATGTCTAATAATTTATATGATCAGGATTTGCAATATTGGATTGCACAAACGATTCAACAGTTACGAAATCGTGAATTTGAGTCGATCGACATTGAGCATTTGATTGAGGAGTTAGTTGATTTGGGTAGGGCAGAGAAAAATGCTTTAAAGAGCAATTTAACTATTTTGTTAGCGCATTTACTAAAGTTAATGGTTCAATATGATATACCCGATACAATGAAAGGAAGTTGGTATGCTTCAGTACTTGAACATCGTCAACGAGTTATGAATAATTTGTTAGATACTCCTTCTCTCAAAAGTTTTTTGGTAGAAGCAATAGAAAAAGCTTATCCAGATGGTCGAAAGCTGGCGATAAAAGAAGGTAAGCTGGCTAAATTTGGGGTTCGTGTCCCTGAGGAAAGCGAATATCCAATGGTTTGTCCTTTTTCGGTTGAGCAGATCCTAGATGAGGATTTCTACGGGCTGTAATCGCTTGCACAAACAAGCTACAGCAAAGAAGATTTACATACCTTGTTCAAATTCGTCAATCGCTTGAATGTCGTCTGAAATCTGGGTGCATCGTTCCAATAAAGCAATGTCTAATTTCGGCAAAAACTCACTCGAAATAATTTGTTCATATCTGTGGGTATCTACAAACTCAGATGGTATTTCTTCGCGCAGATGGTAAAGTTTGAGGCGATTAATTTGCCAAACCCAAACCTCAGCAACTCCCAGGCGATGATAAATTTTTAGCTTGTCAAGGCTACCACTTGTGATGATCACTTCGATCACTAAGTCTGGAATATCTTTTTTCTCACCAATGCAATAGCATTCATCTGGTTCAGCCCCAGCTTGTCCGAGTTGTTTTTTAATAGTAGAACTCCCCATAGGGCTGAATCGAATTCGCTGAGAGTAGAGATAGCGTTCTGTGAAAATAGCCAAACGTTTTTTGATATTTTCATGTCTGATAGACGGTGACACAATTTCTAAGATTTCATCTAAGTAGGTGATACGGTAATGAGAGTTATCTTCTAGTTTGGCTAGTAACGCTTCATACATTTGCCAACTTACGCTACTAGTGACAAATTTTTCTTCTGGGTCATCAATATGAGCAAGTTCTGAGTCTTCTAAGAGTTCTTTAAGGCTGCTGACCATTCTTGTCTATCTCCCAGTCTGAAGGGTGTGTTATGTCGTAGGCTAACGCACCTAGAATTCTTGACGGTGCATTGTGCTGCGCGACAATACACCCTTGTATCTTAGAAGAAGGGAATAAGAAACGGGGAACAGGTAACAGTTTCCTACGCCTCGACTTTCACACCCCGCCAAAAAGCGACATAGCCTTCAATATTCTTGGCTTTGTCCTTAGCGCTGGGATAGTACCAAGCAGCATCTTTGTTGACTTGCCCATCAACTTCGATAGTATAGTAACTGGCAACACCTTTCCAAGGGCAAGTAGTGTGAGTGTTACTATCCTGAAAGTATTGCTTGTTAATGGCGTCTGCGGGGAAGTAATGGTTGCCTTCCACTACTACAGTACGATCGCTCTCGGCTAAAATAACTCCGTTCCAAATTGCTTTCGGCATAAGTAAATTTGCGATTAAACTTTACACATAACATTATGATGCGGATGGCAAGCAAGTGACTTGCCCCAAAAGATAGTCAGTTATGCTTCAGTATCCCAATCTCGAACAAGCGCTAAAATATCACTTTGGTTACGACAGATTCCGCCCTGGACAGAGGCAAATTATCGAAGATGCGCTGCAAAATCGAGATTTACTGGTGGTGATGCCTACGGGTGGCGGTAAATCTCTGTGCTTTCAATTACCTGCATTGCTGAAAAAAGGTTTAACGGTGGTGGTGTCGCCGCTAATTGCTTTGATGCAAGACCAAGTGGAAGGGTTACGAAATAATAATATTAGCGCCACATTCCTCAATAGCAGTCTCAATGCTTATAAAGTGCGATCGCGGGAAGAAGCTATTCTCAACGGTAGGGTAAAATTACTGTATGTCGCTCCAGAACGTCTTCTCAGTGAAAGGTTTCTACCGTTTTTAGATTTAGTCCATCACCAAGTTGGCATTTCTAGCTTTGCCATTGATGAAGCGCACTGTGTCTCGGAGTGGGGACACGATTTTCGCCCAGAGTACCGTCAACTCAAGTCATTACGCAAACGCTACACTAATATACCCACCATCGCCCTCACCGCCACCGCTACAGACCGCGTCCGTGGTGATATTATTCAGCAACTAGGGTTAAAGCAGCCGAGTATCCACATTACCAGCTTTAACCGCCAAAACCTTTATTATGAAGTCCGCGCCAAGACTAAATCTGCTTACGCTGAGTTATTAGAATTAATACGAGAATCAGAAGGTTCTGTCATTGTTTATTGCTTGACTCGTAAAAAAGTTGATGAACTAACTTTTAAATTACAAAATCATAAAATTGCTGCTTTACCCTATCATGCCGGATTAAATGACGAAGAACGCAGCCAAAATCAAACTCGCTTTATCCGAGATGATGTGCGTGTGATTGTCGCTACGATTGCCTTTGGTATGGGAATTAATAAACCAGATGTGCGGTTAGTAGTCCATTTTGATATTCCCCGTAATTTGGAAAGTTACTATCAAGAATCAGGGCGGGCGGGTAGAGATGGTGAATCTTCTCGCTGCTCTATATTTTTTAGTTTTGGTGATATAAAAACTATTGAATGGAGTATTGAGCAAAAAACTGACCCCCAAGAACAGTTGATTGCCAAACAACAATTACGGCAAATGATAGATTATGCCGAGGGGACAGACTGTCGGCGGACAATTCAACTGGGTTATTTTGGGGAAAGGTTTGCGGGGAATTGCGGTAACTGTGACAATTGTCGTTATCCCAAACCAGTGGAAGATTGGACAATTGAAGCGATGAAGTTTTTATCTTGTGTGGCGCGTTGTAAAGAAAGATTTGGGATGCTACACATTATTGATGTGTTGCGGGGAGCAAAAAACCAAAAAATTACCCTCAATCAACATGATCAACTTTCTACCTATGGTATTGGTAAAGATAGAACTGTTGATGAATGGCGAATGTTGGGGCGATCGCTTTTACATCAAGGCTTGCTAGAACAAACCAGCGATGGTTATTCAGTTCTAAAACTCAACGCCTTGAGTTGGGAAGTTATGCGCCGACAACGCACAGTTTCTGTGGCTGTTCCAGTAGCACAAAAAATTACCTGGGAAGAGGGAAATGCAAAAGCAGCAGAGATGGAAATTCTCTTGCAGAAGTTGCGATCGCTGCGTAAAAAACTAGCTGATGAACAGTCTGTGCCACCCTACGTTGTCTTTCCAGATTCTACCCTGAAATTAATGACCCAGGTACAACCAAAAACTCTCACCGAGTTTGGTAAACTTTCTGGCGTCGGTAGTCACAAGCTTTCCCAATATGGTGAAAAATTCCTTGCAGAAATTCGCGCCTACCGTCAAGAACAGGGTGTACTAGATCCACAGGATAATTCTGCATTCTTTCATGGCTTACCTTCTGACACGGAAATTTTGACATTCCAGTTACATCAACAAGGTTTGAGCGTTCATGAAATTGCTCAAAAACGCAATATTCGCCCTACTACAATCATCCGCCACCTGGCAGATTTAATCGAGAAAAATCAGCCTGTAGATTTAAATCAGTTGGTTCCTCTAGAACGCCAACAAAAAATTTGGCAAGTTCTAGAAGTACTTGGTGATATCTCGTTGACACCAATTAAAGAACAACTGGGTGACAGTTACACCTATGATGAAATTCGCCTAGTTAGAGGGAAATGGCGGCGCGAAAATCGTCGGTGATGTCTCTCTAAAAGGGTGAATTTACCCCCGATGAAAGAGACTAGTACCGCCGTGAATTCAAAATTCAAAATGAATAAAGCGCCAGCGTTTCGCTGATTTGGCATGGGTGGTTTCTCTTACAGAGTTTGGCGGGACGGAAACCGACACCGCTAACGCCAGTTGACGCCAGTCCGTACCCTGCGGGAAACCCGCCCAACAGACTGGCTCAACTTTGCGCTATTTTCACCGTGCTGTACTAGAGAAAACTGGGAATTTTCTTGGTTAACTTTTGTGATTACATGCTAAAATCTGGAGGCATACTTCTTTTGTTTTCGGTCTTGTCCGCCAAAATTAAAGACAGTAGCTTGGGCATAGCAACGCAAGCAACAGCGTTGAGTAGGGTTAATAAGACTGCATCTATGAAACTCATAGACCACCTCCTATGTGACGACAATTTTTGACTCTATTTTCTAGTTTTGATCACAAACTGTGTGAGTGACTACATTTAGAGTTTTGAATATCTTTTAATTACTATAAGAAAAGTCAATAGTTGGAAAATAATTTTCCAACTTAAAACTTAAACTCATTCAATGCGTTTAGCTTTAAGCAATTAATGGATTTATGCTGTGAGACTGGGATTTTCAATCCCAGGCTGAAGGTAGGTTTTACCGACTTGTGTATACACAGTAGCCCTCGTAAAGTCAAAATTTCGGCGTTGCTGAGTCAGTGGGATGATTTTTGTCTCATGCAGAAACGCAGCGCAAAGTCGAGCCAGTTACTTGGGCGGGTTTCCCGACTTGTGCAAGCTGGCGTGGAGCGCAGGAGCTTCTCTGAACTTTTCAAGACAGAGGCGCAGAGAGTAAGAGTTTGAGAGATTGAATTTTTAATTTTCATCCCTTCATTCAGCAACGCCAAAATTTCTGGGACAACGTTTCAATTTGGGGAACATTGAGCACAGAAATGAGGACTAAATCTACAGGATTGACTACCAGTCAAAACGTAAGCCGTACAATAGGGAAAACTGGTGATTGGTAATCTGGCTATTTCTGGACTAGAATCCTGTAGCGATGCTTCAGTGGCTTGGGATTTAGGAGCTAAAATCATTGATAAAAGCTTGGGGAAAGTCAGACAAGCGATCGCGTTGATGAAGGTCAGTAATGCAGCATCCTTGAAAACCATAGGTAATCACCGCCTTGACAAATTAGGTGGTCGCTGTTGTGAGCTACAAGCATTATTCATGCCATTGATTACATTACAATCTATTACTTTTAGATTGTACAAATGCATCCTATCATAAGTTTTTGTAAATAGATATTGTTGAATGTCCCAAAATGCTATACCAAGAGGACATTTTGTATCTAGAGGGAGTTTACTGTAACTTACATAGCAAAATCATTGCAAATCAAAGTAAATATTTTAGGTAATGTGTTATGTCAACAACCCAACCTGCCGCTACGGCTTTATCCAATATCACACAGAGAGAACGCGAAGCCTTACAGGGTTTAGCAGATTACACCAAAGTAGATTCACTACCAGAAATTTGGCCATTAGCGGCCCAGCGATTTAGTGATACTGTTGCCCTGCATAACCCCCATGCTCAACCAGAGGTGTTTATTACTTATGCTCAGTTAGCAAAGCAAATTCAACATTTTGCAGCTGGTTTACAGCAATTAGGAGTCCAAGTAGGCGATCGCATTTCCCTGATTGCTGATAATAGTCCTCGGTGGTTCATTGCGGATCAAGGTATTATGACGGCTGGGGCGGTGAATGCGGTACGGAGTGCCCAAGCCGAACGAGAAGAATTACTGTTTATCATCGCTAATAGTGGTAGTACGGTGCTGGTAGTTGAAGATATCAAGACACTGGAAAAACTGCGGAGTAGCCTCAACAATCCACCAATTCAACTAATTGTCTTACTCTCAGATGAAACACCGCCGACAGGAGAAAATCTGCAAGTAGTGAATTTTACTCAGTTAGTCGAAATTGGTAGTAACCATACTTTTGAGCCAGTCAAGCAAAACCGTAACACCTTGGCAACTCTCATTTATACCTCTGGGACAACAGGTAAACCCAAAGGCGTGATGCTTTCTCATGGTAACTTGTTGCACCAAGTAACAACCTTAGGGTCAGTAGTGCAACCACACAAAGGAGATGTGGTCTTAAGCATCCTCCCTACTTGGCACAGCTACGAACGCAGTGGTGAGTATTTCTTACTCTCTCAAGGCTGCACGCAGGTTTATACTAACTTGCGATCGGTCAAACGAGATTTGAAAGAATTCAAACCCCAGTACATGGTGGCTGTACCCCGGCTGTGGGAATCAATTTATGAAGGGGTGCAAAAGCAGTTCCGGGAACAACCAGCCAACAAACAACGCCTAATTAACTTTTTGTTGGGTATGAGTGATGTGTACATCAAAGCACGGCGTACTGCTCAGGGATTGAGCTTAGATCATCTGGAAGCTTCAGCGCTTGAGCGCATAGGAGCCAGGATATTAGCCACGGTGTTGTTCCCCCTCCATGCACTAGGAGAAAAGCTAGTTTATGCTAAAGTCCGGGAAGCAACGGGAGGAAGAATCAAGCATGTAATTAGCGGTGGTGGTGCCCTTCCTCGACACATAGATAGCTTTTTTGAGCAGATTGGGATTAATATTTTGCAGGGTTATGGCTTAACAGAGACTTCTCCTGTGACTAATGCACGGCGTCCTTGGCGCAACCTACTTGGTTCATCCGGGCAACCAATTCCCGGTACAGAAGTTAAAATTGTAGATCCTGAGACAAAGATACCTCTACCAGCTGGCAAGCGGGGCTTAGTATTGCTGAAAGGCCCGCAAATTATGCAAGGCTATTATCAAAATCCCGAAGCGACAGCTAAAGCAATTGACGCCGGAGGTTGGTTTGATAGTGGTGATTTGGGTTGGGTAACGCCACAGAACGACTTAGTGCTGACTGGGAGAGCCAAGGATACGATTGTCTTAAGCAACGGGGAGAATATCGAACCACAACCGATTGAAGATGCGTGTTTGCGATCGCCCTATGTTGATCAAATCATGCTCGTCGGTCAAGATCAGCGTAGTATCGGTGCTCTAATTGTTCCCAATGTTGAAGCCTTGGCAAAATGGGCAGAAGCTCAGAACCTGAGTTTAAATATACAAGATGATAATGTTACCGACGCATCCAGTCAAAAAATAGACCTGGAGAGTAAAATAATCCAGGATTTATTTCGCAAAGAACTGAATCGAGAAGTGCAAAATCGTCCAGGCTACCGAGCGGATGACCGCGTTGGTCCATTCAAACTCATTCCAGAGCCGTTTTCCATTGAAAATGGCTTGATGACACAAACACTGAAAATTCGGCGACATGTTGTCACAGAACGCTATCGCGGTATTATTGACGGCATGTTTGCCTAGTAAATCCACCCGCAAACTATAAGAGTGAACGTGAAATTTTTATGGATGTCTCCAAAGCTCATTTACTGTTGAAGCGCGTTGTTAATGTCAAAGTCATTGTGACTCCTCTGTGGAAAGAGGAAATACAACAGCAATTGCAAGCCCAGATCAATCAAACCGATCAACAACTGCAACAACTAGATGCAGAAGGACAAAGAGCGATTTCCGCCATTCAAAAACAGAGTCTGCAACCACCTGGCCCCCAGACTATCCAACAAATTGACAATATTCAACTCCAAGTCAATCAAAAGAAAAGTGAACTGCTAGAACAAAAAAATCAATTTTTGCAAAACCTTCAGCAAGTCCAGTTTCTCGAATTAGATCAGGAAGTCAACCAATTTCAGATGGAAGGTTTTTTCCGGATAGAAACCGGTGATAACCTCATTAGCAAAACACAGGTCGAAATCGTGCTGCGCGATGGCGTTGTCGAAGAGATTCGCGGCGATATCTAACGTTTGTCAGTTGTCAGATGGACTGTGACAGTCCCTTAAAGGGGATTCTTCATTTTGAATTTTGAATTTTGAATTTTGAATTCCCCGTAGGGGCTGGCTTCTGGGTATACATTGCACCTGGGAGCCAGCCCAGATGATTTGCCAAACAGGTGGTGAACTCACTAAAAGCGATCGCCCAAAGGTAGTCATTTCCACTCGATATTTTATAGCGTCCACTGGCTCATTAGTCTGCTGGACTTGTGTAATTGTGACTAAGGCTTGATTGCGCTGTGGATATACTACCTCTACTTTTCGCGGCCCACGCACCAAAGCAATTTCATCAAAAGCATTCAGAGCCAGGGTAGCTGGATCACTGCCTTGGAGAGTAGAATTAATCCGGCTAAGAGGTATAGTTTTATAGTCAGACCGTTCTGGGTATGCCACAATCTCCTGAGATATTTGGCTTGCTTGTATCTGCGGTGGTAGCTCGCTAGTGTCCTCAAAAATGGTTACTGATGGCTGGTTTTGAGTAATATAAACCCCAGCAGTGGCAAAGCTACTTAGTATCAAAATCAAAAACAGTTTCCACTTTACTGACATAAAATTAAACAAGAATTTCCAGTAGATTAGCTATCAATTTTGAATTTTAAATTGAAGTTTAACCACAAACCCTCTATCTTGTGATTGTGAGCAGCACCGTTGTATTGCTAAAGTAGTGACACAGGTATACAACAATTTTATGTGAACAGCAAATAAACTTATAGTACATGTTGAGAATGACTCCACATATAGACATTGGTATCGCCTTTAGGTTCCTGGGGAGACGCGATTAATCGCGTACAGGGGTCAAGGGTTATTATCCTCATCTTCCCCAATGCCCCATGCCCAAATCTAAAATATAAAATCCAAAACTCTCCAGCCAAGATACAATTCGATCTGGCAAAAGCTGTTAAAGTCCAAAAATTATTGATTCTGAAACCACCCTATGAGCATTCACGAAGTATTTATGCCGGCGCTGAGTTCCACCATGACCGAAGGCAAAATCGTTTCCTGGGTGAAATCGCCAGGGGATAAAGTGGAAAAAGGCGAAACAGTGGTGGTTGTCGAGTCAGACAAGGCAGATATGGATGTAGAATCCTTTTATGAAGGGTATCTGGCTCAGATTTTAGTGCCAGCTGGTGAAAGTACAACCGTGGGGTCAGCGATCGCTTACATTGCAGAAACAGAAGCTGAAATCGCCACCGCTAAGTCTCTCGCCAGTTCTGGTGGCGCTACTACTCCTGCTACCTCCGCTCCTCAACCAATCGCCGCTACCGCTTCAGTGGGCACACCTACCTCAGCTTCACAAAATGGTTCTAACCACCGCGAAGGCAGAGTTGTAGTCTCACCCCGCGCCCGCAAGTTAGCCAAAGAATTAAAAGTTGATTTAAATACACTCAAAGGCAGTGGTCCCTATGGTCGCATCGTTGCTGAAGATGTGGAAGCCGTAGCAAATCAGGGCAAGCAACCCACTGTTAAACCAGTTGCACCAGCCCCATCTACACCAACTATCATCCCGGTTACACCTGCATCTGCGCCAGTACCAGTCGCCACTAATGCCGTACCTGGTCAAATAACGCCCCTCACCACCTTCCAAAATGCTGTGGTGCGGAATATGGTGGCTACCCTATCCGTACCTGTATTCCGTGTGGGTTACACAATTACTACTGATGGGTTAGACAAGCTCTACAAACAAATTAAGTCCAAAGGGGTGACAATGACAGCCCTCCTGGCAAAAGCCGTAGCGGTAACATTACAAAAACACCCATTAATAAACGCCAGTTACTCAGACCAAGGAATTGTCTATCATTCTGACATCAACATTTCTGTAGCTGTAGCTATGGATGATGGCGGATTGATTACACCTGTACTAAAGAATGCAGACTTAGTAGATATTTATTCTCTCTCACGTACTTGGAAGTCTTTGGTAGAGCGGGCTAGGAGCAAACAACTCCAACCTGACGAATACAACAGTGGTACATTTACCTTGTCTAATTTGGGTATGTTTGGTGTCGATACATTTGATGCAATTTTACCACCTGGACAAGGTTCAATTTTAGCGATCGGGGCATCTCGTCCGCAAGTTGTAGCTACGGCTGATGGTCTGTTTGGTGTACGCCAACAAATGCAGGTAAATATTACCTCAGACCACCGGATGATATACGGTGCCCATGCTGCGGCATTCTTGCAGGATTTGGCGCAGTTAATTGAGACAAATCCACAATCTTTGACACTCTAACCAAAAATACTACTTCCACAAAAGTTAACCCTGAGACTTGGAGTTTGTTTAAACCCAAGTCTTTTTTTGAGGTTAAAGAATGACATATTGTAGGGGCGTACCGCTAAAGCGGAACCCTTAGGGTACGGTTGTTCGCTCATATTCGCCCAATTAAACGGGCGGACGAGACGCCCACCCCACAAGAGTTAGTTAAATACTTTTTATTATCATTAAAGTTAGTAAAAATACTGTGTATTTAGTCTTAAATAATACTATACTATCAAGATTATCTCCAATCTTGATAGGGAAAAATGTTCGTACTAAGGACTTTAGTCCTTGATTACTTAAGCACTAAAGTGCTTACTAAAAGCCATATGAAAGGGTGCAGTAAGAGGGTGTATGCCTTATAAGTACAAGGTGTTGTCAATCGACGGCGGCGGTATACGCGGGATTATTCCCGCCATCATTCTAGACGAGATTGAAAAACGTACAGGGAAGCCGATTTGTCAACTGTTTAACCTGATTGCTGGTAGCTCAACTGGGGCTATTCTGGGAGCAGGACTCACTAAGCCACATCCCAACAACAAAAATCGACCTCAGTTTCAGGCTCAAGACTTGATTGATATGTATCGGAAAAATGGCGATCGCATCTTTTTTGAGTCATTCCTCATGCGATCAATTAAAATTGACGACATTATCAGGGCAAAGTATTCTTCTAAAGGCAGAGATGAAGTTTTAACAGAATTTTTTGGAGACACTCTACTACAAGACGCACTGACTGAACTTTTTGTCACCAGCTATGATATTGAGTTGCGGAAGCCCATTTTCTTTGTGAATAATGTGCATAAGCAAACATTAGGCGAGAACTTCCGCAAGCTATGCAAAGGTTATACGATGAAACAAGCAGCAATGGCAACTTCTGCTGCACCAAGTTATTTCAAACCTTACAAAATTGAAACAATCGACCCAACTGATCGCGGTTATTATGCTTTAGTTGATGGTTGCGTCTTTGCCAATAACCCCACGTCTTTGGCAATTATGGAAGCCTTAATATCTTCTCAAAAGCTAGACTCAAAAACACCTCATAAACAACCGCTAACTTTAAATGATATTTTAGTAGTCTCATTGGGTACAGGTTCGCTAACTCGTAAATATCACTACGATCAGGCGGTAAATTGGGGACTGATTCAATGGGTAGAACCATTGGTGAATATTATGTTAGACGCTAACAGTGAATCGATAGCTTGTCAGTTAGAACAATTGCTACCAAAAGCAGATGATATCCCTAAACAATATTATCGCTTTCAAGGCATTCTCTCTGAAGCTAATGACGATATGGATGATGCGAGTCCGGAAAATATTAAGCGACTAGAAAACCTGGCCAGACAAATTATTCAAGAGGGAAATTTAGAATTGAATGAACTATGTGAACAACTTACACAAGGGCAGCAGCAAGAAGAACAGCAAGAGCAAGAATTACTTGTAGAGAGCTAAATCAAGGATGATCATCGTGCCAGATATCTTAACTTGTGAGCTACTAGAAAAAATATAAGTGCATCACACCAAGCACCATCTTCTGTTATCGGTAAAGTTGTATTTCTGATATATATTCTGCCTGACATTGCTGTAAGGATTTGCTGCTTATACTCATCTAGATGTCTAATTTCTTGATCAAGCATTGCTCAATTTTTTCTACATCCTTTGTATCTCACTGCCTTTTGTTTGCATAAATCTAGCTGAAAATAATCAAAGAGTGGGCATTGCCCACCCTACTGAATTTAACCTTTGACACACATAACTTGTTTGAGTGTGGCAACAACTTCCACCAAGTCAGATTGATTCTCCATGACTTGGTCTATCGGTTTGTAAGCACCAGGAATTTCATCTAATACCCCCTCGTCTTTACGACATTCTACACCTTTGGTTTGCTCAATTAAGTCATCAAGTGTGTAGACATTTTTTGCCTTATTTCTCGACAATAAACGTCCCGCACCATGAGAGCAAGAACAGAAACTATGAACATTTCCTTTCCCTCTAACAATGAAAGATTTTGTCCCCATTGAACCAGGAATAATGCCATAGTCTTCAGTTTGAGCGCGGACTGCACCTTTGCGAGTCACATACACATCTTCATCAAAATGCACTTCTTTTTCAGCGTAATTGTGGTGACAATTTACTTGTAGTAAGGGTTTAATTGTCTTACCGCCTACCAAATGTTTTTCCACAATGCTTTTAAAGCGTGCCATCATCACATCGCGGTTGACACGTGCATAATCCTGCGCCCACTGTAAATCGTTCCAGTATGCTTGGAATTCTGATGTACCAGCGACAAAGTAAGCTAAATCTGGGTCGGGTAATTTATTACCTGCCATCTTGGCTAACTCTCTAGCTGTGTGAATGTGGCATTGCGCTAGCTTATTGCCGATGTTACGTGAACCAGAATGTAACATCAGCCAAACTTGGTTCTCTGTATCGAGGCAAACTTCAATAAAGTGATTTCCTCCCCCAAGAGAACCCATTTGTCTCATGGCTTTACCTTGCAGATCTTGTACCCCTCGATGCAAGTCTTTAAAGTCACTCCAGGGTTGCCAGTTGGTGACCGATTTTTCAACGTCTTTATTTTCGTTGAAACCTGTAGGAATTGCGGCTTCAATATCCAAGCGGATTTTTTTCAGCTTACCTTCTAGTTGGTCGGCAGTAAATGGCGTTTTGATTGCACTCATACCGCAACCAATATCTACGCCCACGGCTGCGGGTATAATAGCTTCTTTTGTCGCCAGTACAGAACCGACTAAAGCACCTTTACCTAGATGGACATCTGGCATTAATGCTACATGCTTAAACACAAATGGCAGTGATGCCACATTCTTAGCCATCTTGGTTTCTTCATGTCCAAGAGGATGATTTGCCCAGGATAAGACTGGGGACGGTGTGGCAATTTCTAACTTTTCGTAGGGCATAATGTTTGGGATTTTGGGTTTACGGATTATTACTTAGTTAAATACAGGAAAAATTCTAATTTTTATACTTTATAGTTTATTCTCATGACTTTAGTCCTGGATTTTGAAGCCCTAAGGTGCTTACTACAAATATTTATACTACATTTGTAGTATAAGCAAGCTACGGTTGTCAACTAAAAGAGTTATGCCTGAGACGATCGCTCCAGAGATACGAGTAATATATTAAAATTTGTCAAGAAGATGACTCTGGTTTCAATGACCCATCAACTTAGACCCAATTTTATGACAGAACGCCAAAACACAATCTGGGAACGCTTTTTATCCCCTGTGGTGGGTCTTTTGATTGATGAAGCAGGCTTACAACGCTATGCTCAGAGTGTTGATTGGGAGAAACAGAGCGATCGCTTCCAACGAACTGATGTGACAACTCCTGCATACTATAGTAACTACAAGTTTCGAGGCATTGAGGGTGGATATCTCAACCCCCAAGCGGTGGTTTCCTACGATCCAATTACCCAATATTTACTCGCCCCGAACGAAACCTTAGTACGTCAGGCGCTGATAGATAGCATCAAAGTCCAACCACGGCGCATCCTAGATTTAGGTTGTGGTACAGGTTCCACTACTTTGATGTTAAAGCAGGCTTTCCCTCAAGCAGAGGTTATTGGATTAGACTTATCCCCCTATATGTTGGTCATGGCAGAACATAAAGCCATAAGTGTCGGTTTAGACATCCTTTGGCGACATGGTAATGCAGAGAGAACTGCTTTCCCTGAAGGTTCTTTTGACCTAGTTACGGCTTCTTTGTTATTGCGCGAAGTCCCAACTATAGTATCCCAAGCAATTCTGCAAGAAAGTTTCCGGTTATTAGTAGTGGGTGGACAAGTATTAATTTTAGATGGTAATCAAACAACCCTGCGTCAATTAGAATGGCTCAAGGATGTATTTGACGAAAAGTATTTGCGTGAGTATGCCGTTCTCAACGTGGCGAGGTGTTTAGCTAAAGCCGGGTTTGAAGCAGTGCAAACCCAAGATGTTTGGTGGATACATCAAGTAACTAGCGGTGTCAAACCCATTTCCACAAATATCCGGCAGTATGTACCAACATGGACAGACAACACAATAGATAATAATGGTTTGGAGGGACTTGGTTCCCCAGCTTTTGGTGTAAAAAGGGCATGAGTTTAAAGGCAATTTTGTTTGATTTTAACGGTGTCATCATTAATGATGAACCAATTCACCAGCAACTCATAGAGCAAATACTGCTGGAAGAAAATCTGGTACTCAAACGAGGAGAGTATCAGCAAGTTTGTTTGGGACGTAGCGATCGCTCTGGTTTGCGTGATTTACTTATAAGTCGTGGTCGTGTTGTGAGTGAAGTCTACTTAACTCAGTTGCTAAACCGCAAAGCTCAAGGGTACGCTCTAGAACTAGAGAAAATCGAAAAACTGCCTTTATATCCAGGTTTGGAAGATGTGATATTTCAGATGAGATCGCGCCATCTCAAACTAGGGTTAGTGAGTGATGCAATTCGTCAAGAAGTAGACATAGTAGTCAATCGCGCTAACCTAGCCGAGTATTTTCAAGTTGTAGTAGCTGGTGATGATATCAAAACCACTAAGCCAGAACCCGATGGTTATCTGTTGGCTGTAGAACGCCTGAATCAGGAATATCCCGACTTAAATCTGCAACCCCACGAGTGTCTGGCGATTGAAGATACCCCAGCAGGTATCGCCGCCGCCAAGCGATTGCAGATGCAAGTAGTAGGGGTAGCTAATACCTATCCATTTCACATGCTCCAACGTTGCTGTAACTGGACTGTGGATTATCTCCATGATTTGGAGCTAGAACGGATACAGGAAGTTTATTCTCAAAAAGAGTTACAGCCTACGGTCGTTGAATAATATAATGGTAGATGGTGGAAACACGTCTAAGTTATTAGTCATTGGGGTGAAACCAAAAGCGGTTTTACTACCTGTGAAGAACTATGGGGAATTAGCTCAGTTGGTAGAGTGCTGCGATCGCACCGCAGAGGTCAGGGGTTCGAGTCTCCTATTCTCCATTTAACCAAAATCTATGAAGCAAGAGTGTTTAGCATTCACTCAGCTATGCCTTCAGCGAGAGCGATCGCTAAGTGCCCTGGTACAAACAATTCCAAGATATTCTACTTGTAGAACACTACTATTAACCAGTGGTGAGAGTTAACGGCCAGCCAGTTGAACGAGGACAGCGACAGATGAGTTTGCTGCTGGATGCCTTCATTGTGGAATATTTTGAGGCAAGGGCGGGTGAATAGGGAGTGCAAGGAGCGCAGCGCTCAAGATTGCGATCGCGTAGCGGCTCCAAAGGAGCTTCGCTGCGGTGATTATGCTCAGATGAAAGCTTGTGCGGATATGTGCCGTCGCTGTGCTGAATTTTGTCGGCGAATGTCAATGGCAATGGAAACGTTGGCTGCTGTAATCCAGTAGTCAGCGAGTGCAAAACCACTATGCATACATAGTAATTGAATTTTGGGCGTTGCTGGGTGCGGAAATTAAACAAGCGATCGCTTTTTCCTAATTACGAATTATTAATTACCTATTACAAATTTGTATAAATTATTTTATTATATCTACCACGCCTTGAGCAGCTTCTTTAGTAGCAATGGATTCTTTACAGTTTTGTGCTGAGACTTTGGCAGCTTATGGAGCTAGCGAGTCAGAAATTCAGGAATTGCTGATCTACAATCAGAACGTCTTTGATCGCCCTCTGCTAGAGGATCTGTACCAACCGCAATCCGAGCCATATCTTGCTACCTGGGAACAATATGCTCAAGAATCCGCCACCGTTGGGGCTTATGCAACTTTAAAATCTTATTTAGTTCAGTTACAGTTTCCCATTCTGGCTGGGATCAGCGAAACGGCAGATTATCGAGCCGCAACTCGCAAAGGTCATTCAACCGAAGAGATGAAGACTGCCACGGGGTTAGTTTTGCTAGAACCCGAACAACTGCAACTATATATATATCCTACTTTGGCTGGTGCAATTCCCGTCATAGTTGCAGGCAACCGCGCTGATTTTGTCAGCTTAATCCAAGCACTAACTAAACGCAACGAACCCCAGTTCGTCCCCGACTCAATGGGATCTTGCATTGTTGCAGGATATAACAACTGGCATCGAGTGCATCAATATCAACAACAATGGCTTGACAAAAATCAAAATCAATGTAATAACACAGATTGGGCAGTCGAGTGGCAACGGTTGATTCAGCGTCCAGAACTGTATCGGGATCGGTTTATCTTGCTCAGTCGGGGAGCATATAGCAATGTTACCGCTACCGAATTAGGACTCGACGAACAACAATGGCTGGAACTCTCTTTTAAAATTCGCTTAGAACATGAATGCACCCATTATGTTACACGCCGTTGGTTCGGCTCGATGCGAAATAACATTCTTGACGAGTTAATTGCAGATTATCGCGGGATTGTGAGTGCAATCGGCGATTATCGGGCAGACTGGTTTTTACATTTTGCTGGGTTAGAGGGGTTTCCAGCCTACCGTCAAGGGGGAAGACTAGAAAATTATCGGGGTGAGCCACCACTTTCAGAAGCAGCGTTTAAAGTCCTACAAGGACTGGTAAAAACTGCTGCTGAAAATCTAGAGAAGTTTGAGCGAAAATATAGCCAATCAGTAAAAAAGAGTCACCCAGAAATGGCGATTTTAATAGCTTTGACAACACTGAGGCTCGAAGAATTAGCCTCTGAGCAAGCAGTATCTTTAATAGAAGCAGCCGTTAATTATTATCAAAAAATTATTACATTAACCCGTAACCCTGATAAGCTGTAGGACATCTAGTATTACTACGCGGAATTCAAGATTCAAAATATCCTAGGGCTTTGCGTCTACAAAATTCAAAAACCTTGTATATCAGAGCTTTGAAAGATTAAGAATAGTAGTTTTATTTATGCAGTCGCTATTTCTGTTCATTGGTAATATACTGCAAATCCAGCAACATAGGAGGTAGCCTTAGCTACGTAAGACATGCAAAAAATATGTAGAATACGGGACTAATCAAAAGTTTGCCGATGAAATAGGTGAAATTATGACAGATACTTTTCTCAAACAGTTAAGTAATAGTGATATTCAATGGCTTAAACAAAATGGACAGTCACAGAAAATTCAGGCAGGAGATGTCTTGATTGAACAAGCGCGATCGCCTAATTTTTTCTATCTGCTACTGGGTGGCGAACTGACAGCTACCATCAGTCAAAACCAAGGTGGCAGGTTGGGGCGTGCTTTTGCCGCACTAGAAGACGAGCAAGATTTAGAGCAAGAAATCGCCCGCTTTGCTCCTGGAGATGTCTTAGGAAAGATGCCTGTTGTGGAACTCACCCCAGCAGCGCTGACTATTAAAGCCACAGAAAATTCAGCTTTGTTGGCTGTGCCCTATGAGGCACTGACTGAAAAAATAGAAGAGGATTTCGGTTTTGCGTCTCGATTTTATCGAGCGATCGCCACTTTACTCTCAGAGCGTTTCTGGAGGCTCGTACAACACTTTTTGCGACCGAAAACCGGACAACTTCCACCACTGCAAGATGTACCCCTAATTTTTGGTGAACTCAGCGACAGCGATGTGGACTGGATGCTGGGCGTTGGTAGATTGGAAGAAATCCCCGCAGACTCAGTTCTCATCCGGACTGGTGAGCAAATCGAAAATCTCTATGTCGTATTGCAAGGGACACTTGCAGTCTTCGTTAAAGAAGAACAACAGAATCGCCTGGCCAACCTCTTCGCCGCCTTAGAAAGCAATGAAGAAAACGATCAATCCATAGAAAGAGAGATCGTCCGCCTCTACCGGGGGGAAATTGTCGGCGAAGCAGTCACATTAGATAACCCCACATCAACCTATACCTTGAGAGCATTAGAAAAATCTATTTTGCTGAAAATTCCCCAACAGCAACTACTGCTCAAGTTACAACAGGATGTAGGTACAGCAGCTCGCTTCTACCGCGTCGTTGCCATGCTACTTTCTGGGAGATTGCAAGGGCTGATTAGCCGCTTGGGATACGGACGCAGTAGCTACCAAATCGGGCAAAGTCTAGAACTAGACGCAAACTACGAAGATGAAATAGATCTCGATACGATGGATAATCTCACCCTCGGCGGAGCGAGATTTGACTGGATGCTCAAACGATTAAAAGTTTAGCTAGGTTTAGCTAGCGATCGTAGACACCATAATAAAGTTGTCATTCTTCATCTTGAAATTACTCTCCATGCCAATCAAGCAATATTAATTGATTGATTTACATTTGACGTAATTTGAGAGTTAAATCTGGCTGCAACAAAATAACTTCCACACTCTTGAAAATCGAACAAAAAGATACTGTTTTTGTTAATTTAGGGAATTGTTTGTGTCACGTCACTCAGTCATTTAAGATTTATTCTAATAAATACTTGATAGTGTGATTTTTGACCTAAATTTTACAAGTAAGCAAAATTATTCGATCCAAAACATCGATTCTTTTTCTAACTGCATTAATCAAGCTTTTTATCAATCGTGCATGTACCACTATAAATTACGTTTGCCCTGGTTATTATGTCAGACTCATCCAAAAAACTATTTCGAGAAGAATCCTTAGAACGCCTATCCTCGCCGGAACGCCTCGACCAGTTGATGAATGTGGTCAATCCTAGAGCTTGGGTACCCCTAGCTGGATTAGGATCTTTAGTCGCAGTGGGCGCAGTTTGGAGCGTGGTTGGTCGGCTCCCTCTCACCGTTAGCGGACAAGGCGTTTTGCTTTATCCTCGTGGCGTCATCCAATTGCAATCACCAAGCGAGGGAACAGTAGTCAAGCTGAATATTAAATCTGGAGATGAGGTGAAAAAAGGACAGATCATCGGCCTAATCAGTCAACCCTCCTTAGAACAGCAACTCCAGCAGGAAAAGCGAAAACTGGTAGGATTCTTAACACAAGCACAAGAAAGCAATTTACTCCGCAAGAAAAGACTAGCTTCAGAAAGAGAAAATCTCGCCAAACAAAAAGCCGGGATCGAAGCTAGTTTGCGGCGAGAGGCTATTGTCCCGGTTTTGCGTCAAAAAAATCTCAGTTTACTCGCCCAAAATCGTAGTGTCATTGAAAAAAGATTAAGTAGTGATCAAAGAACTTTACCGAGTCTGCGTCAAAGAAGTCTCGTGACCATTGAGCAAAAAAGCGAAGCTCTCAAAAAACGCTTAGAACAAATCAATAAAATGCTACCAGAACTAGAAACACAGCTGGAAGCACGGCGTAAGTTGTATGAGGAAAAAATCGTCAGTGCCGATGTGATGTTAAGTGCTCAAAGAGAGTACTTCGACAGCGTAGCCCAACTCTCCACCATCGAATCCCAACAGAAAGAGCTAGAACTTGAGCAAGCAAGTACAGAACGGCAGTATTTAGACAGTATTAACCAAGCTAACGAACTCAACGTCAGACTGCAAGACATTCAAGTACAACAAGTTGATATTCAACGCCAATACCAGCAAAGTCTCAACACACTTGATGAACTAAACACCAAACTGCAAGACGTTAACAGTCAACTGGCGAGGTTAGCGCAAGAAGAATTAGAAGCAAATATTAATATCAATAATAATATTGACGAAGTCAGACGCAGAATAGCCCAACTAGAGCGAGAAATAGAACTAAAAAGCCAAATTATTAGCGATTACGATGGCAAAGTCATCGAATTAGCTGTTGTACCAGGGCAGATAGTCTCTGGAGGAGCTCGTCTAGGATCAGTTAATGTCAAAGGTACCGATGCCAAACTGATGACCGTTATCTACTTTGCCGATAAAGACGGCAAACAAATTAAATCGGGAATGGAAGTCCAAGTCACCCCCAGTTTAGTCAAGCGAGAACGATTTGGTGGCGTGATTGGCAAAATTCAAAATGTGACACCCTTCCCAGTGACATTGCAAGATATGTCAACCGTCATTGGTAACCAAAATCTTGCCGAAAGTTTAGCAGGAAATCTCGCGTCTAGTGGCGGAGGAGCTCCCGTGCAAGTATTTGCCGAACTAGAGACAGCCAATACCAAAAGTGGCTACAAATGGTCTTCCTCCAGCGGCCCCGACATCCAACTTACCTCAGGAACTAGTGTACAGGTTCGCGTCAAATTGGGAGAGGTCGCTCCCATTTCTTACGTTATTCCCATCTTGAAGTCAGTTACAGGTATTTATTAGGAAACTATGCCGATAGCATTTATTTCCAAGTTTCTCAAACCCAGCCATCCTGGCCGAGTGCGGACTCCCACCTTACTGCAAATGGAAGCGGTAGAATGCGGGGCTGCCGCACTAGGTATTATCTTGGGTTATTACGGTCGGATTGTTCCCCTAACGGAATTGCGAAGCGAGTGTGGTGTATCGAGGGATGGTAGTAAAGCTTCTAACGTCCTGAAAGCAGCTCGACTGTATGGTTTGAATGCTAAAGGGTTTAAAAAATCTTTAGAAGATGTGCAAACGATTAAACCCCCTTTCATTGTGTTTTGGAACTTCAACCACTTTTTGGTGGTTGAAGGATTCACTGATAAAACCGTCTATCTCAACGACCCAGGAACAGGCCCAAGGACAGTTTCCTTTGACGAATTCGACCAAGCATTCACGGGTGTAGTCCTGCTGATGGAACCAGGGACGGAGTTTAAAAAAGGAGGCAAAAAAAAGGGGATTCTGACTGCATTGCTCTCCCGCTTAGAAAACTCGCGCCAAGCGATTATTTTCTGCTTAGTTGCGGGACTACTGCTGACGATTCCTCGCTTGGCAGTACCAGCTTTTACGCAAATATTTATCGATGAAGTTTTGGTAGAAAACCGCACTGACTGGTTGCGTCCCCTGCTGTTGGGGATGGTAATGGTGGCGTTACTGAGAGGGTTGCTAGCTCGTTTGCGGCTGACTTATCTAAGGCGCTTGTTGCTGAAGCTGTCAGTTTCTATGTCGGGACAGTTTCTGTGGCACACAATCCGCTTGCCAGTTGGGTTTTATGCTCAACGCTTTGCCGGAGAAATTAGCAGTCGCGCTCAACTCAACAATAAAGTGGCCGAGGTACTTTCAGGGCGATTAGCAACCACAGCGATCGACTCGATCATGATGGTTTTTTATGCCCTGATCATGTTGTTCTACGACCCTGTGTTAACTTTAATTGCCATTCTCTTCGCTGCCGCCAACTTCGTGGCCTTACAGTCCCTATCACGTAACCGAGTGGATGCCAATATTAGGCTATCTCAAGAAACAGGCAAAGTAGCTGGGGTGGCGATTAGCGGCATTCAAACCATCGAAACTGTGAAAGCAAGTGGTTTAGAGTCAGACTTATTTTCTAAGTTTGCTGGATACTATGCCAAAAGCATCAACGCCCAACAGGAATTAGAACTACCGACTCGATTGTTGGGAACTTTACCCACAGTATTGACTTCTTTGGCAGTGACCTCAATTTTAGTAGTCGGTGGATTTCGAGTCATGGCAGGCACCTTGAGTATTGGGGGATTGATTGCTTACCAAGCCCTGACTCAAGAATTTCTCAAGCCTGTGAATGACTTGGTGAATTTCGGGAGTACCCTACAAGAGTTAGAAGCAGATTTAAATCGCTTGGACGATGTGTTGGAAAACCCAGTCGATCCGGAAGCGCAACGACAAGTCAATCAAGATAACACTCGCCTAGAAATCTACACCCAAGATTCCTTTAAATTGCAAGGATACATAGAGTTACAGGCACTTTCCTTTGGCTACAATCGCCTCGGTGATCCCCTAATTCAAGATTTAAGTTTGACATTAAAACCCGGTCAGAGAGTCGCTCTAGTTGGTGGTAGCGGTTCTGGGAAATCTACTGTGGCAAAGTTGCTCACCGGACTCTACGAACCTTGGTCTGGTGAAATCCTCCTGGATGGCCTTCCCCGCCATCAAATACCCCGCCCCGTGCTCGCCAGTTCTTTAGCGATGGTAGAGCAGGAAATCTTTTTGTTTGCCGGTACTGTGCGTGAAAATCTTACCCTTTGGGACCCAACTGTACCGGAGGCTGACATTGTTAAGGCTTGTGAGGATGCTGCCATCCACGATCTGATTCTAAATATGCCTGGGGGCTATAGTTGCCAACTTAATGAAGGCGGCAGTAATTTAAGTGGAGGACAGCGCCAGCGCTTAGAAATTGCCAGGGCTTTGGTGAGAAATCCGGCTGTATTAGTTCTGGATGAAGCAACCAGCGCTCTTGATGCGGAAACCGAGCTAATTATTGACAGAAATCTCCGTCGGCGCGGTTGTTCTTGCGTTGTCGTTGCCCACCGACTCAGTACTATCCGAGATTGTGATGAAATCATCGTCCTGTCACGGGGGAAGGTAGCACAGCGAGGCACCCACGAACAGTTACGCAGCCGCCCTGGAGTTTATACCCGCTTAGTTGGCACTCAAGAAGGATAAGCTATGACTATTGCTCACCAAGGACGCATCATTAAAGGTAACGAACCGTTGCTCTTGAATGACCCCCAGACCATCTGGATAGTGAAATCAGGTTCTCTGGTATTACATAGCATCTTAGTGGACAACAAAGAGCTAAAAGGCAATCGCCGCTTTCTATTTAACGTCTGTGCTGGCGAAGCCTTGTTTGGAGCCACTTTAGCGCCAACTGCCAGAAAAGACGAATTCCGAGGCATTTTGGCAGTAGCCCTGGAAGAAACCGAATTACTAGAATTGACGTTGGAGGATTTAGTCAAGGAAGTTCAAGATCAGAACTTGGAAGCGATCGCCCTGATGGAAGGTTGGCTGCATCATTTGGGAGAATGGTTCGCAGCACAGATCACACCAACCGACAGCCCCAAGAATGTCAAAGAAGAGAAAAAAGAGCAGTATTTAGAATTACTAAAAGATGAAACCCTTGTCCCACCACGGCCTGTGGGTGAACAGCCTGTAGGAAAAATAGTGACTTGGGTCGGTGTGCGACAGGGTATCACTCGCTGGCGGGGAATCACAGACCTCAAATTAGATAACACGTCCCCACGCATACCGTTGGTTCTCGGTACCTGGTTGGAGGCGGAAAATTCCGTTGAAATATATAAAACTACTACCCAAGAGTTAGAAAACGCCGAACAGATCCCCGCCAGTTTTGCTCAGTTACACAATTACTTTTTTCACTACTTTAATCTTCTACAAGAGCAGCAAATCGAGTCGGAATTTCGCCGCTTCCAGGAAAGACAACACATCAACCGTCAGACGATTCAAACCTCGATGGGAGAGCTAGCCTCGGTATTGGACTCCCAAGAAACAGAATTTGTCGCTGAAGGGACTCCCTTGCTAATTGCGGCTGGGGCCGTGGGTAGAGCAATGGGAATCACCATTGTGCCACCAGCCCAATCAGAGGACTTTGATCGTGTCAAAGACCCTGTAGAGGTAATTGCCAGAGCTTCTCAATGTCAAAGTCGTCGAGTTTTGTTGAGCGGTGACTGGTGGCAACAGGAACATGGCCCGATGTTAGGCTACACCAAAGCTAACCAGCCAGTGGCTTTATTGCCAGAGCAAGGGTCTCGTTATTCACTCTTTGATCCAGAATCTTTGACCCGCACAATTGTTGATGCCGAGGCGATCGCTAATCTGAAGCCAGAAGCCTACGTCTTCTATCGGCCTTTACCCCCATTCGTCACCAACGCGTTGGAGATTTTCCGTTTTGGCATTAAGGGCTATGAAAAAGATGTGGCATTAATCATCATTTTGGGGATTTTGGCATCGCTACTGGGCATGGTAACTCCCCAAGCAACTGCCATCTTAGTCAATGATGCCATTCCCGATAGCGATCGCTCTTTGTTATCCCAACTGGGACTAGCTTTATTTGCGGCAGCTTTCGGACAAGCTACCTTTCAATTAGCACAGCAGATTATTACCTTGAGAGTGGAAAATGCTGCTGATGCCTCTTTACAACCAGCAGTTTGGGACAGAATACTCAAATTAAGTCCGGGATTTTTCCGTAACTATGCCTCTGGTGATTTGGTAAATCGGCTGCTGGTAGTTACTCAAATTCGTAGTCAGTTGAGTGGCTCTACCCAACGCACCCTCTTAACTGGTGCTTTTGCTCTTCTTAACCTGGTACTGATGATCGTCTATAGCTGGCAACTGGCACTTGTCGGTGTTGGCTTAACAGTTTTAGTAATAATTGTCACTATTCTGTCTAGTCGGCTGTTAGTCCAAAAACAACGTATACAAGAAGAATTAGATGGAGATATTAACGGACTAACTGTAGAACTCATTGAGGGTGTAGCCAAGTTGCGCGTCGCCGCAGCCGAGGAACGGGCCTTTGCCGCTTGGGCGAAAAAGTACAGCCGACGCTCAAAGTTACAATCGGGAATCAAACGCATTGATGATAGCCTGACAGTTTTTAACGAAGCACTTCCCGCGATCAGTTCCGTACTGATATTCTGGTTTGCAATTTTATTCATTCAGATGGGGGCTACTCAGAAAACTGCCACTGGACTCTCACCAGGGATATTTCTGGCGTTTAATGCAGCTTTTTCTGTCTTTATTGGCGGTGCGATCGAGATTAGCAACACTTTGAGTGAGATTTTGGAAATATTTCCCCTGTGGGAACGGGCAAAACCGATCGTCCAATCAGAGCTAGAATCAGATCCAAATAAGGCAGATCCAGGACGATTGACAGGAAGGATTTCTTTAGAACACATCACTTTCCGTTATCGAGAAGACGGCCCCCTTACCCTTGATGATGTCACCATCCATGCCGAACCGGGAGAATTTGTGGCTATAGTAGGACCGAGTGGTAGCGGTAAATCTACAGTGTTTCGCTTGTTGTTGGGCTTTGAGACGCCGTTAAGCGGAACGGTGTACTATGACGGACAAGACCTAGCCGGACTAGATGTGCAAGCGATGCGGCGACAATTAGGTGTAGTACTGCAAAATGTCCGTATTTCTTCCTCACCGATTTTTGACAGCATTGCTGCTGGGGCTTTAGTCACCTTAGATGAAGCTTGGGAAGCCGCCCGCATGGCAGGATTTGACGCAGATATCAAGGCCATGCCTATGGGAATGCATACAGTAGTTAGTGAAGGGGGCACTAACCTTTCTGGTGGACAAAGACAACGATTGTTAATTGCCCGTGCCCTGGTTCTCAGACCCAAAATTCTCTTGATGGATGAGGCGACTAGCGCCCTGGATAATCAAACTCAAGCGATTGTCACTGAAAGTTTAGATAAATTAAATGCGACTCGCATCGTCGTCGCCCATCGTCTCAGCACAATTCGCCACGCCGATCGCATTTATGTAGTCGAAGCAGGGCGCGTCATGCAGGTGGGGAATTATGATCAGTTGGTCAAGGAAGATGGATTATTTGCTCGCTTGGTAGCCCGACAGTTGGATTAGGGTCAAGAGTTACCACCTGCTCTCCCATCAAAATTAGAGAATTTTGAAATTTGAATTGATTCATACCCATTTTTCAAAAACAGTCATATCTACCGGGGGCTAGGATATTCTGGGGGTCAAGATGCTGTTTGAGATGACGCATAAATTCGCCATAATCGTCGTTTCCTGAGGGTAAAGCATTCATCGATTGGATGCCTAGGCGATCAGGAATATATCCAGCTTGCAGTAATAACTCTAGCAAGCGATCATGACAGGCGATCGCCTTTTCATCCTCACCAGCCACTTGTCGGTCATACATAATGGCAACAAACATGCGAATACTTCTACCTGAGATGCAGACCATCCCCAAATTTGGCTCAAACTGATAAAGTTTAATGGTGGATATGATCATTTCTAAAGCTTCGACTATTTGTTTACCATCAAAAGGAAACAGTGGACAAAGCCAGATTACCCCACAGCTATCACGATCGGGATTAATATCTGTGGGAATTGGCGTTTGCTTACGCCAATAGGTACTCCTAGTATTTTCGTCATGGGGTGCGCCAAATCCCTGTGTTTCTTGTTCTGTCTCACTGAAAACCAGTTGCTGAACTTGATCATCCAAAACTGCTGTAACTATTTGGCGTTGTGCTAGACCTTCGGCTTCACTGCTAGCAAATAATGAACCATTGGCAAACCAAGGTTCTGTTCCTTTCAATTCTTTTAAAGACAAAGGGGTTTTACCCTGAGTTATTTTCCAAGGGAATCGCCCCTGTTTGGCAATAACTTTGTAACAATTCCAGATGGACAAACAAGTATCTCTGATCGTTCCTTGCAGTATTAAAGTTTGGACGCGATCAAGTAAAGCTTCCAGACCTGCATTTTCTTCAATCGTACAGCTAAAAGTCTGGTAGTAAGTAGGGATAGGTAACAACCACACTGTCATTTGGGTGACAATCCCCAAGTTGGATTGGGTGAAAATTCCGTCCAAATAAGGGCCTACTCCCCAACGGGCAACGTGAGTTGTTTTGGTATTAGTAAAGCGACTAAATCCCGTATGGATGCATTCTCCCGTTGGTAAGACGACTTCTAGTCCACACACATAAGCAAAGCGATCTCCATAGGGACCAAAACCATCCCCTCTTTCTAAGGTGTTACCAATAACGCTAGCCTCCGGCGACCCACCAATGACGGAAACAAATAAATTCGACTTCACTGCCTGGAGATATTCATAGACTTGACGGAAAGTGACGCCTGGTTCTACTGTGATGTAGGCTAACTTTTCGTTATAGTCCACAATTTGATTTAGCCTACCTAAATCAATAATCACGCTATGATCTTGGGGTGGCACTCTCGAACCTAAGCCCCAGTTCTTACCACCACTAATGGGATAAATTGGAGTGTGGTATTGATTGGCAATCTTAACGCATTCTTGAACCTGCAAGCGATCGCTTGGTCGAATTATTGCCAGTACTCGCTGCTGAGTTGCAAAAGTTGCAGTTGCAGCAGCCTCAGTAATCTCTTTTTGGGTGAATAAATTTTCTGATCCGACAATCTTTTCCCAAGCTTCCAGTACTTCCATTAATTTCTGATTTTGAGTTAGTTCACAAACAAATTTTTCAACATATCTCGCTGATGAATATCTTTGAGATAATCGACATGATTGGGCAAATAGTTTGTCAATTGTTGCGAATAATTTTTTAAATTAGCAAACATCTGTGCAGATAACTCCTGTTGATGTGCCACAATCGGCAAAGCTTTCTCAGGTAAATACCCCATCCCTGCTAAAATACAGATATAAGAATAATCACCAAACACTGGCTTAGATACTGCTGCAAAGTTGTGGTTAGGCCACATTAATCGCCATTTTTCTAATCGATATTGTAATGAATCAGGAATACGGGAGTGATATTTATGAGTTTGCCAAAATGGGGTATCTTCTCTTTGGGTTAAACAATAATGGAGGACAATAAAATCGTGGATATCTTCATACAATTGCTGAATTGTCCAATTGTAATTTTCCCGGAGCATTGGATCAAATTGTTTATCAGGAAAATTTTGGAGTAAATAATACAGTCCCGCCTCAATCAAATAAAGACCGGTTGATTCTAAAGGTTCAATAAATCCACTACTTAAACCAATACTGACACAATTTTTTACCCAAGTATGGCGAGTTTTGCCTACCCTCATTTGTATATGTCGGGCTGGAGTATTGTATTCTTGCAAGTGTTGGCGTAACTCCATCTCTGCCTGTTCAGGGGAAATAAAAACACTTGAATACACGTAACCATTGCCACTTCTTTCGACAAGCGGTGTATTCCATGCCCATCCCGCACTTAGGGCTGTGGAGGTTGTGTAAGGATTAATACCTCCACTCTGTTCGTTATATCTATCTCCATTTTCATAGAATACTGGTAAAGCCACAGCGCGATCGCACAATAAGTGATCACTATAAGAAATGAAAGGTTCTTGCAATGCTTGATTTATTAGTCTGCCACGAAAACCCGAACAATCAATAAATAAATCTCCGGCAATTGCGCCGTGATTTTCTGTCATTAAATGAAGAATCGAACCATCCTCAGCAAAATCAACATCTAAAACGTTATCGACAATTTGTATTATTCTCTCTGACTTGCCCTTTTGTTTCAAATAGGTAGCCAACAATCCCGCATCCAGATGATAGCCATAACTATCTAGTGGGACGCGAGGGTCGCTATGTCTGATTGGCTTGGGTGATTTTTTAATTTCGCACAACGTGACTGCTGCAAAACAACTAGCATCAAATTCAGCAGAATTTCCTTGCAATTTACTTTGCAGCCAAGAGTGAAATAACGGTATAGATAGACCGTTAGTTTCTGGTAATCTAGTCAAAGGATGCCAATACACATCTTTCCCAGGTAACCCAGACCAATCCACGAATTTAATGGCATTTTTAAAAGTAGCATTACATTTAACTAAGAATTCACTTTCCGGAATCCCCAATAATTTCAACGTGTCGGGAAAGGTATGAATCGTGGCTTCTCCGACACCAATTGTTTCAATATCGGCAGACTCTATTAAAGTAATCTGACAAGGACTGCCTTTGCCATTATTCAGGATTTTATTTAAATATGTTGCTGATAGCCAACCTGCCGAACCACCACCAAGAATAACTATTGTTTGGATTTGCTGAGTATTTTGTAGTGTCATAGTTTAGATGCCAATATTAACAGCAATACAAATTCTTTCCTCTTCAGATTGATTAGGATGAACGTAATGGTTGAGATAAGCAGGAAATAAAAGTAATAAATCTTGGCTAGGAGCATAGGCATAGCGATCGCTAGTATAAATACTACTTTTATTAAGTAACTGATATGGGGTGGTCAAGCCTTGTTCTGGTACTGGATTGAGAAACACAATTTCTCCTGATTTTTCGCAAGCTTGCAAATAATAAACCCCACTAAAAAAAGCGTTAGGATGATTATGAATAACGTTATATCCTCCGGTAGGGTTGACATTAATCCAAGCTTTTTTGACCAATAAATTGTGTCGGTATTTAGCATCAATTTGATAATCTTTACAGATGAATTCGCTAAATATTTGCAAAATCACATCAAACAATTTTTTAAATAGCGCCTGATTATTTATATCATCTTGACTTTGAAATGCATCTCTAGTGCTACGATATTCAGGGTAAATTCCTGTGTTTGCGTACAAATTATGACTTTCTTGAATTAGTTCCGCAATATAACTCTCTGTTAAATTGAGTCTAAATCCATATATAGGAGTAAAGAAAAGACGATCTTGAAACTTGCGTTCAAATGCCATATTTACTGCTGCTCATAAATGTTGAAAAACCCGTCCACACTTAAGTTAGCATGGACGCGATCGCTATCACCAGATAAATCAATTTCTGAAATTTAGCAACTACAAACTGGTTTATTCCGTTTCACAAGATTTTCAGCACCAGAAACATGATCTTCATAAGCCTGTGCTACGTTTGCACGGAAACGACTAGCAAAACCATCACAATAATTATTATGAAAATTGCCAGTGTGATTCATTGCCAAAACCGCACACCCACCGCCACAATAAAGAGCATAAGGACATTTCCGACAGGTGGGGTTAGTAACTACTGAACGATTGCGCCAGGTTTGATTCAATTCTTCGTTCAAAATTACTTGATTATTTTCAGTTATCTGACCAATCCGGATTTTCTGATCACCAGTTTTCTCCCAACAAGCATAGATATCACCAAAGGGATCGAACACATACATTTTTCTATGTGCCTGACAAAAACTTGCTTTAAAAGGAGGCAAAGATTTTTTCTTTTGTAATGGATCTTTATATTGTGCGAATATCTGTCTAATCGTGTCAGGTAAAGCATCATCAGGAGGTAAAATTACTTCCATACTTGGATATTCCTGACGCATGTCTTTTAAAGCCTTCTGCAAATGCCAGGAATTAAAGGTTGTCTTGACATCTGTTTTTTCATTAGATGCATGTATTGGTGCTGTATAGGTAGCAAACTTTTCGTAGCGGTGCCAACCTCTAGCTATAATTTCATCAGCTAAATCAGGCAATTGTTGAATATTATTGCGGTCGATATTCATCCGTACACTCACTTGCACGCCCAAATCCAACGCCATTGTGATGTTATCAGCAATCTTGTCAAAAGAACCACTACCGTCAGCATAAATGCGGCGCTTGTCATGTTCGATTGTGGGCCCATCGAGGGTAATTTGCACAGCTGAAATTTTCTCAGATCCGAGTAAATCTTTATAGGCGTGTAACTCAGTCCCATTACTAATGGCATCAAAGTGCGCCTGACCAAGGGATGATGCCCGATTGATGATATATTTAATAATTGAGTGGTTTTCTGCTAATAAGGGTTCTCCACCAAAAAAGGTAATCCCACGAGAAACATCTGCATTTGCAGGAACTCCATGACCGGCCTCAATTTGAGGCATAGCTGCAAAAATCCTGTCTGCAATCTCTGGCTGCATGATTTGCAACAAGTGTTTAAAAGCAGGGTTAGTCCGCATGTGATCTTGAAAACAATAGGAACACCGCAGATTACAGCTATAAGTGGGCATGATGATATAGACTGGCATCAATAAACTTTCAATCTGATGCACTTTTGTTGCCATCTTCACGAAAAATATCTCTTCTTCTTCCACTGTCATTTCAGTCAAATAACCCCGGCGTTTCAATGAATCAATAGTTGCTTGTGAAGGTGCAACAAAATCTGATTCAACGGGAGGTTCTGAAACCCATTCTCCGTACAGAGGTTTGGGACGATGCGTGGTTTGAGCAGAACGTAAATAGCTTACTATCTGTCGTTTAACTTTATCAAAAGCACCAGAATAACCGTGTACGAGAAGTACGTCTTCTGGGTTATCAGGTAAATCTACATAAATTGTATAACTACTTGTTCTAAGCATATTTTTCCTTATTTAATAAAGCTATAGGAATCTGGTTAAATTAATGAAAATTTGTTGATATCAAGACTGGCTATTACTCCACCACATTGATTTTGATAGGTGAATCAACGTTCCAATTTCTTTATCTTTCTCTCCAGCGAAGGATAAATGTGTAACCGCTATTAATGGGAGAGTCCCATTGATGCAAAGATATATCGAGAACAAATTCAACGATGTTTTTGCAGTTTTGGGTTGCTCCCCCTTAATAAATTAATATTAAGATGTAAGTCGTCATGAGCAGACATCCAGTGTTAAAGCCAGATAATCTGCTTACCATCTTTTACCATTGAGAGCAGTTTCTACCAGAGCCATAATAAAATCCACCAGCCACAGCTTCTAGAGCTTCTTCTGAAAGTTCGCCCTCTTCTCCCACTGTTCCGGATAGACTTTCTAGCTGACCAGCAGAATTTACACTTAATCCCCTCGTCTCTAGTTCACGCAGGAATTCCTCAGCAGTGAAATTTAGCCCTTGCTCTTTGCCTAACTCTACAGTCAGATTGAGTGCTGCTTCAGAACTAGAACTGCCTGTTTCAACCTGGTTTCGTAGTGCTTCATCTTGCTGGAGAGCTTGGATCATTTCTTTTGCATTTTCAGCAGACATAAATTTGAATCTCCTTTATACAACCTTTGAATAGACTGTTTAGCAGTCTTGTTAAATAGTATCAAGACAAAAATTGTTTGCGGTTATGGAAAATTCAGGACTTTGTTATGAAAAGTTCAGGACTTTGTTATGAAAAGTTCAGGGATCGACAAAATTAACTCCTAGTAGGGTTTTCATCACCAAAATAAATAAAATTATGTTACATTATATGAATATATAAACACAGGGCTATTTCATTCTAAACATAAAGGTTGTATGGTAAGATAAAGCGTTAAACAATGAAATACATTTAATACCGTGAGCCAACCAGGAATAATGTTAGTTAGCACCTACATTGTCGAGCGTGGTTTAATTTTAGAGCCGTGGGAAGTAGATGCTAAAACAAATGAAACCAAAGCTCTACCGAATTTTGATTCAAAAATTAGCTCATCAAGGGGCAGTTTTCGTTTTTGATGCCATTAATACCCAAAAAAACTTGTGGATTTATTTATCATCGAGACTGGCAATGATTACATTGCTGCCCTTAAAGGCAACCAACCAGGTCTGTTTCAAGATGTTAAAACAAATTTTGTACCAGACTCTACTGTTTCACTAATTAATAAAGGTCATGGTCGAATCGAATGGGTTAGACACACTTAAGCAATTTTTTAGAATGAAATAGCCCTGATATAAAAAAGTTACACATTGACTTTAAATATGATGCTCTTGATGAGCAAAAAGAAATGTTAACGTTTTAATTAATAGACCAAATTGTGCTTTGATGGAAAGCCCTTTATGATAATTAATCTCTAAAAAAACTCGATTAGAATACAAAATAAAGTCAAGTATTGAGTCATCAAAGCTTTGAGAAACTAATTGATCTAAGGTACTGGCAGGAATGGAGAGTTTAACAAAATAGTTATTAGGAAGTTCTAATAATTGTGAGTTTTTTGTAAAAACTCTTTTTTCTTTGACATCTATTATGTAAAGGACTTGATGGTTATTCCCAATCACATCAATAGCAATAATTTTATTAGTAAATATTGATGGGATTTTTAAGTTCAAACTTTTTTGTAAATAATTTGTAGTTATTCCTCTATTTTTTTCAGCATTTCCGAAGTTAAAGTTAGCAATATTTTCCTGTTTTACATATACAGAAATGTTGTCTAAGTATTCCTGAAGGTCTTCTCCCCAAAAGTTTTTGCCATGAGCAGTTTTAACGTAATCTAGCTCCAAATCTATGATATCTCCTGGTTGCAATATCCAACATTCGGTTGTTGGTAGATGGGCTAAGAGTTGACTTTTAAAGCTAGTTGGCGTCATTCTCTGATAACCATTTAAATGAAGCTGATCAGGTTGGCAATAGCTCAAAGTCATGGAATAGGGAATTATTTTTTTTGGGTTAAGAATTTTAATCAGTTCAATTTGTGATTGTAAAAACTTTACTTCGTCTGCTGCTACTATATGGCTCATCTCTTCAGGTGAACCATATAGTAAATTTGGTTGATGATTAGCGAAAGTAGTATAAAGCAGAAAAGCATAATCTATATTAAATTTATCTGCTATTTTTGCTAAAGTTCTGGGAGTTAAAAGACAATCATTCTGATGGAGAATTACTTTATCTTGGATTTTTACCAGTAAAATTGTATCGACTGGATCGTCCCAATAACTAGTGACTTCTAGTGCTGAATTGAGTTTGACGGTTTCGCCATTTTGTAAAAGAATAATTTTTTCATAACCTATATCTCGGTATCTTTTGACTAAATCTGGTCTTTCTGCTGGCAAAAGAACTGTTTCTACCTGCTTTTTTAGTTGTTTAAGAGTTGCGGGATGGCTATGATCTACATGGATATGTGAACTATAAACATAGTTCAATTTGCCAAACATGTCTGTGGTAATTTTTCTAGGAGGAAAGTGAAATAAACTTGTGGCAAAAAGTGGCTCTAGAAAGTAACAAGGATCGGTGAGAAGTGAAAAGTCTTCTGCTTGAAATAACAAAGAAGCATGAGTAATATATTCAATATTCATTCTGTTTAACCAAGCATAATTGTCAGTGAATAAAAATTTTATCGCTGCGATCACATTTCTGAAGTCATGAAAAGTTCAGGTTTTTGCTGACAGCATGAGTAATGTTTGAAAATTCCCCTATTATTGTTAATAGATTAACATTATTCACAACTCAAATAGATAGCAATAAAAACCATAAATTTTTTATTATTAAATTTGCTTATGAACACATCTCTCTCAGTAGCTGTATTTTTAGGCCCATCTTTACCCAGAAATCAAGCCCATCAAATTCTTGATGCTCGCTACTATCCTCCAGCCAGTAAGGGCGATATTTACCAAATTATTGCCTCAGGTGTGCAAGCCATCATTCTCATTGATGGGATTTTTCACAGTAGACCTTCAGTTTGGCATCGGGAACTCATTCATGCCATTGAAGAGGGTATTCAAGTATTTGGTGCATCAAGTATGGGAGCTTTAAGAGCAGTAGAGTTAGAACCTTTCGGTATGGTTGGTCACGGTCAGGTGTTTGAATGGTATCGCAATGGTATGTTGGAAAGCGATGATGAAGTAGCTCTGTTACATGGTGCAGAAGATTCTGGTTTTGTTTCCATGTCTGAGCCTTTAGTGAATATCCGCTATACATTACTTAAAGCCGTAGAAGCAAACTATCTAACTGCCGAACAAGCACGCTGTTTAACTGATGAGGCTAAACAACTCTACTATCCACAGCGATCTTACCAGCAACTTTTCCAAAGTAAGGTGATTCAAGACTTACCGACAGAGAGCGCGACTAAACTCAAACATTATTTACACCACAACAAGATTAACATCAAACAAATCGATGCTATAGGGGTATTGAAACTATACGCCAGTCTGAGTCATATGCAAATAGCAGAACCGAGAGAGCGTTTTTCTTACTCTTCTGTAGATTTACAGTTTGAGCGATTAAACATGACGGGATTTGTCACCTCTAGCGGACTGAAGCTGGGAAAAGATATCTTACAACTGCTTAAACAAGATATACAACTGCAAGCAAAAATGCGATCGCAACTCTCAAAACGCTGTTTCCTGCTGACATGGGCGAGACAAAATCAGATATCCTGTCCTCCAGAATATTGGCAAACTTACCTGCAACAATGGCAACAAAAATATAGCATTGTGGATGAAACTCAATGGTTGCAATCCAATGGTTTAACTCCATTAACCTATCAAGAAATCCTGGAAGAGTATTGTTTGATTGATTGGATTGTGAGGGAAGGGCCGGACTATTTTGGGATCGAGTGGAACTATCAAACAGCCCTTGACGCAGAATTACGCTTAACTGGTGATGTTGAGCCACAAGGGAATATTTGGGAACAACTATCACAGCGTCGTTTGATTGTGGAATGGGCGAGGCAAAATGGCATTGTGCATCCAGATACAGAATCAGTGAGTACAATTACTATTGACAAGCAAGATCAAGTATGGGTAGCAGAAAAAATACTGGAAACATGGATTATCGCTAAAGAGCCTGAGTATTTTGGTATTTATTGGTCTTTTCCCCAGGCATTATTCCACGAGTGGCAAATTACAGGAAAAGCCGCAGAAATCCTTCAGAGATAAGAGACATTAACATGGATAAACTTAATAAAAATTATACTAACGATACTCATCGTTTAATTCCCCCAGGACAAACTTTAGCTAATATCCAACCACACTTGTTAGCGATGGGGATTACTCGTTGTGCTGATGTCACAGGATTAGATCGACTCGGTATCCCCGTATACTGCGCCATTAGACCCACAAGACCTTGGCTACAAGTTAGCAATGGTAAAGGAATTTCTCATGAGACAGCTAAAGTGTCAGCGTTGATGGAAGCGATTGAAGTGTTTCATGCAGAGTCACCAGATCAGCATTTACAGCGCCATAGTTATAAATCGTTACAGTCAATAGGGCAACAGGTTGTAGAGCCTCACATATTACCAGGATACCTTCCCCATCTCTACTTTCATCCCGAATTTGTGCTTGATTGGGTCAAGGGAAAAAATTTACTTACCCACTCAGAAATGTGGTTACCCGCAAGCTCTGTTTACGATTGTTCGGCTCGTTATTCTCCGAATTTATATCGTATAGGTACTAATGGTTTAGCCAGTGGGAATCATCTTGTAGAAGCGACAATTCATGGTCTTTATGAAATCATAGAACGAGATGCGATCGCTCGCTTGGTAGTTCAAGGACGCTTAAATTTACAAACAAGATGTAAATTTATCGATCTGCAAACCATAGACGATCCTTATGTGCAAAGCTTATTAGAGCGCATCAGGGCGACTGATTTCAAGCTTGTGCTGATCTGGGTAGAAAGCTGTATTGCAATCAACACATTTTGGGCTATTCTTCTGGACGAAAATCCCTATAATCCTACATTGATAGTTAATGTAGGTTACGGTACTCATCTTAGCCCTAGTGTTGCAGCCACACGCGCTATCACTGAAGCTGCTCAATCACGACTGACATTTATCCACGGTGCAAGGGATGATCTCGACGCTACACAAATTTTTGAAAACACTAAAACTCATCGCCAACTCTACAATTACTTTGATCGCCTTACTAGCACAACTGCTTGGCAAACATTAACTAACTTTGCTACCCGTGATTTATTCGCAGACTATAACTATGTTTTGCAATCTCTGAGGGAAGCTGAGTACCAAGATGTTTATCGTGTGGATTTGACACGAGAACCTTTTAATATCTCGGTTGTGAAAGTTTTTGTCCCTGGCTTAATCATGAATTATTCCCTATTTTAAGTAGTGGTCTACGATCAAAATTTTGTCAGGTTTATAGTTAGCACTTTAGTGTTTAAGAACAAAGGACTAAAGTCCTGACTACGAACATTTTTACCAATCAAATTTCAGGCGACAGGCTAGCAGTCGATACAGAATCAGCTTGACGGGGATTAAACCAACGATGACCAAAAGCTAAATAAGCTTTAGCTTCCAGAGGGCGATCAGGTTGATAAACTAGCTTTAGATGATTGATAGTCCGCCAAAAAACACTAATGTTTCCTTGGCTAACCCATGAGTCTAATGCTCGTAAATTCACAGGCCAAAGTTCTTGGTTATTTTTTTCTTGAATTAACCCAGGCCATTGCAACAGCGCATCTCGTTTTTGGGGTGTACAGCATTGCATAGCTACTAACAAATCAAGGAATTCTCGCCAGCGTGGTTCCTTTTTGGGCTGCTGGTGGAAATAACATTCCAGTCCGATTCTAGAACCAACTTTTTCTTCAACATCGAAGCACAAAACTAGGCGATCGCTCAGATGTTTCACAAGATTCATGATTTCGACCAATTCTGCTTTCACTTCTTGTTCTTGAATCTGAGCTAGGTAAGCAGGAATTGTTTCTATCGATAAACCACCGATGTTGAGTCGTAGCGGTTTTCCGTGACGCGATCGCATTGCGCCTACTTGACTAATCCCCACACCATCAGGTAGAGCAGCGACGCATCTTTCCACTAAAGCCCTACGCCACTCATCAACCGGATGATTCTGCACACAGGATATGATCTGCATTAACTTTGATAAAGCCGCAGGATTTTTATCTTTAAATATCTCTCCCCGCAAACTAAAAAACCAGCAAGCTACCCTTAACCCATCTGTTGCACCATCAAGATCAAATTCCAGCCAAATATCCTTAACTGTCTCATGGGGGAGAGTATTAACAGTTGTCCAATCTTGACAGAAACGGTCAAGTTCTTGCCAGAATGGATAAGATATGAGTGGTTGGGCGATCGGAAACTTCATCGGCTGTAAGCCAACAGATAAATCTACTTGTGGTTGCTTATCTGCCAATCGGCATTCTAACAGCGCTGGAGAGAGAGGCGGCAATAATTGAGCCACTTGTTTAATATAGGTTAATTGTTGTGAAGAAATAAGTAGATTTGAAAGATAAGGAACAATTAAGTTCAAGTAATCTTGTAGTGAGTAATTCATGCATATTCCTGTATATTTTTTTGCAAAAATAATATTTATACTGTGACTCTCAAGACGTTTCTACATCTAGGCAGTGGATTTTTGATAATATTTTATTCCAAGCCAATAAAGCCTGTACTGATACAAAAGAGGGATTTAAAGTTGAGAATTTGCTACTGAAAGACGCTACAGTATTTGGCATTCCAGGTGTATGCGAGGATGGGACAAAACAGTAATATACAGCCAAAGTAGTGGCTGGTGTAGATGGCTGTAGTTTATTAGTAGCTAGAAAGTTAGGCTTAGATCAATCTTTAAGGCAGAATCAGGGCGAACGCATCTTATTTCTTAACAAAAACTCAAGAAGATTCTAAAGTGAACGGACTGACTCTACCATTCCAACACTATTAAAGTTTGACCAACTGGAAATGTTTTGGTTCTATTTCTCGATTTGCTGTGAATTTTAGCGATCGCCTCCAGTCAGAACCATTACAGCCAATCAAACCCCTATTCTACAACAATACGGGAAGATTGATTCCACATGGTTCTTAAAAAAGATGTTGAATTACTGCTTGATATAAAACATTGTCCTAAGTTTACTTCTCTTTTAAAATATCTGGCAACCACAATAAAACGAGGACTACCAAGCAAACTACTACCAAGCCAATGCTATAGCGAACTGCTTCTTTAAGGTCGAAGGCTTGCTGCATGAGATAAAGAGTTTTTAGCATATAAAACCTATCATTTGGTATTGTCAAAATTTTCCTATCTATTCTTCTATCAGACTATTTTTATTTCTAAAATTCTCGGCGCGTTGCTCCAATCTTTGAAAGAAATCATTGTTGACAATCTCGGCAATTTCATTTTCCTTTCTCGTTTGATCGATTTGAATTTGTAATTCTAATACTTGTTGTTTGAGTTTTTGTTCTCGTTTGTGAAATTCACGAGACATATGAATAGCGACTGCGGCTTGGTTGGCTAAAGCAATCAAAAACTCTAAATCTTCGTTGCTATAGCCAACAAAAAGAGATAAATTATCGACGTATAACACACCGATAACTTCCGTATAGTTTTTGAGAGGAACGCACATACAATTTTGGATTTCTTCTCGAAAAATAGAGACAGAATCTTGAAATCGCTGATCACGTTTGGCATCTTGAGTGATAATTGCATCCCCACTTTGATAAGCCAGATCGACAATCTTGCGACTGTAGAACTGTTGTTCGCCAACTAAATCCTCTTGTGATTTGGCGGCTTTTAGTTCGAGTTGTTGAGACTCTTCATCTACTAAGAGAATCACTGCATGATCGATTCTCATAATTTGGAAAAGTAAATCAATGATCTTATGTAGGAGTTGATCGGGTTCGTCAGGGGAACATAGTTGTTTGCTGACTTCTAAGAGAATTTTCAGTTTATTGACTGTTTGTTGCTCACGATCGCTGGAATGCAATTTTAGTACTGAACGATTGCTAGGCTCCTGATGTACCAAATTTTGCAGTTGATCTAAACTTTGGGGGAGAGGAATTTGTTTTAAATTATTGTCTAATAATTCTTGGTCATCCCCAATAGGCTTAGGCTGAGATAAAGTCAGACTATGAACGAACTTCAATTGGAATTCATCACAACCAATCACGTCACCATCATGAAGTTCACAAACATCGATTTGGACTTGATTGACAAAAGTGTGATTGCTACTCTGACAATCTTGAATTATTGCTCCATTGGGGGTGACGTGAATCTGTGCATGGCGACGGGATACGGTTGCTCCCAGCAAAACGACGGTGTTGTCGATTTGCCGACCAATAGTATTGACTCCTGGTTTCAATTCATAAACTCTTTCATTGGGCGTTTCAGGAGCGTAGATTAAATAGGGCACGGTTACTGCTGAATTATTCTATGGCTATTACCTAAATATTAACGGTCTTACCAGTGATTTGTTGGGCTATTTTTTGCAGAACTTGACTGATGGGATGGTTACTGTATTTCACGGCAAAAATCCCTTGACTAGCTAACCGCAGCATATCAGGAGAGTCAGGTAAAATCCCTACTACTGGCGCATTGTAAGTAACTTGGACTTTTTTACTCATTTGCTCAAAGTCATATTCAGGCAAGACTTTATTGACTATGAGGAAGAGATTAGGGACTTTGAGACGCCGAGCCACATCTACTGTCACAGCTGTTCCCTGAAAATCTTGTTGATCTGGTCGCAGGATTAACAACACAATTTGAGAAACTGTCAAGGAAAGTAACGTTTCTTCATTGAGACCCGGATGAGTATCAATGAATAAGTAATCTAGTTTTAAATCTTTGATCAGCTGCTGATATCCTTGAAACAATAATTCTGCGTCGAAACCTTCTCTTAAGACACGAGAGATATCATTAACTTTGGCACTGGCAGGGACTAGATAAATTTTACTTTTTGGAGTTCCCTGTCCTTCTAGAACACTACTAACATCATAGGCGGCATCGCTAATTTTACACTTTCCCCACAGAAAGTCATTGAGTGTGCGATCGCTCTGTTTATTTCCCCAACTAAATAGGATATGAATTCCCGGAGAAGGCAGGTCGGTATCAATAATCCCAACGCGGTTTCCCTCACGTGCAATCAGTGTTGCCAGATTGGCAGTGGTATTAGATTTACCAGTGCCGCCCCTATAGGAGTGAATAGAAATAATTTTTGACATTCCAATCAGTTATGCTAAAAGTAACAAAAATAAAACGTATAGACTCTGAGTTAGCGACACATTCTCCACACCTTAACTCACCTAATGTCAAGGTTTAACCGCATTATAGTAGAAAAATACAGGTGAGTCTTTGTGAACAATACTTATCCCTGAGGAAATTTTACCCTTATTTTATCAAACATACTTAGGGAATCTTGAAAGAGTAACAATTTCACTGCGCCTCAAGATAATTACGCTACCAACACTTCACATACTGTTACAAATATTGGCGACCCATCACCAGCAATGCCAAATATCCTAGTTTTTTAGGGAAGCATGGTGTCCCCAACCTGCAAGACACATTGATATTACCTGAAATCAAACATATGTTCTATCTCTGCGTCCGTCAAATTTTATTTGAGCTGCGTGCAGTTCAGCAATTGGTTGATGATGCGAGCAATGCTCATGGGGGTTCCCCACATCGCGTAGCGTCTCCCCTTTGAGAGAAGGCTACGGTGTACACACAAGTAGATCCAGAGCGAGTTTCCAACCAAAAAAGGTGGATTCAAACTGCTGAAGCCCCCGAGTCAAAGTAGTAATTCCTGGAGGTTTTTGAGACTTGTAACCAGACCA
>JAESGB010000114.1_pt1 | contig 47463 bp, 40 predicted proteins | sample 9266211 | NCBI WGS metagenome assembly JAESGB01 (sample SAMN14514844, study PRJNA621659) | algae metagenome | isolation source: Goleter apudmare HA4340-LM2 and co-occurring heterotrophs from cave wall... | place: USA: Maniniholo cave, Kauai, Hawaii | collected 2009-07-28 | reverse complement strand
CTGTGGGTGTGGGTGCTGGTTGTGACTCGATGGGGGCGCTCGCTATTTTCGGTTCTGTGGGTGTGGGTGTTGGTTGTGACTCGGTGGGGGCGCTCGCTATTTTCGGTTCTGTTGGTGTGGGTGTTGGCTGTGACTCGGTGGGGGCGCTCGCTATTTTCGGTTCTGTTGGTGTGGGTGTTGGCTGTGACTCGGTGGGGGCGCTCGCTATTTTCGGTTCTGTCGGTGTGGGTGTTGGCTGTGACTCGGTGGGGGCGCTCGCTATTTTCGGTTCTGTCGGTGTGGGTGTTGGCTGTGACTCGGTGGGGGCGCTCGCTATTTTCGGTTCTGTTGGTGTGGGTGTTGGCTGTGACTCGGTGGGGGCGCTCGCGGTTTTTGCTGGTGTCGTCTGTTGTTTTTGAGCAGATAGATTTTTAGGAACAACAGAATCTTGACGTCTGGTAATTTTCCCACCTGCTACAGAATCATTCACGGCTCGTTTAGAGGTTTCCTTAGGTGGTTTTGTCTCCTCAGGAGGAACTTCAACGTATTCAATGGGAATTGCTTGTGAAAACTTTTGCTTTTGCTTAGGTGCAGCAGATGTCAGCCAATAATTACCCCAAAAAAATAGAATAGAGTGCAGAAAAAAGGAAGTAACCAAACCAACAAGCACATCTGTTGGTTGCTCACTCCTATTTCGCTGGAAGTTATAAGACGTAGCCATATTATTGTGCCTTCCTAACAGCAGCCTCAATAGTCTACCTAGATATTTAGGAATTGACACGATTTCCCCTAACAAGGCTTTCGGGCAACGCAGAATTAATTATCGGAGATGTCTCTTAAACGATCGCCTACTTGTCATGAAACATTACGAACGCCGCACATTTAAACAACACCACTCTTTGCGTTTCCATAGAGTAGCAACAACCCACCCATTTTGCTCTAAAACATCAGCTACTGCTTTAGATTGTTCCAGTAGGATACCACTAAAAATTCCCCAAGTTGTCGGTTTAGCGATCGCACTCATTTGGGGAACTAAGTCAATAATCACGTCAGCTAAAATATTGCAGACTATACCATCTACTGGTTTTTCAATCATTTTCTGCAAAACTTCTACACTCCCCTCTGCGGGGATTAAGCGCTCTGGATTAACGTTGTTGAGGGTACGATTACTGAGTGTGGATTGCACTGCTAAGGGATCGGTGTCTACTGCGTAAGCTTTTGCTGCTCCTAGCAGTAATGCCCCAACGGAAAGGATACCAGAACCACAGCCAATATCTGCAATAATTACAGGTTCTCGTTGGCTAGCTACATCTGCATAGGATAATTCACTCAGCCGCATTTCCAGAGATTCCAAACACAACTGGGTTGTGGCATGGTTGCCTGTGCCAAACGCTACACCTGGATCAAGGCGAATTACCACCCGTGTTGTACCTTCTGGTAATGGTAGCCATGCAGGATTAATCAAAAAGCGATCGCCTATTTCCTGTGGTGTCCAATATTGTTTCCAGCTACTAGCCCAATCTTCTTCATCAATTAACTGCCAGTGTAGGCTAGGAATTTCTAGCCCTACACACAGGGCATCTTGGCGCAGCCATAACGACAGCGCCGCCAAATCTAGTAGCTGTGTTTGAAAACTCGGCAAGTAAGCCCGTACCAGAGACGAATCACCTTTGTCTTCACTCGCTGTACCACGGCAGCCAAAACTTTCCAGACGCCAAAAGATAGAATCTTCTAGGTCTGGTTCACATAAAATCTGTAGTTCCCACCAGGTGTTTGCCATAATTCAGTGCTGAGTGCCGAGTAATTAAGTCTGGGAGAGTACCCCTTTCAAGGGGCATAGAACATATTTCTCTTCCTCTGCGTTCTCTGTGCCTCTGCGGTTAAATCAATTACTTCTTAATCGCAGATAACGCAGAGGGCGCAGAGAGAAAAAAGAGATTTTCTGAGTCTAGGAGGTTTATTGACGTTTGTCTTCACTCAGCACTCAGCACTCTATAGAGTCACTGTATACGCGTCTCGGATGCCTGGTACTTTGGTAATCTCAGCTAAAATGCCCTCTGGTAAGGGGTCATCGATGCTGAGAGCCATCACTGCATCACCACGAACAATTTTACGACCTACTTGCATACTGGCAATATTGACGTTAAAACTGCCCAGAAGAGAACCAAGTTTACCAATAATCCCTGGCATATCGCGGTGCAGGGTGAATAGCATATATTTGCTGGGTGGGACGTTAATGGGGAAACCATCCACGTCGGTAAGGTGGATTTCCTTTTCACCCAACAGCGCCCCGGTGACAGAATGAGTTCCCAAGGTACCTGTGGCTTCTAGGTGTAGGGAACCAGCATAGTCACGCGCAGAAGCATCGCGGGTTTCAATCACCCGGATACCCCGCTCTTTGGCTTCAATGCTGGCGTTGACGTAATTTACCCTCTCCCGCAGTGCTTGATATAGTAGACCTTTAAGGGCGGCTACTACGAGAGGCTGACTTTTGTTAGTTGCCAGTTCTCCTTGTAGACGGACGTTGAGTAATTCTACCCGACCGCCGGCTAGTTGCCCGACCAAGTTCCCTAAAGTTTCTGCCAATTCCATGTAGGGTTTGAGTTCTTCCAACACATCGGGGCCGAGTCCGGGGATATTGACGGCGGAACGTGCTGGTAGTCCTAAAAGCACATCGCGGATTTGTTCAGCCACATCAATAGCGACATTCACCTGAGCTTCGGCGGTGGAAGCGCCTAAATGGGGGGTGAGGATGACTTCTTTACCTAGCGATCGCAATTCTGATTCGCCTAATGGTTCTGACTCAAACACATCTAAAGCCGCACCCGCGATTGTACCTTCTTTAATCGCTGTTGCCAAAGCTGCTTCATCAATGATGCCACCACGAGCGCAGTTGATAATACGGGCAGTGGGTTTCATTTTAGCCAGGGTTTTGGCATTGATTAAGTGGGTAGTTTCTGAGGTTTTGGGGATGTGCAGGGTAATATAGTCTGCTTGCTGGATCAGCAAATCCAAATCCACCAGCTGAGTGCCAATTTGTTCGGCACGTTCCGCAGAGATAAATGGGTCAAAAGCTAACAGTTTCATGCCCATTGCTTTAGCGACAGCTGCCACATGGGAGCCAATTTTACCTAAGCCGACGATGCCGAGAGTTTTTTTGTAGACCTCAGCACCGACAAAGGTTTTGCGATCCCATTCTCCCCGTTTAACAGAAGCATTGGCATCGGGAATATGGCGAGACAGAGCCAAAATCATGGCGATCGCATGTTCGGCAGCAGCGATCGTGTTACCCTCTGGAGAATTGACTACCACAATTCCGTGGCGCGTGGCTGCGGGCACATCCACATTATCCACACCCACACCAGCACGACCAATGATTTTTAACTGGGTGCCGGCTTCAATAATTTCTTGGGTAACACGAGTACCAGAACGAATCATTAGGGCATCATAGTCACCAATGATTTCTACTAGTTCTGCTGGTTTTAAACCTGTCTTAATATCAACAGTAGCAACTTGGGATAAGATATCAATCCCAGCCTGGTCAATAGGATCGGAGACGAGAACCTTGGACATGATTAGTTCATTTAAAGCTACAGGTTTTGCTGCACAAGACTTTTAAGTTTAGTCTTTATCCGTCGCAATTCAGCAAAAATGTTTGTTTTAATATCAACTTAGCTTTAACTGACGCCTCTTAGTGATGATGTGAGAACATCAGTTGCCGAGGTGATTTGGCTCTGCCTCCTATACTTTTAAGATGAGTGGCTGTTTGCGCCACCTCTGGCTAAATATAAACCATGAATAGCCCTACACATTTATATATTTATTAATAGTTAAGAGTTACCTGGAGTTGTTAGGGGTGAAGCAGATACGGTTTGCTCTCTGAAGTTAGCCGATTTGGCGATCGCTACACGTAAATACTGGCTGAATCTGGTTGTATTCTTTACAACTTTAATTATATTAAGTTTTTACATCTATCTAGAGATAGATCTTATATTTAGAGGTAGATACTCATCTACCAGAGCCTCAAACTTTAGTCAAATCATTAAAAGTTGTATAAATGCTCATTTTAGAAATATTTCCTGTGAGAAATAACATTCCTGATGCCACTTTTAGCACTACCAGTATCACCTTTGTAACGAGGAATAATATGAATACTGGCGTGCATCATATTTTGTCCGGCGGCTCGATTGATGTTCATCCCTACATTGAAACCATCAGGTTGAAATTCGGTTTTGAGAATCTCTTGTACTTTGTTCACCATCAACCAGCAAGCTGATTGTTCTTTAAAAGGTAGCTCAAAATAATTGCTTACATGGCGCTTAGGAATTACTAAAACGTGTCCTTTATTTATAGGATAACCATCAAAAATAGCATACGCGGTTGCTGACTCTGTCAATAAATTGAGACTTTTATGAGGATTGCAAAATATACAATAATTAGACGAATGGTGCTGATGATTATAATGAATATACTCATATACTTCCCGATTTTCATCCAAATAGATTGAACGAAAGGGAAGTTTTACAATACATTGATATGTAGGTTTTTTATATATATAATGTTCTCGAAAACCTTCTTTTTTAATATCTCTTCTGACAACATAATAGGCTTTGCCTCCTGCTTTTAATAAGTGCGCTATTTCCATGATTGCCTGCGCTTGTTCTTCAGGAAATAAAACATTTAAAACATAAAAACAAATTATCGTATCAAATTTCTGTTGAGGATATTGGGGAAAATAATAAGGATCATAAGCTGTAATATCGCAGCCTTTTTGGCGTAATAATTTAACATCATTGCCAAAACCACAACCAAAATCTAAAACTTTGCCTTGCAGTAGGTTTTGATTGAATAAAAACTGTGCAGGGAATGAAAGATAAGTTCTTTCTATGGCTGTGAGATGGGTGAATAGATTTTTTTGCTGTTTCATGGAATTTTGGTACTGATGTCCCAAATTTATTATTCCCAGCATCTTGTGAGGTTATACGTCAGTGAAGGCTAGATGACACAATCTTCAACGTAGCAATTGCGTCTTGCTAGTTTTGCCACCATATTAATTAATGCGGTTAACTCTACTGGTTTGGCAGCATAGAGATTAAAACCTGCTGCTAGTGCTGCTTGAGTATCTTCTTCTCTAGCATAGGCAGTTAAGGCGATCGCAGGAATCTCTCCTCCTTGTTCTGGTGGGAGGAGTCTAACTTTACGCATCATGGTGTAGCCATCTTCTTCAGGCATTCCTATATCACTAATCAAGACATCTGGCAAGTATTGTTTAATTTCTGCGAGTGCCTCGCTAGCTGAAGCCACTGCCCTGACCATCGCCCCAGAACCCTGTAGGGCGATGGTAATAAAATCACGTGTATCTGTGTCATCATCTACGACTATCACCTGCACGTTATCTAGAGGTGCTTGGTTGAGGCAGAGGGAAGAATTGACATCTATATCTATGGTTTCTGCTGTTTCTATGTTGACGCTAGCGGCTTCTACAGAGAGATTCTTCTCTACTTCTGCCAGGGGTAACTTCACAGTAAAGGTCGCCCCTAATCCCTCCCCAGGACTATCAGCGTGAACACTCCCGCCGTGTAACTCTACTAAATGACGGACGATCGCTAATCCTAATCCTAGTCCAGTTTGGCTTCTGGTGGTGCTACCGTCAGCTTGACGGAAGCGCTCAAACACATGGGAGAGAAAGTCTGGTTTTATACCAACACCTGTATCACTCACCTGAATTTGAGCGTACTGTGCTGCTGGTTGTGGTTTTGCTTCACCCATGACTGTTGATAGCCTGATTTCTACTCGACCATCTTGGGGGGTGAACTTGATTGCATTCGAGAGTAAATTCCACACAACTTGCTGCAAGCGGTCTGGGTCGCCGATGACGGTGAAGGGAGATGAGGGAGAAATCGAATTATGTTCTAGGGTGGGTGTGACGACAAACTCAAAACGAATATTTTTAGCTTCAGCTTGCAGACGCACAGTATCCACTGCTGTCTCAATAATGGTAACTAGGTTGACGGGGCAACTATTTAAAAATAGTTTGCCGCGAATAATGCGCGAAACATCTAAAATATCTTCTATTAGTTGTTCTTGTAAGTGGGCATTGCGCTCAATGGTTTCTAGAGCGCGAGCAATGGCTTTTTCATCTAATTTACGATTGCGGAGGAGTTTAGACCAACCAAGTATAGAATTTAAAGGGGTGCGGAGTTCATGAGAGAGGGTAGCTAAAAACTCATCTTTCATGCGGTTGGTGGCTTCGGCTTCTTTTAATGATGCTTGCTCATGGATGTATTGAGCGCGTGCTTCTTCAGCTTTTTTGCGATCGCTAATATCTTCGACAGTGCCTACATAACCGATGATTTCGCCTGTATCAGAAAGCATTGGTGAGGAACGGATATTGATCCATCGCTCTACGCCTTTGCCAGTAAATATCTGAAACTCCTGTGTATGTTCTGTACCATCACGACTGCTATTAATCAAGTCTTTGAGTACCTGTTTTTGGTCTGCTTGATTTAGTGCTCGCAACCATCCTTCCCCTAAGCTTTTCTCTGCTGAGATCCCAAAAATACTTTGATAGCGGGGATTTGTATAAGTACATTGTCCGGCGATGTCTGTTAAAAAAATACCGACAGGTGAGCAAGCACTTAAAGAACGAAATCGGGCTTCGCTTTTTCGCAGTTGGGTATTAGCAATTTTTAATTCTGCTGCTTGTCGTTTGATTTCCTCAGTTTTTTGAGCTAATTCGACAAATGCTGCAACTTTAGATTTTAAGATTTCCGCATCAATTGGCTTAAATAAGTAGTCTACTGCCCCCACAGCATACCCTTTAAATACCATCGATTCGCTGGTACTAAATGCCGTTAAGAAAATGATCGGCACATGATGCGATCGCTCTCGTTGTCGAATCAGGGTGGCTGTCTCAAAGCCGTCCAAATCCGGCATTTGTACGTCGAGCAAAATTACCGCGAAATCTTGTTTGAGCAAACATCTCAAAGCTTGAGCACCTGATGTCGCCTGAACCAAATTTTGGTCAAGGTCTTGAAGTACCGCCTCTAGCGCCAGTAGATTTTCTGGGTGATCATCAACTAATAAAATATTTGCCTTCGCATCAGATGCCATAGGGGAATGGGGGATAGGGGGTAGGGAGAAATCAATTAAAAATTAGGGTGCAGGGGGAATAACTCTTGACAAATGACAAAGCACAAAGTCTGAGATGAGGCTTCCTCGGATCAGAACTTTGTCAGAGACGACCCTAGCCAGTGAACTTTAATATACGCCAAATTACTTAGTCACTGACTTTCTAATTTGAGGATGCAGAATCGTAACTATCTAAAGGTAGACCTCCCATTGAACAAATAGTCCTGCAACTATCTCAAGATAGATATTTTCACAGTTAGGGCTGGGGATTCAGAAAATTACCCTTGACAAATGACCAATCACAAATTCATCGATTTAACCAAACGCGTAACAGTGATAATAATTGTGCAATATCCACAGGTTTGCTGATGTAATCTGATGCACCTGCTTCCATGCACTTGTCACGATCGCCTTGCATGGCTTTAGCGGTCAGCGCAATAATTGGTAAAGATTTAAATCGTTCATGTTGACGGATGAGGTTTGTAGTTTCGTAACCATCCATATCTGGCATCATGACATCCATCAAAACGACATCAATGTCTGGTGTGCTCTCTAATATATTAATACCTCCTCTGCCATTTTCAGCATATAAAACCTGCATTTGATAACGTTCCAACATACTAGTTAGGGCGAAGATATTACGGATATCATCGTCTACAATCAGCACTTTTTTACCAGCGAGTAAGTAGTCTTGAGCGTAGAGTTGTTCTACGAGTTGGCGCTTGGATTCTGGTAAATTGGACTGGGCGCGATGTAGGAATAATGCTGTTTCGTTGAAGAGAAGTTCGGGCGATCGCGCATCTTTAATTAGAATTGTCTCGGCGATGCGTCTCAGTTCTGCTTCTTGCTCTGGGGTAATTTCTAAACTGGTGTAGACGATAATTGGCACACCTTCAGCATTGGGTTCTTGGCGAATCTGCTCGATTAGTTCAAACCCAGACATATCTGGTAGACCTAAATCGAGGATTAAGCAATCATAACGTTGAGCGCGGATGGTGGCGAGGGCGGCGGTACCTGAGTTAACAGCCGTAGTTGCAACATCATTGTTGCCAATTAACTCCACGATGCTGTGCTGTTGAATTTCATCGTCTTCGACTACTAATAAATTCCTGACGCGACGCTCAACAAAATTTTTAATTTTAGTCAAGGCATCATGTATTGTCTCGCTCGTGACGGGTTTTTGCACATACGCGATCGCTCCTAGTTGTAAACTGCGTTGTCGCCCGTCTTCAACTGTCATGATATGAACGGGAATGTGACGGGTGTTAGGGTCATGTTTCAAACGATCCAGGACTGTCCAACCATCCATTTCTGGTAGCCGGATATCTAGCAACACAGCTGAAGGATGATATTGCTGTGCTAGCTCTAAACCTGTATTGCCGTTTTGGGCAGCGATCACCTTGAAGCCTTGCTGTCGGGCAATATCTAGCAGGATACGCGCAAAGTGAATGTCATCTTCTACTACTAGTAACACATGGTCGTCATCTTCAATAGATGAGCGATCGTCATCTAGGGGTGCGAGGTATTGGGTACTTGGTGGTGAATACTGAGTAATGAATGATTTGGATGTTGGCTCTACACTAAATTGTGGTAGATAGAAGGTAAATGTGCTGCCCTGTCCAACTTGACTGACAAGGGTAATTTCGCCGCCAAACAGGTGGGCAATTTCTCGACTAATGGATAAGCCTAAGCCAGTACCGCCATATTTGCGGCTGGTGGTGCCATCGGCTTGCTGAAAGGCTTCAAAAATTACTTTCTGTTTATCGGGGGCAATGCCAATACCTGTATCTGTCACAGAGAAAGCTATCACTATCTGGGCACGATTTAAGCTTTTATTGTTGAGGTTCCATCCCTGTGTCGCTACTTCAATCCGTAAAGCTACTTCTCCCAGTTCTGTAAATTTAAAGGCGTTAGAAAGTAGATTTTTCAAGACTTGTTGCAGGCGTTTGGTATCGGTATAAATAGTTTTGGGTAAATTCGCCGCCAAGGCAATTGTAAAGGTCAGTCCTTTGTTGTGAGCAATTTGTTGAAAGGTGCGCTCAATCTGTTCACTCAACTCTGTTAATGGCATTTGGTTCATGTCAATGGACATGGTTCCCGATTCAATTTTAGCTAAATCTAAAATGTCATTAATCAGGGCTAATAAATCAGTACCTGCTGAGTAAATCGTTTGGCTGTATTCTACTTGCCTGTTGGTCAAGTTGCCTTCGATGTTATCTGTTAACAACTTAGCTAAAATCAACAAACTATTGAGTGGTGTCCGTAGTTCATGGGACATATTGGCGAGAAACTCTGACTTGTATTTGGAGGACAGCGCCAGTTGTTCTGCTTTCTCTTCCAACGACTTTCTGGCTTGTTCAATTTCGGAGTTTTTGCGCTCGACTTCTTGCTTTTGCAGGGCTAACAACTCTGCCTTTTCTTCTAGTTCGGCGTTAGTTTGTTGTAATTCTTCCTGCTGCCCTTTAAGTAAATCTTCAGAAGTTTTCAGGGATTGGGCTTGTTGTTCTAGGCGCTGGTTGGTTTCCTTGAGTTCGTTTTGCTGGGTTTGCAGTTCCTCTGCTAAAGATTGGGATTGCTTGAGTAATTCTTCAGTCCGCATCGAAGCGGCGATCGTGTTGAGGACGATCGCTATACTTTCGGTGAGTTGGTCAAAGAATGTCAAGTGGATCTCGCTAAAGCGGCGGAAGGAGGCTAATTCAATGACTGCTGTCACCTGTCCTTCAAATAGCACAGGTAAAACTACGGCATTCAGTGGGGTGGCTTCTCCTAGCCCAGAGGTAATTTTGATGTAATCACTGGGTACTTCTGCCAGCAGAATGGGTTGTTTTTCTAAAGCGCATTGTCCTACCAGACCTTCACCCAAGCAGAAGCGGTTAGCGAGATGCTTGCGTTCGCGGTAAGCATAGCTACTGATTAACTGTAAGTACGGTGTACTGTGTGTGTTGTCCATCAAGTAGAAGACGCCGTGTTGTGCTCCTACCAAAGGCGCCAATTCTGAGAGAATGAGTTTGGATACAGTTTCTAAGTCTCGCTGCCCTTGCAGCATCCGGGTAAATTTAGCCAGGTTCGTTTTCAACCAATCTTGTTCGGTGTTCTTTTGGGTTGTCCCCCGCAGGTTGGCGATCATTTGGTTGATGTTGTCTTTGAGGATGGCGACTTCACCTTCTGCGTCTACGGCAATGGAACGGGTTAAATCACCCTTAGTCACAGCTGTCGCAACTTCCGCGATCGCCCGTAACTGGGTGGTGAGTGTAGCGGCGAGTTCATTGACGTTGTCGGTCAAATCCCGCCAAGTTCCCGCCGCCCCAGGGACTCTAGCTTGTCCGCCCAACTTCCCTTCAATCCCCACTTCCCGCGCTACGGTGGTGACTTGGTTGGCAAAGGTTGCTAGGGTATCAATCATTTCATTTATTGTTTCTGCCAAGGTTTCAATTTCTCCCTTGGCGTCCAGCATGAGTTTCCGCTTCAAGTCCCCATTAGCGACGGCTGTTACCACCTTGGCAATGCCTCGGACTTGGGCGGTTAAGTTACTCGCCATTGAGTTGACATTATCAGTCAGGTCTTTCCAAGTCCCTGCTACCCCTTTAACTTCCGCTTGACCTCCCAACTTGCCTTCAGTCCCTACTTCTCGCGCTACCCGCGTTACTTCGCTAGCAAAGGAGTTGAGCTGATCCACCATAATGTTAATGGTGTTTTTGAGTTCCAGAATTTCGCCTTTGACTTGCACAGTAATTTTCTTTGATAAGTCACCGTTAGCGATCGCTGTGGTGACGTCGGCGATGTTGCGGACTTGGGCTGTCAAGCTTCCCGCCATGAAGTTGACGCTATCAGTTAAGTCCTTCCATGTACCAGCCACGCCTTTGACGTCTGCTTGTACACCCAGCTTACCTTCAGTTCCTACCTCTCGCGCTACTCGCGTCACTTCACTGGCAAAAGAACTGAGTTGATCGACCATTGTATTAATCGTGTTTTTCAACTCCAAGATTTCCCCTTTGACATCTACGGTGATTTTCTTGGATAAATCGCCAGTGGCGACTGCGGTAGTAACTTCGGCAATGTTGCGGACTTGGGCTGTCAAACTTCCCGCCATGAAGTTAACACTATCAGTTAAATCCTTCCACGTCCCCGCCACACCGCGCACTTCTGCCTGTACACCCAGCTTACCTTCCGCACCCACAGCCCGCGCCACCCGCGTCACTTCACTAGCAAAGGAATTGAGTTGGTCTACCATCGTGTTGATGGTGTTTTTCAACTCCAAGATTTCCCCTTTCACATCCACCGTAATCTTTTTGGAAAGGTTGCCATTGGCTACCGCCGTGGTGACTTCGGCAATGTTCCGTACCTGGGCAGTTAAACTACCAGCCATGAAGTTAACACTGTCGGTCAAATCCTTCCAAGTCCCTGCTATACCCCTGACTTGAGCTTGACCGCCCAGCTTCCCTTCCGCGCCCACTTCCCGCGCCACCCGCGTCACCTCGCTGGCAAAGGAGTTGAGTTGATCTACCATGATGTTCACGGTGTTTTTCAACTCCAAAATTTCCCCTTTCACATCTACTGTAATCTTTTTGGAAAGGTCGCCATTAGCTACCGCCGTCGTCACATCGGCAATGTTGCGTAACTGTGCTGTCAAGTTACCCGCCATCAAGTTAACGTTATCGGTCAAATCCTTCCAAGTCCCCGCCACTCCCTGGACTTCGGCTTGTACACCCAGTTTTCCTTCCGTTCCGACCTCACGCGCTACCCGCGTCACCTCGCTGGCAAAGGAGTTGAGTTGATCTACCATGATGTTGACGGTGTTTTTCAACTCCAAGATTTCCCCTTTCACATCCACCGTAATCTTTTTGGAAAGGTCGCCGTTAGCCACCGCCGTTGTCACGTTAGCAATGTTGCGTAACTGTGCCGTCAAGTTACCGGTCATCAAGTTAACGCTATCAGTCAAATCTTTCCACGTCCCTGCTACTCCCCGGACTTCGGCTTGCACACCCAGTTTGCCCTCAGTCCCTACTTCTAAAGCGACCCGCGTCACTTCACTAGCAAAGGAATTAAGTTGGGCTACCATCGTGTTCACCATCTGGGCAGTCTGCAAGAATTCACCTTTGAGGGGTCTGCCTGCAATTTCTGGTGCAATGGTTTGGGAGAGGTCGCCATTCGCTACAGCCCGAATCACTCGAGCTGTTTCAGCTGTTGGTTGCACTAAATCTGTAATGAGAGTGTTGACAGAAGTCACACAATCTGACCAAGAACCGCGCACATCTCCCAGAGAAGCGCGATCGCCAATTTCGCCATCTTTGCCAACGACATTACCAATCCGTTGTAGCTCTGCTGTCAAGCGCTGATTCTGGTCAATAATATCGTTGAGGGTATCGGCTATTTTCCCCGCCATCCCAGTTTGGTCTATGGGCATCCGCATAGAAAAGTCGCCTTGTTTGACAGCAGCTAAGGTCGCTAGTAACTGCTGTAAATCTAGATTATCGCTATCTCTAGTTAATTGTTCGGTGGTCATAGCTTAAATTTGGGCATGGGGAGAATGAATCAATTCAAAATAAAATTTAACCCTGGACTCTAGAAACGTTGCACTGCAACGTCTCTACCAAATAACAAATCACAAATAACAAACAACCGCCCCTATTTCAATAATCTTAGACCACTGAGAGTAACTAACACAGTTGAACCTTCATGCCCAATCACACCCAAGGGCAAGTTCACATTACCAAAAAAGTTGCCTACTAACAGCAATGCAATAAAACTCAAGGCTACAACTATATTTTGTTTGACAATGGTTTGCGATCGCCTCCCCAATTCTATCGCGCTGGCAATTTTTGCCAATCTATCTGCCATCAAGACTATGTCTGCGGTTTCGAGGGCAACATCGCTGCCAGCTACTCCCATAGCAATGCCGACTGAGGCCTGAGCTAAAGCAGGTGCATCATTAATGCCATCCCCTACCATGGCCACTGTTTGATATTTTTGTTGCAAACTCCGGATAACATCAAGCTTATCTTCTGGCAAGAGTTCTGCGTATACCTGATCAATTCCCACCGCCTGAGCAACACTGTCTGCCGTGCGCTGATTATCTCCCGTAATCATGACGATTTGCTCAACTCCCAACTTTCGCAACCGCTTCATTGTCGCCACTGCTTCAGGTCGTACCATATCTGCGATCGCAATTACACCCATTACAGAGAACCCCTCCCTTGCCGCTTGTGGGGAGTCGCTGCTCTTTACTGCTACCCAAACCACAGTGTTTCCTTCTTTTTCCAAAGATTGCGCTGATGCCTGCAATGCTGTTGGTAACTGCTGTACATACTCCAGCACAAAAGCCGCATTTCCCACAATTACTTTTTGGTCTTCAGCTATGCCCACAATGCCTTTACCTGGGATGGCCTGTACTTCGTCTGCTCGTACCCAATCTATATCAGTAGCTGCTTGGACAATCGCTTTGCCAATGGGATGTTCAGAGTTAGACTCTAAAGCTGCCGCTATTTTTAATACATTTGCCTGCGAGTATTCACCATGAGCAATTACTTGGCAGACTTTTACTTGTCCTATTGTCAGAGTACCAGTTTTATCAAAAGCGATCGCCCGGACTTTACCAATCTTTTCTAACTGAGCGCCATTTTTAAACAAAACCCCCTGTCTGGCACCGTTAGCAATTCCTGAAAGCAGTGTAGGCATGATTGCTGCCATTAAAGCACAGGGAGACGCCACCACCAAAAAAGTCAAGGCGCGATAAATCGTGGTTTCCCAGTCCCAACCCCAAAGAAAGGGTGGTAAAGTCGCCAGCAAAATCCCCGCTACCACAATTACCCGTGCATATCCCCGCTCCAATCGCTCGATAAATTCTTGGGAAGGTGGTGCTTCTGTTTGTGCTTGTTCTACTAAGCGAATGACGCGCTGAATTAAGCTACTGGCTGCTGGTTTATGGACTTTGAGTTTTAACGCTCCATAACCGTTGATTGTCCCGGCAAATACCTCAGCACCTACTGTTTTCTCTACAGGCAAAGATTCCCCTGTAATGGCGGCTTGATTGATAGTGCTATAACCAGAGACAATTATCCCATCAGTGGGAATTAGCTCTCCTGGTTTGACGATAATTTCATCCCCTACTTGTAATTGGTTAATGGGTATTACTTCTTCCTCTCCCTGACGCAAAACCGTGGCGGTATCAGGTGTCATACTCATCAAAGAGCGGATACTTTTAGCAGTGCGCCCTATGGCGTAGCCTTCTAATGCGCCGCTAATGGCAAAAATCAGAATTAAGATTGCCCCATCAATAATTAGATGATATTCTCCTCGCCATAATCCCAGGCTAGCAGCACCAAGTGCCGCCACAATCATTAGCAAGTCTACATCGAGTTCTTTTTCTTGAAATAGGGTAGTTAATCCTTCCCGCGCACTTTCATAGCCACCAATGACATAAGCCGCAGGTAACAGTAAAAATGCCCATCCTAAGGCGCCTAAATGCAAGGCAAGCCAGCCGAGAAATAATAACAATCCACAAACAAGGGCTGCTAAGGTATCTGGATGTTCTTTGGTGAATTGGCTAAGACGCTGGGGATAAAGCATGAGAATTGGAAATTGCAAGGTCTCTCTCACGCTAAACCTTGACATTTATGTTAATGTCAAGCGTACATAGCATCCAGATTTAGCAACGCCCTAATGAAGTCATGTCCCGCAAGGAACTTGTTTGCTTAACTATTAAAGAACTAACAGATGCAGTTGGTGGCGGTTTGACGCCGCGCATGGTGCGGCATTATCATCAGCTGGGGTTATTACCGCAACCAAAGCGATCGCCTAGTAACTATCGCCTGTATACTCAGCAAGATGTGATTAGGTTGCAAAGGATTGTGGCTTTGAAGCAACAAGGGTTTCAACTCAACCACATCCGCCACATTCTAGAGATGGAACCAGAAACAGATACAAACGTTCATCTCATGGGACAACTGCAACAGCAATATCGGGTAGTGATACAGCAAATTACCCAACTGCGGCAAACAGCATCAGCATTAGAAGGTTTACTAGGACGCGATCGCCATTGTCAAATTATGCAAGCAGAAGTGCTGGCACAACTCAAGTTACTAGAGGTGGAAACTCAAGCTGGACTGGGAGGATTAACACAACTTTGGAGTGGTTTAGATGCCGAAGTGCATACACACTCAGAAGCTTTTTCCGAATCGCTACAACGCCTCTTGCCTGATTTATCCCAGCGTTCGGAAGTAGAACAACACTTAATTTCCCAACTGGTTTTAGCTTGTGGTGATGTTAGCTTAGTATCCTTTGTGAGAGTCAGTCAACAAGCGATCGCTGCTAGTCGTGCAGCGCTCAAATTAGGTTGCGAGATTTTTGTTGATATCCCCACAGTAGTAGCTGCTTTAGACCAAACTAGATTAGCCCATTTGGGTTGTCAAGTTACAACCTTGATTGATAATCCCCACGTTACCACCGTTGCTGAGGCAGAAATGGAGTTTTGGCAACACCAAGAATGGCGAGAAAAATTGTCACAAGTCAGTAATGGGTGTGTGTTGGTAATTGGTTATGCACCCTCAGTACTGCTGGAAGTTTGTGTTGCTATTGATCAGCAAAAAATTCAACCAGCATTAGTCATTGGTATGCCTATTGGCTTTAGCCATGCTCCCGCCGCCAAGCGGCAACTGATGCAACAAGATGTGTCTTATATCACCATTGAGGGCACTTTGGGAGGCGGCTTATTAGCTGCAACTGCTCTTAATGCTTTAGTTGAATCATTGATTGAGAAACCTGATTGTCATTGTTATAAGACTTACACACAGTAACGGGAAAATCTAGACGCGGTAGACGAGCGTAAGTCCTGTGATAGTATTCGCATTCCGGAGCAATGTTATTGTGATGCGAGACAATGCGTCAGCAATGCTTGTATCACTTTAAAAAAATCAAAGCCACCTTTGGCGGCAAGGCAGGAGGCAGAAGGGAAACCTCTCCCATAAAGGGAAAAGAGACGCGATTAATTGCGTTTGTACTTTTCTTGTGCGTCGCATCTCGCAAAGAATACAAGAGGAGCAAGTGGCGCAAGGTTTGTACCTTTTTTTCCTTCTGCCCTCTGACTCCTGAATTCTGTTCGATAAATACACACAAATATCTGCATTAACTTTCAAGCTAAATAACAGGGATGTATAATTAGCCCGTCTCCTTCATGTAAAGATAACCTTGAAGACTGGCCGGCTTTCTGTTTTTTTACCTGACATAAAGGGCATATGTGGCGACAAGAAAAAAAGGATAGTTCGATAGTAAGTCTGGCATTATTGCTTGCCCTGGCTACTATCCCCACGACAGTAACTCTTTTAGTGCCAACACCTGCGCTGGCGCAATCTACAAATGAAATTCCAGCTTTTCCATCACCGGAATCAGTGGTAAGTGGAACTACAGTCCGCATTGATGGTGCAAAAGGCTTGGGAGGAATCAACCAAGCACTCAAGCAAAGTTTTGAGCAGCAGTTTTCTGATACAAAGGTGGAAGTGTCCGCTAATGGCACTGAAGCAGCACTGCAAGCCTTGTTAAATGGAAACGTTGATGTAGTGGCTCTCAGTCGTGGCTTGACTCCAGAAGAAAAAGCCCAAGGCTTAGAACAAGTTCGTTTGCGGCGGGAGAAAATCGCTATTTTTGTTGCTGGTGACAATCCGTTTAAGGGAAGTTTGACTAATAGAGAATTCGCTAGGATTTTTCGTGGAGAAATTACAAATTGGTCAGAACTAGGAGCGACTAAAGGTCAAATCCGCGTCATTGATCACCCAACAACAAGTGACACCCGCAATAATTTACGCAGCTACCCAGCCTTTAAAACTGCCGACTTTGCCATCGGTGCTAATGCTACCCAATTAACTAACGATGACACCATAGCAATTATTCAAAAACTAGGCAAATATGGTATTAGTTACGCCTTAGCCAGTCAAGTATCTCAGTTAGCAAAGCTGCAAAGTGTACGGATTTTAAATATAGATCAACTCTCACCAGATGATTCTAAGTATCCGTTCTCTCAACCTTTAGTATACGTTTACAAGCAAAATCCTAATCCAGGCATAGCAGGTTTTTTAGGTTTTGCGATCGCATCACCAGGACAAATAGCCATAGACGCAGCCAGAACTGCGGAAGCAAATACAATCTCTACCACCAGATTGCAAGCATTACCCACAGATGCATTTACCTCTCCCATCTCTGAGGCGACGACTGCATTAACTCCTGCGCCGATTACCGAGGTGACAACTGACCCTAATGTTGCTCGTAATGAGCAGCCAGTGACCACTCCAGAAGAAAATAATCCTAATGCGATCAACCCGGCGTTATTTTTATGGCTGCTGTTGCCTGCCCTGGGGGGATTCTTGTTATGGTGGTTCTTGGGCAGAAACTCATCAGCCAATGAAGACACAGACAAAAGTCTCTCTACGGGAGAAGCAACCGCCGAAAACACCAGTTCTAACTTAGATGCAGGCACTACTTTACCTGCATCCAACGCTGAAAGCGTCACGTTTGATAATACTGTTAACCAGCCTGCGGTAGTCATTACCTCTAACTCCGATGAAGCTGCATGGGAAATAGAAGCACCAGCTACTGTTGTCAACACTTCATATCCCCAACTCCCAGATGTACCCATTGCTGCATCGGAAACAGAACTGCAAACATCGGCAATATCTGCATCTAACCCACAACTCACAGATATTCCAGAAGTGTCGTTAGATACGGATATTTGGAATGACGAACCGATTCAAGCATCCAACATCATAGAAAATACTATCCCCACAGATGAAGCCATCTGGTCTGATATACAAGAAAATAATCAGCCGATATTAAACTCCAACACCGTCCCCGAATTACCCGAAATCACATTGGATGGAGAACTACCCACACTAGAAACATCAACTACTGTGTCTGAATTACCAGAACTGCCAGAAGTGGAATTAAATGCAGTTGCAGACGCAGCTGAATCCACAATCGATTTCACAGAAGAAGACACCATTGAAGTTGTCTCTAATCTCCCAGAAAAGACAAATGAAGTCTTAACAAACGAAGCAGACTTTACAGCAGAGATCGTGATTGGGGGAGCTATTCCCATATCAAATGCTCAGACAGCAAACCAATCAGTTACCTCAATTGTCAGCGAAAATACTGAAGCAAATATTATCCTCACCGCACAATCGCCAGAATTGGCTTATATAGCTTGGCGAATTCCCGACTCTGAGCAGCAAGCATTACAAAATGCTGGTGTGAATCAATTAACACTTCGACTGTATGATGTCACAGAGCTTGATTTAAGTTACCAAACTCCCCAAATAGTACAGCAATATGAAGTCGCAGCCGCAGCAGGCGATCGCTTTGTCGCCGTTCCCGCCAGCGACAGCGACTACATCACAGAAATTGGCTACGTTACAATTGGCGATCGCTGGGTATCTATTGCTCGTTCAGCACGTGTCCGCGTCTTCAACCGCCCCTACGTCAGCAAAGAACCAGCAACACCCGTACTCAATGAAAATACTCCAGCAAGTATCATCCTCACCGCCCAATCAGCAGAATGGGTGTACACAGCTTGGCACATTGCTGACTCTGAGCAGCAAGCATTACAAAATGCTGGTGTGAATCAATTAACACTGCGACTGTATGATGCCACAGGGCTTGATTTGAGTTATCAAACTCCCCAGATAGTACAGCAATATGAAGTCGCAGCCGCAGCAGGCGATCGCTTTGTCGCCGTTCCCGCCAGCGACAGCGACTACATCGCAGAAATTGGCTATGTTAAAGATGGTAGCTGGGTATCTATTGCTCGGTCAGCACGTGTCCGCGTCTTCAACCGCCCCTACGTCAGCAAAGAACCAGCAACACCCGTACTCAATGAAAATACTCCAGCAAGTATCATCCTCACCGCCCAATCAGCAGAATGGGTGTACACAGCTTGGCACATTGCTGACTCTGAGCAGCAAGCATTACAAAATGCTGGTGTGAATCAATTAACACTGCGACTGTATGATGCCACAGGGCTTGATTTGAGTTATCAAACTCCCCAGATAGTACAGCAATATGAAGTCGCAGCCGCAGCAGGCGATCGCTTTGTCGCCGTTCCCGCCAGCGACAGCGACTACATCGCAGAAATTGGCTATGTTAAAGATGGTAGCTGGGTATCTATTGCTCGGTCAGCACGTGTCCGCGTCTTCAATCGCCCCTACGTCACTGAAGAACCAGCCACCGTCATAGATCAAAGTCATTCACTAGCAAATACAGAAACAAGTGTTGTCCTCATCGCCCGTACACCCAAGTGGGCTTATGCAGCTTGGCAAATTTCCGACCAGCAAAAGCAAGCATTGCAAAATGCTGGTGTAAACCAATTGGCACTACGGCTATATGATGTCACAGAAATAGACCTAAGTTATCAAAGTCCCCAATTTATCCAGCAGTACGAGTGTGAAGAAATCACACGCGATCGCTTTGTGGCGATTCCGACAATTGATCGTGACTACATTGTGGAAATTGGCTATGTTGTAGATGGCGATCGTTGGGTATCCATCGCCCGTTCTGCTAGTATTCGTGTCTTCAGCCGTCCTCACCCAGGGCTTTGGTTTGTGGCTGACACCGAGCTAATTATTCACGGAGCAACTGAGCCAGGTACAACCGTCACTGTTGGAGGAAATACCATCAAACTCAAGCCCGATGGTACATTTCATTTACGCATCCCCTTCTCAGATAGCTTGATTGAATATTTGCTCACAGCAGTTGCTGCTGACGGAGAACAAGCTAGAAACATTCATAAAAAGTTCTCTCAAGAATATCCAGAAGTTTAGTTAATCACCGTAGGAGTACGTTGGCTCGCCCCCAATACGGTTCGGTTAACGTTATGGGTGGGTAGAGACGCTGCACTGCAACGTCTCTACAGGCGTTATTATTTTGTACGAACCGTAATCTGGTTCGCCGTGACCGTAATTCATACCTCACATTGTTACGAATTGGTATTATTTATATGCCGCCAAGATTATAAAAATAATACCAATTTGAAAAAAGAATGCAACAAATAGAACATCTGTAGACGCGATTCTACTCTACGAGAAGCCCTACGGGTGACACTCGTACCGACGCTCGATGACTCGCTCTAAGCCTTGGCGTTAGCCTCTCACGCCACTTGCCACAACGGGGGGAACCTCCCGAAGTTTGCCGAACATCTCCCCGGCAACTTCTCTCCGCAACGCAGTGGCTCGAAAACCCGTCCACCGGACTGGCTTAACTCCGTGCGTCTACGCGTCTTCACCCTTCACCCAAGGATGTGTATCAATCATTAATTGAATTGGTATAAGTATAAAAAAATAACTTCCAAGGAAAGGAATCCGTTGGAAGTTAATAGCAAAGACATTGAAATTGTGGACTAGTCTAGACACTAATTTATCGTTGTGCCTCAACCAACTCCCTCCATCTGAAGGAGCACTCAAGATTAAATATCTCAGTTATCTAGAATACAATTCGCTCAACAAATTAAGATGCATTGTAGTAAAAATAAGACACAAGCTAAATTATTTTAGCAACCAAAACATTATGATTATCTCTCATCCTTATCACTTTTTTATCAGCACTTTTCATCTCATTTTGTCCCTAGGCTATACAAAAAATCTTTAGCCGAGATTTTTACTTTTTAACACTAGAACAAAGAACATATATACAAAACCAATACTGTTTTATATTAATATTCAAATTGTTTTAATAGAAGATATATGAAATATAGAGGTAGAATAAAAAAATAAATGCCGATGGCTAACTCCTACCTCTACCTTTGCAGGAATCTAGTTAAGCTTAAGCTTGTTAATTCTTTGTAAAGTTAACAGCAAGTAGAATTGGGTAAAGAGTAGCCTGTCTCTAAATAGTGGGGATGTCTCTTTAAATCAGCCCTCATAAGATTTAAAAAGATCAGGGCTGTCAATTTGGGAATCTGTGCGGTCAATACGAATGAAGATCATTGACACTAAGTAGCCGAATATTAGACGCCTATTTGATTTCTGACAAAATTCACGATTGAAAAGCCTTCTTTCCTGTTGTTGCCTATTACCTATTGTCTCTCGTGCTGGCGCTGCGCGCACCACACAAATAAGTTCAAAAATCAAAGCGGATTGCTATATCAGTTCCTGCTATGCTGACAAATCAGCACAGATGAGCTATTGCCAATTTACTCAAAAGCCTTCTTAGATTTAACATCCCAGAGGTATCAATGACTATTACTACCTTTAACGAAGAAAAAAATGCAGGTAACTCCCTGAAAGAGAAACCACATTGGCCAGAACAAAACTTCATAAATAAAAATCTCGAAAGCAAAGACATCAAGCTACAAGATACTACCGCATCCAGTTCTCTTTTCCCCGGATTACATCGTGGTCGAGTAGCTATTTTTATAGACGGGTTAAACCTATTTCATTCAGCTTTGCAACTTGGTATTGAAATTGACTATCTCAAATTGCTTTGTCGTTTAACTGAAAGTTCAAGATTGTTGCGTGCTTTCTTCTACACTGGAGTTGATACATCACGCCAACCATCTATGCGTAACCGCTCTCATGAAAAGCAGCAAGGTTTTCTATTTTGGATGCGCCGGAATGGTTATCGTGTATTTACTAAAGAATTCCAACCTGCTGATAACTCTAAGAAACCAAATCTGAATGTAGAAATAGCTGTTGATATGATCACTTTATCTCCCTATTATGACACTGCTGTTTTAGTTAGTGGAGATGGAGATTTAGCGTATGCTGTAAATGCTGTCACTAGCAAAGGAGCAAGAGTAGAAGTTGTCAGTCTGCGAACAATGACAAGTGACAGCTTAATTAATGTTGCTGACTACTTCATTGACTTAGATAGCATTAAAAAGTACATCCAAAAAGATACCAATATTGGCTATAATTACCGTACCTTGTCTAATTCTGGTGTTTAAACTGATTAATATCAGACCTGTAACAAGTTTTTGCAGTTAAGTCTCAAACTCGGAAATGACTCTGCGTATTTTACTCACCTTGAATCGAGATAGAAATTCCCGATCCTCGACTTCTACCTTCCGGGGAAACCACCCTACAAGTTTCCATAATCATTCGGGGATCTAAATCCATGTGATTTCAGTAGTATTTAACATTGATTTTTTCGAGACATATAGTTTCAGCGAGCGACTCATATCTTAAGTTTGCTCAATATCATGTTAAATTAAGTAAAACTACTGATTTAACTGTTTTCTGACTTCGTTTAAGATTTATTTTATTGAGAAATCTTGCCTGCTATCAAAATTACTAATTTCAATAGCTACTCTGCAAGTATTAAGAATTACCCTAGTTAAATTATAGTACCAATTTATTTTAATATTGCTCAATCATCCCATAGTATAAGGAGTACTTAGAGTGAATCAAATACAATTAACTTTTGTTATTAGTTATATACTAATATCATGCTATTTTTTAAGCAATTGGTTAAGGTTTTCTTTGCGTCAGCCAACATCTGCTCCAGAAGATAAATTTTTATCTTTTGTGATGGTTGTGATCACAACTATTTTTTGGCCACTGATGATACCAATATCTTGTTGGGAAATGTTCAAGCAACGGAAACTAGACTTTAACACAATAGTTCCCATTGTATTAACAATATTAGTTTTTAGCGTTTCATACTATCTAAATTATCTACAATAAGCCAGATTTTACTATTACAGCGATCGCTATTTACATGACTCTGAAACCTGATGCTTAAATCCCCACTCCTCAATATCGGCTTGCCAGATGCATTTGGTGAGAACTATACTCAGATTCGTCAGGTTATTAGGGTGTTATACGCATTGTGACCATATTAGCTGGACGCTATGAAATAATCGGGCAACTTGGGGGAAAGGGCTTTGCAATTACGTTCCTAGCAAAAGATAATCGGCAAATAAGTGAACCTCTGTGTGTTGTCAAACAACTGCGTCCCCATCATATCCATCCCCAGATGGTAGATTTATTTGAAAAAGAAATTACCATTCTAGAAGAACTGGGCAAACATCCTCAAATTCCGCAATTGTGGGACTACTTCAGCGAAAATCAGCACCTCTACATAGTGCAGGAGTTTATTCAAGGACACGATTTGAGTCACGAAATTTTACCGGGGAAGCGATCGCGCGAGGATTACACTATTGAGCTGTTACTGGAAGTCTTAGAAGTTTTGTGCTTTGTACACAGTCAAGGAGTAATTCATGGCGACATCAAGCCGAGGAATCTTGTACGGCGGTATCAGGACGATAAGATTTTATTGATCGACTTTGGCATCATCAAAGAAACTGCTTCATTGATGGTAAATGCTCAGGGTGAATTTATTTCTAGTGCTGTGATTGGTACACCCGGCTATATGCCCCATGAGCAAAAAAAAGGTAATCTTTGTTTTGGCAGTGATGTGTATGCTTTGGGGATCACTGCTATTCAAGCCCTAACTGGTATTAAGCCCGTCAAACTCTCACAAGATATACAGACAGGGCAAGTAATCTGGAAAGATCAAGTAGATATAAGTAGGCATATTGCGGCAGTAATTACCAAAATGGTACACCCTCACCTCAGTATGCGCTACCCCAATGCAATGGCAGCTATACAAGGTTTAATGTCTGAATCACCATCAAGACCTGACTGGTCAAGGCGTCAAGCTATTAAAACTATCAGTTGTGTGGGTGCTGGCTTGGCTGCATCTGTTTTGATGCAAAGAGTTCTACAAGTATTTGCACCAGAAACTTTAGTACCTCTATTCACCACACCAGATTCCCAAGGGACAACTTCAGCAGCCGCAGCCAGAGCTGCAACTCAAGAAATATCATCTCTCAAAACCTTTAAATTTGAGACAGTGATGGTGGATAAATGGGGAAAAATTAGTAAGCGTTACCCCAGACAAGCAAAGTTTTTTACAGAAGACTTGGGTCAAGGTATCACTCTAGAAATGGTGGAAATACCGGGTGGTAAATTTGTGATGGGTTCATCTTTAGCAGAACAAGAACGACAACTAGATGAAGGCCCACAACATAGCGTCACAATTCCACCCTTTTATATGGGTAAGTTTGTCATCACCCAAAAGCAATATCAAGCGGTGATGAATAAGAATCCCTCTAAATTTATCGGCGGAAGACGACCTGTAGAACGGGTGAGTTGGGATGATGCGATCGCTTTTTGTCGCCAACTATCTCAACAGACAGGCAAAAGCTATCAATTGCCAAGTGAAGCACAGTGGGAATATGCTTGTCGAGCTGGAACTACTACCCCCTTTCACTTTGGTGAGACGATCAATAGCGCTCTAGCCAACTATGATGCCAATTTCACCTATGGTTTTGGACTCCAGGGTAAGTATCTGCAAACAACGACAAATGTCGGTAGTTTTCCCCCCAATGCCTTTGGTTTGTATGATCTGCACGGTTTGGTTTGGGAATGGTGTCAAGATACATACCTAGATAATTATCATGGAGCACCGACAAATGGAGCAGCGAGAATTAGCGATCGCACTCCTTATCGCTTGCTACGTGGTGGTTCATGGGGCGATAAACCATCAGCCTGTCGTGCTGCGAATCGCATCAGATACCCACAAAATTTTATCTCTGTGCTACATGGTTTTCGGTTGGTGCTGCCTATGACTAACAACTCTCATTCATCTTCTGCCACTCCGGGAAAAGAAAAGCAATTATAAGGTGAGTTAACAGCAGCATCACTCACGATGATTTCCTGGTTGATGGTGTGTGAGGGAACTATCTATTTCACTAGCATCTAGCCCCGGACTGATAAAGTATCTCTCTAGAGTATTTGTCACCATTAAGTATCGAAACTTATATTATTGATAATTTCCCACAGTTTTTTTGATAAGTTTAAAGTATAAGTAAAACAATTACTTGTCTAAGTTTTCATGACTCATTCACAACGGAGGTGAGAAGCTATGGATACTGCTGTCCAATATGACATTGAAGTGATTAAAGAAGAAGTACGTCAACTCGTGAACAAGGGAGTAATTAACCGTCAACAGCCGATTTATTTTTTATTTAAATACCTGCGTGAACGTGATTGGGAATTTTTTGAACGGGAATTAGAAAATCACGACTTCTTACTCAGAGATCGGATTATTGACTTGCTGGGACGTGAAGACTGGGAACAAGATTAAATTTCTAGAGCAGCCTAAATAATTTGCAGTTGCAAAAGCAAATTTTTGAGGAGTTTCTCACAAAAATTTGATGCATATCAAGGCTTTTTAGTAGTCGTCAATAAGGAAGCTAGAACCATGTGGCGGGAATAAAGAAACCGTTACAAATTAGCGCTGCGCTGATGCTGTATTCATTTAGAATTTTGACTTCCCGGCAGTACTAGAGCTTGTCTTTAGATTAGCGGTTATGGGGCAGATCACATCAAGCAGGCATCTCTTGGATTCTGATCCACTCATTGCTGAGTTTCGGTTTACTTGTGTAAACTTTAGTCCTGATATTTTTTTGGTAGCGTGGTTGCTCAAGTAATTCTTCTGAGAGAATTTCTGGTAATAAATCGGGTTTTTCCCCTGCAAAGACTGGCATTTCTTGCCAGCAGTGGCGACAAAACCAGTAAATCTGGGAACTGCGGATATGGGGTAGAAGTAGCCCAGAACAACAAGGACAGTAAATCATATTTTTTGAAATCCTAGTTAATTAACCATCTGTGTAATGAATTATGACAAAAGCTTGACAAAAGTATCGAATTAAAAACTACGTTCTATAGTTTGAGAATAATGTTGAAATATGAGGAACTTGTGAGGAATGTTGAAATAACAAACTTTTTGTAATGCTTGTTTACATTTGCACATAAAAAGACAGCGTTGCTGAATCAGGGAATGAAATTTGATGTGCTGAAATCTTGAACTCTTTATCCTCTATGCGTCTCTGACTTTTCGCTAGTTAAGAAAGGTAAACAAAGTTATAGTCCTCCTGCCTCCTCACAAAATCCTCAAATTGTATTCATATAAACATAAGCATGGGACTTAGAAGTTTTGTAAACACGTAGTACTGCTACATCCCTTTTGAGTATCTGTATCTGTCAAAGGAACCTAAACCATGCAAGAAATAACTGTTAGTCAAGAAAAGATTCACCAAGTCTCAAAAGAGCAAGCTTTGGTGTTGTCCTTAGCTCGACTTTATCCATTTTTACGAAGACCAAAACCCGACGCTCAAACCATTATGGGACAGTAGTTTTAGTTTTTGGACTTGAGTGCAAATCAGTGACATGGAAAAAGTATTTGCCAAAAAACTAGGATTTTTGCCGGATAAGGAAAGCCAAGTTCTTAATTTTGGATAAAGTCGAGTGGGGATTGCAGACATCGCCTTGGTGGGTGGTAAAAACGCTTCCTTGGGAGAAATGATTCAGCAATTGCAACCCCAAGGTGTGAAAGTTCCTACAGGATTTGCTACTACTGCCTACGCTTATCGGTACTTTATCTCTGCGGCAGGTTTAGAAGCCAAACTCATGCCCAATATCAAGATAAAACCCAATTCTTCGTCAACAAACTAGCCCAAGGTATCGGGATGATCGCTGCCGCATTTTACCCTAAACCCGTAATTGTCCGCCTCTCCGACTTTAAGAGTAACGAATACACCAATCTCCTCAGTGGTAGACAATTTGAACCCAAAGAAGAAAACCCGATGATTGGCTGGCGTGGTGCTTCGCGTTATTATAGCGATCGCTATCGTGAAGGTTTTGTCCTAGAGTGTCAGGCGATGAAGCGGGTACAGGATGATATGGGTTTAACCAACGTGATTTTAATGATCCCGTTTTGCCGCATCCCCGAAGAAGGTCAGCTTGTACTGGCAGAAATGGCAAAACACGGTTTATTATGTCAAGAAAACGGCTTGCAAGTCTACGTTATGTGTGAGCTACCGAGTAATGTATTAGTCTGTCAAGATAAAAATGATGGACTGTAGTGCGGGCATCTTGCCCGCGTAAGCGAGACGCTCACTAGTCTGTCAAGATAAAAATGATGGACTGTAGTGCGGGCATCTTGCCCGCGTAAGCGAGACTCAAAACAAAATTGACAGACTAGTACAACTAGCAGATGAATTTTGTGAAATATTTGATGGCTTCTCCATTGCTTCCAATGACCTGACACAATTAACCCTCGGACTAGACAGGGATTCTGAATTAGTCGCACATCTATTTGATGAGCGCAATCAAGCAGTAAAACGGATGATTTCCCAAGCCATCCACACAGTCAAACAGCACGGACGGAAAATTGGTATTTGTGGTCAAGCACCTAGCGATTACCCAGAATTTGCCCGCTTCTTAGTCGAACAGGGAATTGATTCTATTAGTCTCAACCCTGATTCAGTGCTGAAGACCCTGTTAGAAGTAGCCGATGCAGAAGCAATAAGCACTTTAGTGCTGATCAAAAAGCGGGTTTCTCAAACAACAGCAAAGTCAGGACAAAATCCATCATAAAAATTGATACCCAAGTTGTGACGACGGCTGTTGTTGCCGATTCTCCCACTTCCTTGGCTCCCCCCTTGGTAGTTAATCCCCAACTACAGCCATTCACCGCCACCAGCACCCCAAAAATAAAACCTTTCAGCAGAATAATCCACAAATCTGATGGTGCTAAAAAATCTCTGACTGAATCCAAAAATGTCTCCGGCTCAATTCGATAAAATTGTGCCCCGGCAAACATACCACCAATAATGCCTGTAACTAAAGCAAAAATAGTCAACAAGGGAGTCATCACAGAGCAAGCAATTACCCTAGGAATAACGAGAAAATCAATAGGATCTGTTTTGAGCATGTAAAGTGCATCAATTTGCTCCGTCACTCGCATTGCACCTATTTCTGCCGCAAACGCAGAACCTACCTGTCCAGCAATAATACTAGCGGTAAGAATTGGTGCTAATTCTCGGCAAAATGCTAGAGCAAAAGCACCTCCCACAGCATTAATAGCACCAAATTGCACTAATTCCCTCGCCGTTTGAATAGTAAAAATCATTCCCGCAAACCCACTGACAAGCAGCACTGGAGAGATAGAAGCGGGGCCCGCAGTCACCATGTGTTCCAAAATCTTTTTGTAATAGGTTTTGCCTTGGAGGAGATGTAGCACAACTTGACCAAAGAGCAGTAGTGTGGCAAAACAACGTATAATCCACAACTGGCGTAAATTCTCTTTTGGTCGCGGTTTTCCTCCCATCTTTTATCCTCTCAACGTGGTTGTAAAAAATTCGCTTTAATTTCAAAACTCCATGCCACTACTAAGATTTATGTGAGGAGAGTTACAGGGATAAACCGTTGGACACAGTTAGTCTTTTGGGTGATTGTAACGGAAATCGGACAGCAGCATACTAGACGATTGGGCTTTAGTATTATTTGTTACCAAGTAAGTGAGAGACTCAACATCTCGATGAGGTATGAGGGAAAATTTTCCCGGTAATTAGCTTCATCAGCATATAAGAAAGTTGGTAATATAGTTAGTATGTGAGTAGGGTAGTTACTATCCGAATCTAACCAAAGATTGAAATGTCAATAAGCTTGAGTTGCTAGGATGAGATAGTCTTGAGACTGGCTTTTCATAGGTTGGATGCGATCGCAGTTTTTCCCATAAGGTCACATTTCCTGCCGCAGCTTGCTTAAGTAAACAAGGATATCGGGTAGCAGTTTTAGAAAAGAAATTGCTACTGTCTGTCCTGATGAACCATTTGAACATCTGCACACCAACAACCCCAAAGCTTATAAAGCCAAAAAGTGGGAAGCGTATCAGCAGATTATGACGAGTCTACGGGATTTAATTCCGGATGTAGACACCTATGCCCGGATGAAAGTGTATGGTACACCCACTACCAGCAAATTTTACTTAGGCAACCGCAGGGCAATATTTATGGTGCGAAATTGATCTCCCAACAAGTGGGCTTAAATCGCTTGGGAGAATCGTCTAACTTCTACTTTGTGGGTGCAAGTGCAGGCTATCCCAGCGCCCCAGGTGTTATTAGCAATGGTATGGATGTAGTGGAACTGATTACAGGACAGACGGTGCGACACAGAAGCAAAGCACCCCAACCTTTGGCTATGGCTAGCTGAAATTTATCCAGAAAGTTCTCTGGCAAAATGCGATCGCTTGTAAACTACTAGCAAAACTTCCATGAGATGTTAGATTTCTACATACTGGTCAAAATTGCCATGCTTAGTTATGAGTGAAACAAGAGGGAAAGTATATCTGGTAGGCGCTGGGCCAGGAGATGTAGCATACCTCACAGTAAAAGCTTACAATCTTTTGCAACAAGCTGAGGTGCTGGTCTATGATGCCCTAGTAGATGCCCAACTCTTGCAGTGTGTACCACCTAGTTGCTTAAAATTGGATGTGGGTAAACGCGGTGGTAAACCCAGTACAACCCAAGCTGAAATTAACAACCTATTGGTAGAACAGTGTCAACATGGAAAACAAATTGTCAGGCTTAAATCTGGCGATCCGTTGATCTTTGGGCGTTGTACTTGCGAAATTGAGGCGCTAAAAGCATCTAACTGTGAATTTGAAATAGTACCAGGGATTTCTTCAGCTTTCGCAGCCCCATTACTAGCAGGAATTCCCCTGACAGATCCGGTTTTGAGTCGCTGTTTTGCTGTATTTACAGCCCATGAACCGGATGCTTTAGACTGGGAGGCGCTGTCACGGTTAGAAACCTTGGTAATTTTGATGGGAGGGAAACATCTAGCGGAGATTATACACCGCTTGCTACGGCAGGAGCGATCGCCGCTCACGCCCATAGCCATTATCCGGTGGGCGGGGACTCAAGAGCAACAAGTTTGGACTGCTCAATTAGGAGATATTCTCGCACAAACTGCTGGCTTATCCCTCTCACCAGTGGTAATTGTGATTGGGGAAGTTGTGAGGCTTCGCAAGTACTTACAACCTGAGAAAATATTAAATGATGTTCTCGTATCTGCAACTCCTCACCTGCCAACCGTGGATAGTAACCTGATCTCTCTTCACCAACCGCTTGCTGGTAAAACCATTCTTGTCACACGTTCAGTTGGACAATCAAGCCACTTTAGCGATCGCCTGGCCGCCTTAGGTGCCACAATCATTGAAATGCCTACCCTAGAAATTACTCCACCTTCTAGTTGGTCAGCATTGGATCATGCGATCGCTAATTTATCTGATTTCCACTGGTTAATTCTCACATCTACCAATGGAGTAGATTACTTTTTTGCCAGGTTAAAGGCACAAGGTAAAGATTCCCGTGCTTTAGCTGGCGTGAAAATTGCCGTTGTCGGTGAGAAAACAGCCCAAAGTCTCAAACAACACTCTCTACAACCAGATTTTATTCCTCCCAATTTTGTCGCTGATTCTTTAGTAGCAAACTTCCCAGAAGCATTATTAGGTAAAAAGTTGTTATTTCCTAGAGTCGAAAGTGGTGGTAGAGAAGTTTTAGTTAAGGAATTCACAGCGAAGGGAGCAGAAGTAATTGAAGTTGCAGCATATCAATCTGGTTGTCCTAATACTATTCCAGAAGCAGCAGAATTAGCACTACAAAATCGAGCAATAGATATCATTACTTTTGCTAGTTCTAAAACTGTACAATTTTTCTGTCAACTGACAAGTAATATCCCATCTTGCTTAGAAGGAGTTTGCATTGCGTCCATCGGCCCCCAAACCTCCAAAACTTGCCGTGATTTAATTGGGCGCGTCGATGTCGAAGCTGAAGAATATACTTTAGAAGGTCTGACACAGGCAATTATCAAATGGTCATAGGGCAGGAGGAAATGTAGAGACGTTGCATTGCAAAGTCTCTACAAAATAACAAATAACAAATGACAAATCACAAATGCCAAAACGCATCATCGGCTTAACTGGAGGTATTGCTACAGGTAAAACTACTGTCGCTGATTATTTGGCAAGTGCTTACCATTGGCCAATTTTAGATGCAGATATTTATGCTAGGGATGCCGTAGCTCTTGGTTCACCAATTTTAGCAGCGATCGCCCAACGTTATGGCACAGAAATTTTATTATCAGATGGTAATCTCAACCGCCAAAAGTTGGGTGAAATTATTTTCAATTACCCAGATGAACGCCATTGGCTAGATAGTTTGATTCATCCTGGGGTAGGCGATCGCTTCCTCAAAGCCATCGCACAAATATCTGCACCAACTATAGTATTGGTCATTCCCTTACTGTTTGAAGCTCAAATGACTAATTTAGTCACAGAAATTTGGGTAGTACATTGTTCTGAATCGCAACAGTTACAAAGATTAATGCAACGGAATCACCTAACGCAAGAGCAAGCACAAGCACGTATCAACAGCCAATTATCTATTGAAAAAAAAGCCGAACTTGCAGATGTTGTTTTAGATAATTCCTCTACTACCGCAGCACTCATCAAACAAATTGCTCAAGTTTATAATCAGCATGAAAGTGGTTAAAAATTTCTCTAATGGTTATTGTCCCAGTGCTGGTCTATGGAATCTCAGCCGAAGCACTTTCAACTGAGCAACCTTCACAACAATCCTCGGTAACGAATAAACACCAAAATCACCGCCCACGAACCTAACGCCACCTTGATGGCTACCAGAATGTTGAGCAGAGGTATAATTCCCCCACTCAAAAGTCTACCCATCTCGCCGTGGGGTAATTCAAATCCTGATAAAGTGATCACTGCCAAAACAATAAAAACCAGCACCGAAACCTTCTCCCATTTGGCGGCGTGCCAACGCTGGTAAATTGCTTGCATCCACTCTGGTGATGAGGTAATCGCCACCAGACCGATCGCAGTTCCTCCCGCCACTCCGGCCGCAAAACCACCACCTGGAGTCAGATGTCCCCGAATTGCCAGCTCGATACTCACCAAGGCGGCGATTGTGGCTCCCAGACGCGCCAGCATAATTGACGGTTGATCTGTGAAATGATAAATGGCACAGGACGGCCTTTCATTAGCTAGCAAAAAATAAGCACCCATGATGGCGATCGTAAACACCACCACCTCGAAGATAGTGTCATACAACCGATTCCGGAGAATAATCACTGTCACCGCATTGGGTATCCCGCCATCTTTAACAATCGATTCGACAATTGAGAAATCTGGTAATTCTGGTGCGGGATTCGGCAAAGCCAGCATTTTCACAAACAGCGCTATCCCGGCTGCTATGTAGATCCATTTCATTGATGCTTCTCCCCTGAATCTGGCATATTTACATAGGTTAAAGCTGTTGCTTGTGAGGTGAGTTCGCTTTGCATGATTTTATAGATACGTTCCACCCTGACGGCTGTATGATAAGCCTGTTCCTGCCTAATACAGGTCGCATGGACTTCTTTTTCCATCAGTGCCCTTTCCAAAGCTTGGGTATTGGTGTAGGGAACTAGCTCCAGACGCATGTGACGTTGACCAAAAATTCTGCGAAAGTCATGGAAAAGCTGCCCAAAATCACCCTCTGAGGCAGCATCATCTTGAATGATACCAAGACGCATGACCAAAGATGAACGTACAGCGATCGCATACAAAGTAATCGCCAGCATTGTCCCTACCAAAGCTTCTGTCAAAGCTACATCTGCCGCCCCCAAAAGTGTATATACCAAGGCTGCTACTGCTCCCAGTATTCCCCGAATTACCAAGGCATGGTAGGGATTGACTTGCAGTAGTAGCATACAAGCGGACAACGGTAGTAAGGCAGCGATCGCATAGATAAACAGGTCGTAATTATTCATCCTTACCCCCAGTACTTGAACAGTATGCCAATACATACCCCAGCATCGTGTTCCACATGGCTAAACAAATAATGCCGAGAATGAGTAGTGGCCATTCCCTGGGTATTTTCAACAGCAAACCAAAGACAATCAGGATAGAACCAAGAGTATCCGACACCGAAAGAGTATGTAGTTTGAATAATAGCGATCGCTTGCCCAATAGGTAAGATGTCCCCCAAAACCAAAAGGCAATGCCTACAACTATGCAGGTATAACTTAAAACGTTGATCATATATCACTCATCCGCCTAATTACATTTGCCAGCAACATTAATCCTGCATTACCCACACTCAGGACGATCACTCCGACAATGCCGATCATCCAGTCATCACGCAAGACTGAGACAACCAAAATCATCACCGCAGTTTTGGATGAGATACTGGCAAAGGCCAACATTTTTTGCCAGATATGTTCATTTTTCCAAGCTGCGTAGACGGGTATGAGCAAAGCCAAAATCATGGTGATCAGTAACAAGTTCATGGCTTTTTCCTCCGTTTAATTCGGTGTACTTCATACCAGCCATCTTCGTGGTATTTTACGACAATGGTTTTTGGCGTAAAAGTAATGATGAATATATCTAGAAATATCAGTCCTGGTGTCCTGCGCGCAGGGACACGTTCCATGACTATTTCTTCTTCAGTGTGGGGAAAGAAAATGATTTCCAATGCCTCCTTATAGGCCACAGGAATCGCTACGATGCTTTCCCACAGTGCCCGCAACCAATCCTTCAACGACCCTATAGCTTTGGGGCGTCCCGGTAATAACAGGGCGATACTGACGCCAATGATGATATTTACCACACTGAAATTAGCAGTGAGTAGGAACCAGATAGCCAGTCGTAATAAAAAATTTAGATATCCAATCATGCCAATACCATCCAGAAGAGTAGTACCAACATCAGACTCATAAAACCGATGAGATGCTCAAATTGCTCAAGTACACGCGGTAGCTTGACAGCTAATCGTTGAATAATCAACAAATATACCAGCCAGCCAGTGCCGATGGTTGCTAGTGGTTTGATAACATTGGCGACAGTATACGCGTCATAATACACAACGTTGGCGACAAACAGCCCACCGATTAATAGGATTACCCCAGGCCAGAAACCGGGCTTGACCTCCTCTTGTCCGCCACGGGGCAAAAAGATGAATTTGGCAAAGGATATTGCTGTTCCTAAGGCCGCAACGTTCATGGCGATCACTTGCCAAGGTGCGAGATTCTTCATGGTCAACACCTTCGCCCCAAAACCAGACAGCAAGGGAAAGCCGGATATGGAGAAGCTGGCTATGACTAGAGCAATCCAAACTGCGGTATTGATCGGCTTATGTTGCAAATCTTTGAAGTTACGGCTGGGTAAGACACCTGCAATCAAAAATAGCGCCGATTTCACCAAGCCGTGGGTTAGGGCATAAAAACCACCGACCTTGGGTGCAGCGAGGATAAAGCCTAACTGGGAAATAGTATGAAACGCCAGCATTCGCTTGGTATCTTTTTCAAAGATGGCATAGAACACACCTAGAAGCGCTGTCCCTACTCCGAAGATCCTAATGATGGGATCAACCTCTTCTAAAATCAGCGCACAACGCACTAGGGGATAGACTCCGGTTTTGACAACGACCCCTGACAGCAAGGCCGATACTGGTGTTTCTGATTCCGAGTGGGTCAACGGTAGCCATAATCCCGATACAAACACTCCGCCCTTTACTAATAGTCCCAAAAAGATGAAGGCAAAGGCCTCTGGTGGTGCGCCGCGTAAGGCGGAAAAAGCAAACGAGTGATTTGTCTGATAGGCTAGCGCTGCACCCACTAGATAAAACAGCATGGCCACATTGCTAATAAACAGATAGCGCAAAGCCACCCAAATTGAACGATTAGTCCGGGGATAGGCAATCAAAAGAAAGGCCGCAATCCCACTCACCTCTAATGCCACGTATAAACTAATAAAATCTGTACAGGCAAAGGCGGCATTAACGCTGCCATGCAACATCATGGTCTGGGCGTAAAAAAAAGCTGTCTTATTGCCTGACCAACAGTAGAGGACGACCGCAGCCGTTACTAGGGCATTGGTCAAGATAAAGTAGCCGGTCAATTGATCGAGTGTTAAGGTGACACCGAAGTTATCTAGTAATTTAAGTTCAAGGGACGACTGAGCGATCAATAACTGCAATGCATATCCCGCCGAAGCCACAGCCACAGCCAGGGACAGGTATTTGTCAATTCTGGGGAACAGATAAATGATGAACCCCATCAAAAACGGTAGTGCAATCCAGGCGATGGTAATGGTAGTCATGGCGTATTGTTCTTCTCGATCTCGTTGCTTTCCAATGTGGGATTATCCTGTGCCAACTTCATGACACCGACCAGCATTAAGGCTTGGATCGAAAAGCCGATCACAATCGCCGTCAATATGACCGCTTGGGGAACCGGATCGGCATAAGCGCCCTTTTTAACGTTTGATAGAATTGGTGTAAACAAACCTCCTCGTGATGCAATCAGCACGTAATAGGCGATCACCCCTGTACTCATCACATCCATAGAGATGATTTTCATCACTAGGTTCTTTTTCAGAACAATGCCAAAAAATCCGCATAATATGGTCGCAAATATAAATGCTTCTAACACAGGAATTATTTGTTGAGTATAGGTTTTGTATCTAGAAAAAATAAACTATATTATGTAAAACTTTGACCATTCGTCACCCGCAATTGAGTTGGGCTGATTGTGATGAACAGGTAGGTGGCGCTGCTGAATCGTGAGCTTAAATGTCACACTCAAACAGCATCTTTGCTGATTGTTGCATTTCTTGTGTATCGGGTTTTATCTGACATTTCAATACTTAATTGTTGCATTTCTTGTGTATAAGCTTTCATCTGAATTTTAATAGACAATCATTGATTTAAATCTATACTTTCCCTACCTATGAGTGACCTACTTGCTATTCTCAACGCTTACCGAGCCACTGAGCAACGTCATCGAACAGCCTTCTTAGCCACTGTTGTTAATACTCAGGGTTCTACCTATCGTCGTCCAGGGGCGCGGATGTTGATGACCAATAACGCGCAGGTAGGGATGGTGAGCGGTGGCTGTTTAGAAAATGATATTTGGGAACATACCAAACAGGTGGCAGAGGTTGGTGAAGCTCGTGTTATCACCTACGATACCACTATTGATGAGGATGTCCAGTGGGGGTTTGGATTGGGTTGTAACGGGGTGGTACAGGTGTTGATTGAACAGTTGGATCGGGGTCTTATAAATCCCTTAACTCACCTAGCTGATTGTTTGCGCGATCGCCTACCGCGTGTCATGGCTACGGTGTTTGCAGTGGAGGGGATGGTATCTAACGTCAAAGTTGCCCAAAGATTCATACTGCACCCTGACTATACGATCACTACTGATCTCACAGAACAGTCACTAATTGAGGCGATCTCTAGAGATGCCAAACTAGTTTTGCAGCAAACATCTCCTTTAACTCAGAGTTATCATTTAGCTACAGGACGAATTCAAGTATTATTTGAGGTCTTACAACCACCACCCCATTTGACCCTATTTGGTGCTGGTCAGGATGCCCTACCTGTTTTGCAGTTGGCAAAAGCTATTGGCTGGCAAGTCACCGTTGTAGACTGTCGCGCCCGTGAAGCCACTATTCAACGCTTTAGTCAAGCTGATCAAGTTTGTCTTGCCCATCGCAATCAATTATCTGAGCAAATCACCGTCCATGCACAGATGATTGCAGTTGTGATGACCCATAATTATTTAGATGATTTTGCAATTCTCAAAGTCTTGTTGTCCTCACCTGTGCAATATATCGGCGTACTGGGGCCTAAACATCGCACAGGGCGGCTACTTGCAGAATTAGCCACTGAGATCAATATCAACAGCGATCGCCTTTATGCACCCATAGGTTTAGATATTGGTGCCAATACACCCCAAGAAATAGCGATCGCTATTATCGCTGAAATCCAAGCAGTGTTGTCAAACCACGGTGCAGGCTTTCTCAAACAGCGTGCGGGGTCAATTCATTAAACGTCAGAGGGAATATTTTTGATAACTGACACCAATCATCCATCTCTTCACTTACCTCCGGAATCTAGGATTTAAGCAGATAGTTTTAGATATCATTCATTTCCCAAATAAGCTTCAATTACAGCCGGATCATTTCTGACTACAGATGGTTCACCCAAAGCAATCAATTGACCAAAATCTAAAACCGCAATGCGATCGCACAAACCCATAACCAAGGGTACATGATGTTCAATCAGGATAATTGTCAAGTTAAACTGCGCTCGCAGACTACGAATAAACTCGCTTAGTTGTTGCTTCTCATTGGGGTTCATCCCCGCCGCAGGTTCATCAAGGAGTAATATCTGTGGCTTCAGGGCTAAGGCGCGGGCAATTTCTAACCGACGTTGATCACCATAAGCGAAATTTTTGGCTTTTTCTTGGGCGCGATCGCTTAATCCCACTAGTTCTAATAACTCTAAAGCTTTCTGCCTACTTTTAGATTCTTCTTGAGGTGCTGGTGGTAATCCTAAAACCCCTGTAATTATACCACTTTTTATATGTAAATGATTGCCGATGATTACATTATCTAATGCCGATAGTTCCCCAAATAAGCGAATATTTTGAAAAGTACGGGCTATACCTAAACCTGCGATTTCATCAGGACGTAGCTGAGAAATTTCCCTACCTTGATAAACTAAATTACCACTAGAAAGGGGAATTAAAGCCGTGATTAAATTAAATAGTGTTGTCTTACCAGCACCATTTGGACCAATTAATCCAAAAATTTCATATTTTGTGACTACAAAAGACACATTATTAACCGCTACTAGACCGCCAAAGCGACGAGTTAAAGCTTTTGCTTCCAAAATAACATTATTGTTTATTGTTGAAATATCCAACATTTTTATCTTCACCTACAATCATCCGCTCTTTACTTTCTTTCCTGGTTTCGCGTCCTTAGCGACTTTGCGGTTCGGTTAGAAAAGTTTTTTGATAAATTCAGATAAGTCAATCATTCTATTTTAGGCATTAGCATTTTATCTTTCTCTAACTTTACGTTTTTTAAAAATATCTGGTGTCACCAAACCTTGAGGAAAGAAAATTGTCCCCACCACTATTAACAAACCAAAAATAATCAATCTCCCATCTCGCAAGAACTGCGCTAACCAAGTAGGTAAACCACCAGTATCAGCCAGGTTTCGTAAAATTTCTGGTAAGGCTGTAAACACCATACCCCCAACTATGGAACCTAAAAAAGTTCTAGAACCACCAATTAACACAAAAGTTAAATAGATGATACTGGCATCAAAAGTACCTTGACGAGCATTCCAGGTATTGAGAAAATGAGCACTAATCACACCGACAAATCCGGCAATAATTGCTCCTAAAGTAAACGCCAAAACTTTGTAGTAAGTTGGGTTAATTCCCATCGCACCTGCGGCTAATTCATCTTCTCTAATAGCGGTGAATGCCCTACCTACACGAATACGTTCTAGGCGGTAAAATAATACCGCACTTATTATTAATAATGGCAGTGCAATCCATAAATATTCGATTTGAGTTTGGAAAGGTTGGGGGATATTAGGAATGCCAATTGCACCACCTGTAATTTCCAAATTGAGACAGATTACACGGAGAACTTCTACAAAAGCAATAGTAGCGATCGCTAAATAAATTCCACGCAACCGCAGCACTGGAATTCCTACTGCTACACCCAGCAAAGCACACACAAATCCAGCAATAATCATTTCTATTAACACCAAAGAGATGGGAAATAAATTGCTAGGAGGAGTTGCAAAAATTGTAGTTGATAAAATTGCTGAAATATAACCACCCACAGCATAAAAACCAGGGCTAGCTAAAGACAATTGCCCAGCCATTAATGGTAAATAAAGCGATAAACCAAGTAATGCTCCCAATACCATAGAGACAATTAAAGAACCATAAGTAGCAAAAAAATCTGTCATTATCAAATATTTTGTTTTATTCTTAAGCTGTGAGTATTTGCTCTGCTGTCAGCGTCAGATCTGGAAATGTTCTCGACACAATTCGTTCTGCACCTATAAACTGTGTATGTTGGTATTTTCCCTCATTATCTAATAAAAAAATCAATACAGATGGAACTTTTGAATTGCCTAAATATTCTCTGAGTCCAATTGCTAAATAATCAATAATCCAATATTCGTGAATCCCTAAACGTTGATGTTATCTCCACAGCTAATTGAATAGGTTCTACAGGTGCAGAGTAATCAGAACGATTGGAACGCCACACGTCTTTGTTGATCACACTAACATCAGGTTTGCGTCCCCGTTCTTTTCCTTCAGATGTGATGGTTCTAAACATTGCTATATTCTTGACTACGTAATTCAGATTGAGTCGTCTAATTTCATCGTTGAAAGAAAACAATACATAATTAGCTACATCATCATGGTTTCTGGTTGGACGCACTTCTACAATTTCTCCGTCGATAAGTTCATAGAAACCCTCATCTGGATACTGTTCTAAAAATTGTTCAAAAGTTAATTTTTGCTTGATGTATGTTTTCATTTTTATACCTTTTGAATAAAACGTCGCCCTAGCAAACCTTGAGGCCTAACTAACAGCATAAAAAATAAGATGCCAAAAGCAACTGCATCTTTAAAAGCAGAATATTCACCTGGGACAAACGCCTCAGCTAGTCCAATGACTAAACCGCCTAACACTGCGCCTGGTATACTACCCAAGCCACCCAAAACAATTACTGCTAATCCCCTTAAACCAAAAGCAATACCAAAATAGGGGCCAGCAATGCTCACACTGGAAGCAACTAACGTTCCTGCTAATCCTGCTAAAAAACTACTGAGGAAGAACGTCAAAATAATAAAGCCATCGGTGTTAATTCCTAACAAACTAGCAGTTGTGGGATCTTCTGCGATCGCTTGCATGGCTTTACCATATTTAGTACGGTTAATAAAATAGGTCAAAATTCCCAGAATTACCACAGATACAGCAAATATTACTACCTGTACACTACGGATAGGTATCGGGTTTTCTGGACTACCAAAGTTAATCGCAGATGGTAAGTTTCCGTAAGCTCCTGCGGGGAATGTGTAACTTTCTGCACCCACTAAATACTGGATTAAGTTCACAATTACTACAGCTACACCTAAGCTAGAAACTACCGTCAATAAAGGATCTGACCCTTGACGGCGTAGAGGTTGGAAAGCAATGCGTTCCATTGCTACCCCTACTAATCCTGCTAAACTACTGCCTAAAATTAAGGCGATCGCAAATGGTAACTTTACAGGTAGTGTGACATTAGCGAGTAAGCCATTAAAACCAAATGTACCACCCATGAGTGCATAAGTGAAATATGCACCCAGAGTAAAAATCGCACCATGCGCTAAATTGATGATGCCCAAAATGGAATAAACTAGGGTATATCCCAAGGCAAAAATTGCATAAACACTGCCAATGGATAAGCCATTTAAAAATTGCTGTAAAAACAGATTTAAATCCATTTATAACCTATTTAATAAATGTAAATTTGCCATTACTGCCGTCTTTATCTATTTTGATTTGGGCAACATAAAAATCTTTTTGAATTATCTCGCCTATGGGGCTAAATGCAATTTCACCTAATGGAGTTTTATATTTACCAGAAAGTATCTGTTGATTCAAATCTGTCCGCAATTGTGGTAGTTGTAATTTATTGACTTTGCTCTTTTTATCTAAATCCTTAAGGGCTTCGACATATACCTGTACAGCAGCAAAAGCTTGAGCGCTAAATTGGGGTGGTTCTTTCTTATATTGGTCAACATAAGCTTTACGAAAATTAGCATTAATCTCACCAGGATGTTCTGGACTATAAGCTTGAGCAATCAATACACCATCACAAAGCGCCTTACAAACCGGGAATATGTTTGAAGTGTTTAAACCGTTACCACCAACAATTAAACCTTGATACCCTAGTTCTCGTAGTTGTCTAACCAAATTACCACCATCAGCTGCTAATCCAGAAATAATGATTAAATCTGGTTTGAGATTAATAGCATTGGTCGCTTGGGTTTGAAAATCTGTATCACTAGTTTGGAATTTTTGTACAGTGACTAATTCCAAACTCTGATCCTTAACAGTTTGCTGAAAAATCTCTGTTTCTGACTTACTGAAAGCATCATTTTGGGCAAAGAAAACAGCAACTTTTTTAATATTAGGATTTTGCTTCAAGGCTGCTTTAACCGAATTAGGTGCGACCACAGAAACAGGTGCAGATACACGAGCCACATAATCACCAATTTCAGGAATTCCTTTAGCAGTATTTGATGGGCCAATAACTGGTATTTTTACACGTTCAGCAACTGGATCAGCACTAAATGCTTGCTGCGATAAAGTAGGCCCTACAATACCAACAACTTTATTTTTATTAATCAGCGTTTGAAAAGCATTAATTGCCCCAGCTTCGTCGCCGCTAGTATCTTGAAATACTAATTTAATCGGAGTACCATTGATGCCTCCCTGATCATTAAAATATTTCTCAGCAATTTTAGCTCCAGCAACTTGCTCTTGACCAAGTAATGCTACATTGCTGGTTTGAGCAACAGCGATGCCAATTGGAATGGCGTTAGCTGTAGGAGTTGTCGCTGCGGCGTTGGTTGCGGTATTCGTCGGAGAATTATTAGCGGCATTGGGATCAGTGCTAGCGCCATTACACGCCGATAGGAATATAGTGCAAGTAGCAAGGAATGTAGTTGTCAGCGCAGTATATTGTTTCATGGATGAATAATCATCTAAAATATTGGAATTATATTTATTTGACCATGCAGAGGTAAAGCGTTCAAGTCTGTTGAGTGCTTTGCTATTTGGGTGCTGCGATCAGACTCATTAAATCGTCGTCGAATCATTTCATCTTGTAAACCATTAAGTCAGTGGAAAAACCTATCGTATAGAATTTGCAGTAACCACTTTATTGCTTCGCAGAACTCGCAGGGTAGTCCTTACTACGAACTTTATCTCCTACATTCTCTCCAACACGGGAATTCCTAGCAAAGATAATCCCAACTTCAAAGTTCTTGCTGTCAAATTGCACAGCGCTAAACGAGATGTCCGCACAGGTTCTTCAGATTGCAGAACTGGGCAATTTTCGTAAAATTTATTAAATTTGTCACTCAACTGATATAAATACTCACACAACCGATTTGGCAGTAAATCTTGTTCGACTTCACCAATCACCTCACTGAGTTGCAAGAGGTGTTTAGCTAAAGTCAATTCTGTATCTTCTTTGAGCACAATTTTGGTGTCTGATCCCATCTGCTCAAAGTCAATATTACCTTCACGACTAATGCCTTGAGTTCTAACGTAAGCATAAAGCATGTAAGGTGCGGTGTTGCCTTTAAGGGATAACATTTTGTCGTAACTAAAAACGTAATTACTAGTGCGATTTTGACTTAAGTCTGCATATTTAACCGCACTAATGCCAATTACTTCAGCTGCATGGGCAATGAATTCTTCAGTTTCCGATCGCTCATATTCTTGTAATCTATTTTCTAGGTCTGTACGCGCACGAGTAATCGCTTCATCTAGCAAATCCCGTAACCGCACTGTATCACCAGCACGAGTTTTAAACTTCTTACCATCTTCCCCTAACACCAAACCAAAGGGAACATGCACAAGTTCCACATCTTCGGGAATCCATCCGGCTTTGCGCGCAACCTGAATAAATTGGGTGAAGTGGTTAGCTTGTCCAGCATCTGTTACATAAATTATCCGCTTGGCTTCATCTTGTTGAATTCGGTAACGTAAGGACGCTAAATCTGTTGTGGCGTAGTTATAACCACCATCAGATTTCTGCACAATCAGAGGTAAAGGTTCACCTTCTCTATTGGTAAACCCTTCCAAGAAAACACACTTCGCCCCTTGGCTTTCTACCAGTAACCCGGATTTTTCTAAATCTGCCACAATTCCTGGTAGTAAGGGATTATAGAAAGATTCACCTCGTTCAGTTAACTTGATATCCAGCAAGTCATAAATTACCTGAAACTCCCGCCGTGACTGTTCACACAGTAGTTTCCAAGCATGGATTGTATCTTCTGCTCCTGCTTGTAATCTTACAACTTCTTGCCGTGCTGTTTCTTGAAAAACTTCATCTGCATCAAATCTCTGTTTAGCTTGACGATAAAAGCTGACTAAATCACCAATATCTAAAGCATTAGCTGTGGTGAGGGCTTCCGGGTAAACTTCCCGTAGATAGGCGATTAACATCCCAAACTGGGTACCCCAATCACCGACATGATTTAACCGTAAGACATCATGTCCTCGAAATTCGAGGATTCTAGCAATACAATCACCAATGATAGTTGAGCGCAGATGTCCCACGTGCATTTCCTTGGCAATGTTGGGACTTGAAAAATCCACAATTTCTCGTTGGGGAGTTTTCGCCGTCGGAACTCCCAATCTGAAATCTGTCTGGATAGCGTGAAGTTGTGCTTCCAGGTATGCAGTTTTCAGTTTCAGGTTAATAAACCCAGGCCCAGCTATTTCTGGCGGCTCACAGATTGCCGATACATCTAGTTTCTCGACTATAGTAGAGGCGATCGCTCTTGGTTGCAATCCTTGGCGTTTGCTCAAAGATAAAGCCACATTCGCCTGATAATCGCCAAATTTAGGATTGCTAGCAGCAACTAAAATCGGATCAACTCCGGCGTACTCTGCGCCAAAAGCAGCGACTAAAGCCTGCTCAAACTTAATCTTTAATTGTTCTTGCGTAAGGTTCATAAGTATTTATCAGTTGTTCAAGCGCCCAGGAACCACCATTGCAACATAATTAAGGCTGCTCAGGCAAGCTTTTTAGGTATAGCCTTTGTAGAGATACAATAAGTTGCATTTATGAGCGATTTGCGATCGCCCACGTTTTTGTTATTTTAACTCTAGCTGTTGAATGGAGTACCTTGTTGTGTGGAAATACTCCATGTCCGCCTACTTCTAAAGATATATTGCCTCTATCAATAGATATATTTTGGGGAATTTACTTAGCATATTGAAAAAATTTTCACAATGTTTTCAAAATTTTACCGTGTAGGTTTACGGAAAATTACTATATTTATTAAATACTGTCTGCGCCCTAGTTACTTAAAATCAAACAGGAAGATCTATCATGAGTAGTACAACTGAACAATTCGGTGAACTGAAACATAACAAAGGCGGTACAGGCCCAGTCAACATTCGTTCCAATCCGTCACTGACAGCCAGTGCTGTTACAAAACCTGTGGGTACTCGCGTCAAAATCTTGGAGAAAAAGCAGCCTGGTGACGGTCATACTTGGTACAAAGTTAGTTACGATAGCACAAAAGTCGGTTGGGTAAGGGATGATGTGATTAAGTTATTGCCTCCCCAAAATCCCCAAAATCCCCCTGCTGATGATACGCGGCTGTATTTTGAGACTGACAAGCGGCAGGTAAGAGTCTATCAAAAAGGCACAAATCTGTACATGAATGTGTACAATAAACAGACTGAAAAAACCGAGATCAGCGCAGTTTCAGCGACAAAATTACCTAAAGACAACAGAGCATGGGAGGGCTATCTTGCAATTAAAGATGGGCGCACCTACCGAGCTTTGTTCATTCGTCGTGGTGAAACACAACTACAAATCATTAGTAGTAGCGACGCTAAAGAAATTGAGCCAAAAGAGACAGGCTTTGCTGCTAAGGGTGTTGAGTATCAACTAATCGCCTAATTATCAACACTCAGACATAAATAGTTTGATAAAAAGCGTAGACGCGGAGCGACTTGTCGTCAGACATCGCTCTTGGTTGCTTTCTTATTTTTTTTATTACTGACTGTCCCTTCAGTAGCTCCACACACTTGTTATCTAGAATATCCGCCGCAATCATCTGCTGGTATTCGTCTATCGTCCATTTTGTTAGGGTGATGGTCAACTGTTCTTAATTCATATCGTAGCTTGACCAGACTCAAATTTAGCTCGAACAACAGCTTTATGGTGTATGTGAGTTCAAATTTTCTTCTTACTGACTTAACCGCATAGTTTGTGTAGATGAAGGTTCACCATATACCATTTCTCTAGCCCAATGTTCGCAGTTATAGCGCAATATATTCCAGAGAGGATCTTTAGCAGTAAGAATTTTTTCTTTCGACTTCTGAATACGCTCCTCAATTTGAATATCTGAAACTTTTTCAGGATATTCCTTTTCAGGACGTTCTTTAAAAAGCCAATAAGGTGTGTAGGGAGCAAAATGAACATATCCAATTCCTACACTCACAATTTTACCTTCTGGCTTCACCGTCTCACCAGTGAAAAAGTGTGCAATCCTATAACCATTTGGAGTCGCTCTTACAACACCATAGTGTTCATAAGACCTATTCTTCTCATCTTTGCAAGGATACACAACCAAATCATTAGGACGTATTAAATTTCCGTTATTGTCACAAATATCAGGTTCTTTGTCGAGAAGTATAATTAGCTGTGATAATCTTGCTAACTGAGTATCTGCGATTTTCAACAAAGGGTTAGGCCACTTTGGATTATAACTACCTACCTTTTTTTGAATTTCTTGATACTTTTGCATTACCCAGTTCTGATGCTTTTGCAATTTGTGAACTGCTTGGAAATGCGAATCAATATTAACCTGTTCAAACTTTATCTCAAATTCTATTTCTAGAATTTCAGCTATTACTTGACAAATATTAATAATACTTGCGTCTCTTGTATGTTTACAAATTTGATTAATTGCATTTTTTACAGTGTCACCATGATATAAACGCTCCTGTAACTCAGCAAATAATCGAAGAATCTCAGAAGGATTTGGGTTTATTGACATCAGCCTTCTTCTTAGATTCAGTGGACTCCTGTTTCTCTGTCTTCTCATTCAGCTTTTCTTCAATGTGACTTTCAAACGCGCTCAAAGCTATTTTTGATGATGAGAGAGCAATCTGTGAGCCAATAGCTTTAGCAGCATCTTTACTAGACATATAATTATTTTCCCTCAATTAAAGTTATATTTTTTACTTTTGTTTTATGATGGATGATGCATTATTATTACCAATTAATTTTTACTTTAATTCATTTTTAATAGTTCCGTTTTAATAGTTCCGTAAACTGTGTAATTACCCAGATTTATTGAAAGAATTGATACTTAATAATGCTGGCTTATAATTTGAAATTTGGTTCGTTTCTTGTTGCTCTATGATCAATCAACATTGACGACGAGGTAATTTAACAATGGCTATCGTCAATGAATATCGAGAACATATCCAAAACTTGCTAGCCGAACACGCCAAACTTGTATGGGATAAACGCATCCAAGCCCAAACTATTTTCGATACTGAACGTGACAATTACCAACTAGTCTACGTTGGTTGGCGTAATTCCAAGCAAGTATATGGTACTGTCCTTCATCTCGACATCATTGATGGCAAAATCTGGATTCAGCAGGATGGTACAGAAATTGGCATTGCCAACAAATTGCTTGAACTCGGTGTCCCTAAACAAAACATAGTTTTGGGATTTGATCCTCCCAAATTCAGACATTACACTGACTTTGCCGTGAGATAATCAGCTTGGTTTTTATACTGAGATCCTCATACTCAAATCCAACCACTTCGACTGAGTAATCGGCGCACTACTAGAAATATAGTCAACACCAGTCTCCGCCACCGCGCGGATAGTTTCCACCGTTACATTCCCTGAAGCCTCAATTTTCACCCGGCTATCCTGCTGGCGAATCAACTGCACTGCTTCACGCATCATATCCACAGGCATATTATCCAACATAATAATATCGGCTCTGCACTGTAAGGCTTCCTTCACCTGCTCTAGACTTTCCGTCTCTACTTCTATAGTTAGAGGATAAGGAATTCGGGAACGGATGCGGGTAATCGCTTCTCCAATTCCTCCCGCCGCCGCAATATGATTGTCCTTAATCATCACAGCATCATCCAATCCCATGCGGTGGTTAATCGCCCCACCCACAGCAGTTGCATACTTTTCTAGCAGTCTCAGCCCTGGTGTGGTTTTGCGCGTGTCCACCAACTGAGCTGGTAAATCCGCAATTTGCTCCACATATATAGTAGTGAGCGTGGCAATCCCACTCAACCGCATAGCCAAATTCAGCGCCACCCGTTCCCCCGTCAGCAACGCATCCAGAGAACCATGAATTTCTGCTATCACCTCTCCTGGCTCACATCTTGCACCTTCAGCAGCGACAGCCACAAAGCTCACTTTGTCATTCAAAAGCTGAAACACCCTAGCTGCAACTGGTAAGCCCGCAATTATTCCTGGCGCTTTAGCTATCCATTTGGCTGTGACTGGCGTGACATCTTCAGATATTAGGCTATTGGTGGTGCGATCGCCCCTACCAATATCCTCCAACAACCAGCTATGTAAGAGAGGATCTAGTACTAGCCAAGGAGGTAAAACAGCAAACTTGATCACAATTTTATTGATTCCTTCCTAACTGCCAGGAATACTATAGCCTAAAATCCTTACTCCACAAGACTTTCAACGGCGACAGTAAAAACACCGAAAAAGTTTTCAGAAAAGAGTTGACAAGAAAGTGGAGGTTCGATATATTGAATAAGTGCCTGAGAGCGGAGCGCGAAAGAGCGACGCCCAAAGGGAACCGAACCTTGAAAATATTATAGTTTGAAAGCCAGTATACAACA
>JAESGB010000113.1_pt1 | contig 48319 bp, 47 predicted proteins | sample 9266211 | NCBI WGS metagenome assembly JAESGB01 (sample SAMN14514844, study PRJNA621659) | algae metagenome | isolation source: Goleter apudmare HA4340-LM2 and co-occurring heterotrophs from cave wall... | place: USA: Maniniholo cave, Kauai, Hawaii | collected 2009-07-28 | reverse complement strand
TAATTTAGCTCGATAAATTCCCCAAAGCCTTATTGTTGCGTCCACTAAGCGAGTGCGATCGCATTCCGTTAAAATCGCTGAAATTATTGTGTAGTAAGTATTTCGCATTCTCGGATAAGTCTATTGCCAAAGTCTAAGTCAGGATTAATCGTCTGCAATCCTTCAACCCGTCGTTCAGCCTTAGTCAGTGCTAGCGAATTCCGTCTTTGTTGCCTCATAAAGTTTTCCTTAGTAGATGAATCTCATGTAGAGAACCCTAATGATATTTCACACTGAGTTCGCTATGTATCACCAAGATACGCAATAAGCAGATGTACTAGCCTGAGTGAAGCCACAGAACTTTTAGAGCATGAGGATGAGCTAAAACTATAAATGCGAGTAGATTTGCGGAAATTTGCTCATATTACCGTTTTTAGGAGTTGTGAACCTAATTTGTAAATTAGGTTTTTAATTTACAAATTAAAAACTTGATTTACGTTTTCTAAACTAGGTTTTTGAGTTGCAAAACTTGATTTACGTTTTCTAAACTAGGTTTTTGAGTTGCAAAACTTGATTTACGTTTTCTAAACTAGATTTTGCAAAAGGAACGCGATGTCTAAGATCAGCTACGCTGACACCCAAACTCTTCACACGCAAAGCTGGCCTGTGTTGTCGCGCAGCGTAACGCACCGTGAAGAATGAGATCGCCTGATAAGAGCCGCTATGATTTTCACACCAGTTATTGTCGCAATCATAATATAATTTACTCAGACGAAATAATTGAAGATAGTCGTTCCTTAACTTCGCACATATAATCTTTTAAACCAGTATTTACACCTCTTTCACGTAAAAGTTGTAAACTAGTATCTTCCCAGCACTGCCGTTCGCGTTCTATATCTTCGCTTGTTAGCTGCCCGACTACTACTTTTGGATTTCTTATTCGATCAGGTTCTTCCTGGGAATTAGAGCGTAGTCTGTGTGACTCTATGCAAGGATCAAAGGTCAATTCAGACTTGATTTGTTCTAGAATTTGTTCCTCCTGCTGATTAGATGGAATAAACCCATTTAAAACCCATGCTTCACGTTTTGGATCAGCTGCACCAATAACAATTTCTAATTTTGGTTCTTGATTAATATGTTGTGAGCGTGCTTGTTCAAGACCTTCTCTACGCTCTGGTTGATTATCTAAATCACGGATAAATATAACGGACCTAATTTGTCGTGTTCTTTGCAGAAAACGTACCAAATTAAGAACTTTGATAGATGCTGCTCCATCAGCTTTTAACGGTACACCTTTAATAGGATGACCTAGATATCTTGGGAATCTCAAACCTGATGATTTTAATGATGCTACAATTTTATCAATGTCTTTCCAGCAAGAATATTCTGTTCCTTCTAGTAAGCCAGTCCACTGAAAATAATACTGAACACTATCATCATCTAACCAATCAATTTGCTCTGTCAAAACGCGCTCTGCTAATTTAGTAGCTGTTCGTGCATCTGCACTACTTTCTACTATTACAATGAACTCAAGCACTCGCTTCTCCTACAACAACCCAATCTTCACCCTCAGCATCCCAAAATTCACCTGTTGTCAAGGTTTGTTTTGCCCATTCCACATCAGGATGTTTATCCAGACGCTTGGAGATTGTGAAGCCTGAATTACTGTTATTTAATATATGTACTTGAGAAGGAACAAGCTCATCAATAATATACGGTGAGTGGGTGGAGAAAATAACTTGCAGATTTTTATTATCTTGAATTATTTCCTTCAAAACAGTCATCAACTCACGTTGTGCTTTGGGATGAAGTCCCTGTTCTACATCATCTAGAAAAACTAAATTAGGTTGAGTAGGATTCTTTAGCACAGTTAGCAAACCTAAAGTCAACATTGTTCCTTCACTAATTGCGTGGGCTGGAATACGCTCACCAGTATTCATGTCTAATATAACTTCTTGCCCTGTCATTTCCTGACTTTCTTCATAGGAAATAGACTTACCATCAACTTCAATTAAACGCTTACGAATTACTGGTACTTTTGCTCGTTTTATGCCTATTTTGCGTACATTTGGCACAATTCTACTTAACATTTCTTCTAATACTTCAAAATTTCCTGGAGCCTCATTACGCAAAAAATCTAAAGTAGGTGCTAATCCTGAACCATCGAACTCAACTCTCGGCGTGACTTCATCACTGTAAGCTGCTTTAGCAAGATTGCTTGCAACTAACTTCAGATAAACAGCATATTTCAGAGATTGAGGAATTGGATATGGGGATTCACTTAAAGAACTTGACCATCCTTTCAAGTTTCCTGGCGTTCCATCTATATTCCATGATGCTGTCGGATACCAAGAATCATTGTTTTCCTGCTCCCAACTATAGGATGCTTGCCAATTTTGCCGATTGGTATATCCCCAAAAACCACTTGCCGTAACAGACATATTTTTTTCCCCAATAGTTGTAATAAACTGAGGTGATCTGTCATATTGAAATATCTTGGCAAATGATGAATCTGCCAGCCTACTTAGATTATGCAATGCTTGTAACACTGAGGTTTTACCAGCACTGTTTTTTCCTACAAGTCCATGTAATCGGGAACTATCAAAATTAAGTTCCGTAGCCTTATGGCTTTTGAAATTATGAAGTATTACATTTTCAAGCATTTGATTGCTAACATCCACATCAAGTTTAATAAATGAAAAAGTCAAATCTGTTGCTAGGTGATAATCACAAACAGACTTTCTATATAATATATTTACTAATTCACAACCATCAATGTAAAGGAAAGCGATGTCTACGACAGGCTACGCCGTTTTATGCAGCAGAATATTTATCCCTTAGATTGGGGTAGCGGTAGTGATGTCCATCTGGTGTCAAATGTTTGGGATGTTTGAGATGATGGTGCGGCGCTTGGCTTTCAAGACAGTCGCTACGCGAGGAGGCTACTATAACTTAATCACTCAAATTTGAAAACATTTTCAAAACCTAGCAAAATCCTCTCATCAATAATACCCAAGCTGATCCAGTCTCCTTAATATAACGCTTGACCAATGCGCTACTATCTATGAAGTAGATTGTCATCTAACGGCGTTCCTCAATGATAGTCTCGGAAACAGGCTTTCCCTCAATCTGAATTAATCTTCGCTCAGTTATGGCTTCGTAAGCAGGATGCTTTATTTGCTTAACTAAGCCAGAATCGATTAAATCTTGATGAAATGCTGCTTGCTTAACAGTTTCTTCTTTATTAGCCAGATACTTTTGAATTGTCTGATTAAGCTGCTGAAGTTCTGCTATTTCAAGTGTCTCAAGCTGCTCAAGTATTTGGTTCAAGATTATTCTTGCCATGTGTTTCTACTTCCTTCATTCTCAATATCTTGACAATTGTTGATAAATTGAGTCTCAATATTTAGTAGTTTTTCTTATAAATCATACCAAATCAATGGTTGTGTTGTCGCCAAGCGCAACGCACCACATCAATTCTGTTAACTCCGCTTATAAACCCACTCCATTTTCAACTTCTCAATCTCCAACTTCAACCTTTCATTCTCCATCCTCAACTTCCCATTTTCCTCTCTAATAAACCCCACTTCATCCCTCTTACTCAAAGCCTGATTAATCGCCAACTTCCGCATATCCAGCGAAAACCAACGCTGATAAGTTTGCGTATGCACTTGCACACTATGCCCTAAATTATCCGCCGCCGCTTTAATTGGTATGCCCAAAATATGCGCCCGAATTGCCCAAGCGTGACGTAAATCATAGGGCTTAAAATCTAAGCCAATTTTCCGGAACCACCAACTAACTCGTTGGGTTAATGCTGTTATTTCTGCATGTTTATTTTTATCTTTTTTACTAATTGCTGTCGCCAACATCTCTAAATATTTGGGATTTCTTAAATCAAATGCTTCAATCCATTGTTTATACAAGGGCAATGCTTGTCTTTCTCCAGTTTTACAATCTTTATGGACTTTCCATGTAAAATCTACATTTTCTTGGCTCAACCACCAATCTATATCAGGATTAACAAACAGTTCCCGTGGACGTAAACCGAAAACTGCTAACATGCCATAAGTCCAACGCCAAAGCTGCCAACTATCTTTCACATCTTGGTTAACTTGATGACCTCTGGTATTGAGGTAATCTGCAAATTTAATAATTCCTGCGGCTATTTCTATATCTGTTGGGATATTCCGGGAATTATTCTCTGGCATTTTGGCATACTGAGATAAATCAATGGCGATTTTGAATGTGAGACAAAATGCTGATATAGCTCTAGCTGCATTATATCTAGCCCATTCTTTATCGATGGTGGCAATTGAATTGATTAAATTTTCAGGCTTTGCCAAATCTTGAGGATTAGTGAAGCGCTTAGTGCGGGAAAAGTAATAAAAGAAAGTATGTTCGCTTTTAGTAGTGCGTTTGTGGGTTTTAAAATATTCTTCTTCAAATTTTTCTAGTAATTCTCCTATAGTTTGAAATTCCTTTTTAATTGCCTCGTTACCTAAATATTTATCATTCCATTCAAAGGTTTTTCTAGCAATTAACTTCCCTAATTCGTAGGCTTCCTCTTCAGCTGTTTTCAGTCCATCCAAATTGGCGGGAATATTCAAACTGAGATTATATTGCTTTCTCCCAGTGCCATTTTTGTCCGTGTCTCCCGGTTTAATTGGTAGCGTCGCCCGTAATTGCAGACTGCCATTTGATTCTCTAATGGTCACCTTTGCCTTTGCAGACTTCAAACGCAGATTTACCTGCTCTAGTTCCTGTAGTAACTTGGTTCTCATCATGCTTTGTTTGTTGTAGCGATCGCACAGATGAACAAAAATGCCCGGTAATTGATTTTGAATTTTGAATTGAAGCGTAATAACCCTGTATTTCTAGCCTAGATTTAGCCTAAAAATAAATGTGTTACATGCAAACAATGTTTGTCGCTGACATTGATTGCTGTGAACATTAAGCTATTTAAAACCATCCAACCATCAAAAGAACTACTCCGGTCCTTATCACGGTTATGACGGCTTCGCTATCTTCGCTCGTGATATGGATTTGGCGCTCAACAGCCCAACCTGGGGATTAATCGGCGCTCCTTGGAGCAAAAAAACCAAAGCTAAAGCAAAAGCTGCCGTTTAAGGAACTGGGACAAAGATAAGTAGGGATAACCTGGGGTTAAAACCCCAGGGGGGAGTTGGGAATGCAAAATTCAAAATTGAAAATTCAAAGTTGGGAATTTTGTATTTTGCATTTTGAGTTTTGAGTCACATTTCCACTCTCCAGTTCCAACTTTTTTTACCCACCCCGCCCAAAATCCTCATTGCTCGATTAGTTAAGAATTTAGCCAGCTTGGAGATCCAGAAATGCCTCAGAATCCAGAAAAAATTCAAGATCACGTAGAGCTATTCCACCAACCGGAGTACCAACAATTATTTCAGAACAAGAGAGAGTTTGAAAACGGTCACGACCCTGAAGAAGTAAAGCGGGTTGCAGAATGGACTAAGAGTTGGGATTATCGTGAAAAGAACTTCGCTCGTGAAGCTTTGACCGTTAACCCTGCTAAAGGTTGCCAACCTTTGGGCGCAATGTTTGCGGCTGTAGGTTTTGAAGGTACTTTACCTTTCGTTCAAGGTTCACAAGGTTGTGTTGCTTACTTCCGTACCCACTTAACCCGTCACTATAAAGAACCATTCTCCGGCGTTTCTTCTTCCATGACTGAAGACGCAGCCGTGTTCGGTGGTCTGCAAAACATGATTGATGGCTTGGCAAACTCTTACCAACTTTACAAGCCCAAGATGATTGCAGTCTGCACCACCTGTATGGCTGAGGTAATCGGGGATGATCTGGGTGCGTTTATCTCCAACTCCAAGAACGCAGGTTCAGTTCCTCAAGATTTCCCAGTACCCTTTGCTCACACTCCTAGCTTTGTTGGTTCCCACATCACTGGTTACGACAACATGATGAAAGGGATTCTGACTACCTTGACAGCAGGTAAGAAGAAATCCACCAGCAATGGCAAGATTAACTTCATCTCTGGTTTTGACACCTACGTTGGCAACCTCCGGGAAGTAAAACGCATCGCTTCTCTGTTCGGCATTGACTACACCATTCTCTCTGATAACAGCGACTATTTGGATGCACCTAACACAGGTGAATTCGATATGTACCCAGGTGGTACCAAGTTAGAAGATGCAGCAGATGCAATCAATGCGAAAGCTACAGTTGTAATGCAAGCTCACTCTACACCTAAGACCCGCGAATACATCGCTAAAGAGTGGCAGCAAGATGTTGTAGTTTCTCGTCCTTGGGGTATTAAAGCTACTGATGAGTTCCTGCTTAAACTCAGTGAACTAAGTGGTAAACCGATTCCTGAAGAATTAGAAATTGAACGTGGTCGCGCAGTTGATGCGATGACTGACTCTCATTCTTGGGTTCACGGTAAGCGCTTCGCTATCTATGGCGATCCCGATCTAGTTTATAGCGTAGTTGGCTTCATGCTGGAAATGGGTGCTGAACCTGCACATATTGTGGTTCACAACTCCAATGATGTGTTTGAAAAAGAACTCCAAGCATTGCTAGATTCTAGCCCCTTTGGTAAGGATGCAAAAATCTGGGGTGGTAAAGACTTGTGGCACTTACGTTCTCTGTTGTTCACCGAGCCTGTAGACCTGTTGATCGGTAACTCCTATGGTAAGTACCTGTGGCGTGATTGCAAGGTGCCCCTCGTGAGAATCGGCTATCCCATCATGGATCGTCACCACCTGCACCGTTATAGCACCATCGGTTATCAAGGTGTGATCAACCTCCTCAACTGGGTTGTCAATACAATCTTCGAGGACATCGATCAACGCACCAACATTCCTTCTAAGACCGATATTTCTTACGACTTGGTTCGTTAGGAATTAGATTCACTCGCGGCGTACCCCTAAAGTAAAAAGTCGTCTGAGAAAGTTTTGAGCGGAGGTTTCCTCCGCTCAAAGCCACAAGATTCCGACGTAGGACGCCGAGGTAACAGTGGCTGAACTTTCCGCAAAAGTTAAAAGGTATTTCTTTTAACTTTTAACTTTTTCCTTTTACTTAAGGCATACACTATGGAAAGCGTTACTCATACTCACGATCATAATCACCCTCATCCTAATTACCATCCACCAAATAATAAGGGTGCTGGTAGTTTTGATATTCTCTATCCCTTGCGTCAGCTAGTGGATAGAATTCGTGTAAAAAACTCTCGTTTTGCCCATTTTATTTGTCAAGTAATACCATGTTGTTGTCCCTTTGAAAGAGACATTAAATTATTTGGGCGGACTTACCATATTCCCTCACTGTGCAAACTCAATCCTTTGTACGACGATTTTGTCGGCTTACGTTTTCGGGCGCTTTCCTACCTAGCTGATGAATGTGGAGAGGATATCACTAAATACATTTGTTAGTTATTAGTCATTAGTTATTAGTCATTGGTCATTAATTGTTCAAATGGCAAAGGACAAATAACAATTAACACCTGCCATCCAGTAAGAGAAGAGAGATGAAAATCACCCAAGGAAAAATTAACGAGCTGCTTAGTGAGCCAGGATGCGAACATAATCAGCAGAAACAAACGCAAAAGAAAAACAAGTCTTGTACGCAACAAGCGCAACCGGGAGCGGCTCAAGGGGGCTGTGCTTTTGATGGTGCAATGATTGCCCTAGTACCAATTACTGATGCAGCTCATTTAGTCCACGGGCCGATCGCCTGTGCTGGTAATTCCTGGGGTAGTCGTGGTAGTCTCTCTTCTGGCCCCATGCTCTACAAAACGGGCTTCACTACTGATGTGGGTGAAAATGATGTGATTTTTGGTGGCGAGAAAAAGCTCTACAAAGCCATTCTAGACGTACATAAACGCTACAATCCGGCAGCAGTATTTGTCTACGCTACCTGTGTGACAGCTCTAATTGGTGATGATATTGATGCTGTTTGCAAAACGGCGGCTGAGAAAATTGGTACTCCTGTGATCCCTGTCATCGCCCCTGGATTTATTGGCAGTAAAAACTTGGGTAACCGCTTTGGTGGTGAGGCTTTGCTGGAATATGTAGTCGGAACAGCAGAACCGGAATACACTACACCCTATGATATTAACTTAATCGGCGAGTACAACATTGCCGGTGAAATGTGGGGAGTAACACCACTGTTGGAAAAGTTGGGCATCCGCGTTTTATCGAAAATTACAGGTGATGCTCGCTATCAAGAAATAACTTACGCTCACCGTGCCAAACTCAACGTCATGATCTGCTCACGCGCACTGCTGAACATGGCAAGAAAGATGGAGGAGCGTTACGGCATCCCTTATATTGAAGAATCTTTCTATGGCATTGATGATATGAATCGCTGTTTGCGGAACATTGCCGCTAAGTTAGGTAATGTTGATTTGCAAGCACGAACAGAAAAGCTCATTGCAGAGGAAATGGCTGCTTTAGATTTGGCATTAGCTCCTTATCGCGCCCGCCTCAAAGGCAAGCGGGTTGTACTGTATACAGGCGGGGTGAAGAGTTGGTCAATTATCTCCGCAGCTAAAGACTTGGGGATAGAAGTTGTTGCTACCAGCACCCGCAAGAGTACAGAAGAGGACAAAGCCAAGATTAAAAAGTTAATCGGTAATGATGGCATCATGCTAGAAAAGGGCAATGCCAAAGAACTGCTGCAACTGGTGAATGACACCAACGCTGATATGTTAATTGCTGGGGGTCGTAACCAATATACTGCCCTGAAAGCCAGGATTCCTTTCCTTGATATTAACCAAGAACGCCACCATCCCTATGCAGGTTATGTGGGCATGTTAGAGATGGCACGAGAACTGTATGAAGCTCTCTACAGCCCGATTTGGGAACAAATCCGCAAGCCTGCTCCTTGGGATGAGGCGGAGGAGTTGCAATCAGAGATATTGACTGAGGTGTAGGGATGCGCCTCGACTTTGCTCGGCGGACGGAGGATGAGGAAATTTTGGCAGGAACCGCCAAGGGCGTAGAGGGTGCAGAGAAAAGAGAGAGGCAATGTTTTAGTGAAGTGTATTGAGGTTGCAACCTGACGCTTTGCCTTCAGAACTCGACAATTCTCGTTTCAAATCTGACAGTTGTCGTTTTAACCCTGACTGTTCCAGAAAAATTAATGTAATTTGAGTTTGATTTTGCAATCAACGCCAAAAATTTCTCGTTTTGTTGGGGTTCACTCCATTCCACCCAACCTACATCTTTCTATATCTTCTCCCCACTCCCTCATCTCCCCCATACTTCGGCTCCGCTCAGTACAAGTCTCCCCTGCTTCCTAATAAATGCAATTTGGTATTGGCTAATGGCGATCGTTACTGCTCCTAATAAACCAGTTACAGTTAATCCCCTGAAGCAAAGTCAAGCTTTGGGTGCATCTTTAGCCTTTTTGGGATTGAAGGGTATGATTCCCTTGTTTCACGGTTCCCAAGGTTGTACTGCTTTTGCCAAAGTCGTATTAGTACGGCATTTTCGGGAAGCAATTCCCCTAGCAACTACAGCCATGACGGAAGTGACTACCATTTTGGGTGGTGAAGACAATGTCGAACAAGCAATTCTCACCTTGGTAGAGAAATCCCAGCCAGAAATTATCGGTTTATGTAGCACTGGGTTAACGGAAACTAGAGGCGATGATATCGAACGTTTCCTGAAAGAGATTCGGGAACGTCACCCAGAATTGGATCGCCTACCGATTGTGTTTGCTCCCACACCAGATTTTAAAGGTGCGCTGCAAGATGGCTTTGCTGTGGCTGTGGAAAGCATTGTCAAGGAAGTTCCTCGGCTGTGTGCTACCAGAATTGAACAAGTAACAATTCTGGCGGGTTCGTCCTTTACACCAGGAGATGTGCAGGAAATTAAGGAGATGGTAACAGCCTTTGGCTTGGTTCCCATTTTTGTGCCTGATCTTGGTGCTTCTTTAGATGGACATTTGGAAGATTCCTACAGCGCCATTACAGCTAGTGGGACGACTGTGGCGCAACTTAAGGAAGTTGGCGGTTCTGCCTTCACGATCGCCCTTGGTGAAAGTATGCGGGGAGCCGCCCAAATTCTGCAAGAGCGGTTTGGTATTCCTTTTGAAGTATTCGGTCAACTGACAGGATTAGAGCCTGTAGATGAGTTTCTGCAAGCGTTGGCAATTCTTAGCGGTAATAGCGTTCCAGAAAAATACCGCCGCCAGCGTCGTCAGTTGCAAGATGCGATGCTAGACACGCACTTTTACTTCGGTGCTAAACGCGTCTCTCTAGCCTTAGAACCAGATTTGTTGTGGTCAACAGTGCATTTCTTGCAATCAATGGGAGCGCAAATTCATGGCGCAGTGACAACCACGCGATCGCCTCTACTAGAACAACTCCTCATCAAAAGCGTCACCATCGGCGATTTAGAAGACTTTGAAGAACTAGCAGCAGGCTCAGACTTGTTGATTGGCAATTCTAACGTCGGTGCGATCGCTAAACGGCTTTCTATTCCCCTCTATCGCCTCGGTTTACCCATTTATGACCGCTTGGGTAATGGGCAATTCACCAAAGTCGGCTACCGAGGCACAATGGAACTTTTGTTTGGCATGGGCAACCTGCTTTTAGAAGCAGAAGAAGAGAGAGTTAAACATTTTCACGGTGATTGGTAATAGGGAATGTCATTAGTTAATGGTAACTGACAAATGACTAATGACAAACAACAAATTACAAAGGACAAATCAGAATGAAAATTGCCTTCACAACAAGTGACAGAGTTCATATCAATGCTCATTTTGGTTGGGCAAGAGAAGTAGATGTTTATGAAATTTCCGACAAAGGATATGAATTCCTAGAAACTCTGAAATTTGAGGGCGACCTCAAAGAAGATGGTAACGAAGATAAAATTACCCCCAAACTTGATGCTCTAGTTGACTGCACAATTGTGTATGTTTTGGCAATTGGTGGTAGTGCGGCTGCACGTTTAATTAAGAAGGGCGTGACTCCGATTAAAGCCAAGTCAGAAGATGAAGAAATTGCCGAAGTTTTGACTAAGTTAGTCCAAACCCTCAAGGGTAATCCTCCACCTTGGTTACGAAAAGCTTTGCAACAGAAAACCACAAAATTCACTGATGAAGTAGAAGACGAAGCAACTGTATGAGCACAAATAACAACAATAACGGAACTACCAATAATACAGTCGTAAACTCGCCTTTTCTGAAGACAATTGTCCAACAAATTCGGGGACAAGATACCTATGGAGTTTACCGGAATTGGTCTGATGAATTGATTCTCAAACCTTATGTAGTTCCTAAACAAAAGAAACGCGAGATTTCTTTAGAAGGCGAGGTAGACCCAATCACTCAAGCACGAATTATGGCCTTTTATCGTGCGATCGCAGCTTGTATTGAAAAGGAAACAGGTCTAATATCCCACGTTGTGGTTGATTTAAGCCATGAGGGATTTGGCTGGGTGCTTGTATTTTCCGGCCGTCTGATGTTAGTTGCTAAAACTTTACGAGATGCTCATCGTTTTGGCTTTGAATCCTTAGAAAAGGTTGCAGAAGAAGGAGAGAAACTAGTAGAAAAAGGCGTGGATTTAGCAAAGAGATTTCCTGAAGTTGGCAATCTTTAATTTGTTAAACAAAAAACAACAAAGGGAAAATGATAATTGAAGAACTAAAAGGCAAGATTAGACGCCTAAATAGCAAGGCAGGGCAGATGAAAATGGATCTGCATGATCTAGCAGAGGGACTGCCAACAGACTTTGAAAAATTGATGGATGTTGCGGCTGAGACTTATGAAATATATCGCCAATTAGATGACCTAAAGCAACAGCTAAAAAAAATGGAGAAAGGTCAATGAGCCAGAATATTGATGACTTTAAGAAACTTATAGATGCAGAAGAATTTTTTGAGTTCTTCAACATGCCCTATGACCAAAAGTTTGTGAATGTAAATCGTCTACATATTTTAAAGAAATTCTCCCAATACATGAGAGAAGTTGATGAAAATTCTCCTGATTTAAGTTCAGAAGAGAAGCTCAGTCAATATGCCATAGCTTTGCAAAAAGCCTATGAGGTATTTCTCGAATCAACACCCCATGAACAAAAACTGTTCAAGGTGTTTAATGAGAAGCAAAAAAATGTAGTCAAGCTGACAGAAATCACTTCTGATTAGGAGGTAAAAAGTGGTAAACCTGACGCCTACCGAATTAGAACGCTATAGTCGCCAAATGATGCTCCCTAATTTTGGTGAACTAGCACAAAAACGCCTGAAGTCAGCGACGGTTTTGGTTACAGGTGTAGGGGGATTAGGCGGTACGGCGGCGCTTTACCTAGCAGTAGCAGGCGTTGGACGACTGATCCTAGTCCGGGGTGGTGATTTACGGCTAGATGACATGAATCGTCAGGTTCTCATGACAGACGATTGGGTGGGTAAGCCAAGGGTCTTCAAAGCCAAAGAAACTCTGAATGCGATCAATCCTGATGTTCAGGTAGAAGTAATTCATGATTACATCACCCCAGAAAATGTAGATGCATTAGTGCAATCGGCTGATATGGCTCTTGATTGCGCCCATAATTTCACCGAGCGCGATTTGTTGAATGCAGCTTGTGTGCGTTGGCGTAAACCGATGGTGGAAGCTGCAATGAACGGAATGGAGGCTTACCTGACTACGATTATTCCTGGTGTGACTCCTTGTCTGTCTTGTCTGTTTCCAGAAAAACCCGATTGGGACAGACGCGGCTTTTCTGTTCTGGGTGCTGTTTCTGGGACACTGGCTTGTTTAACAGCACTAGAAGCTGTGAAGCTAATTACCGGGTTTAGCCAACCTCTATTGTCGCAATTGTTGACAATCGACCTCAACCGGATGGAATTTGCCAAGCGCCGATCTGGGCGCGATCGCTCTTGTCCAGTTTGCGGTAACAATGCGCCTTGGAGATACGCCCAATCTAATTCAATGGATAGTCAGTTAACAGTTAACTGACAAAAACTAACACCTGTAATCAAAACTATTAATCGCTACATATCAGGAGATTTGATGACTGTTACTTTGACTGAAAAAGCAGAATTTCGTCTGCGAGCATTTTTGCAGGGTTCTGCTCCTAGCGCTAACGGCGCAACTAAGGGCGTTCGCATCTCTGTAAAAGACGGTGGTTGTAATGGCTATGAATATGGCCTAGATATTATCAGTCAACCACAACCAGATGATGTAGTAGTCCAACAAGGCAAAGTGTTGGTCTATGTCGATGCTAAAAGTGCGCCCTTATTAGAAGGAGTAGTAATCGATTTTATTGATGGGGTGCTTGAAAGTGGCTTTAAATTTACCAACCCCAATGCAACTGATACCTGCGGTTGTGGTAAGTCGTTCAAAGCAGGTGATTGCTCACCAGAAGGTGTACCTTGCAGCTAATAATATTTGAAACTCCAGAAGACATTAGTTACAAAGTTTTCTGCCAGTTTCGTTAGCAGCAATTCAACCATAAATGCTTTCCTTAGACGCACTCCGCATCACTTCTCGAAGCGTAGAGTAAAGCAGAGTCAAACCACTCGCTCAAAACTTCGGAAATTTAGACCTAATTGTATAACCTTTGAGGAGAATCGGAAAATGGCTACCTACCAAGTGAGATTGATCAACAAGAAGGAAGACCTCGACACCACAATTGAAGTGGATGAAGAAACTACCATCTTAGAAGCAGCAGGAGAACAAGGTATTGATTTACCTTTTTCTTGTCACTCAGGTTCTTGCTCTAGTTGTGTTGGCAAGGTAGTTGAAGGTGAAGTAGATCAATCAGACCAAATCTTCTTGGATGATGAGCAAATGTCTAAAGGTTTTGCTCTACTTTGCGTTACCTACCCCCGTTCTAATTGCACAATTAAGACACATCAAGAACCATATCTTGTCTAAATTAAGGTTCGTAGTTAGGACTTTAGACCTTTTTCTCAGCACTAAAATTCTCACTACATAACAAGTTAGGGTGAAGGCTCAAAAATCTTCATCCTAGCCTTCAAGTAACTGTCAAATCAGCATCTACATCATAAATATTGAATTCTGTCCAAAATTTTATATTATTAGCGATAATAGGTCTGAAAAGTCTAAATTAGCCAACATAAAATTATCTCCTCGATATAATAAACATAAATATTTTCCTAGTAGATATATAGCAATCCTAAATAATTTCTAAAATCTTACATGTAGGGTTGTTGACTGTTAACCGTTGACAGTCAACAGCCAAAACCGATATTTTTCACAACTGAAATAGGATTGCTATAGTATTCATAGCTGTGATCAAAGTTTGAGAATGTGGGGTATTGGTGATTATGTAAACTTTTTCCAGTTTCTAGTCCTTAGTAGCCATTCATGGTTGTTCTCATCATTTGGGATGATGAAATCCTAGATTTGAGGCTGTTTGATAAATCTATCTCTAAGCTTGACACCGAGATTTACATACTCAACAGCCAATCTGCCATGAACCTTCTGAAACCACGACTGAACATTGAGGATTTCATGCTGGCGATGATGCGTGTTCCATCATCCCAACTCCATTTGGTAGAACTAGAGGACTGGGTAAGCCGACTGGATTTAAATGATGATTTTTGGCAGATGCATATTAATTTTTGCTGCGAGTCTTATCAACGCCAACTAGTGTGTCGCACATCTCGCTTCGATATGGTGATGATCTGTTGGCAACCGCAACAATGTAGTAATATTCATGACCATGCAGACTCACTCAATGTGACACGGGTTTACCAAGGTGTACTCACATCCAGAGCTTTCTTGAGGAATGATGCTTGCAAGGGTAAAGAATCCCTCATCCTGAATAAAGAAGAATATCTGCAAACAGATGAATTAACAAGGGTTGATCGCTATGAGATTCACCAGTTAGCTAATACGTCAGCAGAGAATCTTGTGACTCTACACGTCTACGCACGACCACTGACATACATTCAGGTGTATTCTCCAATCACAGATCAAGCTGAACGCCTTCCCGTCCGCTATACCCATGAAGAACAATACACTGTTTCTTAGCCAATTTTAATCAGACTTTAAGAACTAATTTAGAGCGATCGCTGATGATAGATATGTGATTGCTCATTGCTCATTAGTTACTCTCGCTGTTCCTTATCTCTTATACCCAATCCCATCCATTATAGAAAATAATAGATAATGCACAAACGCTATTTTTTACAAGCTAGTGTAGTAGTAGTTGGCGCAGCGTTGCTACCACAATATCTCACTCAAAGGACGGAAATCATGGCAACTTCCAATACTAATTTTGAAATTACCAAATCTGAGACAGAGTGGCAGACAATTTTAACACCAGATCAATTTCGGGTATTACGTAAGCATGGAACAGAACGAGCCTTCACCAGTCCACTAGATAAGCAATATGGTCAAGGGACTTATGTTTGTGCTGGCTGCGAACTACCATTGTTTAAATCCGATACCAAGTTTAACAGTGGTACTGGTTGGCCTAGCTTTTTTGACCCCATTGCAGGAGCAATTGGTACTACTAAAGATAGGTCGTTTTTCATGACCAGAATTGAAGTACATTGTAGTCGCTGTGGTGGACATCTAGGTCATGTATTTGACGATGGCCCTGCACCTACTGGGAAACGCTACTGCATGAACGGTGTAGCTTTAAATTTTATTCCTGCTTAATTAACAGCGATCGCATTTTATGAGACGTTACATGTAACGTCTCTATTAGTCTCTATTAGTCTCTAAACAAATTTTTCAGGAGCATAAATACAAATATATTAATAATTAAATATGAGCGATCGCTGTTAAGCTTGCAGGTTAGGAGATGCAAAACTAACATCTTCATAAATATTGGCGATCGCACACTCAAAATCTATACTCGCTAAATGTATATTATCTCCTACTCCAAAAGGATACAGTACCCATTTCCCTTCTGAATTGCGGCGAAAACACTCGACATTTTGCCTCGTTTGACTTACCAAGACATACTCTTGAAGTGACTCTATTTGTCGGTAAGCAGCAAATTTATCTCCTCGGTCAAAAGCTTCTGTGGTCGGAGATATTCACTCGTCGAGATACATATTTAAATCCTAATTTTTACTCCAAATGCGTCTGTTGAGATTCAGATCCTCAACAATTCCTAGCATTAGTTGGATATTTTCAAAATATTCTCGCATTGGTGAAAAACTTAGCATAGTCTTGTATAGTCTAGGTTCAAATATATCTTCTGCATACTCAATAGCAATATAGATCATATTATCCACAAAAGAAACATGGAGTTTTCTACCTGCTTTCTTCCTAAACTTGACTAGCTTTTCCATTAAGTTTGTCGATAAAATATATCTTGCTGCAACTTGGTCATCTCCATAAACAGTAAAAAATTTACTAAATTCCGGATCTTCTAGTTTGATTATTTGTCGCTTATTCAGAATATGCATATTTACATCCAGAGTATTTGGTACAATTAGAGTCTTGTTTGTTGAGGATTTATTGTAATCTGCTTGAAAAAATAAACCTTTAAAAATAGTCTTCCGAGACACTTGGTTATTTAATACTTCTTCTTTGAAATGTTGATAATCTATTTTTTGACCACGAGACATTCTAGTAACTACATATGGTAAACCCTTAATAAACTTGATAAAAAGAATAAGAATATATATTGGCATCATTAAAAAAAATGTCCGCCTAGTAAACATAAATCTAGCATGAGTAGATGAGTCCAAAGTTTCAAAACTGGGCAAAAAATCTAAGCGTTTTGCCCAAGCATGTTTGACTTCTACTTCAGCAGTGATCTCAGAAAAAAAGATTAGTGTGTCATTTACTTTGCCAAATATATATTCATTTTGGTGGATTTTATTAGGTTTTAATAAAGCTTGAAAAAGCTGGCTGTGGATGAAACCAGACAGAGTGTAATTTGTATCTGCACTGGATGAATAACTCGAATAGTTAAGGTTTTGGTTAGTATTTATAAAATCAAAAATTTTCTGAATAATCTTTGATTTAAAACCACTAGTGTATGTTTCTGTAGCAGATGTGTAAAATGCCACCCATATCCAAAAACAAGCAAAAAGTCCTAACAAGAAGTAAAAGACAACAGATAATGATGGTCTTTCTAAATAAGAAGCATTAAAATCGAAAAATTTAAATGGGAAAAATCTGATTAAAAAGCTTATTATAATTAATAAAATAATCCCACTAAAAACAATAGAGTTTAAAACTTGTTGTCTGGTTTTTTCAATAGCTTGCAAATCACTCAACAAATTCTGTTCACAGAAACTCTTGAACTCCGTCACAGTTCTCAGTTTTATTCCCTCAGAGGCGGCTTCACCTACCGTCGGTTGAGACTGGTTTGGTTCATATGCTGTGGATTCTTGAAGTGCTATATCCTCAGGTAATAAAGTCAAAATAAATTTTGTCGCCCAAATCTTGACTATTTCTTGCTCGCTAGTGGTAAGCTGCTGACAAAGTGCGATCGCATCTTCTAACTGTCCATTTCCTTGATAGGCTTTAACCAGCCAAATTTGAGCTTGTGAATAGTTTTGCGTCCCCGCATCAGTGTTTTGAAAAAATTCCTCAAAAGCTGCAACAGCTTTAGCATAGCGTCGGAGTTGCAAGGCTTTGTGTCCAGCTAGCAGGAGTTCAGCAGCTTGTTCTGGTGTGAGTTTTACCTGAGACACAGGAGGTAAAGACTCAAGAATTCTCTGCGCCCAAGCCTTAACTTGAAGGTTTTGATTTTCTCCTAACTGTTGACATAGTATGTGAGCTTTTTGATATTTTCCAGTTGAGTGATATGCTTTAACTAAGCTTATTTGCGCCTGCAAATATTCCTGTGATATCCTTTGAGAATTTACTTCACAGAGATGACAAAAATTTTCCAATAAATTGATAGCTTCTACATATTGTCCCTGTTGGAGGGCTGCCAAACCAGATTGCAGTATTGATAAATTATTTGACATTAAATTGCCTGAAAAATCTAATGGTTTTTAAAAATATATTTGTGATAGTGAGCAATATTCTCTCAATCGGGCAATACGTTTCAGTAAAGACAGATTGTACAGCCTAATTGAACTGTATTACCCTATCAGAATGGATGACATAAGTTGAATTAAGAAACCCGATTTATTAAAGCAGTCGGGTTTCTGTTCAGTAATTTTCCTTTGGAAGATTGTTATCTATTAATTAAATAGACCTCGCACATCTACATTTTGTCTTTCTGTAGGAGTAGATATAAATGCTACTTTTAATGAATATCTCATCCAGGAAGCTAAAAAATTTGTCGGAAACATTTCTACCGCATTATTATATTCAGTGACCGCAGTATTATAGAAACGCCTAGCTGCTGAAATTTGTTCTTCAATCTCATGTAATGATTCTTGTAAGTGGATGAATTGTTCGTTTGATTTTAATTGTGGATATGCTTCTACTGCGACCAGGATATTGCCAAGACCACTAGAAATTTGATTTTCTAAGGCTACTCTGGTGTCATTACTGACTCGTTCCGAAATTACTTTAGTTCTGAGTTTAGCTATCTCTGTTAATGTTTGCTGCTCAAATTGCATATACTTTTGTGCTACTGTCACCAAATTAGGTATTAAATCCCATCTTTTTTGTAGCAAAACATCGATAGTCGAAAAAGCATTATCAACTTGATTTTTTCTGGATATTAAGGTGTTATATAAATTAGCAAAAATTACGGTAACTACTAACCAGACTATGAATAAAAATATTGCTATTGACATATAAAACTCACAATTAGTAAATTTCTGAGAGTCGCAAAATAGTAAATTGAATTTACTGAAAATCTGCAAAGTACTCTTCGATCATATAAATAAAGAATTATAATTAAGTTCAGTAAAATTCCGGAAATAAAAACTATAAAATTGAGAAACAATTCAGTATAAACAAGGTCACTATCAGTTTTTTATGGCTTTTGTCAGAGAAAAATGTCTAAGGCTATCAGGCTGTAGTCCACCTTGGAATAAATTGCGTGTTCATAACTCACATCTAATCAAGTAGACTGGGTATGCTTTATATAGCAAATAATTGACGGAAAGCCCAATTCAAGGTGTCTAAAATTAACAGCCTGAAATTATGTCTGATCAGATTTATGCGATCGCTAACATCGGTCGCTTCAAACTCTTTGTTGGTGATGTCAGCCGGATTACAGTATTATGGCCGCCACAATTGGCGATACTAAATAGCGGTAATCATCCTCATACCGCTTTGCAAGAGGAGTGGAACCTAGCAGCAAATCAGCGCCGTTTTACATTTCATACTCGCAAGGAAATAGAAGGTAATCGGGAGATTATTGGGATTGAGCATCTGGAGAAATAACACAAAAGCCTACAAACCACAACTCCAAAGCTCGTCATTGCCCACACAAGAAAGAAATTCATCGCTAGCCTGATGGTAGTTTCAGGTTAAACTCATATATTGCAATAGATAACTTATACCCCCATGACTGGAGAGCATAACCTTGGGAATAGAACTACGCAGTTTCGTATTTCTCGACAACTTGCAGCCTCAACATGCTGCATATATAGGAACAGTAGCCCAAGGTTTCTTGCCATTACCAGGAGATACATCTTTGTGGATTGAAATCTCTCCTGGTATTGAAATTAATCGGATTACAGATGTAGCGCTCAAATCTGCCTCTGTCCGTCCTGGAGTACAGGTAGTAGAGCGATTATACGGTCTACTGGAAGTGCATTCCGGCTCCCAAGGCGAAACGCGGGCTGCTGGTCAAGCTATTTTGGCGACATTAGGAGTACGAAAAGAGGAATGTCTGAAACCACGTGTTGTATCTAGCCAAATTATCCGCAATATTGACGCCTATCAAGCACAACTGATCAACCGCACCCGTCGAGGACAGCTACTATTAGCAGGACAAACACTGTATGTATTAGAAGTTGAACCTGCTGCTTACGCTGCACTAGCAGCCAACGAAGCGGAGAAAGCAGCCTTAATCAATATTCTGGAAGTGCAAGCTGTAGGTAGCTTTGGCAGGCTTTACTTAGGTGGACAAGAACGAGATATTCTAGCTGGTGCGGCTGGAGCAAGAGCAGCAATTGACAATGTAGCAGGTAGGGTCAATCCTCAAGGTGGACGCCAGGAGTAAAGGAGAGAAAATGGCAAATCGAGAGCATCTGGCTTTATTAAAAGCGGGTGCAGTTACATGGATAGAGTGGAGAAAGATAAATCCCCAAACGTTACCAGATCTCAGCGCTGCGAACCTGCGAGGGCATAACCTCAGAGGCGCTCATCTCCACGGGGTAAACTTGAATAAAGTTGATCTGAGTCATGCTTTACTAGTGCGAGCCAACCTCAGTAATGCTGACCTCAGTGGTGCTAACCTTAGTAACGCCAAACTCATTGAAGCTAACTTGAGTGCAGTTAACTTGAGTGTTGCTAACCTGAATGGTGCGATACTTACCCAAGCAGATTTGAGTCATGCTAATTTGATTGGATCTGATTTGAGTCAGGCAATTCTGAGAGGTGCAGCGATCGCTCATGCTAATCTCATTGGTACTGACTTAAGTAATGCTAATTTAAGAGATGCAGATTTAGGAGCCGCGCAACTAATCCGGACTAACCTCTGTTTCGCTAACCTGATTGCAGCTAACCTGATTGCAGCTAACCTCAGTGAAGCCAGCCTGTACGAAGCCGAAATGATGGGAGCTTATCTTTATCAAGCTGACTTGTACAAGGCTAATCTCAACAAAGCTCACCTGAGTGGTGCATACTTGTTTAAAGCTAATCTAAGTGGGGCAGATTTGAGAGGCGCTAACTTGAGTTGGACTAACCTCAGTGGTGCAGATTTAGCGGGAGCTGATCTCAGCGAAGCCAACCTGCGAGGGGCTAATCTCAAAGGTGCTAACCTCAGTGGTGCTAATCTTCAAGAAACCATTATGCCTCAATACTGTTCAGACTATCCTACAGGCTAAAACTGCATAGCGCTCACCCTACCTCAAGGCTAGACAAATGACAAATGACCAAAATTATTCAGATACTAAAAGTTACTAGTCTGACTTGTATCAGCCTCACAGTATTTGCTTACTGGCAATCCTTCAAATCAAAAGATGAGAAGAGAGTGCAATTTTGTCAAACTACAAAATCTCTCACAGAAATTGCAGTTAATCAAGATGATCTTGATGGAGTTAAATACCGTGAAGGGACAATATTTACTCAAGTCTCTCTAGATGCCAATAAAAAAATTTCAGTATTTGTTTTTCCTCAAGCCCTATCGGCAAAAACTTGGTCGAAAGCTACCCCATCATTGATCAAGTATATAGGCAAAGGTGGAGATAATAATTGGCGAGAATGGCTGATTCCTGATAATTTTTACTTACTAGAAGTACCCACAAAAGCAACAGGATTAGCTTTTGGTAGGCTCTGTTATCGTAATGGTGATGTTGGTGTACAAACTATCAAAAAATTAGAGCAAGTTTCCCCTAATAAGATATTAATTAACGATAAAAGCTATATTTCACTGCCCTCACCATTACCTACAATTAATTCATCTCATATTATCGTCAATGCTGGCAGCGATCGCCGAGATATCCTAGGCGGGAAAACTGAAGTATATTACACAACTAAAAAAATAGTATCTCAGCTAGGTACAAACAAGCAATAGAGCTAAAAAGATATCTTTGAGGCACTTTATACTACAAAATTAGGTGGATGAGATCAAAAAAAATGGGATGTTACATAACATCCCCATTGCTTATTGGATTGCTGATTTCCAGGTAATTACAGTTGTGGTACGTACTGGGCTTTTTCAGGGACTTCAGCGTATTCGGCGACGATCTGGCGGAATTCTTGTCCGTCGATTGTTTCCTTTTCGATGAGTAAATCTACTAGGCGATCGGTAACAGTGCGATGCTCACGGATAATCTTCTTAGCTGTTTCATAGCATTCTTCGACGATCGCCCGGACTTGACCATCGATCCGGGAAGCTATTGATTCAGAATACTCAGATCGGGTTGTCCAGTCACGACCTAAGAATACCTCTCCTTGCTGGCTTTCCAAAGATAAGGGGCCTAAATCAGACATCCCAAACCGAGTTACCATTTGTCTGGCCATTCCCGACAACTGCTGTAGGTCGCCACCAGCACCAGTCGTAACTTCCGCCGGTCCAAAAATCACTTCTTCGGCGGCGCGACCACCCAAAGCACCAGTAATCCTAGCTTTGAGTTGAGAACGGGAAATTAATCCTTGTTCTTCGTTAGGAGTGAACCAAGTCAAACCTTGAGCTTGTCCACGAGGAATTAGGGTAACTTTTTGCACTGGGTCATGGTCTTTTAATAAGGTTCCCACCAATGCGTGACCAATTTCGTGATAAGCAATTAAGCGCTTACTCTTGCTGTCTACGAGGGGAGTACCTTCCATCCCTGCAACTACCCGATCTACAGCATCGTCAATTTCTCGCAAGGTGATCGCGTCTTTGCGTCTTCTGGCGGTGAGAATGGCGGCTTCGTTGAGTAAGTTAGCTAAATCAGCACCAGTGAATCCAGGAGTCCGGCGGGCGATCGCATCTAAGGAAACGCTAGTGTCTAATTTTTTGTTGCGGGCGTGGACTTGTAAGATTTCCAAACGTCCTTTGATGTCTGGAGCATCCACAGTTACTTGTCTATCAAAGCGTCCAGGTCGCAACAATGCTGAGTCTAATACATCAGGACGGTTGGTAGCAGCAATAATAATGATACCTGTGTTGCCTTCAAAGCCGTCCATTTCGGTGAGTAGTTGGTTGAGAGTTTGCTCTCTTTCGTCGTTACCGCCACCGATACCAGCACCCCGTTGTCTACCTACGGCGTCAATTTCATCAATAAAGATGATACAAGGGGCATTGTCTTTAGCCTTCTTGAACAAGTCACGGACGCGGGAAGCACCGACACCCACAAACATTTCCACAAATTCCGAACCGGAAATGCTAAAAAATGGTACGCCAGCTTCACCAGCGATCGCTTTTGCTAGTAAGGTTTTACCTGTACCAGGAGGGCCGACTAACAGCACACCCTTAGGAATCCTAGCGCCAACGGCGGTAAATCTTTCGGGCTGTTTCAAGAAAGTTACGACTTCTTGCAGTTCTTCTTTCGCTTCTTCAATACCTGCTACGTCGTCAAACTTGACTCCGGTTTTCGCCTCCATTTGGAAGCGGGCACGGGATTTGCCGAAGTTCATAGCTTGACCAGGGCCACCAGGAAGGTTGCTAGAACGACGGAACAAAAAGAACAATCCTGTAATCAATAAGACTGGGAAAACTAAATTGCCCAATAACCCCCAGATAGCGCCATCGTTCCGCATGGGGTGAGCATCAAAACTGATGCCTTTGGTTTTGAGCTTGCTAATCACCTCAGGCGCACTAATAGGCAGATCCACCCGCCACCGTTGGACATGATTTTCGATGTCTTGATCTACTGCTTCGATAATTGCTGTTCTGCCACCTTCGTAAAGATCCACGCTGGTAACTCGGTCAGCGTCCAGATATTCCAAAAAGCGACCATAGGTCATGCGGGTATTAGCAGCATTCTTACCGCTATCAGTAGGAGCACCAGCAAATGCTCCTTGCCAGAAGAAAAAGCCAATTACCAAAGCAGGCAATGTCCAGAGTAACAGGACTTTCCAGGAGAATTTCATTTTAATTTGCCTCTAGATGCCAATACAAATCATTAGCTTTAACAACCGAATGGTGTAGAACACCTTCTTGGATTCAGGACGCAGAAAAGTTAAGAAGTATAAAATTTTTCATTTTAACTTAACCTTCTAGACACGCTCCTTATATACGGTAACGCTGTCCAGAGGGCATTTTTCTAATCTTCTTTGTCAGCCTTCCTCTTTCATCCTGAATCCTTACTCTTGTTCACTAGACAGATGTGAAACGGATCTCCATAAATCCATTTAGTTTAATTGCATGTCTCATATGCCTTGCTGTAGGAGCTTCTAGGAGCGTTACAGCAAATACATGACGACAACAAGAATCTTAATTAAAGTTAACTTAATTTTAATACATTATGACACGAGGAAAGCGATCGCCAACAAGGATCGCTTTCCGCCATGTAATTTTCTACTGTCGCGGATGGGGAGAGGGGGTAATGTCTAAGTCTTTACCAATGCATGATGCCCCATACCTCATTCCCCATGCCCCACTACTAGTCTGTCAAGATAAAAATGATGGACTGTAGTGCGGGCATCTTGCCCGCGTGAGCGAGACTACCAAAAATCCCTCAAAACAAAATTGACAGACTACTACTTAACTTCCGTTATTTGTAGAGTGTAAGGAAGATACTTGCCCTGTTGGTAGGAACCAACCCAAATCATGTAGGTTCCCGGTAGCCATTCACCACCTATACCAGGATTATGACCATCAAACTCATCATTGCACCATGTGCCGCCAGGGCCACTAATCACCAGGGTAGTATCTGCCGGACTCTGTAACTTCAGTTTCAGGTAGTCAAATTTACTGGTTAATTGCAATGTATGACCTGGTGCTTCATCAACGAATCCAGTACATGGGCCAGTGGGGGTTTCCACTCTTTTGGCAACTTGGTTTGCAGGTATTGAACCACCACTCACACCACGAACTGTAATAGGATCTGGAGAAAACTTCCGTCCAATAGTGATATCACCAAATATTGGTGGCGGTTCTTTTCCATTAGCTGCGGTATTAATTGTCGATGTAACGGAGAGTGTCAATATCATCAACAATAATCTTATCCCTTGATTGAGCGCTAGTTTTGGCATTTTGATTACATGTTTACCTAAGTGTTGTTCAAGACATGAATTTTACACGCCAAGTTCCCAAAATGGGCAGAATTAACTACACTCAGTCTTGAGGATAGTCAAAAGTTGGTTAGGCAAGTATCAATCGCTAAGAAACTAAACTCAAAAATTAGATCCCCAACTTTTTTGAAAAGTAGGGATCTTTGGCTTTCAGTGATTTGTTGCCAAGATTTTTGTACTACTAATTGGCTTGTATAAAGCTATGCTTTATAACGAGCATAAGAAAGGCGATCACTCTAGTGCAAGATGTTTGTAGAGTTAAGTAGGTCAGCGATATTTGAGTTACTTACTTGGAAATCTCCTGATCAGGACTTGAGTGCTGAAATATTTCATAACTGAAGTCCTGACTACGAACTAATTCGCTAACTACTGACTGAAATTGCCTTGCTCAAACGAGGCTGATCTAAACCAATTTGATGCAGCAATGACCAAGATTGTATCAGGTCGGGGCCATGGACATCACCCGTTAAGGCGGCTCTGAGCGATCGCATTACCAGCCCTTTTTTGACGTTTTGCGCTTTCACAACCTGTTTGATGATCTCTTGGGCGGTGTCTGCTGTCAGCTGTGGTTGATTTTCCAAAGCAGCGACAATCCCCTGAAGTACAGTAGCAGAACCTTCTTGCTGCAACTGCTTAGTGGCTTCTTCGCTAAATTCCACACTGTCAGTGAAAAACAGTTGACTTTGATCCACAGCATCTTTTAAACGGGTCAAGCTAGCGCTAATTAACGCTACTAGTTGTTCTAGCCAAGCCCGTTCTCGTCCACCATCAAATTTATACCCAGCTTCTTGCCAGTAAGGCATGAGTAAGTCTGTGAGTTTATCTACTGGCATACTGTGAATATACTGACTATTCAACCAATCCAGTTTTGCCCAGTCAAACTTAGCGCCTGCTTTATTGACGCGTTCAAAACTAAATTCTTTGGCTGCTGCTTCTAAGGTGAAGATTTCTTGAGTGGAGTCTGGTGGCGACCAACCCAGCAAGGTCATATAGTTCACCAAGCCTTCAGCCATAAATCCTAATTGCTGAAAGTCAGAGATGGAAGTCACTCCATCCCGTTTAGAAAGCTTACGCCCATCCATATTTAAAATCAGGGGTGTGTGAGCAAATTCTGGTATCTTCGCACCAAAGGCTTCGTATAACAAAATTTGCTTGGCTGTGTTGGCTATGTGGTCTTCTCCCCGGATGACATGGCTAATTTGCATATCGATGTCATCAACTACAACTACAAAGTTGTACAGTGGCTGACCAATACCTGTTTCCGAGGCGCGGGCAATGACCATATCACCACCCAAATCGCTACCCCGCCAACTCATTTTTCCCCGGACTAAGTCGTTCCAGAGAATTTCTCGCCCATCATCAATTTTGAAGCGAATCACCGCAGAACGACCTTCAGCGACAAAGGTGGCGCGTTGTTCTGGGGTGAGATTGCGGTGACGGTTATCGTAGCGGGGTGCTTCTCCTCTGGCTTTCTGGGCTTCTCGCAGGGCTTCTAGTTCTTCAGATGTAGTGTAACAATGATAAGCTAACCCCCGTTCTAGCAGTTGTTGTACTGCTTCTTTATACAAATGCAGGCGTTGGGATTGATAAAATGGCCCCTCATCCCAATTCAGCCCCAGCCAGCGCAGTCCTGCAAGGATATTTTCAGTATATTCGGGACGCGATCGCTCTAGGTCTGTGTCTTCAATTCGCAATATAAATTTGCCGCCGTGATGGCGAGCAAATAACCAATTAAATACAGCCGTTCTGGCTGTACCAATATGTAAATTACCGGTTGGACTTGGAGCAATACGGACTCTGACGGTCACAGTTGATTCTCTCTTTATATAATAAGTACTAGGTGCTGAGGCAAATTAGATTAATTAATCTGAAAATTCCACTCAACTTACTCAGCACTTCCAACTTACTACGGGACTGACGGGGCTCGAACCCGCAACTTCCGCCGTGACAGGGCGGTGCTCTAACCAATTGAACTACAGTCCCTTATTTGGCAACTTTGCTATTATGCACAGTTTTTTTGTACTTGTCAAGTATTCTAACTGTCGATTACTCAGGATTTTTTCGCCCCAGCTATGAAGCCACAACACTTGACAGTCAAGATATTCTAGCACTTCCCACAGGAGTTGCTGCTACTACCTGAGACTTAGAGGCTAAATGCTGCTGTATGCGGAATTGCATTTGCTTGTACTCCTGCTTGAGGAGATGTTTACTCAACTGGGATTTAGCGGAGGGTGGTAGGCGTTGACTTTGTTCTACCCAGATTTTCAGCATTTGTCTTTGACTTTGGTCGATGTAACTACTGATGACATTAGCGCAAGAGTGGGATGCTTCCAGGGTAAAGAAAATCACAGGATAGCGTTCGTTTTCTGCCAATGACAACACCATTTTCTGATTTTGGGTATTTTGCATATCTAGATAACAGGGTAGCCACTTTGGCCCAAGTTTGGGACTGTAGAGGACTGTCAGCCATAGCAGCATAGGGTGGGGAGAGGTGATGAAGATAAACTGGTTGTAGCGGGTAGAATGAGCACGACTCTGGATTTCTGGTTTAGACAACATCAACCACAAGGATGTGAGGCTTCCTTGTTCAGTATCTAAAAGTTGGGGAAAAACTATTTCTTGAATTGGTTTTTCTCGAGGCCAAACAAGTTGCCAACAGCTTTGTTCTACTGCTAAAGGTAGTCCAGAACCTAAGGGAATATTAGGGTAGTTTTTCAATGCAGTGGCAGATGGAATGAAGGCAGTTCTCTGTTCGCCTGCTACTTCTCCCAAGGGAAAATGTTTAGGCAGATTTGTATGGTTTGCTCGATTTAAATTATCTAAGACTTGTAAGATTTTAGCAACATTTTGTGGGCGATCGCTTGGCGCCTTAGCCAAGCAACCCATAATTAAATCATTGAGTTGTGCAGGTATCTTTAGATGAGGGTTGACATCAGCGATCGCTTTTGGTGCTTCAAAATGATGTGCTTTGTACCACGCCCCAAAAAAATCAGTTTCCGGTTGCCAAGGTTTTTTGCCTGTGAGCATTTCAAACATCATTACACCCAGGCTGTAAATATCAGATCGGCTATCTAATTCTCCTCCCTCTAATTGCTCAGGAGAACAGTAGGGTAAAGTCCCATGAAAACCTTTATTTGTACTAATTGAAGCGGCATAATTTAAAAATTTAGCAATACCAAAATCCAGAATTTTAATTAATTTCCCCAGTATGGGATCTGGCACGACTAATATATTAGCTGGCTTAATATCTCTATGCACTAGCGGACAAATTTTACCATCTACATCAATTCCTTGGTGGGCACACTGTAAACCCAAGCATATCTGACGTGTCAGAGTCATAAACATTAGCAAAGGTATAGGAATTAGTTCTTTTAAACTCTTACCAGATAAATATTCCATGACGTAGAAGGGCTTACCTTCTTGACTGACACCATAATCATAAGCCCGCACAATATGTATACTATGTTGACTTAAAGCTGCACTCATCAACGCTTCACGAGCAAAATCTTTTTGCATCTTGGCGTCAGAAACAGTATGAGTCAGGAATTTAATCGCAACGGGTATCCCTCCTAGCAAAATATCATTTGCCAAAAAGACCTCACCCATTCCTCCCTTGCCAATTAATTGCTGGAGTTGATAACGATTGGCAAGTAAACCTGTACTTTGTGGAGATGCAAACGCACTGTGATTCACCTTGACAACCTCTAGTAATGCATAGAAAAAATTTAAATTGATAAATTTAATATATAAATTTTACTTTTGTTGTCGGATGAATAGCTGCAAGAAATAGTAGAATAATTGAGAAACATAATTTTTGAAACCGATTTTTTCTTTTTTGGGTTCAACTATCAAATTTCGCAGTATTTTCACCTTCTTGGTTTCGTACTCTGCTTTTAAAATAACTTTAGCTTGCTTAGGAGAAATAAATTCATTTACATCCTGATTAATTGCTAACCAATCTATAATTTGCTGACGCTGTTTAGCAGTTAGACTTAATGTTATGACATGGGAACAAGTATTAGGATCTTCCAGAGAAAAGAATAGCAAATGATAGTAACCTATTTCTGCTAATATTCGTAATATTTTCTGCCCTCTACTATCTTTCATATCTAAGAAATAAGACAGCCATCGTGTAAGAGATGATTGGGAATCGTGTAGCACTGTTACCCATAACAACATTGGGTATACATTCATTTTAGTAATTAATTCTGTACCATGTGTGTTAGCTAAAAATTTAACAATTTCTTGTTTAGGCAACATTGCCCAAACTGTGGGTATAGTACCTTGGAGAGTATGTAATAAATGCGGAAAACCTATTGGTGCTATTGGTTTATTCTTAGGCCAAGTTTTTTGTAAACACTCTTTTTCTGATAATGATGTTACAGGTATGAGTTGTACTGGCGACGTAGCTTGTGGGTGTTCACCACTACTACCAGGAGGATGCTCAACCTGCCATTTTACCTCATCTAAATTTTCTAATATTTCTTGAATATCTTGTGGGCGATCACTAACTTCTTTTGCCAAACAACGCGTCACTAATAATTGTAATTCTTGTGGTACAGTTGCTTGCGGATTTACCTCTTCAAAGGCAGGCGGAGTTTGAAAACGGTGAGCCTGATACCAACTACCAAATGAATTGCTAGTGGTCTGAAAGGGATGCTTTCCTGTTAACATTTCAAACATCAATACTCCCAAACTGTAAATATCAGAACGCACATCTAATAATTTGCGCCCTTCCATGTGTTCTGGTGAGCAGTAAGGTAAACTACCGATAAAAGAATCAGTGAGAGTCATCCCACTACGTTCTGTTAAGAACTTAGCAATACCAAAATCAAGAATTTTGATAACATCTTTAGCTTTAGCATCTTCAGTAATAAATATATTTTCTGGTTTGATATCTCTATGAACAATCGGATAAATCTCTCCTTTGAGGGTAATTCCTTGGTGGGCGCACTGTAAGCCTAAACAAATTTGCTGACAGAGATCTAAAAATTTTGGTATTGATAAATGTTCACTTTTAATAATGCGCTTCAAGTTTTTACCCTGGAGGTATTCCATTACATAAAATGGAGTACTGTCCTCAGTAACACCGTAACTAAACACTCGGACAATATTTTTGCTTTTACGCCCTAATTGAGCACCAATAAAAATTTCTCTAGCAAAGCGTTGGGACATTTGCTGACTTCCCAAACTGAGCAAAAGAATTTTGACAGCAACAGGCATACCGCCTTTGGCGATGTCCTCTGCTAAATAAACTCTACCCATCCCTCCTTTACCAATCAAATCTCTGATTAAGTAGCGGTTATTCAGCAATTTTCCTATATAAATATCTAATTCGGTTTTAGAATTGGCTAGATTGGGAATTTGATTTTGTACCATAAAACGATTTATTAGAATAAATCCAGAAAATTACTGTAATAACTCTCTTTGAAATCTGATTTTATCTAGAAAAAATATCAAAAAAAATAGGGAAACAACTATTCGAGATAAAAACTAGGAGAATATTTAGTGAAAATTTGATCAAAGTAAAGAGAATTTGTATGCAAAAGCTCTTAAACATGGTGTAACATATTTGTTAAGGTAGGCGAATGAGAAATTTTACGGAAACCATAAATATTCCTGGTTTATCTACCTAATTCATTAAGTAAATATACGCAAAATTTAGATACCCAACTTTTTAAAGAAGCTGGGTATCTGCGCCTTCAGGGAATCAAATTACTCAAATAAATGAGAATAAGCGGTGCAGCAGCCTGATGAAGTCTGGTTCAATTTTGAGCTTAAAGGCTAGTATTTGGGTACGTTGTAGAGAGTTGAAATTGTTGTCACTGACTAGAAGTAGTGAAGGCTGTCCATCTGGCAATTTAGCACCGAGGGTTAAGCCTTCAAGATTGTCTAGTGGTGCTTCTATAGTTCTTAAATCTAAGAGTTGTCGTTTCTGAACTGCTTGGATTTTTGTGTCATCAACAGCCAGAAGACTGTCAAGATTTTGAATCTCTTCAGCACCTTCTAGGGAAACTTCAAACAGGGAAACCCCAAATCCCAATCCAGTAAAAGTCCGCTCTAAACTAAGGAAGTGTCCTTGACTATCCAAGGCTACTAAATCAGTTAATCCACTAGTAAACCTACCAGGAAGATTCAACAGGGGTGCAACTGGTTGAGTCTGGTAGAGAAATTCTTTTTCTGGTTGGTTAGTAAGGAGATTGTACTGTATGATTCTGCAAGAAGTACTAACTTTAGGTTGAGATGCTGTACCATCCTGAATTAAAGCATTTTCGGTGACTGTGAATAAGTTTTTTTGATCTGGTGTGATGGTGAGACTTTCAAAAGCTAAATTATTACGGATACCCTGTTTACCGTTTTTATCCGGTAAAAACTTGTTTGGGATGGGTAGCGTTGAGATGACTTTGCCAGAGGATATTGAGAATTCTTTAATAAAAGGATTAATGAGTTGCTGAGTATCACCTTCAGAAGAGATGAAGACTGTTTCTTTAGTAGTTAAACCAATACCTTCTGTATCACTAGTCCCAGGAGAATATTTTTCTGCATTTTCATTTAATAGCGTGGTTACACCTACAGGAACGATATCACCATCTTTTAATGTACCTTTGCTGAGGTCAATTTTAAGAGTGTAGAAACGGGCGGGTGCTTTTTCACTACGGTCATCAGAGATAACATAATAAAGATTGTTTTTGGCGTCGTAGGTGATTCCAGAGAAACCACCGACCTGAGTTTTTTGAAAGGTTAGTCCGGTGGGTAAGGTAGCTTGTCCAATAAACTCTATACCAGTGACGATAACAGATGCTGATGCAAAATTGCCGAAAAAGAAAAAAAGACCGATGAGTAAAATTGGGATACTAAAGTAAATAATCTTGGGCAAAGTCAAGAGTTTTTTGATTAGTTGCATATTTATCTATTCCATAGTTTTGTTGACTAATATCTAGAGGTTTATAGTAAGCAATTTAGTGCTGAGAAATCAAGGCGATCGCCAACCCATCGCATTTAGGGTAGACGTGCAGGAAATTAGTTTTGCCTAGATGATTACCACTGAAGTGCTTGGTGATGGGAATGACAAAAACTACTCTGTGTATAAGGCTTAATTATTAATCATAATCTGGGCGATCGCGCTAAATAACCAACCACTTATCCGGTACTAATTAATATCTTGCAAACAAGTGATGTAGAAATACCCACAAGTTTTACATCAAATCTTCCTGGTTTAGCAGCAACTCAAGATTACCGTGTAATTAATTCGTGGGGGTTTGATGTTAATATTCCTGTTCCTTGTGCATCAAAATACGATGTCCTCACTGATTTGTCGTTGCTACATATAACAACAATCTCTCATCTTAATGGGGGCTTATTTTTTATTTTTCATGCGTAAGAAACTCAACACAATTATAGTCTCCAAAACTATCGATTTGCAAAATACTTAAGCAAGTCGTCGACCATATTCATTTTGCATAAAATCTACGAACCAGTCTTTGACATTGCGGGTAGCGCGGCAGTCGTCTTCGTTATAGAGTTGAATCATTTCTAATAAAGCGCGATCGCCTGTCGTTAGCCACTGATCATACCAGTAGATACACTTAGCTCCACTGGCTTCAGGGTTACGCCACTCAAACCCTAACCACCGAGCGATCGCTTTGAGGGCGTAGCTTTCGATAGGTAGGGCGACGTTTTGGGTGAGTTGTTCATACACATCCACCAGCCGATTTAAGATTGGGTGTACTGAAGAGGAGGGAGTGCGGTACAACTTTGCCAAGCGTTTAATTGTATCAAATTCATAGACACAGAAATGATAAATTGGCGCTTCAGGATATTGCCAAACTAAATCAAGAAATTCCTGCCAAATTGATTCTTCGTCTTCTGGTTGTTCGGCGAGGAATGAATAAAACTGCTCTGTTTTGGCTTGCTTATCAACCACCAAAACCCCTAAGAGATAATTTAAATTTAAGTCTGGTTGAGCTTCAATATCAAAGTAAATTTCTATAGGAGCAGTAAATGTAATATCTGCTGTTGGTGACGTATAGGGTAAGATAAATGGACGACTTTGGAGTACAGATTGAGCTTGTACTACTAATTTGGGTGCGACTTCCCCATCAAAACCAACGAGGTTTTCTAATTCGCTAGGGCTGGTATTGGCGAGAGATTCCAGGGTGGTGATGGATAGTGCTTGCAATTGGGTGTAGCGGATAGGTGTTACGCCTGGTAAAAGTGAGAGATGATTTTGGGATTGAGCGATCGCATAACATTCACCATACCAATGGCACAGACTGCATTTTTGCCTGGAAATAAATACTTCTGGTGCATTGGGTGACTCTAAAGCTTGGATCAACTCTTGCAAAATGCTTTGCATTTGTGGTCTCCATTTAAGTAGATCCACTTCGTAACCTGTGTCTTTGGTACGCAGTTTTAACCAAGCTAAATCAGGCGTAACTCCCTGTACCATCGCCAAAACCTGGGCGTGAAAAGCAGCTACTACTTGATATTCTTGCTTGGGGCGTTTACCTAATTCTAAATTCGCTGGGACATATATCCAATCACCAAAGTGGGATTCTCCCGGCTGTTTGATCAGTAAATCGGGACGGCTGAGGAGTCTGTAGCCTTCATAACTGGGAGACTCGGGCAGATTTTCACTCCAATCTTCGTAATTAACTAACAGCACTCCTTGACGAATGTACTCAACTCCACGCTGCATCAAGTCTAAAGTTGCTGCTTGTCCTGCTTGCCAGTTTCCCCTAGGATAATCTGGCTGGAGATAATTAAATTGTGCCAAAACACCCAGTTGATAAGAGATTTTATCCTGTTGTAGTTTGACTAACAACTCATTGGGAGCATCTCGCTGGCTTCTGTCACCGTGAATATCTAAAAAAGGTCGGCGCTTGCAGCGTTGGTATTGCAGTAGGAGTTCAGCGTTAATTAACATCTCTCTAAATTAACAATATTTTGTCATTCGTCATTAGTTTTTCTCCCCATCACCCCATCTTCCATTCCCTTTGATCAACGTGGTGGGAAAATGTGAATGAGTGTATTTGGAATTTCTGATGACCAGTACTTCTACAGCAAAAACTCGTTTGGTTCAACATCGAGAGCAATTTCCGGCTTTAGCAAATAAGATTTATTTTAACTATGGGGGACAAGGGCCTATGCCTCAAAAGGCATTGGATATCATTTCTCAAGCTCAAACTCACATTCAGCATATAGGCCCTTTTAGCACTGAGGTTGGTAATTGGATTGACCAAGAGAAACAAGCAACCAGAGAAGTGATCGCCTCTGAGTTGCATGTACCTGCATCAACAATTACCTTTACGGAGAATGTCACTGTCGGTTGCAATATCGGGTTTTGGGGTATCGAGTGGCGGGCTGGCGACCATCTGCTACTTTCTGATTGCGAACATCCAGGGGTGATTGCGACTACCCAAGAAATTGCCCGTAGATTCGCGGTGGAAGTTAGTACTTGTCCCCTAATAGCAACTTTAAATGAGGGCGACCCCGTTAAAGCGATCGCCCAACACTTGCGCCCCAACACCCGCCTTGTGGTCTTAAGTCATGTTCTGTGGAATACGGGACAAGTTTTGCCTCTTGACAAAATAGTAGAAATATGCAGAAATAATAACTCTCTACTTTTGATAGATGCTGCCCAATCTGTCGGTGCATTGCCTTTAAATTTAACTGAATTGGGCGTAGATTTCTATGCTTTTACAGGTCACAAGTGGTTGTGCGGGCCGGCGGGTGTTGGCGGTTTGTATGTGAGACCTGAGGCTAGAGAAAGTTTGCAACCTACATTTATTGGTTTGCGCGGTATTACTGTCAATAGCGCGGCTCAACCTGTGAATTGGCATCCAGATGGGCGACGATATGAAGTGTCTACATCAGATTTTACGCTTTACGCTGGGTTAAAAGAAGCGATCGCTGTGCATCATCAGTGGGGAACACCCCAAGAACGTTACGAGCAAATTCTGTGTAATAGCGATTACCTATGGCGGGGGTTGACGGCTTTACCCGGAGTCAAATGTTTACGAACTTCCCCACCCGAAAGCGGTATAGTTTCCTTCCAACTCGCCCAAAATCTACATCAGTCTCATGTAAAATTAGTGCAATTACTAGAATCACAAGGGTTGTTATTGCGGACAATTGCTAACCCCAATTGTATCCGTGCTACTGTCCATTATTTAACACTAGAATCAGAAATTGACCAATTGCTTGAGGCGATCGCAAAGCTTTTTTAATTACATTTATGCAACGCCCAATTTTATACATAGCTATCACTAACCACGGGTTCGGTCACGCTACTCGCACAGCCTCAGTGGCGGCGACAATTCAAAAGTTGTGTCCAGAAATATTATTAATCATGGTAACTACTGCCCCAAGGTGGTTGCTAGAGTGTTACATTGAAGGCGATTTTATCCATCGTCCCCGTGCATTTGATTTAGGTGTGATCCAAGCAGATAGCCTGACTATGGATAAAGTAGCTACTTTAGCAAAGTTGCGGGAAATTAAGCAGAAACAAAATTCAATAATTGCTTCGGAAGTGAATTTTATCCGTCAAAATCGTGTCAATCTCATTTTGGCAGATATTCCCTTTCTGGCTGCTCTCATGGCTAAAGCCACAGATATCCCCTGCTGGATGATTAGTAACTTTGGCTGGGACTTTATCTACCGCGATTGGGGTGGCGAATTTCTGGAAATTGCTGATTGGATTAGTGATTGTTATGCAAAATGCGATCGCTTGTTTCGTCTTCCTTTCCATGAACCAATGCAGGCTTTCCCAAATATTAGAGATGTTGGCTTGACTGGTGGTTCCCCCCGTTATTTGGTTGATGATTTACGCGCTACTTGGCATATAAATACACCCAGAGAAAAAACAATTCTGTTGACTTTTGGTGGTTTGGGTTTGCAGCAAATTCCCTATCATAACTTAGTGCGATTTCCCGATTGGCAATTCATTGTTTTTGATAAATCTGCACCTGATTTACCTAATGTAACTAAAGTTAGCAATTCCAAATATCGCCCTGTAGATTTTATGCCGATTTGTGGGCGAGTGCTGTCTAAACCTGGTTACGGTACTTTTGCAGAAGCCACAAAACTAGATGTACCAATCGTGACGATTCCCCGTGATGATTTTGCGGAAGCGGCTTATATGCTAGCAGGTGTGACTAATTATAATCAGCATCAAATCCTCACCCCATCTGAGTTTTTTCAAGGTAATTGGGATTTTCTCTCTCAACCTCTCCAGTCACCAAAGCAATCTCAAGCAATTGCTAAAGATGGCAATGAAGCTATAGCCAAAGCTGTAATCAACTATTTGATTTAGTCAGTAAATCGGTATTTCTTCATTTTCAGGTAGCTTGGAAATGTAGATTGGAGTTTGTACAAAATGTCTCTAACTGAAGAAATTCTCTCGCAACTACCAGGCGATGTTTTGGCAGGGTTGCGGCGCACAGATGGCATATTATCATCACTGAGAACAGACAACGCACCTATACCAAATGTAGTGAAAGCAAATCAGCAGGCTTTGGGTGCTGTGGACTGGGATGTAATTATTTGTGGTGGTACTTTAGGCATTTTAATTGGTTGCGCTCTAGCGGTGAAAGGTGTGCGAGTGGCGTTGATGGAGCGGGGGATGTTGCGGGGAAGAGAGCAAGAGTGGAATATTTCCCGCAAAGAGTTAGCAGTGTTTGTAGAATTGGACTTGCTGACAGAGGAAGAGTTAGCAAAAGCGATCGCTACTGAATATAACCCTGCCAGAGTCAGCTTTCACGGTGGTACAGAAGTTTGGGTAGAGAATGTCCTGAATATTGGGGTTGATCCGGTTTATTTGTTGGCTACTTTAAAAACCAGATTTCTCGCGGCTGGCGGTAAGTTACTAGAAAATACACCCTTTAGCGACGCCGTAATCCATCCAGATGGCTTGCTGGTGAACAACCAATACAAAACTCGATTGTTAATCGACGCAATGGGACATCTTTCTCCTATCACCCAACAAGCACGTCAAGGCAAAAAACCCGATGCTTTGTGTTTAGTGGTGGGAAGTTGCTCCCAAGGTTTTCCGGAAAATCACTCAGGGGACTTGTTGTTATCATTCACATCCTTGCAAAATCAATGCCAGTACTTCTGGGAAGCTTTTCCAGCTAGAGATGGGAGAACCACTTACTTATTTACCTACATGGATGCACAGCCGCAACGCCTGGGTTTAGAAGCTTTGTTTGAAGAATATCTCCGCCTCTTACCAGCATATCAGGGTACGGAATTGAGCCAGTTGCAATTTCGACGGGCGCTGTATGGCTTCTTTCCCACCTATCGCCAAAGTCCCCTCAAAACACCTTGGAATCGCATTCTCCCAGCAGGAGATAGTAGCGGTAATCAATCTCCTCTAAGTTTTGGTGGCTTTGGAGCGATGGTACGTCACCTGAAGCGGTTAACATTTGGCATTCAGGAAGCACTAGCAACCGAACAATTATCATCAACAGCCCTAGCACTACTGCAACCCTATCAGCCAAGTCTCACCGTCACTTGGCTATTTCAAAAGGCGATGAGTGTGGGTGTAAATCAGCAAATTGCTCCTGATCAAATTAATCAACTGCTCTCAGCCGTATTTCAGGAAATGCAACAACTGGGTAATCCTGTACTCAAGCCATTTTTGCAAGATGTGGTGCAGTTTTCCGCATTGACACAAACCCTACTAAAAACTGGTTTAGCCCATCCGGAAATAGTGGCGAAAATAATTCCCCAAGTTGGTTTGGCGAGTTTGCTAGATTGGCTGGTACATTACAGTAATTTAGGTGTTTACACTGCCCTATTTGGGATAAGTCCAATGTTAGAAACGTTGGTGAATAACTTACCCAATAAACAACAATATTATTGGCATCGTTTAGTTGATGGCTGGCAGTATGGTTCTGGTAGTGATTATGTTGAGGAATAATTATTCCTAGAGAAGACTAAAGTCTTAGAGAAAATATCTGTGAGGATAGTGATGATGGAACGGCAATCTACAAGCATAAAATACTTTACAGTGTTGATTGGCTTACTCCGCGATCGCAAAGTTTTTTTAGAAGAAGTTAGCCAAGGTGTGAGATTACCCAGTAAAATCATATCTTTGTTGGTTTGTAGTTCTATATTTCTGGCTATTTATGGCGGAATTATTGGTGCATATCATAGCTGGATGCAAGCTTTATCTTCTGCGGTCAAACTACCAGCTTTATATTTAATTACACTCCTGATTTGTCTACCTGCTTTGTATTTTTCTAATATTATCTTTGGTTCTAGACGCACTTTTGGGCAGCATTTAGTCTTAGTATTAACAGCAGTTGCAGTTACTAGTGTACTTTTATTTAGCTTTGCACCTATCACGCTGTTTTTCTTAATTACTACCAACAATTACCAATTTTTAATTCTCTTAAATGTAGTGATTTTCGCTCTCACAGGATTTATTGGTATCTCTTCTCTATACAATGCTACAAATGTGGTGTTAGAACAAGATGATGATAGTAGTAAAATGCGCCAGAAAATACTAAAATCTTGGCTCTTTCTCTATGCTTTCGTCGGTAGTCAATTAGGCTGGACTCTCAGACCTTTTTTTGGCAATCCTGGTTCTATTTTTCAACTATTCCGCGAACGAGAAGGGAATTTTTACCTGAGTGTGATTCAAGCGATCGCTTATATTTTTGGTGTGAGATCGTAATCTTCTCTATGCCTATTGTCTGTTGCCCATTCCCTATTGCCTAAGAACATGCTTAACAAACCATCTTACAAAATTCAACACTTTGGAGTCCTAATTAGTTTACTGCGCGATCGCCAAGGTTTCTTAGAAGAAATTCGCCAAGAAGTACGATTACAAAGTAAAATCAGCGCTCTGTTTATTTCTAGTTCTATCTTCTTCGCTATCTATGGTGCAATTATCGGTGCATCCCATAGTTGGGCACAGGCATTATCTAGCGCTATCAAACTCCCAGTATTTTATTTAATCACATTAGTTATTTGTTTTCCCACACTGTTCTTTTTTAATGTCTTGTTCGGTTCTCGCAGTAGTTTCCAACAACATTTTGTTGTCCTGCTCACGGCTGTGTCAGTAATTAGTGTACTTTTATTTAGCCTAGCTCCAGTAACGCTGTTTTTCTTGATAACTACTCCTGATTCTTATCAATTTTTTAAACTCTTAAGTGTTTTGATATTTGGCATTACAGGGATATTTGGCATCAAATTTCTCTATGAAGGAATGCAGTTACTTTCTCAACAAGAGGAAGTTGGCAAAAAAACCCGCACTACTATTTTGAGATCTTGGTTATTTCTCTATGCATTTGTAGGAATGCAGTTAGGATGGTTTCTCAGACCATTTTTTGGTGCGCCTGACTCTAAATTTGAGTTATTTCGTTCAGTATCTGGCAACTTCTATCTTGATATTGTGGCGGCGATTTCAGAAATTTTGGGTTTCCGTTAATGTTAAGTCTCAATCATTTGTGATCAATAATATCCTCGACTTCTTGAAGAAGTTGAGGATCTGAAACCCACTAATTCCATAAATCAAATATGATAACTACATCATTACAGTTGGTTCATTCGAGCCTGTGCAACATCTTTTGTCACCTCTAAAAACTCTCGCAAGATCACAGATGCATCATCACGCCGCCAGATAACAGCTAGCTGTAGTGTTAAATTTTCTCCTTGTATTGCTCTGTAAACGACTCCTTGACGCTGGAGGGCTTGAGCGTTAGCACCCACTAATGCAACTCCTACGCCACCGGCAACTAAGCTGAGTACGGTGATCATCCAAGTAGCCTCCTGTACTACCTTGGGGAAAAATCCTGCTTGTTGACAGAGGTTGATAATCTGACTATACGAGGGTACAAGTTCAGGTGCTGGTAAGACAAAAGGCTCGTTAGCAAGTGCTGTTAGAGGAATTTCCCTGTGACTGGCTAAAGGATGATTTTCCGGTAAAGCAATAATCAGAGGCTCTTGTAAAATTGGCAGATAGTTTAAAGTACTGTCGTATTGATTACTTATAGGTAAGCGATCAAAACCAACATCAATTTGGCGATGTCTATCGATAAGCCGCTTTGCATCTACGCACAATGCTTGGGCTTGTTCTTTGGAAGTCAATTCCCGCAACACTAAATCTACATCAGCAAAGCGGGAGCGAAAAGTCCGCAGAATATCAGGTAAAATGCTGTTTGTAATAGCACTGTTAGCTCCTATTACCAAACGTCCAATCTCGCCACGACTGGCGCGGTGTGCAGTCATGATTGCGCGTTCAACTTGAGCCAAAACTAAACGCACTTCTTCTAAAAACACTTCCCCGGCTGGAGTCAACTGCAAGGGGCGCTTTTTCCGTTCTAATAGTTGCAATCCTACTTGAGTTTCTAAGTCTTGGATTTGTTGGCTTAGTGGCGGCTGTGCCATGTGTAAGCGTTCAGCTGCGCGGCTAAAATTCAACTCTTCCGCTACAGCAATAAAGTAGCGCAGATGTCTGAGTTCAATCATGTATTGAGCTTTTATATGTTTTGCATATAGTTTTGTCAGCAATTAGATATTAGACAAATAGTATCACTCTCAATTACTCTAATTGCAAGAGCAGAAGTCAACGTTAGCAGTTCAGAGAAAGTATCTGTGATAAATAAGCTAGTCTATGCAAGTGAAAAGGCTATATGAAGCAAATTAATAAAATAGCAATTGTTGGTGGTACTCACGGGAATGAATTTACTGGAGCATATCTAGTTAAAAAGTTTGAACAGTACCCAAATTTGATTCAAAGATCCAGTGTTAAAACTGTTACTTTATTGAGTAATCCCCAAGCTTTTGCCGCAAATAAGCGCTACATTGACAAGGATTTAAATCGCTGTTTTAGTAGTGATGACTTATCTGATTTAACCCTCTCTAGTCATGAAGACGAGCAAGCTAAAAATATTCAAAATACTCTGGGAAAAGACGGTAAATATCCAGTAGATTTAATTGTGGATTTGCACAGTACAACGGCAAATATGGGACTAACGATTATTCCAGGTAGTCGCCATCCTTTTATTTTGCAATTGGCTGCTTATCTCAGTTCGATTAATCCTGAAGTCAAAGTTTGTTACTCTCGTCCAGAACAGGCGCGTAATTTTCTCTCTTCTGTGTGTGAATTAGGCTTTGTGATTGAAGTCGGCCCTGTGGCTCAAGGTGTATTAAGTGCAGAATGGTTTCAAAAAACAGAGCAACTTATAGTAACAATATTGGATTATCTGGAAAGATGCAATCAAGGTATAATTCCCCAAATAAATAACTCTTTAACTATATATAAATATCTGGAATTTGTTGATTATCCCAGAAATCAAAATGGAGAAATTCAAGCGATGATTCACCCCCAACTCCAGTTTAGAGATTATGAACCATTACATCCTGGTGAGCCGATTTTTCTCACTTTGAATAATCAGGCGATCGCCTATACAGGGACATCAACTGTATACCCGGTATTTATTAACGAAGCTGCTTACTATGAAAAGGGTATTGCCATGTGTTTAACTGAAAAGGAAGAAATCACAATTTGAAACTTTAGATATTCGACAAGAGTTAATAGCCACAAAAATCTTGTAAGTTGAGTTAATTCCTATGAACCAATGCTTACCGAAAGAAACATCATTGCAAATTCTCCTAGTTGATAATTACGATATTTGTATTACGGGTACCGAGAAATTGCTAAAAGAACGTTATCCAAATGCAAAACTCACTAGTACTAAAACAGCTAGTGAAGCTTTTTACCAAATTTCAAATTTGCAGCCTGATTTGATAATTATGGATATTTTACTGTCAGAAAATCCTGGTTTGAAAGCACAAACACTTACAGGTTTAGCACTCTTACAGAGATTTTTGCAAAACTTTCCTAGCTTTAATATATTAGTATACACTGCCGCTATTAAAAGACTAGGACAAATCAAACCTATAATTGCCAAGCATCAAGGAGGCTTTGCAATTGCTGACAAAAATCTGGCCAGCCAAGAAATGCTGTCTAGAGTGGATGGTGCTTTAAATGGATTTATTCATATCAAAGAAATTCCCGATATTAATGCGGAGTTCAATATTAAACCAGAAGTGTTAAAACTACTCAGCCTTGCCTTTAATGAAGGATTACAAGATAAAGCGATCGCTGCAAATATTTGTGTATCTGAACGTATGGTGCGTCACTACTGGGATAAGCTACAAGCGACTTTAGGTATTGATTGTGAGGAACTAAAAAATCAAGGTAAAAACATCAGAATGATGACTAAAATCCGAGCGAGAGAAGCAGGATTAATTGATTAATTCTGAATAATTTAGGGTTTTCCTCAAACTGTTTTGTGTCAAATATTATTCATAATACCACATTTTTTATGTTTTAAAAACTCCGCATTGCTATTTCTACTTTCTCAACTTGTCTGGGTGCTGGCATTTCTTTAAAGAGGGCGATCGCCTGGTTAAAATTTTCTCGACTCATGTTTAATTCACCCATGATTTGATAAGTCAATCCCAAATTATAATATGCTTTTGCTAAGTTGCATTTATCAGAAAGCTTAGTCATATTTATAATAGCTTCTAAATGCTTATCTATCGCCATTGCTAATTCTCCTTGTTCACGATACAGCGAAGCTAGACAAGATATCGCTCTAGCTTCTAGAGATGTAAATTGATTGCGTTTACAATGGGCTATGGCTTGGTGGCAAATTTCCAAAGCATTATCTATACAGTCTAAATTTTTATAAGTTAAGCTGCTATATAGTAAACTAGTTCCTATTCCCCAAGCAGTTAGTTTCTCATTTGACATTCCTGCTGCAACTTCTTGCAACCTCATTAAAGCACTTTCTCGAAATCCAAAATCAGAATCCAAATAAGCCAAACAGCACTGACAGTAAACCACATACTGAAAATAATTATTATCTTTTGCGGCTAACTGTTTAACAGCTTGAAAAATCTGGTTAGCTGATTCAATTTCCCACAAATCTATGTAACAAAGACCTAAATTAAATTTACTAGATATTTTTTCTTGTGGAACATCGTATTTTTCTGCGATTTCGTGAGAATTGTGGTGACATTGTATAGCTAATTTAACATTACCTATTTGATGATAAGCCCGTCCTAAGATATTATAAAGTATGCTTAGGTGATAGTCAGAATTGAGGTTTTTAATTAACGGTGTGATTACAGAAATTAGCTTTTCTAATAAACCAAATCTGCTGAACAGTACACCCAATGCTAAACTTTTATCCCATTTGTTATTTCTATCACGAATAATGACGTTAGCCGCTTGCTCAAAGTCACCAATTTCTATGTAGTGATAGTAAGCTTCTAAAGCCATTAACGCATCTTGAGGTTCTTCGATTTGAGTCACGCTTACTGTCCAAAAATCTGCGGCTTTGTGGTTGGCGATTTGCCATTCACCATTTTGTCCTAAACGGGCGATCGCTTCTGTACAAATCACTGGATGTAACCAATATTTACCTTTACGATGCTCTACTAAAGAACGATCAATCAGTGATTTAATCACTCGTCGAGCTTGTGTTTCTGGTACATCCCAAAGCAAACATTGCAGTCCTTGGATACTGACGTGAGTCATTTCTTGATAACGATAGCATCCTAAACGACATAAAAGTCGATATGCATCATTATCCAATTTTTCTAGACGGTCAAACTGACTAGTAACTAAATTACTTAACTCTCTCTCAATTAATAAATCATCTCTATTTTCTCGCCAATAGACATCCGCATTACCTTCAAAGTCTTTTTTAATTGCACCACTAATAATTTTCATAGCCTTAGCATTACCGCCAAAGGCCTTGTAAATTTCACTCAGTGCATTGGTATGAAAATTAATCTGACAGCTGGTAAAAAATTGTCTCCAAGCAGACTCATGTAAACCCTTAAGAGAATACAAACTGACATCAACACTAGCCTCACACAAAGGTTCCCTACTAGTAATCAGCGTGACTGATTGAATTGTTGGATCAGCGAGGAGTCGTAATAACTCTACATAGGGACGACGATATGTAATGATTTGACCATTTTTATCGAGTGCAGATTCTAGGTTGTCGATTAATACACCAATTTTTCTGGTTCCGTCCAGCAACTTACGCCGCAGTCGGTCTAAATTGATGCCAAATTCTCTTCCTGGTTCTTCGTGAAAGTCTCCCCGCAGCCATTCCTCAACTACGCTTTCTACAGGAACTATATTTTGGCTATCTTGCGCCATCCACAAATTGAGGAAGTAAAAACCCTGAGTTTTAAAATACTTACGGGCTAAGGTAGTTTTACCCACACCGCCTTCACCTTGGATGAGGATGACTCTAGCACCCTGGCTCACAAGGGTTTGCATCTCAGCTATTTCATGATCGCGCCCGACGAAGTTAGTATCTAAATCTGGTAGGTAGGCGTTATTGATGGCTAGATTGTGCGGCTCGGTGTTTTTAAATCCCTCAACCACCGTTTGCAAGGTTGATTTAGAGACTCTTTGTCCTAAAACTTGCGTTAGCAGCTTCCACAATTTAGCACCCACTGATTTTAAATGTGCTTCTGTATAACTGCGGTGATCAGCTATATCGTGGTAAGTCCGCCTCTCATCCTCCCACAAGTCACGCAAGATCATGCTTTGAGCTTTATCTAGGTGTTCTCCTGTCTTCAGAAAAACCAAGTTATCTACAAACTCTAAGGCTTCTTCTGCACCCATCTGTTAGCTGCTTGTATCTTTTGTGATCAATTATAGCGATATTTTTACTACTTCTTCCTCGTCATACTACAAACTACTTTTTCCTACTGAGTAGGATATTCATTAATCCTACTGTAATTTATTTGTAAGTGTAATACTCTTGTAATTAAGAACAGCTAAGTTAAGTGGAAAGAAAATGTGATCAATGCTAGTACTGCTAGCTGACTACTAATTACTAACACGAAATATTTTGACAGGAGGTTAAATGATGTTGAAAAAAGACTGTCATCATGATTGCAATCTCAGTCATTGCCCCTTTACTCAAGATACAAGAAATTCCAATAGATATGTCTGCCTGAAATGTGGTGTTGAGCGAGACATTGATCAAAATCGTTCTGGTTTATTCTCATTCTTGCTGTTGATTTTAGCTTTATTTATCTCATTCCTAGTGTTAGTCGATGCTGAGAAACAGGATAGGGAATATCAACAACAGCAGTCTGCACATAATTCACCCAGTGAACTTGATCTACACTGATCTACTTAAGGACATGGAAAACTATGAATACCCAACAGTACAGTCCCTTGTTCCGATTGGCTACTAAGTCCCTAAAATATTTCTTGTGGGTACTTTTTGGTTTTGCGATCGCTTATGCTCTATCCAGTGGTTTGGGCATATTACACATTATCCCCATACTGTTGTACCTACTGCAAAATTTGTTTGCTCCTCTAGGAATTATTCTGTTGTGTCTAATCACAACAGCCGTCATGTTTGAGTCTTGGCGCTAGTGCAACTATGACTCCCTCCTCACCTTCTACTGTCCAAAAACTTCAACTGCTGATACAAACAACTGATTTGCGGTAAATTCACACCTGCGGCTTGTGCTTTTCGTAATGGTTTGCCAAAAATTGCTTCTACCTCCAAGGGACGGTGTGCATCATAATCAATTTTCATGCTAGTGCGGTAAGGCGTCATTTTAACGGTGTAATCGAGCATTGCGTGCATAAAGTTATCCGGGATCATGCGTCCAGTACTTTTAGCCACCATCGCTACTTCATACATCAACTGCTCAATTAACGTTCGAGTATGCAAATTTGTCGTTAATTCATCTGTTTGAGCGTTGAGAATCACAGACAACCCGTTGTAGGGAATATTCCATACCAGTTTTTTCCATCGTCCTAGCAGTAAGTCATCAGTTAATTCTATGCTGATACCAGCGCTTTCAAAGTCATTGGCAATTTCCCGCATTCTGTTTGTGATCCCCGCAGGATGATAATCAGGGATATATTCACCTAAGATAATTTTTCCATATTCTATGTGGCGGATGTGACCTGGCCCTAGTTTATTGGCACACAGAAAGCACAAACCACCAATAATGCTGGCGTTATCAACAATTTGAGCAACTTCCTCTTCTACGCTGAGTCCATTCTGCAATACCAATACTACCCCATCATCCTTGACAACTAGTGGTAACATCTGCGGTAGTAGATGGTTTTGCGTTGTTTTCAATGCCACTACTACCACATCACATGGTGGCATCTGGGCGACATCGCAGTAAGCATTGACTTGAGGAAGATTGAAGTCACCATCTTTTGATTCGATGATTAAACCATATTTGTTGACATGTTCGTAATCGCTGTGGAGCAAAAAGTGGACATCCAAACCAGCTGTTTGCAGCTTGGCACCATAAAATCCACCTAATGCACCAGTTCCGATAATTGCGTACCTACGCTGAGACATTTTATCTACAGGGAAATTTCTATGATGATCATAAGACTATTCAATTTTATTTTGTTTAATAAAAGTTAAAACTGCTTTACTATCCTTTAAAATCTTTGACAGAGGTTAGGTGAAATACATGGCTGATATTGTTGATATTGCAGTTGCTGCTGACTCTTTCCAGACTCTAGTTACAGCCGTGCAAGCTGCTGGTTTAGTAGAGACATTAAAAAGTCCAGGGCCGTTCACTGTCTTTGCTCCCAATGATGAGGCTTTTGCTAAGTTACCGCCAGGAACTATTACAACTCTGGTGCAGAATATTCCACAGTTAGCGAGAATCTTAAAATATCATGTAGTGCCAGGAAGACTGTTACAAGCAGATTTAGCTGCACTTGGTACTGTAATCTCTGTTGAAGGTTCACCAATCAAAATTGACTGCTCTGATGGTTTTGAAGTCAAGAATGCCACAGTTTTAGCAGCTGATATTGCAGCTGATAATGGCGTGATTCATGTGATTGACACAGTAATTTTGATGGGTTAATTCAGCTAGGGTGGGCATTGCCCACTTTCGTAAAACTAATAACTTTAAAGTTTCATGATTCACTTTAACTTATGTTACATATTTAATTTATTGTACTCACTAATCTGCTAAGGTTAATGCTGTTATTTTAAATAATATTAAATTTGATATAATATGCGAACACTATCCCAACACATTGATGCTTGATTTCAACACCTTAGCTGAGTTCTCTCGCGCCAACTGCGTGGGTATTTGTGCATTCCTCGTACCAGCAAACTTACTTGCCACATTGTTAACAATGATTTTGACCGCACTACATCGCCCATCGTCTCAAGTTTGGCAAGCTGCTGGAATTGCTAGTCTTTTGGCTCTAGTGATGGTAATGCACGTATACACTTGGTTCATGATTGGCGTAGTCATGGCTCCTACTTATATTCTGCTATCGCTAGCAATTACTTGTGGGCTAGCTAATTTAGCAGCAATCCTATGGCAAAGACATTACTCCTACACACTTAGTCTCTCCAAAAATACTTGATCATGAAGATGCCATAAAAAACTCCAGCAAAGCAGTTGCAAACTCCTCAGGGGCATCTTGCTGCACCCAATGGGAGGCATCCTGAATAGGTTGGAAAATGGCATCTGGAATCTCGCTAGCTAGTTGCATTCCATCTTCTGATTTCTGCCAGGGGTCATCCATCTCTGAATTCTTGCCAAGTACTCCAAGCATTCTGATTTGTTTGCATATTTTTAGTTTTACAATCAAAACCTGGAGATAAATCTTCTGATGTTTTGAAAGTTAGTTGCGTTGTAAAAATTGAGTTTACCGTAGCGATCGCCAAAGTCGTTAAAATATTAAGTAAGGTAAAGTAATCAAAGTCAAAATCAATGGCACTATTCGGTTTTGGTAAAAAGACAGTTATCCCTACTCCTGCGGAAGCTTTACCAGGAAGGGTAGAGTCTATGCGCGTACCTGCTAGTCACCATGTCAACGGTAATCCCTTGAAACCTCCGTTTCCCGATGGATTAGAAACAGCAATTTTTGGTTTGGGCTGTTTTTGGGGTGCAGAACGCAAATTCTGGCAACTTGAAGGCGTTTACACCACCGCAGTGGGTTATGCAGCTGGTTCCACTCCTAACCCCACCTACGAAGAGGTATGTACTGGCAAAACTGGTCACAACGAAGTGGTATTAGTGGTGTTTGATCCGCAAGTGATTAGTTATGCTCAACTGCTGAAAACCTTTTGGGAAAGCCACAACCCCACTCAAGGGATGCGCCAAGGTAATGATGTGGGGACTCAATACCGTTCGGGAATTTACGTTTATTCCCAAAGTCAAAGACAGCTAGCAGAAGCATCACGAGATGCTTATCAACAATCTCTCAATAACGCAGGTTACGGCCAGATTACTACAGAAATCCTGGATGCACCTGAGTTCTACTATGCTGAAAGCTACCATCAGCAATATCTAGCCAAAAACCCCAATGGGTATTGTGGTTTGGGTGGAACCAATGTTGCTTGTCCTGTAGGAGTTATCAGTTAACAGTTCACAGTAAAACTATCTCGACAGTGAAAATCAGCTTCTTTTGCTGTATGAGTTAATGCCCAGTAAGTATTGGACTTTGGACAAAAAGAAGTTGGTTCGCGAGTATGACTCGCGAACCAACAAACTAGTCATCAGAAATTACCCCAGTTATTTTACAAACTGAGTCAGACTGAGTTAAACCCCTAAAGCCTAA
>JAESGB010000112.1_pt1 | contig 48630 bp, 57 predicted proteins | sample 9266211 | NCBI WGS metagenome assembly JAESGB01 (sample SAMN14514844, study PRJNA621659) | algae metagenome | isolation source: Goleter apudmare HA4340-LM2 and co-occurring heterotrophs from cave wall... | place: USA: Maniniholo cave, Kauai, Hawaii | collected 2009-07-28 | reverse complement strand
GGGCATGGTCGCTCTCGCCACACCACAGATCGAGGAGGTGACGCCGCTACAAATTACACCCAAGGCCGCCTAACCGATGCGGCCCGGTGCCACACCTCAAATTACACCACGTTGACGGACACGACCGGCTTGAGGACTTCAATCGTGCCGCCGACGCGCTCCGCGAGCGCTCGCCTCAAGGCGGTTGTCCTGTCCCTAGGAGAGCAACTGGGGCGATCGGGGACGCATCGTGTCTCACTTATGCCGTCGGCCAAGGGTGAGCACTCCCATCAGCCAGGTCGCTTGCGCCGCGCCCTGCGCTGACCGTTACGCATTCATCGGGCGCTCGACCTCGCCTGCGGCATGGCGGATCGTCGCGCTCCAGCCATCGATGATGGACCCCATTGCCGGGTCCTCTACCGCTGACACATCGGCGAACAGCGCGAGCAACCGGCCGAATTCGTCGAGTGCGACGATATCGTTGCGTGCCAATAGGGTGCCGACAATCGTCAAGGCACCGCCCATCGCACGGCGCAGCGCGGATTCACCCGGCATGATCGCTGCGGCAACGGCGATCTGCGTGGGGTCATCCGCTACGTCGACATCGATGCACGCCATCGCGCGCTCAAGATAGACGCTTGCGGATCTCGCTCCGGCTTCGAGCAGAAGCGACTGTGCTTCTTGAAGCAGGTGCTGCACCCTGGCGCGCCGCAGCGCTGTATCGTCCTGTCCGGCCTCGTGACCGTTGGTGTCGTCCAACACACTCTCCGCGTCCCAGCGTTGAGCGCGAGATCGGCGTGTCCGTGAAGCGCGCCAATTCGGCCCAAATACAGGGTCGGGGAAATATCGCGTGCCTGGCAGGCAGACGCACGGCGAGGTCGACGCTCACGCGCCGCCCTGCATGGTCAGCAGACCCTCACTCACGAGGTTTCCACGCCCCGACCTGCGTCTCCACAAGTTACATCAGGCTAAGGGAGATCGTCCGGTAATGCCAGCAGCCGCTACTCCAGCCTCGGGACGTCGGTCGCCGTGCATCTATCGCACGATCCGCAGTGAGGCAGCATCGTTGCGCCCCTGCGACGTTCAGGTAAGCCTTGTGCCCGCCATCGGCCCCGTGGTTCACCGCCGTACCTGCGAGCCGACTTGCAGTGACGGCTCGATCGACGCGCCCAAGTCTTTTCGCTCATTCGCCTCCGCGTCCCAGCGTTCGAACGGACCGCCCTTGGTGCCGCCCGGATCGGGGTTGCGCGCGGTCGCGTAGCGGCCCGATTTGGGAGAGATCACGAGGTCCGCGTAAGCACGAACGGCGCGGGCAACAGGGCTGATCGTCGGCGCACTAGCGGGGCTGTGCCGCGCGCGCCGGCATGCGTCTGCTCTTTTGTCGCGGCTCGCCCTTACGGTCGAAGGGATCTCCCACCGTCGCCACTCGCTGTCGGGTCGGGAGCACGCCGACCGAGGATCTGGCGGGGCGGACCCCGCAGTGATGTGTAGTTCTATCCGCAGCCACTCTCGCTGACGCAGCAGGAGCAAGAGGGCCCAGGCGGCCAGTCACCTCGCTAGGTCGCGACGATGCCGGGGAGATGCTCCTACCGGACGCGACATGGCGCGGCATCGCTGGCCAGTCGTGGCGATGACGTCGAAGGGGATCGTGACGAGCATCCTTTCGCGGACCTTCCGCGTGCGCCCTTTTCGCCGGAGGGATGCGGCACATAGGCCCCCGCGATCCCCCCGCAACCCGCGAAAGCCGGGCCGTGTTGCCGCGTACCGCGGCTGCCCGCGCCACCCCGACTTTCGCGGGTTCCCCGCCGCGAAGCGGCGGTGCGTCGGGCTCTGCTGCGGCGTCCCAGGAGGTGCGCATCCGGCGGAAAAGGCCGCCGGCCTCTGCAATGAAAGGCTGTCGCCATGACTACTTCCCTCGCCGCGGCGCTCGCCGCTCTCGAACTGGGCCACCTCGAGCCGCGCTCCGACGAACTGCCCGGGATGGCACCGCCCCCGAGCGAGGCCCTCGATCAGACCACGACAGCGATCTGGAGCGACCTCTTCGCGACCCTCTTCAACACGTCCCTGGAGCGCGACATCGAGGAATTGGGCTGGGGCCTGGTGAACCTGTTCCACCGCGCGGCCGCGAAGAAGCACGCCACCATCGATCGTCTTACCGACGAGATCAGACTGCTGATCGCCGAGCAGGACGGCTCCGAGATCAACAGCACGAACCTTGAGGAGAAGGTCGAGCTCGCGAAGAAGATCGAGGAGGCGGCCGGCTGCTACGAGCAGATGCGCGACACTGCCGCGGCGCATTACATGCGCGAGACCGGTCGATCCTGGGTGCCCGCCACCGGCAATCGCATCTCACTGGGGGTTACCTCGGCAATCGTCGATGGTCAGGCGTTCTTGCGCGCGCGGCGTGAGCGCGTCCGCGATGCCAACACCGCGGTCGGAACCCCCGTCGTCTTCGCCGGCGGCCGGCTGACGTTCACCTGCGACGGGGACATGAAGACGTTCGGCGACAATCTCCTGCGCACGCTCAACGCCGTCCGCGAGCGGGTCGGGGACATGTACCTCGTCCATGGCGGCGACATGAAGGGGATCGAGCGCATCGCGGCGTCCTGGGCCGAGCAGCACGGCGTCCAGCAGGTTCGATTCGGTCTCGACCGCAAGCTCGGCGATCGCGCCGGTTTTCGTCGCAACGAGCAGATGCTGTCGCTCCGCCCGCGCTATCTCATCGCCTTTCAGGGCAATGGCGTGACCGAGCGCCTCGTCATCGATGCCAAGAAAGCGGGCGTCCGCGTCGTCGACCGCCGGGGACCGCTCGGGACGCCCCCGGCCGCGCTCGATCAGAAGCGCGAGGTCAGTCGCGCCTGATCGACGACGGGACCGCCGGTGCGCCGGCGGTCCTCGCTATGAGGGGGCTGGTCCCCATTTCCTGGCGGTGTCCGGCAGCCTTGGCGTTTCGCTTTTCCGCGATCGACATCGCATCGCACGCAACAGCGGTTATCAGCGGTTATCAGTGGCACGTCGCTGCACCAATGCTATTATCTCTTCCGAGCGCGCTGCGTGATCGTCGCATCCACCCTGTGGTGGACGACGGAAAGGGACAGGATGACCGAGACTGTGAACACGATCGAACTCGCCACCGAAGTGACCGCAGCCTGGCTATCGAACCCGAACACGCGCGCCGATCCGGAGGCCGTGCCCGCCTTTCTGACAGCGATTTACGCGTCGATCACGCAATTGGTCAGCGGCGAAGCCTCAGAGGACGCCGTCGAAGTCACTGCGGTCGATCACGCTCCTGCCGTCACCGTGCGCAAATCCCTGGCCTCACCCGATCGCATCATCTCGATGATCGACGGAAAGCCCTATCGGACCTTGCGCCGGCACCTCTCCACGCACGGCCTGACCCCGGATGAGTATCGCGCACGCTACAAGCTGAAGCCCGACTATCCGATGGTCGCGCCCGCCTACAGCGAGGCGCGGCGTGCCATGGCGAAGAAGATCGGCCTCGGTCGCAAGCCCAAGACACCGGCCGAGACGACCGCGGCGTCGGCCGTGCCGGCGCGCAAGCCCCGCCGCGCGAAGGGCGCCGTCACGCCGGCCTGATTGCGGACGGCGGGCGCGAGCGCGCCATCGGCCGGTTGGTTGTCGCCCCTCGACACGCGCCGACCGGTTCGGCCGCGCGATCGAGCCGTTCATCGGATCAGGGGATCGTCGAGCGGAGGTCGCCTGCCCGACCGCTCGGCGAACCCGGGTCCGGGTATTGAGGTCTGCTCGCAACTGATCGGCGGGGCTCATAGGAGAGACCGGGCTGCCGCCGACGTCGGAGAAGCCGGCGTCGCGTGGGGTCGGCACCAGGCTTCCCACCCCCTGTCGAGAGGAGGTATCAGACGTCCGCGTTCGTTGCTCGATCGCCCCAGGCTGCGCGGAGCGTCGTTGTATAGGGAACATTCTCGACTTCGGGCGCGGTTCGGCCAAGGCGCGTATGCCTGTGGCGTTGGGAGGGTCGGTGTCGCAGCCGCGCCCCCCTGCTCGCCCCTGACGTCCCCTGTCGGCAACGTGCCTCGACATGCATTGGTATGAAGGATGATGGTGCTGCTCCGGTTCGGCCCGCAACCGTTCGATCGCTCCAGCCCTCGATGCGATTGCAGCGCAGGTCAGTGGGGGAACGACGATCGAAGGTGCCGCCCGAATCCGGGGCGGGGGTGGCAGCGAGGTCGCAGGCCGGATGCGGTTTCACGAATATCGTGGTTCCGCTCGACTGCCTGAAGAGGGTCCATCCCCTCTCCTCACTGAACGACCTAAGCCGGCCGTCCATCGGCTCCAACCCGCATGGCTTCGGACCGAGTTGCCGCTTCGCGGCTGCCCGCACCACTCCTCGCCATGGGGTTTCCCTTCGCGTCTGCGCGCTCCGGTGGAGCCACCGGCCTGGCCGTCTTTGACGGTGTTCAGCCGAGGGAACGAACCCTCGAGCAGGACAAAGGAACCTCGACATGCAGAACCTCGTCATCCTCGCCGGCAACGTCGGCGCCGCCCCCGAGACCCGCACCACCCAGGGCGGCACCAAGATCACCAGCTTCAGCCTCGCGACCTCGCGGCCGAAGCGCGACAGTGAGGGCAAGGTCCTCAAGGAAAACGGCCGCCGACTCGAGGATACCGAATGGCACCGGATCACCTGCTTCAACGGTGTCGCCAAGACCGTCGCCGAATATGTCGAGAAGGGCCAGAAGGTGATGGTGCGCGGTCGGATCCACTACACCCGCTGGACCGACCAACAGGACATCGAGCGGTTCGGCGTCGAAATTATCGCCGACGAGGTCACCTTCCTCTCCTACGGCAAGTCCCGCCAGCAGCAGCAGGGCGCCGCGCAGGACAATGAGGACGACGACATCCCCTTCTGATCGGGGCGGGCGGCCCGGGAGCTTCGGCTCCCGGGCTCTTTCGTGCTGCCTCGCGCCAGGCATCCCTTCCTAACCTTTGTCGGTTGAGACACGATGCCCAAGTGGCAGGTCGAAGGACCGTGCTCGCGCCGATGACGTGATCCCGCACTCTACCTTTTTACCGTTTCGAGCGTTATGTTGACCACAAGCGGCCAAGACCCCTCGGCCGGGAGATGATGCAATGCTCGTCACGAACGTCAGGCAGCAGCGCGCGATCGGTCGCGCAGCCGCCGCCGCGGGTGGCTATTTCCAGCTCGCTCGGCGCCTGTCGCAGGCGCAGACCGAACGCACCCGTCGCGAAGGCACCGCAGTCGACGCGCCCCAGGCGGTAACCAATAACGAGACCACGCGACGCTGAACGTCTCGCATTGAGCCTCACCTTTTCCCTTCTTACCGCACTGCTGTGGCTGCTCCCGGGCATCACCGGGCTTATCTTCTGGAACAATCTGGGCCGACGCCACGGCGTACGACGGCCCGATCAACCGCTTACCGCGCTCAACAGCCTCGCGCTGGCGGGTGGCATCAGCCTCGCGGCGCATCTGTTCGGTGCGATCGTATGCGACGGGATCGTCGCAATTCTCAGCGGGCCCGAACGACCTGGGCTGGTCTCGCCTTATCGCGTCGTCGCCGGTTTGATGATCCGCCCGACCTCAGGTCCCAATGCCCGCGACCTCGGCCCGGGCGAGCCGCTCGGCCTGATCGAGTTTGCCTTCATCCTCATCTTTCTGTCCTATCTCGTCGCCGTCATGATCCGGCACAGGGGATTGGCGCTGGTGCTCGACGGGCTCGACAGCCACACCCAGGGCTGGGCATTCCAGCACATCATCGATCCGACGAACCATGGCTATTTCCAGCTCGCCTATGTCCTCACCGACGCGGTCGAAGACGGTCGCGGCCTCGGCTACGCGGGAGGGATCGCCGATATCCGTCTGTCGGACGACGGCGAGATCAAGGCGCTGACCCTGTCGGAGCCCAATCGCTTCATCTACATGATCGGCGGCAAACCCAAGGAGAAGGGTCATCTCAGCTTGCCGCGCAGCTGGGGCTCGATGATGCGGCGCGACGATGCGGGCGCGTCGGTCGCTGCCGGACTGGTGGTGGAGGAGGCAAAGCCGGTTGGCGGCGCCATCTACCTCCCCGCCGCGCGTATCCGAAACATGCTGGTGCTGAACTATTCAGAGCAGGCGCTGACCTCCGTCCTTCCTGACGCAGATCCCGCTCCCGCACCGCCCCCGCCTGTCGGCAAGCGCGAACGTGCCCGCGCTGCCGTGGCACAGGGCTTGTCCTGGCTGCTGCGCTGATGCGTTTCGATCCTGCCTTCCTTGCAGCGCTTCCCGACGATGCGCGGCTCATCGCCATCGGCATCGGCGTGTTGCTGCTGCCCCACCTCATCGCCGGACTATTCTGGTCGGCGATCCTGCGTCTCAAGCTGATGGTGCCGGCGGGGATTGTCGGCCTTCTCGCCGCGCAGGGCCTCGCGGTCACGATGACGAGCGGCCTGGGTTGGTTCGGAGGCGCAACCGGCATGGGCCGGACAGCACTCTGCAGCCTGCTCTGGCTGCTGCTGACGCTCATCATCCTGAACGTGCTCGCCGCTGTCGCCACCCGCTACGCGACGCCGCTTGAGTTCGATGGCCGCGTCATCGCGCCGGCCCGCTTCTGGCCTACCGGTCCGCTCGACTGGGTTTTGCGTCAGGAGGAGACGGTCAAGAATGCCACCTACGTCCCGCCGAGCGCGCAGCCGCCGCGCGAGGGCTTCGACTGATCGATGCTTTGCAGGCGGGTGGGGCACCCATGCCGGCGGTACCCCCTCCCCTTGCCCGGTGCGAAGGATCAGTATCCGACCTCGACCGGCAACGCACCGCAGGTATGACGCTGCTGTTCCAGTCCCCGTAGCAGAACACATCGTCGACGTCTCCCGGCTGTCGCCGGGACCGCCGCTCTATTCCGCTTGACGCTCCACCGAGCCCCTGACGGGTCTCGGCCCATCCGGGTGACGATCAGCTGACGAAGGCAGTGGCGCACAACGGGGCCGATCGCAGGCAACCGGCGCGCTGTGCCTGTCGAGCGCAATAGGATCGCTGGCGCATAGCACTGGTCTTGCCATCGCGGCACGCGGAGTGGGCGCGCGAGGAAAGGGAGCGACCGGATCGCCGACGTGGTGAACGTCGAGGGCGGCCCAGTGCTTCAGCCACGACGCTCCCGGCCGACGAGGTTCACCCCGCTCTTGGAGGCGCAATCCTTGGGCCGGTGCGGGTCCTTGTACGATCAACCCGTGAAGGGTCCGGGCGCTTCGCTACGGCTTTTTGCCGTGCCGGCGAAAAGTGATCGCGGCCCCTCCCCGTCCTGTCGGGCGCCTGTCGAGCGGGGATGAACCCCGTCGGCTTCACAGGAGCCTCGGACATGTTCAACGACATCTGGATCGCCCGCAAATCCGCCCTCAGCCTCGCCCGCAGCCTCATGGTCGCCACCATGGTCATCGCCATCGGCACCCAATACGCCGTCATCACCGCCGAAGATCACGACAGCTCGCACATCATCGTCAACGAATACGACCCTTTTGCCTGACATCCCGGGGGCTGAAAGGCCCCCCTCCCCTCCCCGTCTCGACCAAGGGCCCGGGCGGGCATCGAACCCGCCCGGGCCCGGTGGAGCGGTTCACCGGCTCACCAGATCCGCTGATCCCGGCTATCGTCGCGCGATGGCGCACGAGCTCGATGACATCGCCGCGCAAACCGAATGCCCGGCGTGCGGTCGGACACTCAACATCGCGTTCAAGACGCTTCGCCTCGCGCGGACGATCGATTGTCCGGGATGCGACGAGACGATCCGACCGATCGACGATACCCCCATCGCCCGCGTGCAGAAGCTGATCGACGAGGCCGACGGCTGACCACCTGACGGCCTCAGAGCAGGCCGCCGGTGACCTCGTGAAACGGCCGGATGCTATAGAGATCGGCGGGCTCGGTCGTCAGCAGGTCATCGACCGGCGCCTCCAGATCGAGCCAACGCGCCCAATCCTCCTGCCGCAACACAACCGGCGCGCGGTCATGGAGATCACTCAGCGCGCCCGGCGGCTGCGTCACCATCGTGAAGCTCTCGATCTCGCCCGCGTCCTGCGTCCTCGCCCGATCCCACAGGCCGGCGAAGCAGATCGGTGCGCCGTCCCGCGGAGCGACGTAGAATTTGGGTTTCGGCTTGCCCTCCCCCTTCCACTCGACCCACCCTTCGGCAGCGATGAGGCAGCGGCGTCGCTTGAAGGCATCGCGAAACGACGGCGCCGTCTTCACGCCCTCGGCACGGGCATTGAACGTCGCAGCCTTCCAGCCGCTGACCGGCCCCTTATGGAAGAAGGGGATCAATCCCCAGCGCATCCAGGTCAGCGCAACCCCGTCCTCCTGCGCGCGCAAGACGACCGCGCGATTGGTGGGACGAACCTCGGGCTGCGGCTCCAGATTGGGTGCCTGATGACGCTCGGGAAAGCGTACGGGGATGCGCGTCTCGTAGAACTCCTCGCAGACTTGATCGAAGCCCTTGGTGCGGCGGTAGTTGGTGCACATCGCTGTGGGCCGTCAACCGAGCGCGGTACGGACCGGTGGCAACGTCGCGAAGCTCCCGAGCAACGCCGGATCGCGCAGCAGCGCCGTCCAGGCCTGCCCGTAGGTCCGCGATGCGAGATAGAAGGTCGAGCCCGCACAGCCGACCATTCGGCAGCGCTCCAGCTTGTCGACCAGCGAATAGCCCACGCCATGGCGGGCAACGATGTCGTCGAGGTCGACGCGCAGTATCGTCCCGCAGACCGCGCAGCGTACGCGAACGAGCGCGTTCATCCGACGCATCTCGCCGACGTTTTCCAGCCAGCGGGGCCACAGGGCGATGATGTCGGCGCCGGTCTCCATCGATGAAGGATAGCGGGTCGGCTCCGCTTTCGTCCAGCATGGTGGGGCGGCTTGGCAGGGCGGCCCCCTACTCTCTTCCGGCGATCATCCGGGACTTTCCTGGCGCGCACGTCCTCGCCGAGGCGCAGCCCGGCGCAAGCCCGCTGGCGCGGGCTTCTCCACTGCCGTTTCGACCCTTCGGGTGCGCCGGGCGGCTATGCCCCGGCGGTCCTGCCGCGTGTCGAAAGGTCCCGATCACCGGGGCTCGAGCGTCAAGGAGACCGTCATGTCCGATGCCACCCCCCGGCCTGCAAGTACCGCCGATGCCGCCAGCGCGATCGCGCGCCTCAACGACCGGCTGCGCGATCACATCACCCAGCCCGGCACCGACCGGGTCATGATGACCAGCGGGATCGCCGAACTGATCGGCGACGTTGGCATCTTCCGCAACTTCCGCAAGCGCGCCGAACTCCTCCGAGCGATCCGGGGCTATGACGCCTTCACGCGCGCGAACGACCCTTATGGCGAACACGACCTCGGCACGTTCGACTTTGAAGGCGCAGCCTGCATGTGGAAGATCGACTATTACAACGCCGACCTGTCCGCCGGCTCGGAAGACCCCTCAGACCCATCCGTGACGGTACGCGTCCTGACGATCATGCGCGCCGACGAGCGCTGATCGGTCGGGCTCCGGCGGTCCTGCCGCCGGGGTCCGGTGCTGGCAGCGCGCCCAGTGCGTCCGATCCGGCGAGAGGCGCCAGGCCGAGGATCGCGATGGTCAGGGGAGCTGTCGCCATCGATCATGGTGACCCACGCAGCGATGCCGTGACCGCGCTCGGTCAACCCGGCGAAGCTGCACCTGCACGGCCGCGTCATATCGGGGCCGTCTTGGGCTCGTTACCTCGTTGGGGCATGTCGCTTGCTCGCGGATCGCCGCGTCCAACGGGAAGAAAAGAAGAGGCTGTCGTCGACGTCTCCCCAGTGTGACGGCCGGCCGGGGTCGGCGTCAAGGATGCGCGGTTCCCCCAATTCTCCCGGCCCGTTCCGCTGGCGCTCCAGGGCCGAGACAATCGGCTCCCCCACGCCCCGCTCGCGCGGCTGCTGGCGCAGTCCTGGACCCCGGCCCCAACCGACCGTCCAGCGGCACCTCGTCTTCACTCGAACAGACGGAGGCTTTCCATGCATGACCAATCGGCTCGTATCCAGGCGTGGCGTTCGGACCTGGCGGCAATCAATCGGGAGCTCGATGCGGCATCCCCCCTCCCCCGGCCATCAAAGGCCAAGCGTCGCCGCAATCCCAAGCCGCTCTGGGAGGAGTGAGCCGTCAGACCTTGAGGGGGGATCCTCGCGATTTTCTCTCCCTGTCGTCGGTCTCTAGGCGATCGCGGCGGGCGCTGGCCCAAGGGAGAAGGCTTCTTCAAGAGATACCACAGAATAGCGGGACAATGGCGGGTTGCGCCGCGGTGCAGCCGTTCGGTAAGGATGAGGCGCCTGCGGAGACGCGGGCCGGGGCGTGGAAACCCCGAAGAGTGAGAGCCGGTTCGATTGACCGGGTGGCGGACGCGTATGTCCAGGCCGCCCGGCTAAAGGCGTTCGCGCCAAGCTCACTCTTGGTTTCCAACACCCGGTTCCGAAGCGACGGCGTGCCCCGCGGGGCACGCCGCCGGCTTCCTGGCCGCCGGCTGCACGGAGCAGAGGTGTAGTGGCAAAGCGGCCGCGCGACATCGAGGTCGAAATTGTGCGGCGGCACCTGCCGAGCGTTCGTCAGCTTCTTTCGGCGCATCTTTGGCTCGCAAAGTCGGCGCGCATGACGCGGCATCGCATTTGGGCGACCTCCCCTTGTCAACCCTGCCGAGCTTGGATGGCCTCTGGATCCGGCGCGGCCAAAGCTATCGGCCGTCGTTTCCGGCCGACGCAACGCTGCTGGTGGGCGACGCCATTCTGCGATCGGCGTCGTATGTCTGGCTGGTGTGCGGCTAGATGGTCAGGGCGACCGTTGGTTATTGCCTGGGCGCAGCGACCATTCCGGCCGGCGACGTGGCCGCCACCGAGGCAAGCCGGTGCACCATGCCTCCGACGACCATGTGCGCAAAGTGTACAATGTGCACCGAGTGAGCACATGGCTAACGTTCACGGTGTGAGCATTTTGAAGGTTGGGACGTGTGCACGGCGTGAACATGTCAGCGCGGTGAACGTATAAACCTCGCGACCAAGTAGCCGCGAGCCGGTAGGAATTCGGTCCAGCTTGCTCTCTGCCGCAGGGTCTTCTCGCGGGGCGGTGATACGCACAACGGCGCGCGCAAACGTTCACAGCGTGAACATGGGCGCATTGTCGACAGGTTCAAGGAGGATCGTCGCGGCTGAAGCGCGGTTGCGCCTCTCGCCAGTACAGGAGCCTATTCGTCCCAGGTAGCTGCACTCACCAGCAGAGCGCCGACGACCTGCCCCCCCTCCCCGCGGCAGCGCCGCGCGGTTCGGGTGCGGGCGGTGACAGGATGGCCAATGATGTGGCGAGGCCGTTCCACGGGTATCGAGGTGAACATATTCAGGCGGTGAGCATGTCGCCAAGGTGAACGTCCTAGCTATGTGAACGTGTGACCAGGGTGAACATCAGAGCCATGTGTACATGAGTGCGGTGTGAACATGTCGCCGCGGTGAGCTTACGACCACACCAAGGCTGCACTGGGATCGCTGACGTCGCCGGTCGCGAAAGGCGATCGGACAACGCCTCGGCGGTTTGGTTGCGCTGATTGCTCGGTCGGCGAAACTCGGTCAACTCCCATCGCTGGCTGAACGCGGTTGCGTGGAATAGACGCTGGTCGTCCTAAGCAGGCGTGAGGGCAGGGGAGGGCGAGTGCCTCTGCGAGTTTCCTCGTGAGCATGTACTCAATGTGAGCATGCTCACACGTGGCGCTTGAACGTGCCGTCCGATCGCCGAGCGAAGGCGGTCCCCTGGCGCACAGGGCGATGCTGTCGGGAACGCGGCACTGTGGTCGCTTGTCGGACGCGAGTGCAAGCCGCGTCCGGTGCCTGACCCATTGCCAGCCATCCAACGCCCGCAATGCTCACGCGGTGCCCATGTTCACACGGCTTACATGTCAATAAAGTGCGCAAGCGACCATCGCGCACTTGTCACCAATGGGGGCTTGTGCAACTTTGGTCACACGTTCGCGGCGTGGTTGGTGCGTCACATGTGCACATCCGCCGATCAACCTGAGGAGACATCTGTTGCCGGTGATATCGATGCTGTCCCCGAAGGGCGGGGTGGGGAAGACCACTACCTCGCTCATTCTCGCGACGGTTCTCGCTTCGAAAGGGTCGAGCGTCGTGATGATCGACGCCGACCCGAATTTCCCGCTGTCACGCTGGGCGGCGAAGGACGGGAAGCCTGACAATATCGAGGTGGTACCCGAGATCGATGAGGACGAGATCATCAGTACGATCGACGCGGCGCGTAAACGCGCCGACTATGTCATCGTCGACCTGGAAGGGAAGGCCAGCGCGCGGGCGACCAACGCACTGATGATGTCGCATCTCGCCCTTGTCCCGATCCAGGGCTCCGAACTCGACGCCATGGAAGCTGCGCGCGCGTTCAAGGCGATTCGCAATGCCGGTACCGCGCGCCAGCGCCCCTTGCCCTTTGCCGCGGTTCTGACGCGGACGCCTGCTTCGACGAGGCTGTGGCCGCGTGACCTGAAAGCCGTCGTCGGCAATCTGGAAGATGCAGACGTCCCGATGATCTCGACCGCTATCGCCGAGCGCGGTGCATTCCGCGGCCTGTTCAGTATGGGCGGTACGCTGGACGACATGACTGCGGCGGATGTCGGTTCACTCGACAGCGCGAAGGCGAACGCTAACGCCTTCGCGTTCGACGTAGTGACGCTGCTCAAGGAAGGACTGGGCGCATGAGCGAGAAGCCTGCGGCATCGCGTCGATCGATCACCAGCTTCGCCGCTGATGATGACATTCCGGTCCCCACCGCTGAACAGCTGGCCGCAGCCAAATCAGCAGGGGAGGGGCTGGGCTTTCGCTCCGAAAAGCCGGCTCCCGCACCGGCGCAGCGGCCGGCGCCCAAGGTCCGGCAGCCGACCTTTACCGACGCGGTGCACGTCCGGTGCCGTCCCGAGGATCGTGCTCGCTTCGAGGACTTCGTCTGGCGCAACCGCGTTTCAAAGGGTGAGGCAATGACGCTTCTCCTTGACTTGGCCCTGACCGAAGAGGCGCGGAAGGCAAAAGCCGGGAAGTGACGACAAGCTGACCGGGGAGGGGAGGGGGTAAGTCTCCCGGCCATGATCGCGACCGCCCCGTCGATGGCACTCCGCCAGCACAGCCGGCGTCATACACCGGCCGGAAGGGGAGGGGGGCTGACCGCCAGGGACCATCCCCGTCGCTCCTCATGCCGAGCGACGAATCGGTGTGATTGATCGGCCGCAGGGTGACCGTTCCTGTGTCAGGTAGCGTCGCGTTGGGGCTTGCGCGTGCACGCCAAACGCGGGTCAGCGGCCGTTGGGAAGCGGACCAGCGGCAACGGAGCTCGCTATCTGCCGATAGCCTCGATCGGATCGCCTGGTCGTCATGATCTAGGCAACGTCAGCGACTCCGCACGATCGCCCATGTCCCGCCATCGTACCCGTTGCGACCGCGATGGGGCTGGTGAAAGGCGCGAGGCTAGCGGCCGAGGAGCCTTGGTTGCCGGGAGCCGGTGCCGTCCTCGCTGCGACGGACTGGTGCGATCGCGGGAACGGCATCCGCTACGACGGGTGTGCTACCGACGATCCGTCGAGCGACCGTTCACGACAGCTATCCGAGCTCCGGGGACTGGTCGCCGGCAAGCGGAGAGGGGGAGGGGGTCGCGGGAACGCCGCTCTGATGCCCTGTTCCCTTCGCGCGATCGGATCCGCGAACGGCTGCCGCTGACACGCCGTTGGTCGGACATGCGATCCTCCAGAATACGCTCGCCCCGGCCGACCGATCAGCCCGAGAGCGCGGCCAGTCGTTCAGCCACTGCCTTGCCGCCATGGGAGGCGAGCGCCGCTGCGATCGTGCGGGCGTCGGACTTCTCGATGGCAGCGATCTTGACCCGCTCGAGCGCGGCCAGAAGGACAGGACGACCGGCGTCACGGGCCGCTTCCGTCGCTTGCTTCGCCTGCTCGTCGACGCGCGCCAGTTCGGCAAGCAGCGCCTCGCGTCTCGCCGCGATGGCCGCCAGATCACCGGTGTTGGATTTCGCACGAGGCATGTGGCGTTCTCTCTTGTGCTGCAATTCGTGGACAGCACAAACATGGCCGACCCTCTCCAAGATTACTAGGTATCAGGGTATTGATCTTGTCCAGATCGACGGTGTCGATACCGGACCGGCATCAATGACGACTGCCAAGGCCGTTCGACTGTCGAACATATCAGGCGTCCATGTGCTTGCAATAACCTCGGCAATACAGCCCACTCCGCGTCTGGAGTGATTTCACTCCATCTAATTGGTTTTTGTACGAGGGTGGATCAATTATGAGGGATGGCAGGATATGCCATCTGGCACCAATGTAATACATTGGCTCGATGGCACCGCTGCACGGGGCTTTGAAAGTGGTGATCAGTCTTCGGCTCAAGGACGATCTGATCGCGGAGATCGACCGCGTCGCGGCCGCCCATGGCCAGACCCGGAGCGCCTGGATCGCGCAGATCCTCACGCGCACGGTGCTTGCGTCGGAACATGATGACCTGCCCATCGCGGGGGCGGCAGGTAGGCTCGATCACGAGGGTCATTCAGACGAGCAGGTCCGGGTGACGGTCCGCCTCAACCGGCGCGAGATCGAGGCGATCGATATTGTTGGCGCGCCGCTCGGCCTGTCCCGCAACGAGTGGATCAAACGCGCCCTGCGCTGGCAGCTCTGGGACAAGGCCGCGCAGCTCCGGCTATGCCCGGCCATGAAGGAGGAGGTCGGAAAAGTCCGCAAGCAGATCCTTCTGATCGGCCGCAACATCAACCAGGCGGTCCATGCCATGAATGCCGCCAACCAGCCCGAGAGCAGCCTCGACATCGCGCGGATTGCGGAACCCTTTCTGGAGACGTGCGCCGACCTGAAGATCGTTCTGCACGCCACTCGGCGCAGCCTGTCCGCCTATGTCGGGGGCGAAGTCGCGTATTGGACCGGCGCGTTCGGAGCACCGCGCGCGTGAGCCTCAACCTGTCGCCGGGCACGCTCGACACGATGGCGGGGATCTTCGCGCCAGCGAAGAAGCAGAGGCTCGGCAGCGGGGGCGGGTCGCCTCCACCAGCAAAGCAGGGCGGAACAATGCTGAGGCTCGCGGTCGCCTCCATGTTCCCGAAGGCCACGAGCCGACCGGGTGGCGGTCGCCAACCTTATGCGACGAAGCAGGCATTCGGTGCGGGCGCCCAAGGCGCCGTCAGTCGTCGCGCTATCGCGACGATGGACCGAACCGCACGCCGGGTCCCCGAGGTCCTCGTTCGCATCACGGGACGTCAGCATGGCAGCGGGCACGTGCTCGCCAATTTCGCCTACATCAGTCGCCTTGGTCACGGCACCGACAAGCAATTGGCGCTGTATACGAGCGACGAGGAGGTGCTCCGTGACGGACGCGCCATGCAGGAGCTCGCGCAGGATTGGCAGGAATGGGAGATGGGCGACGATGCCCGCCGCAAGGGCGCGACGTCGCTATCGATGATCCTTTCGATGCCATCGGGTACCGATCCCGAACGCCTCAAGGCGGCCGCGCTGGATTTCGCGCGGGAGGAATTCGCGAACCGGTCCTGGGTCGCGTCGCTCCACATTGACCGGGATCATCCGCACGTTCACCTGACCTTCGCACGGCGCGACCATGATGGTCGACGTTTTCACCCCACCCGTGACGACCTCTTCCGCTACCGCCAGCGCTTCGCCCAGAAGCTGCGCGACCGCGGCATAGAGGCGAATGCGACGCCGGCGAAGGCGAGGGGGGTAGACCCCAAGCATGAGCCGATCGCTGCCAGGAAAGTGCGAGCAAACGGCCAGGTACCGCGGCTCGACACGAACCGCCTCGCGCGCGCACAACGCTTCGCGAACGCGACCACAGCCGATCCGGTTCGGGCTATCCTTACCGAGCAACAGGCCGTCGTCAGGGACGCCTATCTGCAGTCGATCGCCGAGCTCAGTGCCACCCCGTCGGTCGTCAACCAGACGGTCGCGAAAAGCCTGCAACGGTTCGTCGAGGTTCTGCCCGACCCCGAACCGAACTCCATCCAGGCCGCCCATACGCTCCGCGTGCTGCGGGCGTTGGACACCCGACTTGGTGGACTCGAAGCGGAGGCAAGCGATGCGCCAGCGGACCCGATCGCCGCCGCGATCGCCCGGTCCAGCGCGATGAGGGACCGGATCGAGGCACGTCGTCTTCGCGATCAGACGGATGCGGTCCGCTCGCCCGAACCCGTCGACCCCGAGCGGCAGAAGGAGGAAACTCGGACACCAATCACCCGCCACGATCCGGCAACCGCACCGACCGATATCGACGAGGTAATGCGTCAGGTTCAGGAGCGAGAACGCGCGCGGATGGCCCGCGAGCGGGAGCGGGATCGAAGCCCTGGTAGGGGAGGGCCGACGCGATGAGCGATGTCAGTCAGACTGCCGCCCTAGCCGCCATTCTTGACGCGCTGACACTGATGCAGGACCAGGTCGAAGAGATCGGCGAACGCAGCAAGCGCCTCGAAGCAAATCAGGCCGACATCCTTGCAAGGCTCGAGACCATCGATGCTGCGCAGGCCATCGCGACGGACCTCCAGCCTAATCTCGAGCATCTCGCGTCCGAAGTCTCCGAGACCCGGGGCGAGATGGGGGAGGGGTTCGCCCGTGTTGCGCAGGTCGCGGGCTGGGCGCATGCCGCGGCCGCTGGCAACGCCGCTCCATTGCCGGCCGATGTCCTCGACGATCCGCTGCTCGAGCTCTTCGTCATCAGCCAACCCGCAGACCGCACTTCAACCCGCCGCGCCATCGTGGATTGGCGGGAGAAGGCGCGGACGGTCGATACTGCGGCGCTGACCGCTCTTCTGATTAGCCAGTACCGCCCGTCACCGACAGACGATCGCGCAGGCCGCCGTCTGCGATACAAGTTGGCTGCGATCACCCGCGACGAACTGGAGCGTCGAGGTGCTGTGATGCCGCCATTGCCGCGCTCGACAATAGCGGCGGACCGATCGGCCGAGGCGCAGCGCGCGCGGTCCGAGGCGCTGGTCGAGGTGTGGCAAGCGGGGGAGGGCGCAATGCTCTACGCTGAGCCGGAGCTCGCTGGTGCGATGGACATCATGGCGGCGGCAAGGCGGGAGGGTGTTGCGCTGCCTGAGCAGAGCCTAGCAAGCGGATTGGCTGCGTTGCATCAGACGATTTCAGATCGCCTGAGTGTCGGCGACAGACCTGAGTTGGCATCTGATCCGAAGAACGTCGGCGCGAGGGAAGAAATACTCCGTGATCGATAGCTTTGAATCACGTACAATCTGAGGAAGAGACGCTGAAGCCGTGCGCCACATGTCAATGAGCGCGTCACATGAAGAAGCGGAACTGAAACGGGGTACTCCCCAAGCGGGGCATTCGTTTAAGAACCCGCGCTAGGACCTTGGCGTAGCTCATGGTCACGGGTAGGGGATCGTAGAGTCCGTCGTTGTTCCAATTCATCTTGGAAAGCGCCAATGCCGCCATAGCCGTGTCATCCCACGAGCCATGTCCGGCGTGGCGCACAAGCCGGATCGGCTTGGGAGTTCCCCGCCCGCCCTGAAGGTGCGGCCGCTTGCCCAAGCCGTCTACCGCGCCGTGTATCCAAAGCAGCGCGTCTCGTGGGCCGAGCTGTACCAGCGTTCCCCGTTTGACCGGATATGCGGCGGCCTGATTGCGGCGTGGATTGTTGGGGTCCTGCTCCCACCAGACACCACGCCACCCGACCTCATCAACGACTTGGATGAGATCGACCGCTTCGCAGACCGGTAGCGCTTCGAAGCAACCAGCGATCTCGTCGCTTTTGAATTCGGTGGTCTTGTGGATCATCACGCGTCGAGGTGAGCGTCCCCCGTGTCGTCGCCTGTAGAGTTCGAGCGACCGCGTGATCACTCGGAACATCTCGGCACGAGACAAAAACGGGTTCTCCCGTTGTACCTGAATTTCATTGGTATCAAACGCGATAAATTCTAATCCGGCGCCGTCCTCATCGAAAACCTGACTGCAGCAGGTTACGAAACGTGGACTACCGCTGTCGTCATTACGAACGGCATAGGAAATGCCGATGAAGGCCGTTTCCGCCTTGGTGTCAGCCAACTTCCAAGGAATGCCGCCAGCCTTGGCATAGATTGCGAGGCCGATACGCCACATCACGCTCGCTCGACATGAATAGGAGAGCGCGCGCCCTTCACGCACGATCTGGATCGGCATCCCGCGAATTGCTGCAAAGGCCTTCAGATAGTCGTGCAGGTCGAAGTCATCGTCGTGGCCGAAGAAGGCGGCCTCCCAGCGATCGGGCAGGTAGACGAACAGAACGTCGAACTCCGTGCGAAACGCCTCCAAGCAGCGAACTGCTTGGATAAGGCGGTCGGCCAGCAGAGTATGCGGCGCCGGGCTCGCGGCGAGATCGGCGTCCAGTGCCGGCTCAAGTTCGACACGGCACTTGGCCGGTGCCGCGGTTACCCGCGTGTTGAACACGGCCGAGAAGCCCGGCCACTCGGGAAGATAATCGGTTCGTTCACGTGGCGAAAACGTCCGGTGGAGCTCTTGCATGAAGCCGAACAGGCGGGTGGACTCTCCGGCCGGCGCAATGGTGGCAACCCGAATGGGACTGGGCACCTGCGAGGCGGAAAAGGGACCAAACCTCTTGAGGCCGCGTAGCGGATGAATATCTCGATCGCCGCTGCGCTCAGGATGGAAGAGGAGTTCCGGCTCCGGATACCAGACGTGGGGCGAAATTTCGCTGCTCATGGCGTCACCCTGAACGAGAACGCGGTTCGTCGCCCGACGGCGAACGAAGCGTCGATCCCATCTCCAATCCCCAGTGCCCGCACATTCTCTCCGGCAAACAGTCCCGTCCAGAAATCGATGAGCTTATCCGCATCCCGGTTGTAGCGGCGCGCTGTTCGCTCGCGCGCAAAGTCGGCCGCCTTGGCCCGGCTTGCGGTTGAGCCATCGTCGTCCGTATCGATCCGGGGCTCAACCAAGAGCCACAAGCGGTCGTCCGCCCAATCCAAGCGGACCGCTACTCCCTCCCGCCATCGTACCTTGCCGCCGTCGATCCGACCTTGGAGCGGTCCCACCAAGCTGCGCAGCGACCCCCAATGCTCATCTGCCGGGTCGTGCGGTGCCAGGATATGGACGTTGCGCCGCCGCTGGGCATCAAGCCCATGTACACTGCACAGCCCACGAACCAGCGCCTCTCGCAGCAGGCCTCGTTCACCGGAATCGTAACGCAGTCGCCGATCCTCAAAGACGGACAGATCAAAGTCCGTGATATCGTAGGGGGCGAAGACGCGGCGAAACTCCTGGTCCGAGCCGAACCCAATGACTCCCCCGCTGGTGCGGGTAGCAATCAGATCAGCCTTCGCCGCGAGTATTGCATCCCGGACGTCTGCCGCCCCACCAATTCCACAAACGACGCGGCGGGCGTTTGTCGGTATGGATTCGACCTCGATCCCATTTAGTCGGACGAGAGGCCAGTTATGTTTGCCGGTCAGCGCCGGGGCGGCTGTCCACCAGCGTTGCTTCTGACCCAGGCTGTCGAGCGCTGTCGAGTCGAGGTCAGGCAACAGACGCACGAGATCGCGAAGCGCTTCGTCCAAATTCTCGATACGGACCAGCCCGCTGTCGACGCCAACCGCCTGGGCGCGTTCGAGCAGCTGGTTGACGCGTTCGAAGGGTGGCTCCTCGCCGCGATGCAGCCAAAACAAGCCTCCCGGGAAGGCGCCGGGGCGTTCGAGTGCTGCCTCGAGCGCATCCATAATGGACGCATCGCGTCCGCTATACCCCCCGACGACCAGACCGGATCGGCGGCAGGAATCGACGAGCACCTCTCTGAGCTGTGCATCCTGCTGCCTGAGCTCGTCGGGTGTGTTCTTGAGCCGGCGGGACCGGAAATCGCCGTGCAGCTTGACCTCGATAGGCCATTGCTGCGCTGCAATCTGCTCGGCTGCCAGATCAGGCGCATCAAGGGCCACGACGCTGAGCGACTTGGTGGTGCCATAGGTTTGTGCGCAGGCATCCGCGACGAGGTGATCGAAGTTGGTGGTCCAGATCAGGTGAGCATGCCCCGCCTTTAGCAGGGCAGCGAGCGCTAGGTGGCCATAAGCAGGCTTTGCGCCGCCGATCATGCCATCGATGAACGTTCGACGGTCCTTCTCGGCGGGATAAGCTGCTTCGAATAGCGCCGCATATTCGTCCGGAGCACCGGGGACTGGTAAGCTGCCCGATCCGCTGACATGGGCGTCGAGCAACGCACGCACACTCGGATTGCCGGTGTCGGCGATGGTCGAAAGCGGCACCCGCCGCTGCGCCGCATAGAGGATCTGCTTGAACTGCCAGATCATGTCCCATGCGGTGGGCACGCCCGCAGAGACAGACGCACCCGCGCCCAGAAACCACATGAGCTGACCAGGTCGCAGCGCGAAGCGCCGTGCGAAGTCATCACTATCTATCTCAGGTGCCAAGCCATTCCCCTCCCGGGCCACGCTAGCCAACTCAGGCCGCCTGTAAAGTAGAGGCAGCCAGCGTTGTGAGATCGGTCGGACTGAACCAAAACACCCGCTTCTCGAAATCTGCCGGTTCTCGTCAGTGCCGCAGGAAGCCGTCAGCTCTAGGCACTGGCCTGGGGCGATCACATATAAGACTGTATGAGCACTTTTCTGCTTCCGTTATCCGAGTTCAACCGCATCCATCAGGTGATCCACGGCACGATCAAGGACGAGGGCAATCCCGGCAAGGCGTGCACGCTCTTTGCCTGCATCGGCGCCTTAATCTTGAACAAGCATTACAAGATACCGGCCAGGGCGGTAGCCGGAGGTTTTGCGCTATGCGTCGAACCCGAGAAGGTCATGTTCTTCGGGCGGGATGGGGGAGGTACCGTAGAGTTCGACGAAGACGGCTTCCACATGTGGGTCCAAACCGAGACCCACGTGATCGACTTCATGTCTCCCTTGTACCAAGAAGCGTTCCAGGACGTGCAGCAGGAAGTGGCCATTCCACGCCGAATGTTGCAGAAGCGGCTATCCGATGAAGCACCCGACCTCAACCAGCTAAAGAAGGCCGGCGACTACTTTACGATGCCCGATCCGGAGCTGAGCGAGCGCTTGATCGATCACGTCCTAGACCGGCCTATCAACACCGATATTATCCACATCGCTGAAACATGGTTCGGCACGCGTCGAGGTAAGCAGAAGCCATCGCTGACGATCGGCAGCAATGACGGGCTGGTTCGTGACCTGCGGCTGCCGGCGACCGTCGCGCGAGGAGCTTGGTAAGCCATGGCAGTTGCACGATGCCGCTCCGGTTCGCCTAGCCCATGGCCCCTGCGATGCCGCTGATCGGCACAATTGATCCTGCATGGAAGGACATGTCCAAATACGTAGTCCACTTCGCCAAGGAGTCTAAGTTCAAATCGGCCTATGATAACGCAATTGCGATCCTGTACGAGCGGCGCATTGTCGCGATGAAGGCGTTCGGTGCCGGACGCCATCTTCCGCACGCCAAGCGCTCGGTCTGTTTTAGTGAGGTGCCGCTTCATCACTTCAAGCGCCTGGCTGACGCGCGAGGTCAGCACGGGATCGGCTTTCGCAAGGAGTTTCTGGTCGAGCGAGGCGGCGGGCCGATCCTCTATGCCTATAAGGATACGCCGCAGGCGCAGGCGATCAATGCCCTGGTCCATAGCGCAGCCGGCGATCCGGCCGCTCCGGTCTGGAATTTGGCGCCCTTTGTGGACTTGCCCGGCACCTATGGTGTCTCGACCTACCTTTTCGAGTGGGAGCGCGAGTGGCGACACGTCGGCGACCTACCGTTTGCAGAGACGGAACCGGCGTTCCTAATTATTCCCGAAACGCTCCACGATGCCGCCAGAGGCTTCTTCGCCTCCGCTAAGCTCGATCATGTCGGCCCGAGCTACGAGTGTCCGTTCATCGATCCCTACTGGAGCGAAGACAGGATCGAGATGGCGTTGTCGGGCTGAGCGCTTGGGTGTTGAAACGGATCTCAATCGGTTGCGCTGTCTGGATGTAAGCGTTGTCGGCACGGCAGGCGAGACTGCACGGAACGACCGACAAGCTTTGCTCACCACGGAGATCAAGCGTGACCTGCATCTACTGTCCTTCCGACGGCCCTTATACTGAAGAGCACGTCGTCCCGGCGGGCATGGGCGGTGACGACGGCAAGTGGTTGCTGAAGGATGTCGTCTGCGGGGTCTGCAATACTGACGTTTTCTCTCCCATGGAAACGAAGGTAATGCGCGCCTCTCCTCTGGCGATCGCCCGCTTGTTCAAGCAGACCCGGTCACGAAAGCGGGGCAAAAGGACTGCCGCGCCCTCTATTTACGCGCCGGTCAGTTACTTTGATGATCCACAGTCCGGTCTGCTTCTTGAACAGGAGCTTGGCAGCGGAGGCCAGTCAATGGTTTGGCCGCAAGTGAACTACGTACCGCCCGAACGGATGACTGTCAGCGCGACCGACGCGGCGTCGGCGAACGAGTTGATTCGCGATCTGGGGCACTCGCCGACCTGCTTACGCTTTGTGAAAAGCTGCGGGACGGTGTCGAGGTGCGTTACCGTCTGACTTTCTTGCGCTGGGACGGCGTCGCTTACCAGCCGGGCGAGGTCGACAGCGCCGCAGCAGCGCCGCGCGGGGCCGTCTGGCTCGAGCCGCTCGAGTACCCAAATACCGAAACAACCGGAACTCTTACCGCGCGTGTCTTTCGTAGGGGCAGGGGGGCGATGACTTGCCGGGCGGAAGATGTCGAGGCTGTCGCCAGCCTGCTAACCCTAATCCGTCAAAACCACCCGAAGCTCGTCGTCCCCGCTGACGCCACCTCAATCAGTACCGACACGCCCGGAATCCATCTTCGCCAGACCATGGATCCCGTTGCCTATGACAGAGTGCTGGTCAAAATAGGCGTAAACGTCTGTGCTCATCTGTTTGGAGACGCAGCTGTTCGGACGCCAGCATTTGCCAGCGCCCGAGACTATGCGCGCTACGGAACTGGCAGCGTCGTTCAGCTTTCGATCGAGGAAGCCAAGAAATTTACCGAAGCTTTCCCGGTGCTCGCACACCATCATCTGCTCCTGGTCGCCACCAAGACACCGGAGGGCGAAAAACCTGGCTGTGTCATGATCACCATGCAGTTCTACGGGGGGCTGACGCATTCCTATTTGCTTGCCGTGGGCGACGTGGTCCCGAACGCCGCAGACCCAATCTTCGTTGTAGTCGACTATGAAGCCAACGTGATCGAGCGTCACACTCCGGAAAGCTTTTCACGGTTCGCGAAGCGAAACGGTGCGACTTGGCGTCCTATCGACCTAGCTGGGGGGAGTAGCTAGGGTCTGGACTCGTTGATCGCAGCCAGGAGATGATGGTGGCCGCGAGGCGACGTCGGAGAAAAAGGCGTTTGGGCACCGATCGTAGCGGGAGCCGACACGGCGCCAGTCCTTCAGACGGCCGAACATGATCTCGATGCGGCTTAGTCGTATCTGAGCGACTCTTTACCCGACCTTCGACGCGGGATGCCGGGTTTAATGCCCTTGGCGTTAAGAGCATTCCTGACCCGACGGCGTCATAGCCGCGATCACTGAGCAGCCACTGCGCCCTTGTGCGGGTCGTCGAGCAGCGCCGCCGCACCGGTGTAATCGCTGACCTGGCCCGCGGTCATGAAGAAGCTCGGGCCGAAGAAAAGTCGTGAATGACCGCGTGTGGGATCGCGTCGCCCATGCTGATCTTTGAGGGTCTAATTATCTGGCCATCGGCGATTGCCGAGAAACTAAGCGACCCGAATGTTGAGTGCGATCAGATGATCGAACAGCTCCTTTGTTCGTGCGCTTGGAGGCACAGCCAAGGCTGCGTCCACGGCGGTACGACTGAGCAAGGTACGCCGTTGATCAGAGCTCCCATGGGTTGAATTCGGCGACGCGAGGCCGGAAGCGGCAATCGCAGCAGCGTCCTCCGCGCCGGACTCGCTTGCCTGAATGACCCTCAAGCTATTGCGGGCCACCGCGGGATCGAGCCGGATCATCGGCATGGCAGGTGGCGCGATCCGTGTGCGTGCCGCGAGCTTCTTCTCGGCATAGTATCGAACCTTCTTGCCATAGGTCGCATACATGCCACGCCGAAAGACAATGAGATCGTCCTCTGGCAACATTTCAACCTCCTGGGGAAGCATCAACGGGCGGCGCTGATCGGACAGCGACGTGGAGCCACCCCCGCCTCCCCAGGTCCCTATCGAGCGCGATCGTGATTTGAACGTGTACGTGCCAAGCTGCTCGGAGATATTCTTCGCATCGGACAGCCCTGCCGGGCGGAGGATGAGCCGCACGGCACAATTGCGTTCGATGTCGGCCGCCACCTTGTCGCCGTAGACGCCTTGGATCTGCTCGATCGATTGGAAGGCCGGAAGCAGCCGGAGACCATAGCCGGCGACGTAGCTGAAGGCGTTCGCCAGGACGGAGCACTTGCCGAGGCTGGCGAATTCGTCGAGCGCGAGAAGCACCTTCACCCGGTGCCGATCTCCCTTTGGCAGTTCGCGCACATTCAGGTCGACGAGCTGCTGGAACAGCAAGCCGTAGATCGGCGCGGCGCGATCGAGGTCGTCGGGCGAGACACCGAGATACAGCGAGATACGCTCATCTCGGAAGTCGCGCAGATCGAAGTCGCTTTCCGAAGTGGCGGCATCGACATAGGGGTTCAGCCACGCATTGACCTTGGCCGTCACCGACTGACGAAGCCCCGTGAACGTGTTCGCCGACGACGACGTGTAATCACGGATGGCAGATTCGCAGCCCCCAGACAGCGGCTTCCCGGTCGCTTTGCGCTGCTCGATGATCTTCGGGAACCGTCGCTGCGCGTCGCCAGCTGCGAACTGCCGGTAGACTTCACCGAACGTGAAGGGGAGCGCGTCTTCGCCATCGTCGGCCGTCGCAGCGATATAGGCCGTGACGCCAAGAAACGCCGTACGTGCCCCCTCGGCCCAGAACTTGTCGCCGGTCAGCGGATCGGGGAACAGCATGACCGCGATTTTCTGCAGTTCGTTGATCACCTCGACCGGATTGCGACGATCGATATAACTGAGCGGATTGTAGCGAGCCGTCCGTCCGGATGGATCAAGCGGGTTGAACAGGACGACACGCTGGCCCAGCTCCTTCAGGCGATAGCCGGCCGTGTTGTCCCAATTCTCCTGCTTAATATCGAGAACTACTAGGGAGTCGGGCCAGTCGAGCAGGTTGGGAATGATGACGCCAACGCCCTTGCCAGCCCTGGTCGGAGCCTCGAGCAGCACGTGCTCGGATCCGTCGAAGCGCATCACCTTTCCGCCGAACTTGCCCAGGACGATGCCTGCCTTGCCGAGCAGCTTGCCCTTGCGAACCTCGCCCGGCCGCGCCCAGCGCGCCTCGCCATGGAGGGTCTGCCGCCGGAAGAGCGAAGACGCGATCAGAAATCCGGTGAGCACCAGTCCGATCCCGAAACCGACGATGAACGGCTTGTAGATGATCGGATAGGCACGCATCGACCACAGGGCCGCCGGGACCTTCAGCCACGGTGTCTTGGCACTGAGAAGATGCGCGCGGCAGAGGACTGCGACGGCTCCGATCGCCGCGCTGAACGCAAGGCCGATCACCGTTAGAAAGATGATTGCGCCGGGTTGCGACCCTTCGCTGCTCCGGACCCACTTGCCGCTCACGCGCGACCCTCCTCAGTCTCGCGGCTTACCCGCCGGATCGAACCACACCTCCGTCATGCGATAGCGCGCAGGCTGCCCGTCTCGCGGGGGCAGCCGGTCCATTTGCACGACGATGTCCACCAGCGACCGCAGCAATGCTCTGATGTCATGGCGGTCGAGGTCGCTTCCGCCGTCCGACTCCTTCACCAGGAGCGTGAGCTGCTCGAGCGCGCCCTCGGCCGTATTGGCGTGGACGGTGGTGATCGATCCGGGATGACCGCTGTTGACGTTCCTTAGGTAGAAGAACGCCGTTCCATCGCGCAGCTCCTGGAGGAGGATGCGATCAGGGCGCATGCGAAGGGCAGACTCCAGCAACTCTTTTGCCCCGACCTTCTGCAGCCCCTTGCCGTCCTTGGCGTACATCATGTGGACGCGGTTGCGCTGCGGCACGACCAGCTCGCGCGTATCCTCGATCGTCAGGATCCGCTCATGGTCGGGGATCAGCTTGATGAGCCCCTTCGAAAAGCTGGTCTTGCCCGATCCTGTGGCGCCGGAAATCAGAATGTTCTTCTTCGCTTCCACGGCCAGTCGGAAGAACGCCTTCCAATCACCGGCCGCGCGCCGCGCGAGCAACGCCGCATCGATCTCCTCGTGAAGCCCTTTGGCACGCACCTCACTGAAAAGACCGGCCCGATCGAAATCGTCGAGGTCCATCGAGACACCGGATGCTTTGCGTACCGTGATCGAGATGAAGCCTTGCTCGACTGCGGGTGGAACGACGACCTGCGCTCGTTCACCGCCTGGAAGGACCGATGATACGATCGGATACTCAGCGCTGACATCCTGTTTGGTGCAGCCGGCGATGAGCCGCGAGAGCGTCATCAAAGACGAACTGTCGAGCGAAGGCTCCTCGTGCCACTCCCAACCCGCGCGAGTTTCCAGTCCAATCAGGCCGGGCTCGTTGATGACGAGTTCTGTGACGTCGGCGCGCTCCAGATGGCGAATGATCGGCGCCGCGTTATGAGCGTAGAGCAGCGAGGCTGAACCCGACGCCATATCAGCGCCTCAGGCGCACTTCGTAGACCGACCGAAAGTCAAAATCCTTCGCGACGAAAATAGCCGCCGTATCGCCTTGGTTCTTCTTCAAGACGGGCCTGATCTGCATCGTCTGTTGAAGAACGGTATTGGCGGTGTTGCCCGGAACCTGCGTCGAATAGGTTCCTTCCCCTTGAACCGCCCGGCTCGCGATGTTGGAGGCGTCCTCCAAGACCGAAATAACGAGGCCAAGGCCGAAGCGGGACCAGAATTGTGTATCAACCCCGCCCGGCAATCCCGCGCGCCCAAGACTGTCAGACGCCGGCGAACCAAGGTTGATCGCGACGCCGCGAGGGGTGAGTGCCCGGGTCCAGAGAACGAAAAGGCGCGCCTGACCTTGCGTGATCCCGCCTGCATACTGGCCGAGCACCTTCGTGCCTTTGTCGAGCAGCACGATGCGGCCGTTTTCCGAGAAGACGTCGTGATTGATGACGCATGACACAAAGCCCGCCTGCGTCGAGTTTATCGCCGTCTGCAGCGTGCAAGGGATGACGGTTCCGGCGCTGAGGAGGAGACTGCGGTCGCCCACCATCGTCGCGCGCACCGTCTGAATGCCGGAATGGCTCAGCTGGTCGCCGAGGTCCGTAGCGCCCTTTGCCGTTGCAGTGCCTTCGCCTTGGTCATTGAAGCCGCTCGCGCCGACATCACGACGAGCGACCATCGACCGCCCGGTCTGGAGGTCGCTGCCATCTTGGACCCCACCGGGATCCTGCGAAGCTCTCGTCGCGTCATTTGCCGATCCGGATGTTTCGGGGGTCGGACCCGTCGCACCGAACGCCATGATCGGCGATCGGCGCGCTGCATCCGCCATGATCCTTGCCTGTTCCGCGCGGCGCTGAGCGGGCGTCTGTTGGCCACTTGCGGTCGGACCCTGGTTCGCCACGACACCCGCCGCAGGATTCGCATTGCCGCTCGCGTCGACCGTCGGTGTCGCCGGCGTGATGGGACGACCGAAGATATCGGTTGCGGGAGCGCCAGGTTGGCCGAGCTGATTGGCGAGCGCGGCGCGCTGGACATTTGGATTGGCCATCACCTCGTCAACGCTGCGATCGCTAGCTTTCGCAGGCGCGGCAGCGTTGGTCGCGTTCACCGGTCGATGAAAGGCACCGTACCCGATGGCTATGCCGCTAATTGCGCCGACAAGCCCTATCCCAGCGCTCAGAAGGGCAATATTCCCCCAGCCGCCGCTACGCGCCACCATGGTGTCCGGCTGTTGCGATGCGATCGGCTCGGGGCCGATCGACCCGCCACGATCGATGATGGTCTCGGCCATGCTATTGGTCCTTCACCTTGCGCTCGACGACGTTGGACACGGTGCCGGTCCGGTCACCCCGGACGTTGCGGGGAGGGGCCTCGTTGAAGATGCACAGTACGGCGGTGCCGCGACGGAGCCGCAACTCCCGATACACCGCATGGATCACGACGAAATCCTCGCGCACGTCGTAGGGAACGATGGTTTCGGTACCATCGACGTCGACCGCGAAGATCGACGGAACGTCGGCATGACCCGGATATCGCAGAACAGTGAACTCACCGTTGTCCGATACCTCGCTAGGCTGCAGTGCCACGTCGCCCTGCACCGTATAGTTCAGGTTCCGCTGACCCTCGATCACGGCATGGTCGAGCGCCGCTGTGGTAATACCAGACTCGATCGCCTTGGCGGCCTGCGCCTCTGCGACCTGAGCCTGCAAAGCGGCGACCGCGCGCTCCTCGCGCAGATAACGAAAGCGGACGCCGTACATCGTGCCGGCCGTCCCCAACGAGAGATTGAAGTGATAGGTGCGAGCCACGCCTGCCGCATTGGTGACGACAATCAAATTGGTGGGCCCGGCGCGTTCCCGGGGCTTCAGGAACACGATGTTGGCGACCGGCGCGATCTGCCACGATACCGTATCCCCGAGCGCCGCCTGCGTGATCGTCTCACCGGGTCCAAATCGGATCTCGATGGCATGGCGGAAACTGCCGACGATCGAGACAACCTGATCGGGATCGTAATTGACGTCTCGCAACCGGGTGTCCTTCGACCCCGGGCGAGGGACCTCAGAGGCGGTCGCGGGACGAGGGATCATCGTCGACGCGATGAGCCCGACCGCTGAGAAGGCGACTAGCCGATGCCATATCCTTCCAATCCCTCGCCAGAACCGGCTCGTCGCGCCCGCTTTCGTCACGGTCAGCTTGCTCATCGAAGGCGACAGCCGCTCCTCGACCCTCCGACGCAGCGCCGGAAGGAACGGGACGACGACACGATCCGGGTTCACCCGGGAGTTCGATGGCTCGTTCATGTCACGCCTCCGGATCAGAGCGATAGTTGACGACCTGGAAGCCGAGCGGATTGATGTTGCGATCTTTCTCATGCTCGGGGGCTGTCGTGAATTTGAAGGTCAGGATGGCGTTCCAATTCTGTGCGATGGGAGCGCTCTGTCCGTAGGTAATGATCTTGGAATAGCGGACCTGCGCGACGGTCTGGCTGAGGAAGCTGATCGACCGGATCGAAATCGATACGAAGCCTTTGTCACCATAAATATTGGACGGTGCATTCCTGTTGCTTGACTGGACGCTGTTCAGATAACGCTGTGCTTCGTTCTGATCGCTCATCAGCATGACGGCATAGGCATTTTCGCGTGCTGCATCGTTGAGCCAGCCCTCCCGTAGCCGGACGTATTGCGCGATGAAGTAGCGATTGACCGCCTCATCGTAGGTGCGGGGCTGCGGTCCCTTCAGGGCCGTGACGATCTGGGTTTCACCCGAGGATCGGTCGACGCGGATCACGAACGGATCAACCGTCTTGAGCGGGGTCAGCATCGCGACGGCGGCCACCGCGACAATCGCCAATACCACCGCGACTGCCGCGATGATCCAAGCGAGCTTCTCGCGTCCTGCGGCAGCGCGGAAGCGATCGTATTCCCAGGTCCGTGACGTCTGAAAATACTCGTCCTTCTTCTCGGCCTTCACCGCCGGCATGGCGTCGTCCCCCTGATCAGCATGGAAGGTAGGATCGAGCGACGATCCGGTTTGACAGGCGGGGCTTGGCCGCCGGACCTAGGATCTCGCGGCCCGACGATGAGGAAGGCGTGCCCGAGCCTCGTAGCGTCGGGATCTCGGGGGCAGACGCAGGCTGTTGCGGTGGCGCGGAGCCGGATGGCGGGGCGATCATTGATCGTGCCGCCGCTTGCGATACAGGCACGGGGATCGGCAGCGTCGGAAGAACGCTGCCGTAGGCGTTCGCTGGCCGTCGATGCTTGCCGTCGCAGACCGCCGGCTTCTTGAGTTGCGCGCCGGCACATCCGCTAAGCGCGATCGTGCCGATCGCCACCAGGGCTAAGCCTCTCATACGATCTCCAATGCTGGTGATGCTGGATCCAGCGGCCTGGATCCGATCTGGACGATGCTCATCGCTATGGTCATGCCGCGCGATTGATCGAACCGCCGCTCGCCGCCCGATTGGCTGGAGTGGCAGCCTGGGTCGCGCGCCGGAACATCAGGCGATTGGCCATCATGTTCGCACCCGTCATCAGAAAGCCATGGCCGCTGGACGAGGCGCCGCCGGCGATCCCCGAGGCGATGGCGGGGGACTGAAAAAAGAAGATCGAGCCGACGATATAGATCGCTGAGCAGGAGATCGTCGCCACGACCATGACCCCGGCGCTGAGTGTCAGATACGTATTCTCGGTGGTGACAAAGATGGTACCGTCGCCAATTGAACCCAGGATGCCGTCCATCGCGGCCTCCTGCAGGCCGGTGATGAATTTCGTCATGATCGCCAAGATGACCATCAGGAGAACGAAGTTGGTGGTCTGCTTCAACCAGCCATCGAACAGCCACCGCGAGGAGTTGAACAGTAAGCAGGCAAGAGCAAGTGGCGCGAGCGCAACGCAGATCGAAACGGACAGCGTGGCGAAGATGACGATGCAGAAACCAATCGACGCCGACAGAAACGCAAAGACGTATAGGATTGCGATGCAGATATAGGTGACCAATGAACACGTCAGCTGAATGAGCGGCGTCCGGAAGTCAGTCAGGCCGCGCGAAGCCTGCGCCTGGACCTTTGTATTCGCGTCGACCATTCGCTGACCGAGTTTGCCGGTGTCGGCAACATAGGTATCGAACGTCGTGCCCGGATTGGTGACTGGCGTCCCCGACCCTGCCGCGATGATCTGGGCTGGCAGGTCGGTCGCGATGTTGACGACAAAGGTCGTATAGCCGACCGCGCTGGCCGCCGCGAGCGCGAAGCCGACCTTTCCAGCTTGGAACACGAGCTCCCGGAGTGGCGCCTGGATAGCACCCCGCAGGACAGCGAAGCCGAGCAACAGGAAGTAGATCGTGGCCGCAAGTGCAAGCGGCGCCGCGACGAAGCTCACAAGGCCCGAACCGAAGGTCGCGACGGCACCGGCAATGGCACTCTCCACGTACCCATACATGGTCGTGAACAACGTCATGATGTTGGGAGCGGCCATGCTAAACCCGTCCTGATATTGCGAACCGACACCGCACGAGCATCACTTCCTCAGCGTGTTCGCCTTGAAGAAATCCGAATCCTTCTTGCCCGCCTGCATCTGTGCGACGGAGATGGTGGCCTCCTGCGTGGTCGCGCAGAACTCGGCCTTTCGCGCCGGCGAAAGCTGGCTGTATTCGCCAGTGTCACATTTGCCCTGCCACTCGGTCAGCAGCGATCGATCGGCGATAAGTTGCTTGGCGGTGGGAATGGAGACTTGCTGTTGGCACGCGCAGACGGTCAGTAGCCCACATAATGAAATGAACCGACGCATGTTACCTCCGGATCGTGTTGGCCTCGAAGAACGCTGACTCGTTGCGGCCTGCGGATACCAGCGCAGCACTTGCGGCCAGATTTGCCGCACCGGCTTGGGCCATCTGGACCGCCTGCATCTTGAGCATATCGTTCTGGAGCTGCGCCTGTTCGACCGCGATGCGCGCCTGCAGGTCCATGACATCCTTCGGATCGCGGGCGCTCGCCAATTGCTGGCGGAGCTGATCGAGGCCCTGGGTCCGTGCTTGGGTCACGTTCAGGGTGTTTTCGCCGAGTGCCGCGGTCGTCGCTGCGGCCCCCGTGGCGTTTCGCAACGCCAGATCATAGGCTGCGTCCGCGTCGGACGATCCGGTTCCTGAAAGACGGTACCTTGCCTGGATATTCGAGGCGAGGTTGCCGAGCGGCCCCAGCCTCGAAAGGTTGCCGGATAGCAACGTTGCTGCGTCGGTATTGGCGTCGGGGAGGAGGTTGCGCACCTGAGGCAGGTTCAGGGTCGAGGCGATCTCGCTCATGTTGGTGAGCTTCTGCAGCGACTGTAACTGGTTGGCGGCCGTCTGGATCTGCTGCCTTCCTTGGTCGACGATGGTCAGGGTTTGACGGGCGGTCTGCAACGCTTGGAGATACGTCGTCGTGTCGAACACCGGGATGCCCTGCGCCGCGACGGGCGCGGCGAGTCCGATCACCCCGACCGATGCTGCGAGGCCGAGCAAGGTCCGTTTGATCCGCATGTCAGCTTTTCCTCTCGTTAACGTAGAATAGTGGCAGCCAGTCGTTTGGATGGTCGCCGGCGACGGCGATCGCTTCATCCATGGCGATCAGGGTCTCTGCCCGTCCGGACAGGACTTTCAGCTCATCTGGCATGCCGCCGAGGTCGAGCTTGGCAACGATGGAGGTGTGGCCCTGCTTGACGAGAAAGCAGCGGCTCTCCGGCGTCAGATCCTCGCGGATCAGCCGGAACTCCGCTTCCGTCAGTCCCAGCCCGTCGCAATAATCGGAACGCTTCGCATCCGAGTTGGGCAGGAGGATCTTGGTCGCCGTCTGCTCAATGATCGAATGGGCGATCGGAGAGCGCAGCGCGTCCGCGGGTGACTGCGTGCCGAAGACCATGAACGCGTTGCGCTTGCGGAAGGTCTTCAGTCCGTCCTGCGCGAACGATCGAAAGGCTTCGTCCTGCAGCGCTTTCCAAAACTCGTCGATATCGACGACGACCCGCTGTCCATCGAGCAGCTCGTTCACCCGGTGAAACAGGTAGAGCATAGTAGGCGTGCGGATCTCCGGGTTCTCGAGGAATTGCGTCATGTCGAAGCCGACGAACCGTGCCGACAACGATACCTCGTCGACCAGGCCGTCAAAGGCCCAGCCTAGCGATCCGCCTTGGCACCACCGCTCGAGCCTGGCGCCGATCCCCTCGGCGTCCGCGTAGCCGAGCATCTCGCGCAGCGCGCCCATTGAGCGAGCGGATGAGGGAAGCCGCATGACGGCGTCGATGCCGTCATCGATGAGACGGTCTTCGGCAACCGTGAGTGGCCGGTTCTCACGACGAACTAGCACGCGGACGAATTGACGGAGGAAGGCGATATTCTCCGCAGTAGGTGGCAACCCCTTTAGCGGCGCAAAGCCGGTTGGCTCGCCATTGCGCAACGTCAGGTAGGTGCCTCCACAGGCTCGGACAAAAATTTCGGCGCCGCGGTCCTTGTCGAAGAATATCTGCCGTGCGCCGGTCTTTTCGAGCTGCGCCTGAAGGAAGTTCTGCAGCACGGTCTTCCCCGCACCGGTCGGGCCGATAATCAGCGTGTGCCCGATGTCGGCGCGATGAAAGTTGAACCAGAAGGACGACCCGGCGCGCGTCTTAAGCAGCGTGACCGCCTCACCCCAATGGTTGCCCGATCGGCGTCCTGCAGGAAACGTGTAGAAAGGGCTCAACGCAGCAAAATTGCGACTGTTGATCACCGCTGGACGTGCCCGCATTCGAAAATTGCCCGGCAGCTGTGCCCAGAACGCCGCCTCGAGCGCGACATCTTCGCGCGCCATGACCATCCCGGTATCCGCCGCGGCCGAGCGCGCGATCGATAGCCGCTCGAGCAGCCGTTTCGGATCGTCGTCGATTACCGAGATCGACAGGTGATGCTCACCCATGACGAACCTGTTCGCCATGAGTTCGTCCTGGCCGTCCAGAAGCTCGATCGCTTGGCTGACGCCGGCATCATCCGACGACGTCATCTGCTTGTATTTCTTGGAAAAGCGCTCGCTAGCGGCCTGTTTTACCAGCGGGGCGAAGCTCTGCGTCAGCACAAAGGGGAAATCGAGCTTGAGCAGGCTGTTGAACTGCCCTGTTCGCGTGCTCGCGACATACTCGCGGACGCCGAACATCCCGAGATAATGCGACTTGTGCGGCAGCCGGATCTCGGCCGCTTCCCGGCCGAACACCACGCGGGATTGGTACAGCGCCTGTCCCAGACGGCCATCCAGCAGGGGCACGCGGATGCGGTCGCCCGTCAGAATGAAGTGCAGCACCTCCATGGGCTTCGAGAACAGGATGCCGTCATGTTCATAGAGTGACAGTGGCTCGGGGGCGGCGTCCGCCAGCAGCGTTTCAAAGTCGCGGCACTTGTCCGCCATGATCGCCAACGCGCGCGTGTCGAGTTCGTCGGGGCTACTCCGTCGTCCAAAGAAGCGCGCTACCTGGTCGCCGGCCATGCTCGATGGCCGCACGATGACCGCAACATAGAACTCGTTGTGGTAGAGGACCTTCTCCCTCAACGCCTCAGAGTAGCGATCTTGCAGCCGCCGGGCGAAATCCGAATGGAAGTCACCGCCGAGGACCGGATCGGTCGCTGTTCGAACGAGATGCGTCCACAATGCGACACGATCGTCACCGATCGATCGCCAGGTGATGTTGAGCTTGGTGTGCCAGGTGTTGAGGTCGGCGATATCGCTCGTCTCGAAGGGCCGTCCGTCGACGCGATATAGTCGCATCAGCGAGCCGTCTTCGAGGGCTACGACTGTGTCGTCGACGTGCCGGGTGTAGGGGATGAACTTGACGTCGTCCGTCTCGCGCACGGCAACGCGCTTGTGCTGCAGCCGGGTGTCAGTCATTGCCGAACTGCTTGCGTCTAACGGCCTTCCCGAGGCGGACGGGAGAATAGCTCCCGCCACCCCAGAACTTCCGGTTCTTCGACAGGAAAACCGTCTGGAACCAAAGGCCCCACAACCGAAAGGCATTGTAGTCGTAGTGGACGACCATCCGCGCCGGGAAGTAGAGCGCGCCGAACAATGCCAGGGGATAGAACGGGTTATGCATGATCCCCCACAGGACCATGCAGACCATGATGATCGGCATGATCGCCTCGAGCGGCAGTCCCATGAAGACCGACGGCCTGGTCAAGGCGAGGAAGACCTTATCTTCCGCCAATTTGTCGGCTTCAGCCACCCGAGCTCATCCAGCCGACGATCGTCGTCGCCGAGAAGATGATGCCAATGCCGATCAGCACGGTGACGGCGCGTCCCCAGTCCATGCGGCCCGTTAGTTTCGCATAACCGACTGCCATGACCGCGATCACACCGACGACGCCGGCAACCGTAACCATCCAGTCCTTGATGGTGTTGAGCCCGCCTTCGATTGCGGTTCCGCTACTCTGGGCAAGTGCCGGCTGCGCGATCGCGGCGAGAGCAATCATGCCGGCGACGCCGATCAGTTGCCGGGCACGACGATCGGACATCAGCCTGCCCATGTTCGACGTAAACTTCATAGGGGTCTCCATCGCTAGCTCTACCGCTCCATGTCGGATCGGATCTGGATCGGCTCGACCTGTCGAACCGGGGTCGGCTCACGCACTGAAACCTCGAACCCCCGCCGCAGCACGTCCGAAATCATCTGTCGGCTTTCGAGGTTAGCGGTTGCCATGCGGCCCGCATCACCGCCGAAGACCTCGCCGATATGGAGCTCCATCGCGGCCTGTGCCTCGCGCGCGCCGGCGAGCCGTGGATCGGCCGAGACGCGATCGATGGTCCCGTTCAGAAAGATCTCCGCCAGTTCTTCGCTCTCGCGCTGTCTCGCACTCGCGTCGCGGTCCTGACGTTCCCCGACAGTCGGCTCTCGGTCGATCAGCGTTCCGCTGCCGGCGGCCGAATGCTTCGTGCGGGCGGCGTCTTCTAGTTCATCGGCAATGGCGCTGGTGGCGCGCTGTGGCTCGCTTGCCTCTAGATGAGGGGTTTCGCGGTGCATCCCCGATCGCACGCGAGCGATCGCGTCGGCGATTTCGCCATGGCTTTCGTCGACCATGTCCAGTGAGCGCAACCGGTCCGGCCCGTATCCCACCTGCTCGAACGCCGCAGCCAGCGTTGGGCTCTCGAGGGCGCGCTCCAGAGACGTGTTTACTGCCTCGCGATTATGATCGAGGCGCTCCGATCGAACGTCGCGATCGAAAGCATCCATGCCTGGACGCAGGGGCGCATCGAGACTTTTGCGGTCCTCGATATGCCGGCTGACCGTGAGGAGGAGCTTTCGGTCGCCGCTCGATAACGCGTTTCCGTCATCGTCGCGCAGCGCGCCGCGGCCATCCGCCTCCGGCGGAGTCATCGCTGCCTTGGGATGTGTTTCGCCGACAATGTCAATGCGCGGCGGGGCAGCGGCTCCCTGCTGAGCGTCGCGCTCGCGGCGCTCCTTCGATGCGCGTCTGGCCTGCTCCACGCGCTCTTGCTCGTTGAAGCTGGGATCGTAGCCACTGACCCTAAGTCCTTCGCGGGTCGCGGCCTCCCAAACGGCCTGCCGAAACTCCGGCGACCCGTCGACCGCGATGCGATCCCAGCCGCTATGCTGCGCGATTGTCACGAGGGCGGCCACCGTCTCGGCGTCCTCACTTCGCGCAACGATGCGATCGTTCGTGATCTCGATCGAGGGTCCATCGCGATCAGTGGGCCGGAAGAGACCGATCCGCTGCTCGCCATCGGCACCGTCAACGACACGAACGTCGTATCGCCCGGCCAGGGCCGGTGGTAGCTCGAAGCCGGCCGGCTCGGCTGGAACCACAGGCATTCGGTCGTCCCGGACGATGCTGTTGGCGCCGCTCATTTGAACACCGTGACTGTGGTAGGCGAAAGCGGGCCGACGACCCATTGGTCTTGGGCTGTCAGCGTTGGGTGTGCCGCCGAAGCCGCGCGTGTCGCCGCAGCAGTGTCAACTCCTGGCAGGGCTGGAGCGGTTTCAATGGACCCCAGGTTCACCGCGGCTGACCAGACGCGGCCTGCATAGCCGTTGCGTAGACCACGGGTGAGGGACCCGGTGTTGTACATCGAGTACGTCGCAGAGATCGCGTCCAACCCCGAATAATGCCGGGCGGCGGTGTCGTAGCTGCGCTGCAGGATCACCGAGGCAAGACGAAGATTATTGCATGGCTCAAACACGCTCTCGATCGTCACGCCGAGACGGGTGAAATTTGCTGAGTTGATCTGGGCGAGGCCGACGTCGACCGTGTAGCCCGCCGCGATATAGCGGCGTACCAGCGCCGCTCCCTCCGGAACTGTTCTTGCGCGAACACGGGGACCCTTGTTCACGTTTATCTGCAACGGCTCGCCGCCGCTCTCGGTGAGGACGAGCGGCACGATCGCTTCGGTCGCGATCTCGGGAGCGCAGGCTTTCGCCAAGGCGATGATGGCCGGTACGTCGTAGCTCATTGGGACGTCACCGTCTGGTAGCGCGTGTCGAGCTGGTAGCGTGCCGTCGTTCCATCTGACTTAGAGACGGTGAGGCTGTAGCCATGTTTCGTTTGACGCGTCCGGATGCCGACGCCGATGCAGCTGGGGAACACGCCACCGATCGCGAGATGCTGCCAGAGCTTCGTAATTGGTGGCACACAGGCGGGATAGGTCGTCGGCGAGCCCGGTGTCGCGAGACACAGAACGACCTGACAACCCCAGTCGGACGCGCGTGCCGGCTGTGGCACCGCGATCGCCAACACGCCGGCAAGGGGGATCACGACGCCCGCTGCGCTCTGCGAGATCGTCTTGAGAGTCCGTGCCAGCATCATCCACCTCCTTGAAGCGAACGAGGACCGGTCGTCGCGAAGACGTCCCACGCCGCAGGTCTCGGCTCGGCAACCGACCCCTCGGGGACCGCGTCCAGCTGCCTGGTTCCGGCGGGTTGCTGCCCGCTACCGTTCCGCGCGACGTCCAAGAACCAGTCTTCGCCGTCCTCGATGTGCTGCGTCCGGTCTATGGTCTGTCCCGGGCGGGCGAACGCGACGTGCCAGTGATTGGAATGCCCTTGATCGCCTGGGCCAAGGAGCTCGATGATCCGGATGCCGTGCTGGGCCATCAGTGCCCGGATCCGGCAACGATCGATCGTCCCGACGCCGCCAGCCGGCACGAAGTCGACGGCTTGTCCGACTTTGTGCCAGCTGTAGCGGGCCCCATATGTCGCATTCGCCGGTCGGATCGTATCGGTGACGCGGGCGCCGAACGCCTTGCGAAGCAGGCTGACCACATCTGATACGCTTTCGGTACCGGCGAGCGGCGATCCGCGGCCGCCATCGCCGACACGCGCGAGACTGCATGGATCAAACACCGTCGATGGAGTGACCCCGAAGGTCGTAAAATGGCGCCCCGCGATCTGGAGCGGACCCGCGGTGAAGTCGGCCCTGAGGGCGAGAAGGTCGCGTACCGTCGCTTCCGCATCCGCGAGGTTCTGCGGCTCTCGCAGCAAGGTAGCGCCGCTGATCACGGCAACCGGAAAGGACCCCGCCGAGATTGGCTGAGCGGGTCCAACCATGGCTGCGCAGAGCTGGATTGCCTTCGCTGTGAGTGCCGCTGGAAGCATGATGCTCCGTCCATCTGGTGCAGTCCAAATAAACTCTAAAACGAAAATGACGCAAGATGGAAATTCGGCAGAGTCGCTTTAACGGCCTTCCTGGGTGCCGGCGGTTGCGTGGTCAGGCCGGTCTTCGACGCGCACCGTGTTGCTCGGAGCCTATGGTTGACCTACAGAATTCGCGCCCGGCACACGGTGGCGCTGGCGCCGTTCATCGAGAGGAGGGCAGGGGTGGGAAAAGTCGTCGCGTTCCTCGCGGAATGCCAAGGATCGGCGACGATCGACGATCAGAAGGCCGCCATGAACTCCGAGGCGCTCATCGTCGTTGCGGGCCGTCAGAGCTTCAACAAGCTGGGCGATCTGCTCGCACGCAGCGGTCTCCAACTTGAGGCCGGCGACAGGGTCGTGGTTTATGATCTGTCGTGTATCACACTTTCCACCCCGACGTTGATCCGCCTTATCGACCGGATGCTCCGCCGCGGCATCGCGTTCGAGATCGTAGCGGCGGGCGTTGTCATCGAACCCGCACCTGACGACAAGCTTCACGCGCTGATCCGCGCCCTTGATGGGCACCATCGTTATTTGCACGGGTTAAAAACACATCCCGAGACAGCGTCGCGGGGGCGCAAACGGCTTCTCGACCCAGATGATCTGCCTGCGATCAAATCGAGGCTGGAGTCACCGGGGGCGACGGCAACCGATGTCGCCCAGGAGCTACGCGTGTCGCGCTCCACCTTGTTCAACTTTCTCGAACGGTACGATCCCGACCGGGTCAGAAGGAGCAAGAAGATCAGCGACGGGGGTGATGAGGATATTAGAAAGCAGCGTCATCTCGCGTAACGTCACGCAGTCTGACGTCGCGCCCATGATATCCTTGATGCGCTGCACGGAAAGTGTCGCCCGCGCCGCCAGGACTTCAACAGAGAGCCCGGATCGATCTGCCAGCGCCGCGATCCTCAGACCGAAGCGACGTCGCATCGCTTTACCATCGCTCACGCCGACACTCCATACGATAGACCAGATACCGCTTTGTCCGGTTGCTCGAAGCAGTCGATTGCTACCCAATTGGATTTAGGAGGCCAGCGTAAAAGGAACAACGCCGTGTTTGGATGCAAGAAGCGATTAATTCGGAGTGATTAGGTTCCTAGTCGTTGTTCGGACGAAGCAAATCCCACACATCGGTGTCGAGAACTTCGGCAATCTTCGCCATGAGATCGAGCGTCGGATTGGCCTGTGCGCGCTCGACCTGCGAAATGTAGGCGGCCGTGCTGCCGGTCCGCTCGGCGAGTTGGGCTTGCGTCATGTTGTGAGCAAGGCGACGCTGTTTGAGCCTTCCGCCGAAAAGCTCGGCGAGAGGCAGCCTGACGTTATCGGCGATGATTACCTTTGGCATGATGCAGCGCTACCAAGTTTTTCGTGTAAGTCCCACAGTCTGCATCGAGGCGCGGCGCTCAACGCAGGATCACGGCAAGGCTGGGCCACGCCCGCAGGACGCCACGCTTCGTCAATGCTCTTGCGGCGCACGTTGGGTCCAGTGGGCCGCTAGACCGATGTCGTTGTCCAGCCCGTCCGGTAGTCAAAAAAGCTCCGGTCGGGCTAGGCGAGTGCCGCTCTCGTGTTCGACATAGCGCGCTGCGATCCGGAGGCCATGTGAGGCGGCGAACGCATCCAGCGCGGCGCGAGCGCGGTTGGCGTCCTGTTCAGCGATCGATGCGCGGAGATAGGCCCGGACGAACGTACCTCAGTGCTTGATGAACGGTCTTGTTATGTCCAGTCCTTTTTGAACGTCGTTTGACGGAAACGAGACTGAGCGCGCTCCAGTCTTTCAGAGGTATGCCCAAAAGACTGGCTGGGTCGATTTGCTAAGTTTGGCTTCTTAGGGAACGCCGCGAGGGACTACGCCGGACGAAAGCGCCGTGACACGGTGGGGTTAGCCGAACCGGTGTTGAGCGCGTAGTCGCTCCGGCGTGCTTTTCGGCTAAGTGTATGTGCCGACGGAGTGATCGCAAGCTCAAAGCCCGCTGGGTCGATCCAAACAACCTCATTATCCCGCAGTACGGGTACCACGGCATAGTGCCCGCGTTGTCCGTTGGTGCCGGTCAGCACGGCGTCAAACTGCGCAGTCGGCTTGTCCTCGGTGGCCTTCCTGGCGAGTGACCTCTGCCACTCGAGGAAGCGCTGCGGATCGATGAACGCGTCCGGTTCGAGGGCTGGTTCAGCAGATGTCAGCCAGCGATTAAAGTCGGCGCGGCGGTTCGCGCCTTCATCCCGTGTCTTCGCCAAACCCTGAGATAGACAGAAGGCGATGAATGGATCGTGCGTACCCCAGCGTAGGAGTTCCCGTGCCCAAAAGCCGAACCACGGAAGACCGGTCGTAGCCTTCCAATCACTCAAGCTAGGGATGGCTAACGGATCGGCTGCCCCCAGCGACCAAGCCTGCGCAACGACGGCTCCCAACGCCATACCAAGACGGTATTCGAGGTTGTCGGCGACGAAACGCTGCCAAGATCGCAGTTGATCGGGGGCAGGGGGTGTTACATCAGGTTCGTTGAGGCACCACCCAAGGACGTCATTCCAGCGGTCAAGCAGACGCTCATCGGTATCGGTCCGGCGGACGCGGAAACCGTAGCCGCGATCGTCCTTGATGAGATCGCCGATCCGCTCGAACACGTCGATCCGTTCTTCTGGACTAGCGGTCCCGTAGTTTACCGCCTTGCTGATTTCCGCAAGTATCGCGGTCGCTACTCCCTCGAACCGGCGACCAATCACCGGTGTGAAGCCAAATTGGTAGAGGCGAGTGCGTTCGGCACGGTCAGGGTAGAGCTGGGTGACTACGCCGGAACCGCGACGAATAAATGCTTGTTCAAGCCATGCTTCTTGGGCGGTTGCTGTTGCGCTGAACGTGCGCTCCCAAACGCTTTTCAGATGTGCCTCGATCTGCGCGCGCGACATTGCAGCAGTATCGCTTTGCTGAAGTTCCTCCACGGCCGCCAACGCCAAGCCATCAAGCTCATCCATGGCATCCGCAAGTCGGGCACGAGGGTCGGTCGCTCCAGTGCCGGCTGCTGCGCTGACGGTCGTGGGCGCCGTCGCCTCGAGCCAGTTGAGGAAGTCGTCTGGCGATACCTGCAGCAGCCGATGCGCGCGATCCCAGATCAGTTCCAGCAGCATCGCCAGGGGGCTGGGCACACTATCGGCATCACGCTCTTCTATTACAAGCGCATCACGCAGCTGGTCGTATTCCGTACTCAAGGTTGCCAGCTGACGACGCTGTATGGGGCGGCTCGCAGTGGCAGTGGTTGAAATTTGGCGGGGCAGAGCGACCAGGGTCAGTCCTTCAATCCCTCGCGATGCACCAGGTCGCCCAGCGCGTCCGGCAAGATTGCGAAACTCCGCCGTACTAAGCGGAGCGATGATCTGCTCCTCCTCGACTGGATCCCACGATGTGCGCTTCAGTGAGGTCAAAAATATGAGATCGAACGGAAGATTCACACCCTCCGTCAATGTCGCCGTCGCGACCGTTATCGGGCAAATACGCTGATCGATCATCTCCACCATCAACCGACGGAGACGCTGCGGCATCTGACCGTGGCTGGTGGCAATTCCCCGTTCCAACAGGAAAAGCTCGAAGCTATCGGCTCCACAATAGTCCTGACAAGCGGCTCGCGCCTCGTCAAAGCGCTCACCACGGCGGCCCCGGGGCGGCGTAAAATTGACGATCGCCTGCCAAGCTGGCAGCTCAAGCGCTTCTTTGTACCAGCGCATCGTTTGTTCGGGCTCTTGCGCGACCGAGATCAGGATGCGCTGATCCTCCTCTACGAGATGCAGGGCGGTCCACAAAACGCTCAACGTGTTGAAGCGATTGAGGCTGTTGCGCCACTGCGAGCGAAGCTGAGGCATCGGTGCAACGCGGAGGGGAAGATACACCGGGTCTTCCTCGCCCCGGAGGTAAAGCGGGCGGCCGTTCATGAGGTCGAGCAGGATACGACCTGATGCGTTCGTTGCGGTCTCCAGCACCCCGATAACCTGGCGGGTGCTGCGATAGCGGACGCCAACGGCCTGAGCATCCCCGCGGCCTTCGATCCAGCGCGCAACGGGCTGTGCGGCCCCCCCCTGCAACGGCGGTGAGCGCGATGCGTACGACCTCCGGCTGTCGCGCGACGATACGCGAAACCAGCGTCTCGAGCCGGATGGCCCGATTGCTATGCTCCGCGAAGCTTACGCGGGTGGACTCGTCAGCGTCGGGTACGACCTGATGGGCTTCGTCAATAATGAGGAGTTTGATGCGCGCTATGAGGATGGGCCCGAGATAGCGCATCAACGCGTCAGCCTTCTCGACCGTAGCGATAAGCACCACCGGACGGTCGGTCGTCAGCCAGGCATCCGTGATGCCCCAGTCGGCGCCACCATACAGACCCGTAATCAGGCACTCTCGACCAAGCTCCGAGGTCAGTTTCGCCTCGACCTCGTTCGCCAGCGCGCGAGAGGGAACGATATAAAGCGCCAACGGTCCGATCGCTGCGGGCTCCGCACGCAGGAGCAATTCTTTGACGATCGCCATGTTGGCCACCAACGTCTTGCCTGATCCGGTCGGCGTGCAAAGCGCGAAGGAGTCGTCGCGTAGTAGCCGTTCCAGTCCCTGCAGCTGCGATGTCCAAAGGATACCGCGCCCGCGACTGAATTGGTCACGCGCGTAATCGGTGAGCTTGGAAAGCCGCTCTGGCCGGAGCACAGCTAATGCGCGCAGGGGTTTGTAGATGGAGGCGGCAACGAAGCGATCGGCCACATCCCGGATCAGGGAAAGAACGAGCGCTGCATCGTCGCTGAAGGTCCGAGCTGCCATCTCGTCGAGCGCGCGCAACTTGGCCATTGCGCGATCCAGGCGTGGATCGTCACCGCGGCGGAGGCAGTCGGCGATGAGGCCGACAGTGCGAACTAATTCGATGGTGAAGTACCAGGTGACGCGATCGCCATCCTCGCCGGCTTCGTCGGATTCGAGGAGCGCGGTTGCGAGCAACGTTCCCTGGTCAGGCTGGGTGAGATGTGGGTGCTCGCTCCAGAAATTAGCGGCGCGCGCGATGACATCGTCGAAGTCGGCGCGCAGGAAGGCAGCGAGCAGGCTGACCCCATCCTGATCGGACGGCACCTGGGCGAGCAAGCCGGCTGCCATCGCCGGCAAACCGCCAAGTTGGTAGGCACCGGCCGCGAGCAATTCGATTGGTACGATCGTGCGCAGGCCGTCATCTGCCCGCGCCAACCACTCAAGCAGTTCGCCCGTGCGGCGATAGCAGTCGATAGCGCCAGGGCACGTCGGCCCATCCACTGTGCGGAAAATGTGCGCCGCATGAAGAAGACGGCGCGCGTCACTCAGCTGACTCTCAGACTCACGCGCCGACCAATGGATCGTGGGAACCTGCCAGGTCGTCTGCAAGCAACGCACGAAGGCGCGAGCCTGTGGGCGGGATAACGCGTTTTCGATGGCCAGCGAAGTGCGAACTTGCTCTGCGACGGCACGCCGCATCTCTTCGGACATGGCGTCAGGGCTTCCACATAGAGGTATACAGCCCGTCGATCAGCGCCTCACCGCCTTCAAGGATCAACTCGACAACCTGCAAGTCATGCGGGGCGGTGTAGTCTGCCGGCGGCTTCTTCCACGGGATCAGCACATTCAGTTTCTTGCGGGTCGCTGCGGCGTTGCCGGCGATCACAACGAGGTTCGTCCGAGCAAGCGTGGGTACGGTCGCGGTGATCGCGGCGTCCATGGACGCAATGGCGGTCGCATGATTCACGGGATCCCGCAGCTCCAGCAGGCGCTGCAGCTGACGCAAGCCCTTCGGAACGACGCTATCCCGATTCACCTCAAACCAAATGCCACGACCGTTGTGGACATTCTTGCCCGTAGTCGGATCTTTCAGGTTCTTCTCGCCATGGAGGAGGGCGGCGACGGCCGAGTTGGTAAGGGAGGCGCGCCACTTTGCTTCCCCGACGATGACCCGGACCACGTTCCCGGCCGCGTCGAGCCGTACCCCGACGAAGTCGGAACCGAAGCGACCGAATACCTGGCGCTTGCGGGATGGATCGTAGCGAAGGTCCCACAGATAGCTCTCCACATCGGCATGGAAGCGGAAAAGGAAGATCGGGACCGACCACTGATGCTCGCCGACGAGTTCCTCTGCATAGGCCTGGGTTACCAAGCCGGCGACTACTTCGCCAAATAGGCCACGCCGGGCGACGGCCGGCAGGCAGTCTGGATAGCAGGCATGGGCTCCCGCCGCCCCAGCGTCCGGGTGAAGGTCGATGCCGACCTGCTTATGAAAATGTTCGCGCGCGTCGAGATGAGCTGACTCAAAATACGGGCGAAGAGCGTCGATCAGACTCTTGTCGATTGGCTTGATCTGTTCGAGCAGGAGGTGACCGTAGCGATCTTCGATCGTCCCGTTGGCATCGAGCCACGCCTCAAGTGCGGCAGATGGGGGCGGTTCGGTGTGCACCTCACAACCTACCGGATAGTCACGATCTTCACGGCCACGTCGCCTGCTATGTCGCGCCACGCTTTGTCGGCGGTGTACGCCGCGACGCCGAGGCGTTTGGCCAAAGCGAGGCAGAAGCGATCGCCCAGCGACAACCCGGCCGATGAGGTGGCAGCGCGCAGGTTACCGGCATCCCAGGCGAGCGCATCATCCGCCGCGACGACGGTATAGGGCAGGGCCGCCAGCATCGCCCGCACGTCGTCAAGCGGCGCGCCTAGATGAACAAAGTGGCTGATGACCTCCGCCTGATTGATCGCGCACACTGAGGCATCCGCAATCACGCTGCCGACCTTGCTGGCACCGCGCTCGCCTTTCAACAGTGCGAGGATCGCCGAGACATCGAGAACGACATGGGTCATTCGCCGCTGTCCTCGCGCCGTACGGCAAGAAAGTCATCGACCGACGCGCCGGGCTGTTGTGCGTAGCGCTTGGCGATTGCTTGCGCCTTTGCCACCGCCTGCTCCACGGTGCGCAGGATAACTCCGTCCGGCGTTTCTTCGACAAGGACCGCACCGCCATCCTCAAGCCCTAGGCGCTTTCGAATGCCCACCGGCAGGCTCATACGACCATTTGGTGTGATGTTAACTTGTAGCGTCATATGGCAAAGCCCGCGTGTGGTGGCATTAGGAGTTATATATGCCACCATGATAGCGAAGAGGCGAGGGGGTAAACGCAAGCCGCCATCTGTCGGTTTCCCCAAAAGGGTGGACATTCTGCCCCGAGCGATCGTCACCTGAAACGGTGGACTTGCACCTGAAACAGTGGACGACGGAGCCGTCTAACCCACCCGCGACATGCTCGCAGTCAGCCACGGGCGCCGATTGAGCCGCGCGGCTCCCTTTGCGCGAGCGCAACCGCATTTCTCGCAAACGATCGGGCCTGTTGAAAAATGCCGGACATGCCGGGTTGCTCCTTCGTTTACCCCTGCCGGAAGGAGCGCTGCCATGATGGGACCAGCCTGTCGCGGTGGGCGGGGAGGGGCGTCCCGCCGCACCATAGATGCCGTGTTGCCCGCAGACCACCTGCTGCGTCGCATCGACCGATGTCTCGACACAAGTGAGCTGAGACAGGCACTGGCCGGTTATTACAGCGCACGAGGACGGCCATCCATCGATCCCGAGCTCCTCATCCGCATGACGCTGATCGGCCGCATCTACGCTATTACGTCCGAGCGCCGCCTTTGTGAGGAGCTGCGCTACAATCTGGCTTACCGCTGGTTCTGCCGTCTCGCGCCGGGAGACAAGGTTCCACACCACTCGACGTTCAGCAAAAACCGGCATGGTCGCTTCCGCGATGCCGACGTGTTCCGGATTCTTTTCGAGAGCACGGTGCGACGCTGCATCAGTGAAGGGTTGATCGGCGGGAAAGATGCCGCGATCGATGCATCGTTCATCGCGGCTGATGCGAGCTGGCAGCGCAAGACCGTTCCTGGCTACCTGCCGTATGTCGCCAACGCGTCGCGAGCGGTTCGGGAGTGGGTGCACGACACAGGCGATTCCATCCTGGAAATGGCGCGCTCGAAAAGCTGCCAAGGCGTCTCTCGAACGGACCCTGCCGCGGCCTGGTCGGCGCGAACGGTGCGTGGACGGTTCGGCTACGCCCTCAATGCGCTGGTCGACACCCCGAGCGGCGTTGCGCTCGATGTCGAGGCGACGCCGGCTCGCTTCGCAGAGGAAGTCGATGCCGGCCGCGTCATGCTTGAAAGGTCGGCCGACCGTTTCGATTACCACCCTAAGCGGGTTGCTGCCGACAAGGCCTATGGTAGCGCTGTCTTCCTCGGCTTCGTGCGGGATCACGGTGCGATCCCGCACATCCCTGTGATCGATCGGACGAATCAGACCAAGGGCAAGCTGCCGCGGACGGCCTTCAGCTATCATCGGGATACTGACAGCTTTACCTGCCCGACCGGCAAGACGCTCCGGCATCACGCCTTTCATCCGCCCACCGGCGTACATCGCTACGCTGCCGATATCCGGGACTGCGAAGGGTGCATGCTTCGGAAGAAATGCACGTCGGCGCGGCGTCGTACTCTCGTCCGTCTTGACGATGAGGACGTTCGCGATCTTGCCAGAGCCGAAACCGAAACCGGGCTCTACAAGCGGTCCATGCGGTTGCGACGTGGGGTCGAACGGTTCTTCGCCGACGCCAAGGGCAAGCATGGCATGAGGCGGCTTCACCTGCGCGGCATTCGCGGGGCGAAAGAAGAATTTCTGATCGGCGCGGCGGTAATGAACCTGATGATCCTGGCGCGGCCGCATCGACTGACCGGCAAGCTGCGTCGAGGGGTGTGCGTTCCAGCGGCGCTGACCCCGGCTGCGATCTCGGCCCGGTCGATTGAACATGACGTGATCGTCTCGCCCGCACGACGATATGCCTGATCGCTGGGGCGGAACGTAATTCATCACGCGGCACGCAGCCGTTCTTTGCGATACGGCACGCCATCGAGCAGCGCCTGGCCCGGAGCCTTGGGCGTACCGTCGCCGTTCACGTACATATAGAGTGTCGTGGTCGTCATCCCGAGACGGCGCGCGACATCCGCTGCGATCGCGTTTCGATCGGACATGGCCGCCATCGCCATCGCCAGCGTCGCCTTGTCCATCTTGCGGGGTCGCCCGCCCATCCGTCCCCGTGCGCGTGCCGCGGCGAGGCCCGCCTGCGTCCGCTCCGCGATCAACTCGCGCTCGAACTCTGCGAAGGCGGCGAAGATGCCGAAGGCCAGGCGGCCGTTGGCGGTGGTGGTGTCGATCTGTGCGCCGGCACCCGTCAGGACCTTCAAACCGATACCGCGCTCGCGCAGTGCCTCCGCAGTGATGACGAGATGCCGTAGGTCACGCCCGAGGCGATCGAGTTTCCAAAGAACGAGTGTACTGCCGGGCTGCAACGCTTTAAGGCAGGCGGTCAGGCCAGGTCGCGCATCATGACGACCTGAAGCAAGATCCTCATAAATGCGCAAGGCATCGACGCCGGCGGCTAGCAGCGCATCGCGCTGCGGTGACAGCGTCTGCGATCCGTCAGCCTTGGACACCCTCACATATCCGATGAGCATCATCACCCCGCCAGAAAAGATGTCTCCCACCCTGCAATGTGCCGGTGGTTTCCGCAACGGGTTTTCCAATCGGAAGGAAGGATCAGGTAGGCAAAAACCGCTACCGCCAGAAAACCGAACGTTTTTCTGACGGTTCGGTTGCTAACCCTACCGCGGGTGCAGCACTTGATTATGTACACCGAAAAGTGTATTTAGTTTTGCTCCGGCTGGCTCCGCGTAGAGCGCCTTCAATATGGCAGACTGCTGACAATGCTCGATGACTGAGCTGCCCCCTTCTGAGTGGTCCATCGACTATTACAGTCTGGACCAAGGAAGGGACGACGAATGCCTGCGAAGAAGCACAAGCCCGAGGAGATTATCGGGAAGCTACGTGAGGTTGAGATCATGCTGGGTCAGGGCGGCACGACCGCCGAGGCCTGTCGGCGCATCGCGGTCAGCGAGCAGACCTACTACCGCTGGCGCAAGGAATATGGTGGCCTGAAGACCGATCAGGCTCGGCGGATGAAGGATCTGGAAAAGGAGAACCTGCGGCTGCGCCGGGCGATCTCGGATCTGACGCTGGACAAGCTCATCCTGCAGGAGGCAGCCAAGGGAAACTTCTGAGCCCCGCACGGTCGTGTCCGTCAACGTGGTGTAATTTGAGGTGTGGCACCGGGCCGCATCGGTTAGGCGGCCTTGGGTGTAATTTGTAGCGGCGTCACCTCCTCGATCTGTGGTGTGGCGAGAGCGACCATGCCC
>JAESGB010000038.1_pt1 | contig 48940 bp, 46 predicted proteins | sample 9266211 | NCBI WGS metagenome assembly JAESGB01 (sample SAMN14514844, study PRJNA621659) | algae metagenome | isolation source: Goleter apudmare HA4340-LM2 and co-occurring heterotrophs from cave wall... | place: USA: Maniniholo cave, Kauai, Hawaii | collected 2009-07-28 | reverse complement strand
GGCCCGAGCCTGGAGGAGATTTCCGAGGAGCTTGGCGAGCAGGTCACGATCGCGAAGATCAATATCGATGAAAACCCGGACGCACCTGGCCGCTACGGCGTGCGCGGTATTCCCACGATGATCCTGTTCAAGGGCGGCAATCCTGCGGCCACCAAGGTCGGTGCGGAGCCGAAGGGCCGGATCAAGGCCTGGCTCGAGGGTGAGCTCGCCTGATACTCAACTGGCGGCGACGATCCTTTAAAGGAGCCGTCGCCGCCTTGATCTCCTAGCTGCGATAGTCAGCGTTGATGGAGATGTATCCGTGGGTCAGATCGCACGTCCAGACGGTCGCGCGGCCCTCGCCAAGACCTAGTTCGACGCCGATGGTGACTTCACGGCCCTTCAGGTGAGCCGCCACCGGGGTTTCGTCGTAACCCTCGACCGCCAGCCCTTCCTTTGCGACCTGCGTCGCGCCGAAGCGGATCGACAGACGGTCGCGTTCCGCTGGTTCGCCAGCCTTGCCAACCGCCATCACCACACGACCCCAATTGGCGTCCTCCCCGGCGATCGCGGTCTTTACCAGCGGAGAGTTGGCGATCGACATGGCGATGCGGTGGGCTGAGCGGTCACTCTCTGCTCCCTCTACGGTTATCTCGATCAGCTTGGTTGCGCCCTCGCCGTCGCGCACGACCAGTTGCGCCAGTTGGTGGCACAGGTCCGCCAGCGCCGCGCGGAATGCGTCGGCGCCGGCACTCTCGTCACCCGTCAAAGGCGCGTTCTTCGCGTGACCGGTCGCGAATGCCAGCACGGTGTCGCTGGTGGACGTGTCGCCATCGACGGTGATGCAGGAAAAGGTGCCGGCATTCGCGCTGGAAAGCGCGGCTTGCAGGAACGCGCCATCGACCGCTGCGTCGGTAAAGATGAACCCCAGCATGGTCGCCATGTCCGGCGCGATCATCCCCGATCCCTTGATCACGCCAACCAGCGTTACCGTCTTGCCGTCGACGATCGCCGTCGTGGTCGCTCCTTTCGTGAAGGTGTCTGTCGTCCCGATCGCTTCCGCGACGTCACGCCAGCTGCACGGCTGGCTTGCAAAGGCGGCGTCGAGCCCAGCCTCAGCCTTGTCGACTGGCAGGGGAACGCCGATTACGCCCGTCGAGGCGACGAAAATGTCGGACGGTTTGCAATTCAGATGCGCGGCCGTGCGCGCCGCAATTGCCTCGACAGCCGCGCGGCCACGCCCGCCGGTGAAGGCGTTGGAATTGCCGGCGTTCACCACCAGCGCCCGCGCTTCACCGAGGACCAGGGCGTTGCGACACCATTCCACCTCCGGCGACGGACATCTCGACTGGGTTACGACCCCGGCCACCGCCGTTCCTGGCTCCAGGGCGACAAAGGTAAGGTCACAGCGGTCCCATGTCTTGTACTGGGCGCGCGCAACATGCGGGATGGCGCCGGCGATCGCGGGCAATTCAGGGAAGGGCAGGGCGAGCGGAGAGACGGCGTAAGACATTCCTGCGCCATGCCGCGATCGGGGAAAAGAGTCATCACGGATGTTCTCGATCTCGCGCGATCGGCACCGCCGGGGCCCCAGTCGCGAGCGCTAACCGTCGCCGTGCCCAGCCCGTGTTCGGCCGCGCTCTACGGAATCGCTGCCGATCTCAGACGGACCAGCGCGAATTTTGGGTTGGCCACATCGTCATGCCACCCTATGTCCCGGCGCGTGAACATCCTGCTGCTTCTCTCTGCGTTGCTGTCTGCGCTCACCGGCGTAAGCAACAGTGCGCGTGCGCAGGAGCAAGCACGTGCGGTGGCTGAGGGCTCGATTGCGGTTGCACGCACCGCCACCGCAACGCGCGTCGCCACCTGGCGTCCGCTTGCGGCATCGATCACGCTTGCCGAGGCGGCAAGGCTGACGGGCGGAGAGCCCCTTGTTCTTGCCCCGGGCGAGCCGGTCTTTGCGGGCCGCCGGCGCGAATAAGCCAGCGCGTCGTCCGGTCAGCCGGACCGCAATCGCTTTTCTCTGCGCGCGCCTTCGTGGCCGTCGCGCCGCTATGATATCAGGAACAGACCCATGTTCGGCAGCATCGCCAAATCGCTCTTCGGTTCGTCCAACGATCGCTACGTGCGCTCACTCAATCCCATTCTCGCCAAGATTGCGTCGTTCGAACCGACGCTGCAGGCGATGGATGATGCGACGCTCGCCAACCAGACGGCGCTCTTTCGCGAGCGCCTGGCGAACGGCGAAACGCTCGACAGTCTGCTGCCCGAGGCCTTTGCGACCGTCCGAGAAGCTGCGAAGCGCGTTCTTGGTCAGCGCCACTATGATGTGCAGATGATCGGCGGCATCGTGCTTCATCGCGGCGAGATCGCCGAAATGCGCACGGGTGAGGGCAAGACGCTGGTGGCGACGCTCGCGACCTATCTGAATGCGCTGCCAGAAAAGGGCGTTCACGTCATCACCGTCAACGACTATCTCGCCGCGCGTGACGCGGACTGGATGGGACGTGTCTATCGCTTCCTTGGCCTCACGGTGGGCGTGATCGTTCCGAACCTTTCGGATGATGAACGCCGTGCCGCCTATGCTGCCGATATCACCTACGGCACGAACAATGAGTTCGGCTTCGATTACCTGCGCGACAACATGAAATATGATCGCGCGTCGATGGTGCAGCGGCCGTTCGCCATGGCCATCGTCGACGAGGTCGACTCGGTGCTGATCGACGAAGCCCGCACGCCGCTGATCATCTCGGGCCCGACGGACGACAAAAGCGAACTGTACATCGCGGTTGATGCCGTGGTGAAGCAGATCACGCCGGACGATTACGAAAAGGACGAGAAGCAAAAGACGATCGTTCTGACGGAAGAAGGCACCGAGCGGGTCGAGCGATTGCTGGAGGCGGCCGGTCTTCTAGAGGGCGCGAACCTCTACGACTTCGAAAATACGCAGGTGGTGCACCACCTGAACCAGTCGCTTCGTGCGAACGTCATGTTCAAGCGGGACATCGACTATATCGTCAAGGACGGGAAGGTGATCATCATCGATGAATTCACTGGCCGCATGATGGACGGGCGCCGCTGGTCCGATGGCCTGCACCAAGCGGTCGAGGCGAAGGAGGGGGTCCAGATCGAGCCTGAGAACCAGACCATGGCCTCGATCACCTTCCAGAACTATTTCCGCATGTACCCGAAGCTTGCCGGCATGACCGGCACGGCGGCCACCGAAGCTGCCGAGTTCTTCGACATCTACAAGATGAACGTCGTCACCATCCCGACGAACAATCCCATTCGCCGCGTCGACGAAGAAGATGAGTTCTACAAGGACACGCACGACAAGTTCCGCGCCATCGCCAAGCGGATCCGCCAGCATGCAGAGAAGGGGCAGCCGGTTCTCGTCGGCACCGTGTCGATCGAGAAGTCGGAGATGCTCAGCGAGTTCCTGAAGCAGGAAGGCGTTGACCATTCCGTCCTGAATGCCCGGTACCACGAACAGGAAGCGCACATCGTCGCGCAGGCGGGCCGACTGGGCGCGGTGACGATCGCGACCAACATGGCCGGCCGCGGTACCGACATTCAGCTCGGCGGTAACCTGGAATTCCGCGTGGAGGACGAACTCGCTGGCATGCCGGAGGGGCCGGACCGTGACGCCGCAATAGAACAGATCCGGGCGGAAATCGCGGCTGAAAAGGCGAAGGTGCTGGAAGCGGGCGGCCTCTTCGTGCTAGGTACAGAGCGTCACGAAAGTCGGCGTATCGACAATCAGCTGCGCGGTCGTTCGGGCCGGCAGGGCGATCCCGGCCTCAGCCGCTTCTATCTCAGCCTGGACGACGATCTGCTGCGTATCTTCGGACCCGACACGCTATTCGCGCGCATGATGCGCAGCAATATCGAGGACGGCGAGGCGATCGGCAGCAAGTGGCTGACGAAGGCAATCGAGACAGCGCAGAAGAAGGTCGAGGCGCGCAACTACGACATCCGCAAGCAGGTCGTCGAATATGACGACGTGATGAACGACCAGCGCAAGGTCATTTACGAGCAGCGTGCTGACATCATGGATGCCGAGACCGTCGGTGACGTCGTAACCGACATGCGCGCGGAAACGGTCAATGCGATCGTGGGCGATGCGTGCCCGGTTGGCTCCTATCCGGAGCAGTGGGATGTTGAGGGGATGAAGGACAGGCTTGCCGAGATCCTGAACCTCACGCCGCGCATCGACGATTGGCTCGGCGAGGACGCGGTCGATCCGGAAATGATCACGGAGCGTGTGCAGGCTGAGGCGGACGCGATGGTGGCGGCCAAGGCGGCAGAGCTTGAGCCGGAAACCTGGACTCAGGTCGAGAAGTCGATCCTGCTCCAGAACCTCGATCATCATTGGAAGGAGCATCTCGCGACGCTGGACGCGTTGCGTCAGGTGGTTCACCTGCGTGCCTATGCGCAGAAGACGCCGATCAACGAGTACAAGCAGGAAGCCTTCGCGCTGTTCCAGCGGATGCTGGATGCCATTCGCGAGGACGTGACGAAGACGATCGCGCATGCCCAGTTCCAGCTGCAGGCGCCGCCGCCGCTGCCGGATCTTCCGGACTTCATCACGACCCACTTCGACCCGTTCTCCGGTGAGGACAATTCGGCGGACGTGGATGCGGGCACGCTGGGCCTAATTCAGACGCAGGTGCCGCCGATGCAGATCCCGCAGCCTACCGGCGTCGAGGTTGGCGAGGACCCGGAGAGCTGGAAGGGCGTGGTCAGCCGCAATTCGCCGTGCCCGTGCGGCTCCGGGCGCAAGTACAAGCACTGCCACGGCGCGGTTTGAGCCTGGCTCGCGGGCGGACCCTTCCAGATCTCGCCCGCACCTCGCTATTTCTGCCGGCAGGTACGAAAGGGGCTTCGTCACCTTAGTGACGAAGCCCCTTCTGTTTTGTGTGGATCTCAGGTCAGCGGCGGCGCTGCTCGGGCAAACGGATCGTTGGCCCCAGCCGTTCGACGACATCCCGTGCGTTGAAAGCTCGCACCTCGCCACTTGGCGGTGCGCCCTTGCCCATCACGATCTCGGCCGATGCCTCGTAGCGGTCAACTGTCCGTACATCGAAGTCATTGAAGCCGCCGCCCCACGGGCCCCAGCCGCCCCAGCCGCCCCAGGGACGACCGTAGAAGCGCCATGAGGGGCCCCAATAGCCACCCCAGCCGCCATAGCCCCAACCCGGGCCGAAGCCAGCGCCCGGCGTCGCATAGGTACGTGCCTGGCGATCGGTCTGGCGATCAACCGTGATGAAATAGTCATAGCCGTTCTGCAGCGTCAGCTCGGCAGCACGATAAAGGAGATAGCGCTCCACCGTGTCACGATCGGTGACCGTGTTCCCGGCAAAGGTAACGAGAAAGCGATTGGCCTCGATCCGCTGATCGCTGAAGCCGGTACGATTGAAACCCTGACCGGTGGCAGGGCGATACGGCGTCTCGGTCGCGCAACCTGCCACCAGCAACGCGCCGGAAGCGGCCGCCGCCAGGAAAAGGCTACGACCGGTACGGTTCATGCTCATTGTGTCATCTCCGATACCCGCCAGATCGGCGGAAGCTGACCTCAGCCTAAATGATAAACCCGGAACGAGCGATGAACGGATTGGCTCCGATAAGCCTCGTTTCGTCGCACGGCAGTCACATCTGTCCGTCTCAGGGGCGGCTTCGTTCCTCCAGCACCTGAAGGTAGGCCGACAGCACCGCTTCGTTGATCATTTCCCAACGATATCCGGCGGCCTTGGTGGTTCCGTTGCGTCCCATCCGCAACCGCGCATCGCGGGACACGACAAGCTCGGCAATGGCGTCCGCATAGCCGGGTACGTCGCGCGGCTCGACTAACCGACCGGTCTCGCCTTCGTCCACCAGCCCAACCGCGCCTGATGCACGCGCCGCAACAACAGGAACCCCGGCAGCCATCGCCTCCAGCGTGACGTTGCCAAAGGTCTCGGTAACGCTTGGGTTGAAGAAGACGTCCATCGACGCAACTGCGCGGCCCAGATCATCGCCGGACTGAAAGCCGGCAAATGCCGCGTCCGGAACCTGCTCCGCAAACCAATCACGCGCCGGGCCTTCTCCGATCACCAGCACGCGATGGCGCACATTGCGTTGCCGTAACTCGCCGACGACATTGGCGAAGATGTCGAGACCCTTTTCCTTGACCAGTCGCCCGAGGAACCCGACCGCCACCTCGTCATCGCCGATGCCAAGGTGCCGGCGCCAGGCGAGATCACGGCGGGCAGGGGAGAAGCGATCGTGATTAACACCGCGCGACCAAACGGCAGTCGGCGTACGCACCCCCCAGGTTTGCAGGATTTCGCCCAGCAGAAGCCCCGGCACCAGCACGCGTTCCGCCCGATTGTAGAAGCGCGTGAGGAGCCGCTCGACCATCGGCTCAAGGAAGCCAAGACCATAGTAGCGCGGGTACGTTTCGAAACGAGTGTGGAGCGATGCCACGCGTGCTATTCCGTTCCGCCGCGCGTAGCTGATCGCGCGATGCCCCAGGATATCAGGCGCAGATACGTGGATCAGATTGGGCGCGAACGCCTTCAGGTCACGTCGCACCTGGGCCGGAAGGCCGCGTGCAAGCCGATACTCACCGCGTTCACCCGGCAGTGGCAATGCCGGCACATCGACGAGATCGCCGGTGGGAGGGAAGGCCGGTTGGTCCACGGTTGGCGAATAGACGCGCACCTGAGCGCCCCGCGAGAGCAGGTGGCCAACCAGAAGATTGAGCGCCTGGTTGGCGCCATCACGGGTGTAGTTGTAATTGCCGCTGAAGAGCGCGACACGAAGGTCCGACGGCTGCATGATGGCGCGCCGCTACCGCTCGATTGCGGCGATCACGGGGCAAAGGTTTATTATCCGCTGAGGCTCCGTAGATCCGACAAGCGGGGAAGGCGGCGAATGCGCGGCTCCCGGCTGAGCTCCGCCTGTTCTCGGATCGATTGCCGCAGCTCATCCCGCTTCTCATGGATCGATGCGATCACGGGTCCCATGGCGACACCAAGGTCGACGAGGACAGCCTCCGACAATTGGAGCGAGCTTTCGAGCGTCTCCGGCACCGCATCGGTTACGCCAGCACGATAGAGCTCGGCGGCATGCGCTGCGTCACGGGCCCGGGCGATGATGGGAAGGTCGGGTGCCAGCGCACGAATCCTGCGCGCCAGTCGAACAGATAAGGGCGGATCATCCATGGTTAGGATGAGCGCGCGTGCATTGGGCAGGTCCAGCCGGTCGACGAACTGCGAGCGAACAACGTCGCCGAATATTATGGGATGGCCGGCCGCGCGCCCGGCCTTCACCGCATCGATGTTGGCCTCTACGGCCAAGTACGGTTGATCGTGGACCGCCAGGAGCTCTGCGACGAGCTGCCCGACGCGACCAAAGCCGATGATTACCGCCCGTTTGCCATCCTGGGGCGGCTCGTCGAGCGTCTCTCCCCGGCCTTCGATACGACGTGAAATGACGCGTCCGGCAAAGGCGAGAAGGGGTGTGATGGTCAAGCCAATCGCCGTCACCGTTTGCCAGAACGCCGCCGTGGAAAGCTGGATAAGCTGGGCCTGCGCTGCCGTCGCAAGTACGATCAGCGTCGTTTCGGAAGGACTGCCCATCAGGAGCCCAGTCTCTGCAGCGACACCACGACCCACGTTGGCCACGCGAAGGAGCAAATAGGTGACGATCGCCTTGATCGTGACCACCGCTGCCACCGCAAGCAGAAGCTCATCCCAATTCTGGGTGATCAATCGCAGGTCTAGGCTCATGCCTACCGTGATCAGAAAAACGCCCAGAGCCAGCCCCTTGAACGGCGCGGTTATGACTTCGACTTCAGTATGATATTCGGTCTCGGCGATCAGCAAGCCGGCGAGAAGCGCCCCAACGATGGGCGAGAGGCCGGCCGCAGTGGTCGCGACACTGGCGACGATCACCACCAACAGGGATGCCGCGAGGAAGAGCTCAGGGCTTTTTGTTCGGGCGGCCTGACCGAACAATCGCGGCAGGATCAGGCGCCCGGCAACGTACATCGCCACCACGGTCAGCCCGCCCCTCAGGGCAACCATCCCGATGTTCACCCACCCGCCTTCACCCGCCGAGGGCGCCAGTGCACCGAGCGCGAAGATGATGGGAACGAGCGCCAGATCCTCGAACAAAAGCATGGCGAAGGCGCCCCGTCCGACCGCGCTGACAGATCCGACTAGTGGCAAGACGAGCGCGGTGGAGGAAAGCGCTAGTGCGAGACCCAGCCCGATTGCACCAGGCCAGCTTTGCCCGACATAATGAAGCGTAATGCCGACGATGAGCGCAGAGCCCAGCAATTCGGCCGGCCCGATTCCAAAGACAAGCCGCCGCATAGCCCATAATCGCCGGAACGACAGCTCCAACCCGATCGAGAACAGCAGCAGAATAATTCCGAATTCAGCAAAGGGCCTGACGAACTCGGGGTCGGAAATCGTCACATAATAAAGCCAGGGTGCGCGATCAATCTGGGTCCCAAGACCGGCTGGTCCGACCAACAGCCCGACCAGGATGAAGCCGATAACCGGGCTGATCTTGAATCTGGCGAAGGCCGGGATCACCAATCCCGCCGCCCCTAGAACTACCAGCGCGTCAGAGAAGCCGGGATTGTCGAGACCTATTGCCATGACGCATTGTGCAGACTGCGTCCCGGCTTGTCAGCAGCCGTGTTTCACCGCCTACTTTCGCGACTCACGCATGTTCGCCACCGCAAGCGTTATCGCCAATCCCCCCAGGACGGCGGCATAGTACAGGATAAGACCCCCGCCTAAGCGCTCCCACAACAGTCCCAGCACATAGGTGGCGAGCAGGCCTGCGGCAAAACAATCCAGGCTGTGGCGGCCGATCAGCGCCATTGATCGCAAAGGAGCCGACTGGAGAAAGCGGCGGGCAACCGAAAGCAGGCTGGCATATAGCAGCAGCATGAGGATCGTGTGGCTCAGGCGCAGGAGGTTGAGACCATAGCGGCCGGTGAACCACTCTGGCCGGGCCACATCGTCGGCCCTCGCGACCGCGCCGACCGCGAACACCCCCAACAGCAGCGCCAAGATCCGCCAGTTGCCATCGAGCCATCTGAACAAGGGCATGTGAACGCGCCACGCACCGAGCACCATCGCCCCGAAGAACAGGAGCTGCCAACTCATCAGCTTCAGGATGCCGTCATCATTATGGCTCGGATCGGCAGACACGTGCCGGATCGTCAGCACCTGCGCCACCAGGTAAATGGCGATCGAAGCCATCAGGAGCAGCCGCGGCGAGCGACGATGAAGCGCGATTGCGAACGGCGCGATGAGCATCAGCGTGACATATAGCAGCAGAATGTCGAGTAGCCGCGGCGCCTTCTGCAAGGTCATGAATTGCAGCGTCGCCTGCAGCGGATCAGCGAGGAACGGCCCCAGCCGCCAGAAGCGCAGTTCCGCTGGAGACATAAATAGGGCCAGCGGGAGAACGAGCCCGAGGAGTGCGAGGTTGTACAGCCACAGCGTTCCTGCGCGCCGGATGACTGCCCGCGCGGCACTGGCACGCGCGAGATAGACCAGGCCAACCATATAGCCGGACATCACCACGAACAGCTCGGCTGCGGTGGAATAGCCGTATCGGGTCGGTGTAGGGATCAACCACGCGGTGAGGCCGTCGGCTTCGACAACCTGGCTCAGGTGATTAATCAGTATGGTGATGAGCGCCCATCCACGAAGGATATCGATCCGCTCTTCACGGAGGATAGGCTGCAACGATGAAGGCCCCGGCAACGTGCCGGGGCCTTTCACTGTCGATGACTTATGCAGGCTTATGCCCAGGTCGCCATCTTGTTCTCGAGGTTGACGCGAACAGCTTCAAAGAACTGCTCGGTGGTCATCCACTTCTGATCCGGGCCGATCAGGATCGCGAGATCCTTGGTCATGTCGCCGTTCTCGACCGTCTCGATGCAGACCTGCTCGAGCGTCTCGGCAAAGCGGGTGACATCAGGCGTTCCGTCGAACTTGCCGCGGAACTTGAGACCGCCCGTCCAGGCGAAGATCGACGCGATGGGATTGGTCGACGTCGCCTTGCCCTGCTGGTGTTGGCGGTAGTGGCGCGTGACGGTGCCGTGTGCGGCCTCCGCCTCGATCGTCTTGCCATCGGGCGTCATCAGCACAGAGGTCATCAGGCCCAGCGAGCCAAAGCCCTGCGCGACCTGGTCGGACTGCACGTCGCCGTCGTAGTTCTTGCAGGCCCAGACGAACTCGCCGTTCCACTTCAGTGCCGACGCGACCATGTCGTCAATCAGGCGGTGCTCGTAGGTGATGCCCAGTTCCTTGAACTTCTCAACAAACTCGGCCTCATAGATCTCGGCAAAGATGTCCTTGAAGCGGCCGTCATAAGCCTTGAGGATGGTGTTCTTGGTCGACAGGTACACCGGCCAGTTGCGGTTGATGCCGTAGTTCAGCGACGCGCGAGCGAAATCACGGATCGACTCGTCAAGGTTGTACATGCCCATCGCGACGCCGGCGCCCGGGAAGTCGAACACTTCATGCTCGATCTCCTGGCCGTCCTCGCCAGTCCACTTCATCGTGAGCTTGCCCGCGCCCGGCACCTTGAAGTCGGTCGCGCGATACTGGTCGCCGAATGCGTGACGACCCACGACGATCGGGTGCGTCCAGCCCGGGATCAGGCGGGGAACGTTCTTGATCACGATCGGCTCACGGAAAACAACGCCGCCCAGAATGTTGCGGATCGTGCCGTTCGGCGACTTCCACATCTTCTTCAGGCCGAACTCCTCGACGCGCGCCTCGTCGGGGGTGATGGTGGCGCATTTAACGCCAACGCCGTACTTCTGGATTGCCTTGGCGCTGTCGACCGTCACCTTGTCGTCGGTGGCGTCCCGATGCTCCATCCCAAGGTCGTAATAATCGAGCTCGATGTCGAGGTACGGCTTGATCAGGCGTTCGCGGATCCATTCCCAGATAATCCGCGTCATTTCGTCGCCGTCGATCTCCACGACGGGCGTTTTTACCTTGATCTTCGCCATTGTCCGTATCCTTTGAAGGGGAGGGTTTGGCGCGGTCGATAAGGGTAAGGAGGCGGGGGATCAACCGCCAGGGTTGTCAACCGCGCGACCTGCCCGCCGCGTGCGTTGTGCCCTGCGGCCGCCAGGGCTACACGGATGATATGCCGTCCTTACCAAAGCCCGAAGAGCAGGGTCTGCCTGTCACCACCACCGTCAGATGGCGCTTCCCCGCCATCCATCCCGAAGGTCAGAAGTTCACCGCGATCGCATTTGGCATCACGCTGTTGATGACGATCGTCCACAACATCTTTTTCTGGCCGTTGTTCGGCGTCACCCTGTGGGTAGCGGCCTTCTTTCGCGATCCCATCCGCACAACGCCGCGCGGGGAAGACCTGATCGTGTCACCGGCGGATGGCCTGGTGACGATGATTGCCGAGGTGCCGGTACCGCGTGAATTGATCGGTGAGTTGGGCGCTGAGCGCCTCACGCGCGTTTCGGTGTTCATGAGTGTATTCGACGTTCACATCAATCGCGCACCGATTGCGGGTACGATCCGGCAAGTGGTTTATATTTCGGGCAAGTTCCTGAACGCCGACTTGGACAAGGCTTCGGAAGACAATGAGCGCCAGCATTTCGTCGTAGAAGGGCATGATGGCCGCAAGGTCGCCTTCACCCAGATCGCCGGGCTGGTGGCGCGCCGGATCATGGGCTTCGTCAAAGTAGGCGACATGGTGGCAGCCGGTCAGCGCATTGGGCTGATCCGCTTCGGCAGCCGCGTCGACGTCTACCTGCCTGCGGGTTATTCACCCCAGGTCGCCCTTGGGCAGCGTGCGATTGCAGGCGAGACTGTGCTAGCGCGTGCGGGCGCAATTCCTGTTTCGGGTGTGACGCAATGAGGCGGCCGGTTCGCCCCCGTCGGGGAATTCCGCTTCGCGCGGTGGCGCCGAACGCGATCACTGCCCTGGCGCTGTGCTCCGGGCTCAGCGGGGTGCAGTTCGCGATCAAGGCGCGGATGATGGAGAATGATCTGCTGCTCCAGCGCGGCGCGGAATACGCCGCCCTGCACGATCGCATCGGCACTCACTGGCAGCTTGCGGTCATGTTCGTCCTGATCGCAGGTCTCCTCGATGGCATCGATGGGCGGATTGCGCGGCTTCTTCATGGACAGAGCCGCTTCGGAGCAGAACTGGATTCGCTGGCTGATGCCATCTCCTTTGGCGTCTCGCCCGCGCTGATCCTCTATCTCTGGTCGCTGTCGTCCCTGCCGCGCTTCGGCTGGATCGCCGCGCTGATGCTGGCGGTGTTTGCCGCATTGCGGCTCGCCCGGTTCAATGCGGCGATCGACTCTGACGAGCAGCCGCACAAATCCGCAGGCTTTCTGACAGGTGTTCCTGCGCCCGCTGGAGCTGGCCTTGCCCTATTGCCCATGTTCCTGTGGTTCTGGACCGATGAGCCGCTTCTACGCTCATCCTATGTTGTCGCACCCTGGACCGCATTCGCCGCGATCCTGATGGTGTCCAGCATCGCAACCTGGTCATGGGGATCGCTCCGGCTTCGTCGCAACATCCGGTTCGAGGCATTGGCGGTGGTGGTAATCATCGCCGCGGCGGCCGTTACGGCGCCTTGGCACACCGTCAGTACGATCAGCATTGCCTATCTACTGGCGATCCCATTCAGCATCGCAGCTTATGGCAAGGTCAAGCGGCTGCGCGCGAAGACGAGGGTGACGAGCGTACAGGGGTTGCCGCCCATCGCCTGACGGCAATCCGCTGCTCCGCGCGCACCAGCGTAGCAAGTGGATGGCGATGGGCCGGCTGACCACGCAAGGCTCCAATGATACGGTCCATTCGCGGCGCAATCGTCACTACAAGCGCGTAGATCGACACTCCCAACGTTCCGGCAAAGACAGCGAAACTCAGTACCGTTACCATTGCTCGCCTCCAACTCGACTTGCGAACCGTGGGCCATAAACCGCTGGAAACACGCCTCGTTCCGATCCTAGTCCGCCACGGGACAACAATTGGACCAACGAAGCGCTCGTTTCATCTCGGGCCGCCGTTGCGTTCACTCTATGTTCAACACGCTTGTTCCACTCCTGTTCTACTTCGTCAAGTGGACATTGCCCTTGCATCTTCCGGCCTTTGGCGCTAACCGCGCGGCCTCAACTCCGCATGGGAAGCATCAAACCACCGGTGTGCCGGCCTTTCAGGCTCGCACCAGCCGCTTCCCAGAGGCCTAACCGGAAGGAAGAATGATCATGGCGGCACCTGTCGTCTCGATGCAGCAACTCATTGAAACCGGCGCGCACTTCGGCCACCAGACTCACCGCTGGAACCCGAAGATGAAGCCGTATCTGTTCGGCGATCGCAACGGCGTTCACATCATCGACCTGTCGCAGACGGTGCCGCTTTTCGCACGCGCGCTGGAGTTCATCAGCTCGACCGTCGCGTCGGGTGGCAAGGTTCTGTTCGTCGGCACCAAGCGCCAGGCGCAGGAGCCGGTCGCAGAAGCAGCGCGCCGCTCGGGTCAGCATTTCGTCAACCATCGCTGGCTGGGGGGCATGCTCACCAACTGGAAGACGATTTCTAATTCGATCAAGCGCTTGAAGGCGCTCGAAGAGCAGCTGTCGGGCGACACGCATGGCCTGACCAAGAAGGAAGTGCTGCAACTCACCCGTGAGCGCGACAAGCTCGAAATGAGCCTGGGTGGCATTCGCGACATGGGCGGCATTCCCGACATCATGTTCGTGATCGACGCGAACAAGGAAGAGCTGGCGATCAAGGAAGCCAACACGCTGGGTATCCCGGTGGTGGCGATCCTCGACTCGAACGTCTCGCCTGACGGCATTGCCTTCCCGGTTCCCGCCAACGACGACGCTGCGCGCGCCATCCGTCTGTATTGCGAGGCAGTGGCGATCGCCGCGACCCGCGGCAACGCGGAGCAGCAGCGCCGTGGTGGTGCGGACCTGGGCGCCATGGCTGAGCCGCCGGCCGAGGAATCGCTGGGCAGTGATCCGGTCGTGCCTGCCGCTGCCACCGAAGAGTCGCGCCAGATCGACGCATAAGCGTCAGCTTCGGCAAGCTTTTCGCCGTTCGTGCCGGGCTTGTCGGGGCACCATCCTTCCTTCGCTGTGCGGCGCAGATAGATGGCACTTCGACAGGTCCGGACGAACGGGTTTTCATATGAGCTGATCCTGCCGACGGGATCGATAAAGAGGACTAGGACGATGGCCGATATCACGGCAGCAATGGTCAAGGAGCTGCGCGAAAAGAGCGGCGCCGGCATGATGGACTGCAAGAAGGCGCTCAACGAGACCGGCGGCGACATGGACGCGGCGATGGACTGGCTGCGCACCAAGGGCCTCGCCGCAGCGGCGAAGAAGTCCAGCCGGACGGCAGCCGAAGGTCTGGTCGGAATCGCGGTTCGTGGCACCAAGGGCGCTGCGGTCGAGGTGAACTCGGAGACGGACTTCGTCGCCAAGAACGACCAGTTCCAGCAGTTCGTCCGCGAAGTGACGGAAATCGCGCTAGCGACCGGCGGCGACGTCGAGGCGCTCAAGGGCGAGAAGATGCCGAGCGGCAAGACGGTCGACGAGGTTCTGACGAACAACGTCGCGACCATCGGCGAGAATCAGTCGCTTCGTCGCGCAAAGACGCTCGAAGTGTCGAAGGGCGCTGTCGTCGGCTACGTCCACAATCAGCAGGCACCTGGTCTGGGCAAGATCGGCGTGCTCGTCGCGCTGGAGAGCGAAGCGGCCGATGACGTCCTTCAGGCTCTCGGCAAGCAGCTGGCGATGCACGTCGCCGCCGCTTTCCCGAAGGCGCTGAACGAAGAGGATCTCGACGAGGCGGAAATCGAACGCGAGCGCGCCATCGCGGCCGAGAAGGCAGGCGAGAGCGGCAAGCCGGCCGACATCATCGCCAAGATGGTGGAAGGCTCGATCGCCAAGTACCGCAAGGAGCACGCGCTGGTCAGCCAGCTGTTCGTGATGGACGGCAAGACCAAGATCAGCGACGTCGTGGCAAAGGCTGGCAAGGACGCCGGCACCCCGATCGTGCTGAAGGACTATGTCCGCTTCCAGCTTGGTGAAGGCATCGAGAAGGAAGCATCTGACTTCGCTGCCGAAGTCGCTGCAGCCTCGGGTGTGCCGCAGAGCAAGCAGGCCGAACCGGCCGCCTGATAGCGCGATCTGACGGCCGTTCCGCTGAAAAGCGAGTGAACGGCCATCATTCGGGTTCGCCCGCCGCTGGCTTGCTCTCATGGAGCAGGCGGCGGCGGGCGGCCCGATTTTCGTTTCCGCCGTCACCACTCTCGCCAGCGACACAGTGGTTGCGAGCCTGCAATCGCATCCCTAAGGTCCGCTCCGCTCTTCCCAAGTCACATCGGAACCCATGACCAGTCCCACGTACAAGCGTATCCTCCTGAAACTCTCGGGTGAGGTGTTGATGGGGCCGGACGGGGTGTCCATCGATCCGACGGTGACGGCCCGGGTTGCCGAGGAAATCGCTGACGTGAAGGCGGAAGGGTATGAGCTGTGCGTCGTCGTTGGCGGCGGCAACATCTTCCGGGGGCTTGCCGCGGCAGCGCAAGGGTTCGAGCGCGCAACGGCTGATTATATGGGCATGCTTGCTACGGTCATGAATGCCCTCGCGGTGCAGAACGCCCTTGAGCAGATCGGTGTCGACACCCGCGTGCAATCGGCGATCCCGATGCAGTCAGTGTGCGAGCCCTTCATCCGGCGACGCGCCGTTCGCCACCTGGAGAAGAACCGGGTTGTGATCTTCGCCGCCGGTGTTGGGTCGCCCTTCTTCACCACCGACAGCGGTGCCGCCCTACGCGCTGCCGAGATGAACTGCGATGCGCTCTTCAAGGGTACCAGCGTCGACGGCATTTACGACGCGGATCCCAAGAAGGTGGCCGGTGCATCGCGGTACGAGACGATCTCGTACAACAATGTCTTGTCCAAGAACCTGAAGGTGATGGACGCTAGCGCGGTCGCCTTGTGCCGCGATTCCAACATTCCGATCGTCGTGTTCAATATCCGGGAGCATGGCAATTTCGCTGCCGTGCTGCGAGGTGAGGGCGTATCGACGATCGTCACCAACGAACAGGAGATGATCGATGCCCGCGTATAACAAGGCGGACCTCGAGCGCCGCATGGCCGGTGCCGTTGAAGCCCTGAAGAGCGATCTGGCAGGTCTTCGCACTGGGCGTGCGTCCACCGCTTTGCTCGACCCTGTGACGGTCGAGGTCTACGGTTCGCACATGCCGCTGAACCAGGTGGCCACCGTGTCGGTGCCCGAACCCCGGATGCTCAGCGTGCAGGTGTGGGACAAGAGCAACGTCGGTCCCGTTGAAAAGGCGATCCGTTCGGCTGGCCTTGGCCTCAACCCGATCAACGATGGCACCACGCTGCGCCTGCCGATCCCCGACCTTACCGAAGAACGCCGCAAGGAACTCGCCAAGCTGGCCGGCTCTTACTCGGAGAAGGCCAAGGTTGCCGTGCGCAACGTCCGCCGCGACGGCATGGACAACCTGAAGACGGACGAGAAGAAGGGCGTCTTCGGGGAGGACGAGCGCAAGCGACACGAGACTGAGGTGCAGAAGCTGACAGACGCGACGATCGCCGAGATCGATGTGGCGGCGAGCGCGAAGGAAAAGGAAATCCTCGGAAAGTGACGGGCCTGCAGCGTCTGCTGTTGGGGGCGTGCAGGGGGCATGCCTCTGCCGCCCGAGCGTCGGGGACGTCGCGGTGAGCGTCGCACCTGTCCTCGCGAGCGGAAGCACGGCTCCGTTGCCGCGCCACGTTGCCATCATCATGGATGGCAATGGCCGTTGGGCAAAGAAGCGGCTTCTGCCGCGTGCTGCTGGCCACAAGGCAGGGGTCGAGGCCGTGCGCCGTGTGACTCGCCATGCTCGCGCCATCGGCATCGAGGCGCTGACCATCTACGCCTTTTCGTCGGAGAACTGGCGACGGCCGGCTGAAGAGGTGGGCGACCTCATGGGTCTGCTCAGGCTGTTCATCCGCAGTGACCTCGCCGAGCTGATCCGCGAGAATGTGCGGCTGAAAATCCTGGGTGATTACCGCAAATTTCCAAACGACGTGGTTGCATTGATCGACGACGCCGTCGCGCGCTGCAAGGCGAACACTGGCCCCGTGCTAGCGATTGCGCTCAATTATGGTGCGCAGGCAGAACTGGTGCGCGCTGCGCGCCGCCTGGCGGAACACAAGGCTCCTGAAGAGATTGACGCAGCCGCGATCGAGGCGGAGTTGGAAACCCGCGACCTTCCACCGCTCGACCTGCTGATCCGGACATCGGGCGAGCATCGCCTGTCCAACTTTCTGCTCTGGCAGGCGGCCTATGCCGAGTTGCTGTTCGTGGACACGCTCTGGCCCGATTTCGGCCCGGCCGATCTGGACGCGGCCGTCGCCGCCTTCGGCAATCGGCAGCGGCGGTTTGGCGGGTTGTGACGCCCCCCGACGCGAAGCTGCGAACGCCGTCCAATCTGCGGATGCGGATGATCGCGAGCGTGGTCATGATTGCGGTGGCCAGCATGGCATTGCTGTTCGGCGACATTGCATTTTGGCTGCTGGCGGTGGTCATCTCGTTGTTCATGATGGCGGAGTGGTCGGATCTGCAGAAAGCGACCGCGCGCGAGAAGCGCCTGGCGCAATATAGCCTGTCTGTCCCACTGGCGGTGATGGCGCCTGCCACCCTGGTGTTGGAAGTGCACGACTTCTTCGCCTTGGGGCTTCTGGTCGGGGCGGCGTTCTTCGTCGCCATCGTGACCCGCCGACGGTCGCTGGCGCAGGGGGTGATCTACTGCGGGTTGCCGGTGCTGGCCCTCATCTTCCTGCGACGCCAGGATGAGGGGTTGCTATGGGCATTCTGGGCATTGTCGCTCGTCTGGGCGACGGATATCGGCGCGTTCTTCGCCGGTCGCTCGATCGGCGGACCGAAGCTTGCGCCGAAGCTCTCGCCGAACAAGACATGGGCCGGGCTGATCGGTGGCATTGTCGCGGCGAGCCTGCTGGCCATCGTGCTTCATGTCCAATATGGTCTGCCATGGCGGATGACGCTTGCTACGCCGTTCCTGGCGGTTCTTGCGCAGGGAGGCGATCTATATGAAAGTTGGCTCAAAAGGCGTGCGGGCGTGAAGGATTCCGGAAACATCCTGCCTGGCCACGGCGGGCTGCTGGATCGGCTCGATGGTGTCGTGCCGGTCGCGCCTGTCGCAGCTCTCCTGGTCGTGGCGCCGTACCTTTACCGATGAGGACCGTCACGATCCTGGGCGCCACCGGCTCGATCGGCACATCGACGCTCGACCTGCTCGAACGCTCTCCCGAGATGTTCGAAGTGGTCGCGCTCACCGCCAATTGCGATGTCGAACGGCTGGCCGCCGCGGCTATTCGGACCAATGCCAAGCGTGCGGTCGTCGCGGACGAAAGATGCCTGACGGCCCTCCGCGATGCCTTGTCAGGGACTGGCGTCGAGGCTGCGGGCGGCGCTGCTGCCGTTGAGGAAGCAGCGTCGATGGACGCGGACATCACCGTCGCGGCAATCGTGGGCTGCGCGGGTTTGAAACCTGTCATGGCGGCGGTGGAGCAGGGCCGGACGCTGGCCCTCGCCAACAAGGAAGCGCTGGTCTCGGCCGGTGACGTGATGAACCGCGCCGTTCGACAGAGCGGGGCAACGTTGCTGCCGGTCGACAGCGAGCATAGCGCAATTTTCCAGTGCCTTGATGCACGGATGGCGGAGCGGGTCAGCCGCATCATCCTGACCGCCAGCGGCGGTCCGTTTCGCGATCGCTCGCTCGCGGCGATGCAGGACATCTCACCCGCGCAGGCGGTTGCGCATCCGAACTGGTCGATGGGCGCTAAGATCTCGGTTGATTCCGCAACCATGATGAACAAGGGCCTCGAGCTGATCGAGGCGTTTCACCTGTTTCCGGTGACATCCGAACAGATCGAGATTGTCGTCCACCGGCAGTCGGTGATCCATTCCATGGTGGAATATGTCGATGGGTCGGTGCTGGCCCAACTCGGCACGCCGGACATGCGCACGCCGATCGCCTGTGCGTTGGCGTGGCCGGACCGGATGCCGACACCTGGTGAGCGGCTCGACCTTATCAAGGTCGGGCGGCTCGATTTCGAAGCACCTGACGAGGAACGCTTTCCCGCTCTGCGCCTAGCGCGCGCCGCGCTTAATGAGGGCGGCGGGTCACCGGCCATCCTCAACGCTGCCAATGAAATTGCCGTCGCAGCGTTTCTTGGCGGCCGGATCAGCTACCTCGAAATTGCCGCAATCGTTTCCGATACGCTTGATCGCTTCTCCCCGGCAGCGCCCGACACGCTTGAAGCGGTCCTTGAAGTCGACCGTGAGGCGAGGGTTATTGCGGAGAAGCGTGTGAAGGGACGCGCCGCTTGATCGAATCTCCTGGCCTGCTGCTTACGCTGCTTGCCTTCGTCCTGGTCATTGGCCCGCTCGTGTTTGTGCACGAGATGGGGCACTACCTTGCCGCGCGCTGGTTCGGTGTGAAAGCCGATGCATTCTCTATCGGTTTCGGCCGCGAAATCGCCGGCTGGACCGATCGACGCGGGACGCGATGGAAGCTCGGCTGGATGCCGCTCGGTGGGTACGTCCGCTTCGCCGGGGACATGAACGCGGTGAGCCAGCCTTCCGCCGAATGGCTCGCGCTCCCCGAAGAGGAGCGAAACCAGACGTTCCAGGCAAAGCCGGTATGGCAGCGCGCGATCATCGTAGCAGCTGGGCCAGTCGTGAATTTCCTCTTGGCCATGCTGATCCTTGGCGGTTTTGCCATGGCCTATGGCGACACGCGGACACCGCCGGTTGTCGGCACGGTGCTGGAAAACAGCGCAGCCGCGCGGGCAGGGTTGCAACCCGGTGATCGCATTGTTCGGCTCGGCGATCGTGACATCCACGTCTTCGAGGACATGCTGTCGTACACCCGCATTCATCCGGCAGAGAAGACGACGGTCGCCTTCGAACGGAATGGTCAGGTTCAGACGCTCCCGGTCACGATCGGGGTGGACCAGCAGACCGACCGGTTCGGCAACAACTACCGGATCGGCATGCTCGGGATCGCACGCGGCGACCGCGTCACCGTTCCCGTGAGCTTGTTCGAGGCACCGGTGGTGGCGGTTCGACGCACCGGGGAGATCGTGTCCATGATGGTGGAAACGATCGGCCAGATCATCACCGGTCGGCGATCGGTGAAGGAATTGGGTGGGCCGCTATCGATCGCCAAGGTCTCTGGCGAACAGATCACCCTGGGCGCGGACGCCTTCGTGTTCCTGATCGCCTTGGTGTCCATCAACCTTGGGTTCATCAACCTGCTGCCAGTTCCGATGCTGGATGGCGGACACCTGCTGTTCTATGCCATTGAGGCGGTCCGTCGTAAGCCGGTCGGGCCCGAGGTGCAGGAATGGGCATTTCGCGGAGGGCTGGCGGCAATTCTCGGCCTGATGTTGCTGGTGACCTTCAATGATCTGGGAAATTTCGGACTGTGGCAAAGTCTCGCAAGCTTGATCGGCTAACGATTCAAGGGCAGGGCGCGTGCAGGGGCTTGTTTGGGCTTACCGGGGTGGAATGGTGACTATTTTGAACACTTCGTTTGCTCGACCGCGCGCTGCGGCCATGCTGCTCGGCTGCACGATGCTGACCGGCATTCCGTCGGTCGCGCTTGCGCAAGGTGCGCCCGCTACGGCCCAGCCTGGTGCGGCGGCTCAGCAGCAGGTCGCGCCGGCACCTAGCGCTACGCCGGTGGAGCGGACGATTCGCTCGCTCCGAGTCGAAGGCTCGCAGCGTATCGAGCCCGATACGGCGCTCAGCTACACGAAGCTGCGGATCGGACAGCCGTACACCAACGAGTCGCTCGATCAGGCGATCAAGGATCTGTACGCCAGCGACCTGTTCGCCGATGTGACCGTCGCAGGGGCGGAGACCGGCGACATCGTGCTTCGGGTGCGTGAGAACCCGATCATCAACCGCGTGATCCTGGAGGGCAACAAGCGCCTCAAGGACGACAAGATCACGAAGGAAATCAAGCTTAAGCCGCGGCAGGTCTTCACCCGCAGTGCCGTGCGTCAGGACGTCGCGCGTATTGTCGAGCTTTATCGCCGCCAGGGCCGGTTCGGTGCGAGTGTCGAGCCCAAGATGGTGTCGCTTGATCAGAACCGCGTCGACGTGGTGTTCGAGATCAGCGAAGGGCCCAAGTCCAAGGTTCGTCAGATCAACATCATCGGCAACGAGGTGTTCGACGACGACAAGCTGCGCGAGCAGATGGCAACGAAACAGGCGCGCTTTTTCCGCCTGCTGTCGTCCAACACGACCTATGATCAGGACCGACTGGCCTATGACCAGCAGAAGCTGCGCCAGTTCTATCTGACCGAAGGCTATGCCGACTTCCGCGTCACGAGCGCAGTGGCCGAGCTGACGCCGGACAAGGAAGACTTCATCATCACCTATGTGGTGGAGGAGGGGCCCCGCTATAAATTCGGCGACATCACGGTCGACAGCGACATCCGCGACTTCGACGACAAGGCGCTGGCGAAGACGCTGCCGCTGAAGAAGGGTGATTGGTACAACGCCAAGCTGGTCGAGGACACGGTCGACAGCCTCAGCCAGACCACGGGTCTGTTCGGCTACGCCTTCACCGAGATCAGCCCTGAATTTCAGCGCGATCGCGACTCGCTGACCATGTCGATCAACTTCCACATCGGCGAGGCGAAGCGCACCTACGTCGAGCGAATCGACATCACCGGCAATACGCAGACTCAGGACAAGGTGATCCGCCGCGAGATCCGTCTTGCGGAAGGTGACGCGTTCAACAGCTTCCAGGTGCGGCGTTCGCAGGACCGCATCAACAGCCTGGGATTCTTCCAGGACAAGTTCGAGATCAAGCAGACGCCGGGTTCAGCGCCGGATCGCGTCATCCTGGGCGCCAACGTCGAAGAGCGCGCCACGGGCGAACTGCAGCTCTCCGCGGGCTTCTCCAGCCTCGAGCGCTTCATCCTTCAGTTCAACCTGACGCAGCGCAACTTCCGCGGCAAGGGCCAGGAACTGCGCTTCGGCGTCAACTATTCTAGTTATTCGAAGTCGGTCGAGCTCGGCTTCACCGAGCCTTATCTGTTCGACAAGAACATCGCCGTCGGCGTCGACGTGTTCCGGCGCGACTTCAACGCATTCAACTTCGTCAACAACCGCCGCGAAACCACGTATAGCCAGGTGTCCACCGGCTTCCAGGTTCGTGCCGGCGTGCCGCTGACCGAATATTGGTCGCTCTCGGCACGTTACGGGCTGTCGTATGACGAAGTGACGCTGGATCGTACCGCGTTCTTCCGCGATGGTCAGTGCGATCCGCTGCTCGCGGGTCGCTATCTCTGCGACGCTCTGGGCAATCGTCTGACGTCGTCGGTCGGTTATTCGCTGATCTACGACAGCCTGAACAGCCGCCTGCGGCCGTCGGCGGGGCAGCGCTTTACCTTCAGCCAGGACTTCGCCGGGCTGGGCGGTGATGTGAAGTACCTGCGGACGCGCGCTGACGCGGCGAAATATTGGGGCATCGGCGGCGGGTTCATTCTCTCGGCGCTCGCTGAAGGCGGCTACATTCACGCGCTTGAAAGCAGCCCGCGTCCCGGCGTAGATCCGATCCGGATTACCGACCGCTTCTATCTGGGTGAGCCGCAGTTCCGCGGCTTCGACATCCGCGGCGTCGGCCCGCGCGTGCTGCGCCAGTATTTCACGACCGACGCCAACGGCGCGCAGGTCCTGATCACCGATCGCGACCAGATCATCGACGACGCGCTGGGCGGCAAAGCCTATTATCTTGGCCGCATCGAACTCGAGATCCCGTTGGGTTCGGGCGCGCGCGAGCTGGGCTTGCGTCCGTCCGTTTATGTGCAGGCCGGCAGTCTGTTCAATATCACACGACCGGAACCGACCGCGGTATTCCCGACCACCACGGATGCGAACGGCAACACCGTCGTCTTGCCGCTTCCGCTCAAGGACGCCGCGGGCAACCCGCTCTACTTCTACTCGACGCCGGCCGGCGCGAACGTCTCGACCACCTGCGCCGCCGGTATTCCGGATGGCAGCGGCGGTTGTAACGGCATCATCCCGAACTCGCCGCAGATCGCGTCTCAGCCCTTTGTCGAGACCTTCCTCGGCAATTCCGCAAAGCCGCGTCTGTCGATCGGTTTTGGTGTGAACTGGACGTCGCCGTTCGGTCCGCTTCGCATCGACGTCGCCCGCGCTCTCATCAAGCAGCGCGGCGATGACCCCAAGCTTATCACTTTCAACGTAGGGACTCAGTTCTGATGACCAAGTTCAAGCTCATGCTGATGGCTGCCGCGATCGCAGTCCCCGGTACGTTTGCTGCCGGCGGCGCCGCTGCGCAGGTGTCCGGCATCGCTGTCGCGAACCCGGAACAGGCCGTCGCCAATTCGAAGGCGTGGACTGCGGCTCGCGCACAGATCCAATCGACGTACAAGACTCAGCTGGATCAGGCGAACACGCGCCGCAACGCGATTCAGGCCGAATTGCAGCCGCTCGTGACCGCATATCAGACGGCAGCGCGCGCGCCCGGCGCGACCGAAGCATCGCTGCGTCCGCAGGCGCAGGCGATCCAGACCAAGCAGCAGGCAGCGCAGCAGGAACTCACCCGCCTGACGCAGCCGGCGCAGCGCGCAGAGGCCTATGCCATCGAGCAGATCAGCGCGAAGCTGAACGACGCCGTTCAGGCCGCCGTGCGCGCCCGCAACGTGTCGTTGCTGCTGCGTCCCGAAGCTGCGCTCTTCGCCCAGCCGGCCGCGGACATCACCTCGTCGATCACCGCTGAGCTCGACAAGGCAGTGCCGAGCGTCGGGATCACCCCGCCGGCGAATTGGCAGCCGGGCGGCCAGGGCCAGCAGGGCGCCGCACCGGCTCCTGCTGCGCAGACGCAGGGCCGCTGAGCCAGCTCGGGATGACCGACGTGCAGACCAAGGCCGCCATCGGCCCGCTAGATGTGACGCGGGTAATGGCGGCGCTGCCGCATCGCTATCCGATGCTGCTCGTCGACCGGGTCGAAAAGCTCGTGCCTGATCAGTCGATCGTCGCGATCAAGGCGGCGACGATCAACGAAGGCTTCTTCCAGGGGCATTTCCCCGGTCGGCCGATCATGCCAGGCGTGTTGATCGTCGAGGCGCTCGCACAGGCGGCGGGCGTGCTTGCGGTCGAAAGCCTTGGCCTCGCCGGCACGGGTAAGCTGGTCTATTTCATGTCGATCGACGGCGTGAAGTTCCGGAAGCCGGTCGAACCCGGTGTCTTGCTTCGGCTGGAAGTCAGCTTCGTTCAAAAGCGTGCGCGGGTGTGCAAGTTCGCGGGACGTGCCTTGATCGAAGGCGAGCTGGCGGCCGAGTGTGAGTTCACCGCCATGATCGCGGATCCACCTGCGGCCTGATCGGCAGCGACCATAGCAATGATTGCGTGGGCCGCGCTCCTCTGTTAAGCGCGCCGCTTCCTTTCGGCTGGTCGGTAACCAGCCACGTCGGAGATTGAGTTGTGAAGAAAGATATCCACCCCGATTACCACATGATCAAGGTCCAGATGACGGACGGCACGGTGTACGAAACCCGCTCCACCTGGGGCAAGGAAGGCGACACCATGACGCTCGAAATCGATCCGCTGGCGCATCCGGCATGGACCGGTGGCAAGGGCCAGATGCTCGACACCGGCGGTCAGGTGGCGCGCTTCAACAAGCGCTTCGGTGGCGGACTTACGCTTCGCAAGTAACCTCCACCTGCTGATCGCAGGAGCCGCGACTTTTCATCTCGGCTGACATATGGGCCGGCACCTTTGATGGGCCGGCCCTTTTATTTTGTGCACAATCGCTTGTCGGAGATGACAACGCAGTGGCGCTTGTCTTGATCGCAGGATAGGAGAGCCGTCCCCGGACGGGTGGCCGAGTGGTTTAAGGCAGCGGTCTTGAAAACCGCCGTAGGTTTACGCTTACCGTGGGTTCGAATCCCACCCCGTCCGCCACCCCTTACGTCTCGGTCGTCTCAAATCAGCTCAAAATCTCTGATTTCCCCTCGGCATACCGCTTGTGCGTCGTCTCACAGCGGCTCACACACGCTCCATGCAGCGCAGCGATTCCGGGGGCATTGACGGGGCATCGGTTCAGGCCGGTGGGGGCATCGGCAAATGGCGCTGACCGACCGAGCTTGCAAACAGGCGAAAGGCCAGGAGAAGGCCTACAAGCTGGCGGATGCCTTCGGCCTGCACCTCTATGTGACGCCGAACGGATACCGCAGCTGGCGGTGGAAGTATCGATTCGCCGGCAAGGAGAAGCAACTGACCTTCGGCCCGTATCCGGACGTCAGCCTGGCCGAGGCTCGCGAGCAGCGGGAGGCAGCCGCCCGGCAGCTGCGCTCGGGCGTGGATCCCGCGATCGAGAAGAAGCGCCAGACCGCGGTGCGCTCGCTACAAGCCGACGCCACCTTCAAGACGATCGCCGAGGACTGGATCGCCAGCCAAACGGCGCTTTGGTCGAAACGGCATGCCGCGCTGGTGAAGGCCAGCATGGAACGGGACGTCTATCCCAAGATCGGGAAGCTGCCGATCGACGTGATCACCACGCCGATCGTGATGTCGGTGCTTCGGCCGATCGAACAGCGCGGGGCGATAGAGACGGCGCACCGAACCAGGCAGCGGATCTCGGAGGTGTTTGCGCGAGCGATCGGCAGCGGCTTGGCGACGACGGATCCTTCCGCCGTTGCGCGCCGTGCCCTGGCGCCGGTGCGCAAGGGCAAGTTCCCGGCGGTTCGGACGGTGAAGGCGGCGCAATCGGTGCTGGCGGACGTGGAGGCCAAGCCGGCGCATCCGATGACGAAGCTGGCGTCGCGCCTGCTGGCTCTGACGGCTGTGCGCGCCGGCGTCCTGCGTTTGGCCGAGCCGGCGGAATTCGAGGGGCTGGATGGTCCGGAGCCGATCTGGCGGATCCCTGCGGCCAAGATGAAGCTCGTTGTCGAGCGCAAGGAGGACGCGGCCTTCGAATTCATCGTGCCGCTTTCCAGGCAGGCGGTGGAAACGATCGAGGTGGCGATCGCGCTGTCCGGGGGCGCGCCCCTCATCTTCCGGAGTGTGCGGCACCCGCGTCGGCCGATCTCGGACAGCACGCTGAGCAAGGCTTATCGCGACGCCGGCTATTCCGGCATTCACGTGCCGCACGGCTGGCGGTCGACCTTCTCCACGGTGATGAACGAACTGGCCGGCGCCGAGAATCGCGTTGGCGATCGCGCGATCATCGATCTCATGCTGGCACACGTGCCTGCCGGCGTGGAGGCGAGCTACAATCGCGCTGGATACATGCCGCGCCGGCGCGAGCTGGCGCAGGAGTGGGCGGATCTGCTCACCGCCACGCTGCCGCACCCCGGCACCTTGATCGAGGGGCCTCGGCGGGGCTGATCCTCGCGGGCGGGAGCGTCGCAGCATGAGCGGCGGGACGCTCGCGCGCGACGTCCAGCGGCTGATGAAGGGCGCCACGGCGCATCTTTCAGGCCGCGGCCGCCGGGGGCCGGATAGCGGGGAGGGGCGTCGCGTTCCTCGCCGCCATAGCTATGACGAGGCGGATCCCCGCGCGAAGCCTTGGGCGCGGATCCAGGACGGTTCCGTCGCGGCCGGCCTCGCTCACCGTGAAGCGATGATCGCCACGGCCGAGCAGCTGTATGTGGAGCAGTGGCGCAAGTTTCCGCTCGCGGAGGTGCGCCAAGTGCGCGCCGAGCGCGAGGCGGCGGCGGCCGAGCTGGAAGAGCTGGCGGCGCGATCGCCGGCGGAGGTGCCGGTCGGTCGACCGGCCACGCTGCGCCAGCGGCTAAAGGATCTCGATCAGCACCTGGCAGAGGCCGATCGGCGCTTGCACCGCATCGACGTGACGGTCCTGAAGGCGCTGCTGTCTTTTCTCGACTTCAGCACCGGCAAACTGTTCCCGGCAATCGAGAGCATCGCCGCGAAGGCGGGCTGCCACCGCAACAGCGCGATCGCCGCGCTGAAGCGGCTGAAGGCGAACGGATTCATCGATTGGGTGCGCCGCACGACGATGACGGGCAACGAGGGCGAGTTCGCACCGCAGCGCGAGCAGACCAGCAACGCCTACTATTTCGACAATCGCCGCCGCATGGCGAAGCGCACCTGGTTGCGCTTCACGCAGATCCTGACGGCCAAGCTGCGCCGCCTAGGTCGCGTGCCGGCGGGGCAGGCGATGCCCCCTACGCCCGATCCTAGCGTGCCCCAAGCGCGCGGCAGCATGGCGGAGGCTCTCGCCAGCCTTGGCGCAGCTCTTTCACGCGCGAGCACATAGAATATGCTCTATGTAGCCTTCAGACATGAAGAGGATAAGGCAGGTCATCCCTGAACGGGATGACGCGCTATTTGTGGTCCCGCCCCGATCAGCCGAAGTGGCAAAAGCAGACCAACAGCCAAGATCCGGCTGTCGGGACGCGGCGGCTTGCGCCGCCACGATGCTGCCGAGGACGTCAGGGTTTGGGATAGGGCACCGTTAGAGCCGCCAGGCCCCGTTCGTCGCGATGTAGATGGGCCATGCCCTCGCGATCGCCGCGCCAGCGGCAATGTTACTTTCCAGCCCCTCAAATGAGGGGTCGACAATTAACGTGCTGGTGGGCGGCCGATCTTTTTACCCCGAAAACCGTCGCATTGCGCACGGTCCCACTGCGCGGTGTCCGGTCAGCTTCGGCCCTGACTTTCGACCCCCGCCCACCTATCTCTCCCCGATGACTGATGCCCCCGCCTCGGCCGAGGATGACCCGCCCGAATGCGATGGCATCGGCCATGCGTGGCGGATCCTGCCCGCCGAGGGGCACGTCCAGTACGCGGTGGCGCGCTGCTGCGGGATCCGGGCGGTCTCGCGGTTCGGCGGTCCCTGGACGCGGGTAGATGATGACGAACCGCCGGCGTCAGCCAGCTAGCGCTGCGCCCCAAGCGTCGAAGATCCGGCGACGTCGATCGAGCTGCTGCGATCGGTTGTACGCGCCCTCGACCTTCGCCGCGGATCCGTCCTCACTCTTCAGCGTGTGACCGAGCGCCTGGTCGATCGCGCCGCGCTCGAGCGGCATCGTCTCGTTCATGATGGTCGAGAAGGTGGCCCGCCAGCCGTGCGGCACATGGCGTCCGGCGAACGATGTCCGGGCATAGAGCGCGCCGATCGCGGCCTCGCCAAGTGGACTATTTTGGCCGGTACCGCGGAAAATTATTCCACCCTCCGCATTGGCATCGAAGCGCTGCAGCGTCCGCGCCTGGCGCAGCACCGCCACGGCCGCCGCCGACAGCGGCACCAGGTGGTCGTGCGACGCGTCGCCCTTCTTCGCCGCCGCCAGCTTCATCCGTGCCGCCGGCACGCGCCAGATCGGCGCCGCGCCGTCGAGATCCTCGATCTCGTACCACTGCGCGCCGCGCACGGCCGCCCAGCGCATCGCGGTGAGCGCCAGGAACGTCGACGCCAGCTTCGCCCCACGCGACGCATCGAGGCGCGCGACCTCGGCGAGCAGCTGGCGCGCGTCGGCGATCGTCATCAACGCCGCGTGGTGGCGGACAGCCGCCGGCTTCTTCAGCCCGCGGCCGACCTTCTCGGCCGGGTCGGCCGAGCACCAGCCTTCGCCGATCGCCAGTTCGAACACGGCTGAGATTCGCTGGCGCAGCCGGCGGGCGGTTTCTCGCGCGCCGCGCTTCTCCACGACGCGCAGCAGCTCGAGCACGTCGGCCGGCGCGATCGCGTCCAGCGGCTCGGCGCCGATCGCCGGGAAGACGTCGCGCTCAAGGCTGACCAGGACGTCAGCTGCGTGAATCGCCGTCCAGCTTTCCGCCTGGACAGCGTGCCAAGCGCGCGCTGCCGCTTCGAACGTCTCGACGCGCGACGATCGCGCGCGGGGATCCTCGCCGCGCGCCAGCTGGGCGCGGGCAGCGTCGGCCCGGGCGCGCGCCGCGTTCAGATCCACCTCGGGGTAGCTGCCGAGCGTCAGGAGCTGCTCTTTGCCCGCGTAGCGGAAGCGCCAGCGGAAGCTCTTCAGCCCGGTCGGCGCGACATAGAGGTGCAGGCCGGCACCATCTGCCAGCTTATACGCGCGCGCCTTCGGCCGCGCGGCCTTGACCGCAACGTTGGTGAGCATCGATACCCTCATGTATTGGTCCGGCGAGCTACAGAGGCGGCGGACGTCAGGAGTTGAAATTGGAAAACCCGTCCAGCCAGGCGATCTTTACGCTCACCTACGATGGCCCCGCGCTGCGGAACCACGAGATGAACGTCCGCGACTTGGCGCCTGCGATGCTGGCGGTCGGGGAGGCTTTTGAGGCCTTAAACGTGCTCTTCAACGGTAAGAGTGCGCAGCTGGCGGTGAACGTCAGGGCTCACGAACCCGGATGCTTCTCAGTCGTCTTCGACGTCCTTCAATCGATCAAAGACGGCACGGCATTCCTAGCCGGCACTGAGGTAACCGCCGCGCTCAACCTGCAGCAGATTCTAATTGGCGCTGGCGGCGCTGGAGCCGGGCTGATGTGGCTGATCCGCAAGCTGAAGGGACAGAAGCCCGAGAAAATTGAGACGTTGTCGCCGGGCATGTTCCGACTGTTTATAGGCGACGAGACTTACGACGTGCCGGTGGAACTGTTGCGGGCGTATAAAGATCTCCGTGTCCGTCGCGCTGTCGAAGGCTTCGTTGCGAAGCCACTGCAGCGCCCCGGCATCGATGAGGTCCGCTTTGAGCGCCGCGGCATTCTCCTAGACCGCGTGACTAAAGAGAACGCGGCATCATATCGGGCGCCGGAGCCCGATACCGATATCGTGATCGATGACACCCGACGCGCTGCCTACACGATCAGAGATCTGTCCTTTGATGAGGACGGCCAATGGCGCCTGTTCGACGGTGCAAACCCGATCCGGGCGAAGTTCGAAGATGAGCGATTCCTTGGCATGGTGGAGCGCGACGAGATCCGGTTTGCCAAGCACGACGTGTTGGTGTGCATGGTCCACTTTGTGCAGCGGCGAAGCGGCAGCGGGCTCAGCAACGACTACACGGTGATAGAAGTTCTCGAGCATATTCCAGCTCCAAGGCAGTTGCGCTTCCCCGATCCCACAGATCCGAGCGGCCCGCCGGATTGAGCGCGGCGGAGATCACCTCCGCCGCTGTCACGCATTTCCGCCACTTTCGGCCGCCCTGTACCCGCAAAGATCGGATGCGATACCCGACCTTCGGAGTAGCTCCGAAGGTCCGAGGGTTCAGACCCGATTGCTGATGATCAGCTCGGTCACCTTCTTGGCGCGGCCGGCAGCCGCGCTCGACACCGTCCAGGTCGTGTTGATCTCCTCGATGGTGAAAGCCGAAAACGTCTCGCGGATGAACGCCGTGTCGTTGATCGACATCACGAACCGGCCGGAGATGCCGGCGAGCTGCTCGGCCATCGGGACATAGTCGTCGCGGCCGAAGCCGGTGCCATAGCCCGCCGTCTCGTCATAGGGCGGGTCGAGGTAGAACAGCGCGCCCGGGCTGTCATAGCGTCGGATCATGTCCTGGTACGGCAGCTGCTCGATCGTCACCGGCTGAAGCCGCTGGTGCAGCTTGCGCAGCTCAGCGCAGAGGTGGGCGGTCTGGATCCGCGACGACTGATCCTTGCGAACGCCGAAGGTGCGGCCATCGACCTTCCCGCCGAATGCCAGGCGCTGCAGGTAGAGGAAGCGGACGGCACGCTCGATGTCGGTCAGCGTCGACGGATCCACGCGCTTTTGCCGCTCGAATTCGTCCCGGCCGGCGAGCAGCCAGGTGAATTCGTCGACGAACGGCTCGTAGTGCCGGCGCACGACGCGAAACAGGTTGGCGACGTCGCCGGACAGGTCGTTGATCACTTCGACCGGCGGCGCCTTGCCGCGGCGCAGGAACACGCCGCCCATGCCGACGAACGGCTCGATATAGGCGCGGTGCGGGATCTGCTCGATCATGGCGCAAAGCCGCTTGGCGAGGTTGCGCTTGCCGCCCAGGTAGGCCGCCGGCGGGTTCGCGGCGATCACCGCCGAGTGGACTTCGTGCTTTCGGGTAGGAATTGACCGGAGGGTCGGGTGCATGCGGCTCAGCTTTCTTCGAAGAGAAGCACGTCGGCTACGCGCGCTGAGTTGCCGCCGATCGGCGCGATCGGCGTTCCTGGAATGTCGATGGTGGAGGTGGCTTCGGGGATACGCCGGCGTAGCGGCCTGCTCATCTCCGCCCGGCGGACCGGGCGGTTAGCCGCGCAGCAACCAGGCACTGCGCCCTGCGTATTCCCCGAAGGTCTTCTATTCAGCAGGCCACCCGGCGAACCGGTCGACCTGGTTGTTCCGCGCGCGCGGGCCCTACGTAACGGCTAGCTCCGAAGGGCAGCTGCTCGATGGCACAGGCGCGCGGGCGCGTCTATCCAGACGCGACGCGATCACCGCGCCGGCACATCCTTCTTCGCCTTCGGCGCCAGCTTCTTCTCGGCGACGGCGGCGATCGCCGACACAGCCCAGGGCAGCACGACATCGCGCGCGATCGTCTTCAGCAGTTCCTTCATGGTCGTCTCCTCCGTGGTGATGATGATCAAAGACTGGTGCGGCAGAGCTGGCGCTCGCGCTCCCGGCGCAGGACGAGGCCGCGCAGCACCTTCCCGCCGGCGTATTTCCACATCAGGAAGGCATCGCAGCCCGCGGCCCACTGGCCGGCGTTGAAGCGCCTGGCGGCCGTCGATTTGCAGAAGCTGGGCCAGCCGATGTTGTAGGCCAGGCTCACCGCGGCGGCGGCCTGGTTCGGGCGGCCGTGCAGCGCCGGCACGCATGCGATCACGCGGGTAGCCATCTCGATCAGCTCGGTCTCGAGCAGCGCGGTGCATTGCGCCTCGCTGTAGGTCTGACCCATGCGAACGCCGCGGGTGATGCCGTCGCAGGCGGTCGGCACCTTCACCGCGTCGAGGTAGGCGCGCAGATACTGCGGACCCGAGACGTGGCGGATCGTGGCCTGGCCGTTTGGCGCGACCGTCACCGCGACCTTGCGGCCGCTCTCGTCGGCCGGGATCGAGGTGAACAGCGCGATCGCGGCGCCAATGCTGCCCAGGACGCCGGCGAGCGTCTTGGGTCCGGGCTTCAGATCAGCCATCGATCTTCTCCCCCTTGCGGGCACGGCCGAGCAGCGCGCGCATGGTATCGGTTTCGAAGATCCGGATGAGCGTCCAGATGATGGTGAGCAGCGCGGCCAGGTGCGGCAGCAGCTGCGTGACGGTGCCGACGGCGACGCCGAACGACAGGATGTCGACCGACGCCTTCGCGGCGCCGGGCACATGGTCCAGCGTCATCGATGTTCTCCAGGGAAAGCGCCCTGCGCGGGATGCGCGGGCGGAAAGTACGGCTTCAGCCGTGCTGCACGTCGATCCAGGCGCGGCCGTCGCGAACCGCCCAAACCTTGCCAATCCGGCGCATGTATTGCGGCAGCGTCATCGCGTCGGGTTTTACTGCGATCGCCTTGATCCCGGCGCCGGCGGCCGCGGCGATGATGTAATCGCCAACCTCGAAGTCGCCGGTGACGTTGCACGGCACCTGGCCGCAGAAGGCGATGCGGTCGACGCACTGGCGGGCGGTTTCGAGTTCGGCCTCCCACGTGGCGAGGTCCGCGGCATAGGCGTCCATCGCCTGCTGCCATGCGGCGTGCCCGGCCTGGTAGGTGGCGAGCAGCGCCGGGTGCGCAGCCATCACCTCGCGCCACGCGGCGAGCGCCGCCTCGTCGGCGTCCTGAGCGGGTGGCAGCGGAGTGGCCGGCTCCTGCGGCTCGACGCCGGGCTGCTCGGGCTTGGGCGGCAGGTGAGCGGCCCAGGTGTCGCCGCCGACCAGCGACGGATCTGTCGACTTCACGACAAAGCTGATCGCGTCCGACCAGGTCTTCGTCAGCTTGCCGTCGCGATCGACGCCGCAGACGTCGCCCTTGGCGATTATGCCGCAACCTGCAGCCTTGAGCATGTACTCGGCATAGTCGGCACCGCTGGCGTTGATAGTGCCAGCTGCAGCTAACGAACGACCCGTAGACGTGTTCGAAGGCAGTTTGACGGACGCGGCCGCTGCGTTCGCGCCGCCTCCGTTGGAAGACTGAAACTCGACGCCGCTGATCGCATTATCCACAACGAGGATTTTTGAACCCTCCGGGGATAGCTTGCGGAAAGTGTGGCAAGCCTCAGCAGTTGCCCCAACTAAGAAGTTGCCGCTCACATCGACCCGCATCCGCTCGACACTATCGACCCCAAACAGGAGCGGATGGGCGCTTGCGGTCGAGATGGCGGGGCCGGTCCCGGCGAAGTTGTTCTGGATTACCAGGCTTTGGGTGCCAGACGGCGAGTTGAGCCGGAAATAGCCGTGCCCCTCGCCTCCAAGGGTGAGGCAGGTGTAGCCACCGAACGCTGCTGGGGTGGTGGTCCCGATGCCGATATTCCCCCCGCTCGGCTGCAACATCAGATCGTATGCGGTCGACCCGCCATCCACCCGCTGCGCCTGCATCCAGGTGGCACCGGTGTTGCCAAACACTCCGGCGATAAGGCCGTAGAGGGCGTCACCGTTCGTGATAAACAGCGATGTCGTATCGGGCGCGGTCCCGAGCGTGGGCGCCGCGACACCGACCGCCCCGGGCCCGCCAGCGGCTCCCGTGACCCGCCCGGTGACGAGCGCGCCGGTGGCGGAAAGGGCAAGACGCCGGGCGCCGCCAGCGACCAGCTCAAGGATGTTTGAGCCGGGCCAATGAATGCCAGTGTCCTGGTCACCAGCACCGCGCAGTCCTGGCGCCGCCAAGGTGCCGCCAGAAATCAACCCCTGACCAATGCCGTCACGCACCGCGCCGAAGGTGTTGAGCAACTGCGCCGCGCCGAGCGCCAAGTCGCGCGCGAAGCTGGCGGTCGGCTGGATGCCGTACGCCTGTCCGCCGGCCGACGCACCCTGATAGTTCGGGATGATCGTCAGCTGGGTAGCCGACTGCACCGCGCTGATCTCGTACACGCGGCCGTCAGGGCCAAGAAAAACTTCGCCGGCCTGCGTGTTGCCGACAAAGTCGGTGCCGGCGCCGGTGACGGTCGCGGATCCATTGGTCACGGCAACGCTGCCGGCACGATACCAGGGCATGTTCGGTTTCCTTACTGTTCGACGGAGACGAGCGAGAGGCTCTGGATCGGCTCACCGGCCGGGCCGTCGTTGGGGGAGGAGAAGTTGAAGCTGGCGAGCGTCCGCGAGACGAGCGTCAGGCGATAGGAGAAGTCCTGCGCGCCTTCGGAGTTGTCGGTGATCGTGATCGCGCCCGACATGGTCTGTGTGCCGAGGCCCGGCGTGGCGCCTTCCGGCGCGGCGTAGCTGGTCTCGCCGGTGATCGTGCCGGTCTGGAGCACCACCCATGGGCCGTCGGAGCCGCGGCGCCGTTCCAGCACCAGCGTGGCGCTGGGCGTGCCGGTGATTGACCCGCCCGGTGGATTGACCCGCCGGCGCAGGCTGTAGCTGTAACTGGCAACGACGCTCTTCGGCTTTCCAGTGGTGCCGAATGGGCCAAGCTCGAGCGAAGCGTTGGCGGTAGTCAGCGACGAGGTGACGGCATTCTTCAGCACGCCGGCCGACAGCGAACCGCCGAAATAGGCATCGCCGGTGATCGTCTTGTAGCTGATCGCGTTGGCGCGCGTGCAGTTGGTAATCGCCATCGTCGGGCCGAACCATTCCAGCAGATCGCCGTTGGCGCCGAACGCCACACCCTGCACCTGCATGTAAGTGCCGTTGTTGAAGATGACGCGCCCAGTGCCCATCCGCAGATCGGTATTGATCAGGTTGAACGACGCCGGTCCCGCGTCGGAGCCGATCAGCTGGAAGCCACTCAGATTTCCGTTCGCGTCGATGGTGACGGTGTAGCGACCCTCGACCTTGCCGAGCCGGGTCGCGACGGCGCTGAACGCCTGCTCGACCCCGACACCGCCGACGCCGTCGATGATTGCTCGCGCCTGCTGGATGGCTGAGGCGTTGGCGCTGTCGCCGTCGATTCGCGCCTGACGATCGCTGGCGACGACCGCCCGTGTGGCTGGGAGACCTGTTTGCGGGTCGTAGAGCGCGGCCGAGATCGTCTGGATCTCCTGCGCGTTTGCGGCGTCGCCCTGAGTTCGCGCGGTTCGTTCTTGAGCAAGTCCGGCAGCAGTGGCCGGCAGCCCGGTCTCCGGATCGTTCACCTGCGTGCGGACCTGCTCGACTGCCAATGCATTGGCGGCATCACCATCGACCCGCGCCTGGCGGTCCTGCGCCACGGTGGCGCTGATCGCCGCCAGCCCGTCACCTTGCCCGCCAACGGTAGCCTCAATCAGCTCCAGCTGCTGAGCGAAGGCGGCGTTAGCTGCTGCTGTCGCCTCCTCCAGTGCGATGATGCGCGCGCGTGTCGCAAGAAGGCCGGTCGCGGCATCGCTGAAGGCCACCTCAAGCGCGTTGACCCGCTCGGCCGTCGCGCGGTTCGCGTCGGCAGCAACCTTCGAGGTGCTGACGATCGCTGCATCGGCCGCGTTCATCCGAGCCAGCAGTGACTGGCGCGCCACAGCCGCCGCCCGCTCGTTCTCAACCAGCGTGGTCGTGAACTCGGTCTGGATCTGCACCGCCTGCGCGATGCGCGCGCGGCCGGCCTCGTCGCCCGCGATCAGCGCGCGAAGCAGCGCCTCGTCGCTGCTGTCCGCCGCGCCGATCTGCTGGCGGATCGTCATCTGCGCGCTGGCAACGCCGCCCTGCGCGTCGAGAGCAACCTTGCGAGCCTCGCCGATCGCGGCCGCCTGGTTGTCCAGCACGCCGCCCTGCGCATCGATCCGCTGCGTCAGCAGGCTGTCGCGAGTTATGCTGGCTTCTGCTTGCGACAGCACCGATGCGCGGATCTGCCCGATCTGCACCGTCAGCGCGGTGCGCGCGATCGCCTCGGCGGTGAAGCCATCCACCAGCTTGGTGGTCAACTCCTGCCGCGCCTCGGCGATCTGCGACAGCTGGTACCGGCTGGCGATGTCGCTGGCGAGCATGCCGCGCAGCGCCGCCTCGGCAGCATCATCCGCCGAGACGCGGGCCTGGCGAACGGTGACCGAATAGCCCGACACGTCGGGCAGCGCGGACAACATCTGCTCGGCCGAGGCGACGCGGATGCCGAGCCCGTCGACGACAGTCGTGCTGGCCTTGCTTTCCACTACGCCTGCGAGAGCGTTGAGCGATTGCTCGACGTCGGAGGTGCGCCCGCCGATCGCCGTCACTTCGACCAGCGATGCCTTCAGCGCCACCGCCGCGTTCAGGCCGTCGATCTCGGTTTCGGCCGATGTCAGCCGCGCGATGATCGGCTCCAGCTCGGCAACCTGCGACGGATCGAGCACCGCCTGGGCGATCAGCTCCTGCACCTGGTTGACCGACGCTTTGGTCGAAACGACGCTCTTGACCGCGTCGATCGCGATCTCGGCCGTCGACGTGCGATCGCGCAGCTGGTCGATGGCATAGATCCGCACCTGACCGGTCGCGGGATCCACGACGATGCCGGCATCGCGCAGCACCTCGCGCGTGCGGGCGCTTTCCATCAGGGCGCGAAGCAGCGCCTCGTCCATGCGGCCGACGTCGCGTGTGATCTGCCGCTGAGCGGCGCTTTGGTCGGCGGTGACGCCGGCCAGCTGCGCCAGCGCGTCGTCATGGCCGAGCTGGACCTGCTGCAGCGCGCTGATGTCCGAGGTGATCGGGCCGAACTCCGCCTCGATCGGCTCGATGCGGTCCAGCTGGGCGATCACCTCTTCAACCGGTCGGCCGCCAACCGACGTTCCCGGCGGCGCACCTACGGTTGCGCCGTTCTCCGGGCGGTTGCCGTCGTCGTCAGCGACGCCGCTCCACAGCGCGCTCTCCGAGGCTTCCTCGATCGCCAGGATGAGCGGATTGTTGCCGCGATCGTAGATGATCGGATCGGCCGCCTGAACGGGCGCCGCGTCGTTGGCGTCCCAGGCATAGATCGATTGATGTTCGACCGTGAGGGTCATCTGGCAGGTGTCGCCCTGACCCTGTTCCTGATCCGCTACCCGGAATAGCGCACGGGTGAACCCAAGCGGCGCGAAGGTGAACGGCAGCACGTCGCCCACGCCGTATTTCCACGCACGGATATCGAAGGGGGCGCTGAATGCGCGCTGATACTGCTTCCGCTGCAGCACCTGACGCACGATGCGCTGCGCCTGGCTGGGGCTTTCGACAACGCCGAGATCCAGCGTCGCGATGCGGTCCTGCCCATCGGGGCTGGGCAGCCGCACCTCCGGATAATCGAGCAGCTGGTAAAGCGACGCGGCGGTCGCATCGACGTAGCGGCCACGAATGACGTTCGGCGTTGCCTCGAGCGACGGATCGGGATCCCAGGTGAAGGCGCCGATCACGTCGTCGTCGGTCAGGCCATCGTCGGCAGCGGCTGCGGCGAGGTCATTGTGCGCGATCGACAGCTCGAGCTTGCCGGCGGTGTCGCGGAAGCGGCCGCAGCAGGCTGCACAGAGCATGTCGAGAACGGTCTTCGGATCGTCCCCTTCGGAAACGACGCCGGCGCCATGGTAGCGCGGCTCCTGCCCGCCGGCGGAGCGGTTCACCAGCTCGTCGCATAGGTTGGCCGCGATCTGGAACGACGGCATGCCGACGCGCCGGCCGGGCACGCCCGAGCCGGTGGCCAAGCGCCATTCACCGGAAGCCGGATTGCGGATCCGCCAGCCGAGCACAACGCGCAGGATCTGCAGCGCGAGGTTTTCGCCGATCACCGCTCCGTCGTCGGCCGTGTAGCGCCAGGTCGACTGGTCGTTCCAACGCATCGGGCCTGAGCCGCCGGGCACTGTCGAATCGCGCCGCGGGTCATAGAGCTTCGCGCCGCGGCCGATGATCGTCAAACGAGTGGAGATCCCGCTCGAGAACGGGCTGGTCGCCTTTTTGCCGTTCCCGGTCGTCTTGAACCGCAGGCGAAGGTACGCGCAGCCGGTCAGGCGCGCGGATCCGTTCCACATGCCAGAGCCGAAGGTGAAGGCGCTCGCGGACGACCCTTCGAGCACGATGTTCGGCACCCAAAAATAGCCGGCGAACTTCGCGCTGACGCCGCGGCTGGCCGACCAGGCCAGCTCCTGGTCGATCCAGATCTCTTCGACGCCGTCGATCGCGTGGCTGGCGAGGCAGACGATCCAGTCGCAATATTCCTGGTTCGCGCCCGACCATTCCTCATAGCGGATATCGGTCGCCATTGCGGTCTGGCCGAGCACCGTCTTGCGGAAGGCGCGCGGGTCGATTGAGGCGATCAGGCGCTGCGTTTGCGACGACGGTACGGTCGGCGCCTTTGTCAGCAGTCCCGAGGCGATGCTCAGCCCTGCCGATGCTACCAGCAGCGTGGTTGCCGACACACCGAACGCCGTTGTGGCAAGCGACACGCCCAAGCCTAGAGCAGCGCCGCCACTGACGACGACCAGGGCTGCGACACCGACGACGGTCGCCGCGATCTTGAGAGCTTTAGCCACCCGTCAGAACCCGTAGGCCACGCGCCAGGCGCGCGCTTCCATCCAGGCGCGGCGATCGATACGCACCAGGCCCTCCCGGTCGCCCTCGGACCCAACGGCGAACAGGAACGGACCCCAGCAGATCCCCAGCAGCCCGCTCGACATCACGATGTCGCCGCGCTGTGCCAGTGCTGCGGGCACGCTCTCAAACTTGGCGTCCAGCGTTGCTACGAGGGTTCCTCGGCCGAAGCGGCGCAGCGCGCGCGCGGAGCCGATCGCCGTAGAATAGCGGCCGCGAAATTCCGGCATCGGATCCACGCCGGTCATCGCCTCGACCGCGCCGGCGGCGAATGTGCAGCAGTCGTGCTTGCCCCAAGCGAACGCGCGCAGGCGGAGGGGTTCGAGATACGCGGCGAGCCGCGCATCCCAGTCGGGATAACGATGCATTGGCGTTCCTCGTTAGGTGCGGCGGTTCGCGCCGTTGGCGATCGCGATCGCCAGCTCGGCCGAGCGGTCAAACGGGTCGTAGCTCTGCTGATCCAGATACGTCCGGTTCGACGCCTGGCCGAAGAAGGCCAGGTAGCTTTCGACACTCAGCTGGATCGTTTGCGTGGTCTTATCCCCAACGATCCGCGGCACCGACATATAGCCGGTGTAATAGCTCCACAGCGCGCCCAGCTGCGTCAGGTCTGAAGGGTTCAGCATCGCGCGCCAGAGGCGGCAGTCCCGGCCGACGAAGTTCGCGCGGTTGCCGATCTGCGTCATCAGCTCGTCGTCCACGCCGGCGAGGCCCGACAGCGTCAGCGTCAGCGTGTCGCTGCCACCCTCGGCCGCCCGCACTGTGCCGATCGACACCATGCGCGGATCCACGGCGGTAAAGGTGAAGCCGTCGAGATCCTCGTCGCCGGTACCGCTGAAGGTGAAATTATAGGGCGCATTGGTGACGCGCACCGGGCCGTCAGCCAGATCGAGAAAGCAGAACGTCACCGGCCGGCGGACACCCGCGGCAAGTGCGTCCTGCGCCTCCTGGTCGGGGCGGCTCAGCATCAGAATGCTTCCTCGCAAGCGAACGAAATGGAGTAATTCTGTCCGATGCCGACCGACCAGCCGTTGCGCGGGTCTGACATCGCCATCACCGCGTAAGGACGGCGCACCTCGATGGGCGCGCCGTCTGCCGGCGATAGGCGCAGGTACGGCTTGATCGACAGGACGGCTTTACCCTCCGCGTCGGCGATCACAGGAGCGCGCAGCATCAGTAGCTGATCGGCGACTGTGACGAACTGCCCGCGCCGCAGCTTCTGCCCGGGGCTTCCCCAGCCTTTGGTGGCGAGCTGCAGCCCACCCTGCGGCGCGCCGTCGACGCTGACCGAGGGAGCGCCGGGCATCTGGTCCCGCTCGACGGCAACCAGGCGAAAGCTGTTGGCGACGCCATCGAGGTCGACCAGGAACGCGCGCCAGTCGAGCACCCGCTCTTCGCCGAGGATCGGCGGCAAGGTGACCTGTGCATACCAGCGAGGCGCTGCAGTCAGGATCGTGACGCGCCGGCGGCCGGTGAATTCGCTGCGGTTCACCTGTGCGGGCTGATCGATATTCCAGTCGATCTGCGCCGGTACCGGGGACGCGGGAAACGGAACCAGCATCAGCCCCATCCTCCCGGCAGGCTCGGCCGGCGCAGACGCGCGATCGTGCGCGACTGCGCGCCGGCCATGATCGGCTCGGCCGCCGCGCCCACGGTGCGGATCGAAAGGTCTTCCATGCGCGCGTCGAACTCCTTGGTCGGGCTGACACGAATGTTGCCGGTCACTTCCAGCTGCTCCGCGCGCCGCTCACCCAGCGCCTTTTGCGCCGCCGTGATGCTCGGGTAGCGTGGCAGGCTCGGCAGCGATGGAAGGCCGCCGTCCGCGAAGCGCGGAAACGTGCCCTTGTTCATGGCGTCGATCAGCGGCCAGTATTGCTGCACCGCCCGCTCGTTCACGATGCCCTCGCCGTTGGAGACGAGGATCGGCGCCGCGCCGCCGACGAGCGCCAGGATGCTGTCCGATCGACCGGTGCCCGGGCCGCGGATGATACCCCGATCCACTGACGGCTTGCCGCCGCCGGCAAACCCGGGAAGCCCGCCATCGGCAAAGGCGGGCACGAGGCCGCCTTCCTTCAGGCCAAAGAAGCTGGTGCCGACTGCCGACACGATCGCCTTCTGGATCGCGAGCCGGACCAGATCCTGGATGATCCCGTTCACTACCTCGCCGGCAACGCCGCGGATCTTCAGCAGGTCGGTGACCGCGTTCGCGGCCGCCCGGCTGCTCGCGTCCTCGAGCGCGCCGAAGCCGCTTGCCGCAATGCCCTTCAGCGCCTCGTCCATGTCCGACGTCGCATCGACGAGCCGCTGGCCATAGGCTTGCAGCGGATCCGCGTTCTGGCGCTCGAGCGCTTCCCCACGAAGCGCATATTCCCTCGGCGTCTGTGCCAGCCGGCGCTCGAGGCCCGCTTTGCGCTCCGGATCTCGCTCGTTGGCGATCTGCGCCCGCAAGGCGACTTCGACCTGATCCTGCTCGATCTTCAGCAGCTGGCGTGCGATCGCCCGGCGATCGGCAGCCGTGGAGGCAAGGTCGCCCTGCAGCCGGAGCAGCGTGGCCTGGTCCTCGAGTGTGTCCCGCTCCAGTTCGGCCCGCTTCACGATCGAGGCGGCAACCTGCCGGGCACGGATGGCGGCGACCTCGGCCGCGGCATTCTGCGCCGTGATCAGCTTGACCGCATCGGCTTCGCCTTGCGTCCAGCGATCGAGCGACACGCCCTTCTGAACGGCTCGGTCGAGATCCGCGCGCTGGCGCTCGACTGCCGCCACATCCAGATCCGCCGCCTCGTCAGCCGATTCCACGCGCGAACGCTCGATGCGGTACCGCGCCTCCTGCGCCTGTGACAGCAGCGAGGCGTAAGCGTCCGCGTTCTGCGCTCGCCGGTTCTCCTCCGCTTCCTTGCGACGCGCGTCAGCCTGTTCGCGCCGGGCTGCACTGTCGCTGACACCGCCGGCATCGGTCGGGAACTTGCCGGTGCGCGGATCCACGGCCTTGCCGCCGCGACGCACCTCGTAGTGCAGGTGCGCGCCCGTCGATCGGCCGGCGCCGGCCGTTCCCGGCTCTCCACCAGAATAGCCGATGATGTCGCCTGCCTCGACGCGATCGCCGGGCTTGACGTTGAACCGGCTCAGATGGCCGAAGCGCGCCGTCGTACCGCCGCCGAAGTTGATGTAGATCGCGTTGCCGTAACCCTGCTTGACGCCGGCCGTGTCGATCGTGCCGGCCGCCGGCGCGCGAACTGGAGTGCCAACCGGAACTGCGTAATCGATGCCTGCGTGCTGATGGCCGTCGCGCTGTTCCTTGAACCGGCCGGACACCGGTCCGCTGACGGGCGCCAGAAAGGTGGTGAGCGGGGCGGCGGTCGACGATGACCTGGCGCCCTGCTGCCGTTTCTGGGCGGCCTCTACCTCCGCCTTTTGCTGTTCGCGAAGTGTCGCCAGCTGCTTCGTCAGGACAGCTCCCACCGTTCCCTCGGCCACCGCTCGCCGTTTTGCTTGCTCGATCAGTCCCTCGGCGCCCTCGTAGCGGTAATTGATCGCGGCCACTTCGTCGTTCGCCCGCTGTGCGGCTTCGTCGGCGAGATCTGCGCGCGATTCCAAGACTGCAGCCTTGGCTTGCGCGATCGAAGCGTCCAAACCCTTGAGGCGCTTTTCCAGGTCTTCGACGCGCTGGCGGGCCATTGCTTCGCCGACAGCGGCATCAGGATTGCGCTTCGCCTCCTCCGCAGCGAACGCGGCGTTGTCCTTCGCCTCTGCTAACTCCTTCGCCACGTCGCCGCGGACCTTGGTCAGATTGGCAAGATCCGTCTTCGCCTTGATGTTCATCCGTTCGGCGTTGGTCTTGAGCGCGTCGTTCTGCTGCTCGATTTCATTCGTGAGCGATCGAACATCATCGATCAGGCCTGCCTCGGTCACGGCGAAGGCCTTCTTGGCTTCTTCGGCCGTGGCCGTTTGCTGAGCATTCTCCTTCAGCCGATCGGCTTCCTTTCCAGCCGCATCGGCGCCCTCGAACAGCTTCGCGACGAACGGGGTCGCTACCACCAGCGCGCTGCTCAGCGCGATCCCCCAGCCGCCGCCGAGGACGCTGAGTACCTTGTTGCCCTCGCCCCCGATCAGCTGCAGCGCCTGGATGACCTGGCCGGACTGCTGCGCGAAGATGATGCTCGCGCTGGTGCCCAGCGAATATTGCATCGAGATATCGCCGAGCTGATAGCTCAGCTGCTGATAGCCAGCCTTCGCCTGGCCGCTGATCACCCGGCCGCGCTGCTGCGCACCGGCGAGGCTTCCCAGCTGCCGCTCGACGGATCCGAGCACCACCGCTTGCTCGCGCAGCGCAGCGGCCTCCTTGTCAGCTTCCACGGCGGCCGTTGCCGCGGCGACGGCATAAGCGCGGGTTGCCGCAGAGTTGCCGCCCGTCGCCTGGTCGGCGCGCGAGGCCGCTTCCGCGACGATCCGCAGCGCCGCGGCCTTGTTCGTCGCGGCGTCGGCCGCGGCGCGCGATGCGTTGGCATCAAGGATCTGGACGGCCGCTTGGCCGGTAGGAGCGTTCGCCGCCTCGCGCGCGCTCGCGCCGATGCGGCGGAACGTCTCGGTATAGGCGCGCTCGGCCTCCTTCAGCCCGGCCGGCGGACCGCCGGCGCCGAGCTTCTGGAACTCCTTTTCAACTTCCTCGAGCACGTTGACCGCCGCGCTGCCGAACTCGTTCAGGACGGTGCGGCCGACCTTCACTGTGTTCTGCAGGCCACGCACGTCGCCGTTGACGGCGAGGTACAGATCCTGGCGATTGTTACGAGCCATCGCCATCCCCCGTCATCATCGTTTGTTGGCTTCGACCCGGGCGTCGATCATCGCCCAATATTCGTGCGGCGTCGCTCGCCAGAACTGGTCGGCCGACCAGCTGAAGGTGTCGAGCGCCAGCCCCATCAGGCGGCGCCAGCGGTCTCCGTCGTCGCCGCTGCCGCCGCCTTCGCTTCCCCCGAGGCTTTCCTCCCGCCGCTGACGGCATCGGCCAGCACGGCGGTGAGCCGGAACGTCACACCCGCGACGCCCTGCTCGTAGATCAGCTCGCCGATTCGATCGGTATGGACCGCGCGGCCCATCTCGTCCTCGGCACCGGCGCGGATCAGCTCGGCCGCAATCGCGCCAAGCTGGTCGAGGCTGAGCGCCCCGACGTTGCCCATCCGCACCAGCTCGAGCGAGGACCGCTCGGTCTTCGCCTCGATAGCCCGCATCGCCTGGTGGCTCGGCCGGAGGCGATAGCTGACGCCGGCGAGGTCGAGCATATGCTCGCCCCGCTCGGCGATTGCGGCCCCGCCGCTCACGCAGCGGCGCCGAAGTCGTCGACCGTCGGCGCACCCTTGTTCGCCATGTCGAAGGTGTAGGTGACCGGCCCGTCCTTCGGATGGGTGGTCGAGAAGTTGCCGACCGCGACTGGCCCTTCGAACTTGACGATCTCGCCCTTCACGATGCGCACCACCGTCTCGGGGGGCGAGGTCTTGGATACGGCCGCAATGCGCGACAGGCCGGGGTCGGGTAGTTTGACGTTGCCGTTCGCCCGGATCGAGATCTTCTGCTGCCCATAGGACGTGCTGCCGTACTGGCCGTCGTCCTTGGTGCTTTCGTCGATCTCATTGGACGATCGCGACCAGTCGAAGCTGATCTCGCCGCCGATCGAATGAAACTCGTCGGCGCCCGTGCCCTTTACCTCGATGCGCCAGTCGGCGCCGCGTTCCGTTGCCATGATTATGCTCCTGTCTTCCGGCGTCAGGCCGGCTCTGCGAAAAGTTCAAAGGATTGGAGGCCGGCGTAGGTCAGGCCATCCAGCCCGGCGCCGCTGGCGGATCCCGCGAGCAGCTGCACGCCGGTGATCGCCACGCCCTCGGCCGCGATCGGAGCATCGATCAGCGCGCGATGGTTCGCGTGCATGATCGCCAGCAATTCCGAGCGGTTCTCGCCGCGGTAGATCGTGACGACGTCAATCGTGATCCGCAGCTCGGGATCGTGCTTGCCGCCCTCGTTGGACCAGTCGAGATCGTCGATCTGGACGAAATTGCCTTCCTGATCCTGCGGCACATGGTCGAGCGCGATCGCGTCGGTATCCGCGAGGCCGGCGGCGATCGCGACGAACACCACGCCGCGGGCCGCTTCCACCAGGTCGATCTCGTTCATGTCGCGGCTCCCGCGGCCGGGAGCACCCGGGACCAATAATCAGCAATGCGCTGTACGGCGATCGCCTGCGCTGCCGGCAGGTGGACGAACTCGCGCGCGGCCATCGGCTGCACTCGCATCTTGTACGGGCTGCCGATCGCGGTCCCGCGGTTCGGCCCGCGGCGGCGCAGCCGCGTCGACGCACCTTCGTAGGTCACCCGGCGCTTGGTGCCGTTGCGGCCGTTGCCCTTTACCCTGCGCTTGAGTCGGCGCGTGACGAGAACGGTTTGGGCCTTGCGCCCGAAATTCACGAACCGCCCGTAGTAGCGGCTTCCCAGCGCCGCTCTTGCGCCGCGGCCGCCCTTGATGCCGAGCAAGCCAACCCGGGCGCGCAGCCGCTCGGTCAGCAGCTCGACCGAGAGGCCGCCGCGAAGGTGGCCTGTGGCGCTCGGTGTGGCGTCCTGCTGGGCCGCTGATACATCGCGCGAAACGCGTCCGATCAGGTCGGCAAGCTCATGCGCCGCTGCGGCCGGAAGGCCATTGAAGAGGGTGTTTGCCTCGGCAAGGCCGCGAACGTGGCTGGGCATCAAACGGTCGCCAGGGCGCCCTCGGTGTCGGCAAGGATGACCAGCTGCTCGCGCTTGCCATCCGGATCCACCGCCGACCGGATGTTCAAATCCTGCCCGTCGTGGCGCAGCTGATCCTTCGGCTCGATATCGCGGCGCCAGCGGATCGTGATGCGGTAATGGCGGATGCCGCGCAGCACGCTGTCGCGCATCACCTCACCGCCGGTCTGACCCAGCACTTCGGCCGGCAGCGCAGTGGCGACAGCCGTCCAGGTGCTGGTGTAGCCGCCCTTGCCGTTGGCAACCTTGACGGCACGCATGATGTCGACCCGCTGCCGCAGGCGCCCTGCAGCGAGCATCAGGCCGTGCCCCCGTCGTCGAACCGGCGGAGCGGCTCTAGCAGCCACAGCACGGTTCGCGGCAACGTGCCCTCTGCCTCCCGCTTGGCGTACCAGGTCGCGACCAGGATCAGGATCGCCATGTTGGCGGCGTCCAGGTCGTCACCGGTGAGCGTCGGCGCGTCGCCGCGAACCTTGCGGCCGGTTTCCAGCTCCACCGTGCGGATAGCGCCGGCGAGCAGGCGCGAGAGGTGCGCGTCCTCGTCCGTCGCGCTCTCCGACAGGCGGAGGTTCGCCTTGATGTCAGGGAGCGCGACGAGCGTGGTCACGCCTTCAGGCTCCGAGCGTAAGCGACCGCATCGGGATGCGTGTCGACCTTGCCGTCGCGCTCGAGCACGGCGAGCGCGTCCAGCGTGCCCGACACGATATCGTCCGGCTGGTGCTCGTCGAATGCGAGCAGCACGCGCGCGTCCAGTGTCACGGCCGCATCGGCATCGTCATCGCTGCCCGGTGCGCTGTTCGGCTCACCGGTGGGCGTTTCACGCGGGCCGCCTTCCGGCGCGTCTGCAGCTGCAGGCGGCGCTGCAGAAGCGGCCGCGGAGGCGTCCGTGGCTGGGACATTCGCGGGCAGCGATGCCGCAGGTGCATCGGCCGGCGCCGGCGCAGCTACGGGCGCAGCTTCTGCCGCGGGTGGGGTGGTGTCGGCGGTGTTGCCCGCCGGGGTAGGTTTGCGCGCCATGTTGCGCTCCTGTCGATCGAGGGAAGGGGGCGGCGCCGACCCGAGGCCGGCGCCGATCGGCGGCTTAGGTCGCCGAGTGCTGGAAGTACTTGATCGGCTGGCCCGCCGAGATCGTCTTCCCGTCGCCGCGCGCCCAGGCGAGGAAGCCCACCTGGCCCCGCTTGGTGTAGGCGCTGTCGTCGAAGCGGAAGAGGGTCACCTCCATGACGTCGCGGATCATGAACTGCGACAGGTCACCGAACAGCACCGACTTCGCGTTGGCGGCCGGCTGCGGCATGTCCTGGTTGATCGTGTACTTGTAGCGCAGGAACGTATCCGGATCCTTCGCCGACAGGCCCGGCAGCCAGAGCGGCACGCCGGTCGTATCCTTCAGCTTCTTCAGGTTGCGAAGCATGAAGTCGTGGAACATCCAGCCCACGCCCGGCATCGCGCGGTACGCCGGATCGACCGAATGCTCGAGATCAACCATGTCGTCATAGGTCACGGTGGTGGTCGAGCCGGTGGCACCGACCTTGCCGGCACCGGCGGACGTCAGAATACCCGTCGGCTCGTTGGTGCCGGTGCCGATCGTGTACTTCTTGTTCTGGATGCGCGCGATGCGCATTGCGGCCGCGCGGCGCACGAACGCCTCGACGTCGATCCCCGGTCCCTGATCCTGCAGCAGCTCGAACGGCAGCGTGAAGACCTTGGACGAGAACTTGAACGCGCCGATTTGGGTCGTGCCGAAGGTCACGTCCTGGTCGGAGGCGGGCTGATTTTCCGCGACCAGCTCGCCCTCGACGCCGGTTTCATCAACCGTCGGCCACGGCAGCGCCGCACCGCCGGCGGTCGCGATCACGGTGGCGACGTCGCGCATGCCGCCGAAGGCCTTCAGCGCCTCGAGCAGCGCACCACCGAACCCGGCCGGGACCAAATAGCCGCCAGCAGCGCCGGTGCCGACGGACTGCGCGTTCTGCGGCACGCCAGTGCGCAGGGTGTCCATTTCCTCGCGGGTGAGGCCGCGCTCGCCGCGGATCAGGAAGTTGTTGAACGCCGCCTGATAGGCGCGGGCACGCTCGCGCTCGGGCGCCGGCATGTTGCTGATGTCGCGCTCGCGATTTTCCAGCGAGGCTTCGTCGGCGGCCGCATCGCCGTCGATCTTCGCCTGCTTCTCAGCGCGCTCGATCTGCGCATCGATGCGGTCGATTTCCGCATAGATCGCGTCGACCTGGTTCTCGATGTCCTTCGACCACTTCTCGCCCGTGTTGGTGTCGAGCAGGTTGCGGGCTTCCTTCGCCTTTACGGCGCGCTGGTCCCGGAGCGCCTTGATGTTCAGCATGGGGATGTTCCTCAAATGGAAAGCCCCGCCAGTGGCGGGGCAACAAGGGTGCCGGGATGGGACCGGCGCCAGGGGTGAGCGGCCTTACGCGGCCGATCGTTCGTAAAGCCCGAGGCGAGCGACCATGCGCTTGCGCACGGCTTCGTCGTCGATCGGGGCGGATTCCGTCAGCGCCTTGGGGGCGTTGGTGTAGGCGGAGAGGTTGAAGGTCCGCGCGCTGGCATCGGCTCGCGCGGCGGTCGTCGGCAGGATGGCGTCGCAGAAGCCGGCGTCGACAGCTTCCTGCGCGCTGAACCACGTTTCCGCGGTCATCCAGGCGGAGATCTCTTCCGCCGATTTGCCGCTCTTGCCGACATAGGCTTCGATGATCGCGGCATCGACCTTGTCGAGCAGCGCCGCGGCGTCGTGGAAATCGTCGGCATTGCCCATCTGCCACGTCCAACCTTTGTGGATCATGTAGAAGCCGCCTTCCGCGATCTCGACGGTCGACGCGGCGAGCGCGAGGACCGACGCAGCGGAGGCGGCCAGGCCATCGATCTTCGCGGTGATGGTAGCAGGGTGGCCGACCAGCTGCGCCATCATCGCGCGGCCTTCGAAGACGTCGCCGCCGCCGCTGTTGATGCGCAGGGTGATATTCGGCGCCGTGATGCCGGCGAGCACCTTCGCCATGTCGCTGGCGGACACGCCCCAATAGGGGTCGATGATGTCATAAACGTAGATCGTGGCGGTATCGTCGGCCACTTCGGCGCGGATGCCGGCGCCCTTGCCGGCGTTCGCCTGCGCGAGATTGAAGAGCTTACGATGCATCGGTGATGTCCTTTTCGGTGGCGGACGGCGCGGCGTCGGCGTCCTCGTCCTCTTCGTCGAGGGTGGATCCGTTATGGTCCGCGCCCGGGGCGGCCGCCGTCGTCGTCGGGAAATACACCCGGCGCGATTCCTCGGTGTTGAGCGGCTCGAGGTTCTTGGACCGGCGAACCTCGTCCTGGCTCATCCAGCCGGGCAGCTGATTGCCGCCAAGCGCGCGGGAGAAATATTCGCCCTGCGCCTTGCTATCGCCGACCTGCAGGGCCTCTGCATCGAAATCGATGAATAGGGTGGACGGCCGCGCTCCGATCACCGGGAACAGCTTGCGCGTCATCTCCTTCGCGAAGCGGCGCAGGTGCGGCATGACCGTGTAAAGCCGGAAGGCGATCGTCATCTGCTCGATGCCGGTGCCCCAGCTGGTCGCCGCCGACG
>JAESGB010000111.1_pt1 | contig 49475 bp, 32 predicted proteins | sample 9266211 | NCBI WGS metagenome assembly JAESGB01 (sample SAMN14514844, study PRJNA621659) | algae metagenome | isolation source: Goleter apudmare HA4340-LM2 and co-occurring heterotrophs from cave wall... | place: USA: Maniniholo cave, Kauai, Hawaii | collected 2009-07-28 | reverse complement strand
CTTAGGCTTTAGGGGTTTAACTCAGTCTGACTCAGTTTGTAAAATAACTGGGGTAATTTCTGATGACTAGTTTGTTGGTTCGCGAGTCATACTCGCGAACCAACTTCTTTTTGTCCAAAGTCCAATCTTATTGTTGCGTCCACTAAGCGAGTGCGATCGCATTCCGTTAAAATCGCTGAAATTATTGTGTAGTAAGTATTTCGCATTCTCGGATAAGTCTATTTACCTGAGTTGGCATTGTTAATCTTTCATCAGGTATAAGCATCCCAGACAAAATTATTACTGACTGGCCTTACTAGTCTAGTCATGTTGATCAGGGTTAAGATGATCTTGTGAGGGTAAATACATTTGTTCTATCAAATTTTCACCTCCACCTGTAAGTTTGTGAAGTAAATCTGATTCCTGTAGAAAACACTAAGAATTTATTCCTTTAAGTAGATGTATTTTTTGAGAAAAATATAAAAAAACTCCTCAAAAAGCCAGCGATCGCCAAAAAAATTACTAATGTAAAAAACAGTAAAGTTATAGTGCATAAAATTTGCACTTATTAAGAATTATCATCTATGAGTTTTTAGTTAAAAATTTATGAAACCTGTATCCACTAATGGCGAAGCGGCGAGGTTAGAAGCTCTCCGCCAATATCAAATTCTGGACACGGAACCAGAAGAAGCCTACGATAATCTAGCCAAGTTAGCGGCTTTTATTTGTGGCACACCCATTGCTTTAGTCAACTTTATTGATGAAAATCGTCAGTGGTTTAAAGCCAAACTTGGTATAGATGTACCAGAAATGCCTCGGAGTGTAGGGTTATCATACCTGTGTCATGAGCGACGTGATGTTGTGGTTGTTCCTGATACGTTGGCGGATGCAAAATTAGCAACAAATCCCGCAGTTACTTCCTATCCTTATGTGCGGTTTTATGCTGGAGTACCTTTGATTACTCCCAAGGGAGATATGCTAGGAACTCTTTGTGTCATTGACAGAGAACCACGAGAACTCAGCCAAAACCAAGTAGAGGCGCTTGTAGCTTTGAGCCGCCTAGTGATTGATCAACTAGAACTGAGGCGCAATGTCGTAGAAGTGGCGCGGGTGACTGGGGAACTCATGGCCCATGAGCAAGCAGCACGTACAGCAGCAGAAGCATCAAGAAATCGGATCACCAATATTCTCGAAAGGATTACTGATGCGTTTTTTGCCTTAGATCACGAATGGCGATTTAACTACGTCAATAGTCAAGCACAGCATGTCTTGCAAAAAACTCAGGATGAGCTATTGGGTAATTATATTTGGGAAGTTTTTCCACAGATGGTGGAGACAACATTTTATAGTGAGTTGCATCGGGCGATCGCCCAACAAATCAGTGTGGAATTTGCAGAATATTATCCCCTACTTGATCGCTGGTTGGAGGTTCATGCTTACCCATCTGTAGAAGGCTTGTCTGTTTATCTGCAAGACATTACTGAACGGCGACAAACAGCAGCAGCACTCCAAGAAAGCGAAGAACTTTGGCAGTTAGCTTTACGTGGTACTAATGATGGGATTTGGGACTGGAATATTAAAACCCATGAAGTATTCTACTCTACTCGTTGGAAAGAAATGCTGGGTTATGCAGAACATGAGATTAACAACCATGTGGATGAATGGTTAACACGGGTTCATCCTGATGATCTGAGTTGGGTACTGCAAATAGTCCAAGAGCACTTTACCAAACAAACAGCATTTTATGTGAATGAGCATCGAGTCAAGTGCAAAGATGGTAGTTATAAATGGATTTTAGACCGGGGACAGGCACTCTGGGACGTAGCCGGGAATGTTGTCCGGATGGTGGGTTCCTTTACTGATATTAGCGAGCAAAAGCTAGCGGAAGCAGAATTAAAACGGCAAAATCAGCGATCGCAATTATTCGCCGAAGTCACCCTGAAAATCCGTGAATCTTTACAATTAGACGCAGTTCTCCAAACTACGGTGACAGAAGTCCAAAATCTCCTACACGCCGACCGAGTATTGGTTTTTCGACTGTGGGCTGATGGTTCGGGAACAGTGGTACAGGAGGCAGTACTACCTAGATGGCCAGTAGTTTTAGGGCAAAATATTCTTGACCCCTGCTTTCAGACAGACTATTTAGAACAATATCGTCAGGGGAGAGTCAGCGCCATCACGGATATTACCAAAGCCAACATCCAAGTTTGCCATCGAGAATTTTTGCAGCAGTTTGGTGTCAAAGCTAACTTGGTAGTACCAATTCTGGTGAGAGATCACATCTGGGGCTTATTGATTGCTCATCAGTGTGACACTCCTAGAGAATGGACGAGTTTTGAATTGGAATTATTGCAACAGCTAGCTAACCAAATTGGCATAGCCCTATCCCAGGCGCAACTTTTAGAACAAGAAACTCGCCAACGTCAAGAACTCAGCCGCTCTAATGCCGAGTTAGAACAGTTTGCTTACGTGGCGTCCCACGACTTGCAAGAACCATTGCGGATGGTGACTAGTTATTTACAACTGCTAGAACGGAGATATAAGCATCAGCTAGACAGTAATGCCGATGAGTTTATTGGCTATGCTGTAGACGGTGCCCGACGGATGCAAATCTTAATTAACGATTTGTTGAACTATTCCCGCGTCAGTAGCCGTGGACAACCTTTTGCCCTTGTAGATTGTAACGTTGTCTTGGCAAAGGCGATCGCTAATCTCCAAATAGCCATCAACGAGAGTGGTGCAGTGATTACTCACGACCCATTACCTACAGTCATGGCTGATGCTAGTCAATTGCTACAAGTGTTACAAAACTTGATCGGTAACGCCATCAAATTTTGTCAGGAGGAACCACCAAAAATCCACATCAGCGTCGTTAACAAAACATCTCTACCAGATGGCACACAATCACATCTCATCCCCACAGAAAACGAATGGTTGTTTTCAGTAAGCGATAATGGGATTGGTCTAGAAACTCAATATGCTGCACGCATCTTTGCGATTTTTCAGCGCTTACATAGTCGCAGTAAGTATCCAGGTACCGGAATTGGTCTGGCAATTTGTAAAAAAATTATCGAACGTCACGGTGGTAGTATCTGGGTAGAGTCACAATTGGGTCAAGGCTCGATTTTTTACTTTACAATTCCAGATATAGCAGGTTAGCTAGCATCGTGAATATCAGATCAGCGATTATGCCTATTGAGGTTTTGTTAGTAGAAGACAATCCTGGTGATGCCCTACTCACAAGGATTGCTTTAGAAGATAGCAAAATTTCAATTCACCTGAACGTGGTGGAAGATGGAGTAGAGGCGATGGCATTCTTGCGAAAACAAGAAAAATACGCCTATGCGGCTCATCCTGATATCGTGCTGCTAGATTTGAATCTGCCCAAAAAAGATGGCCGGGAGGTATTAGCCGAAATTAAAGCTGATCAAACCCTCAAGCGCATTCCTGTAGTTGTCCTGACGACATCCCAATCGGAAGAAGACGTTCTTAAAGCCTATAACTTGTCTGCGAATTGCTACATAACTAAGCCAGTGGACTTTGATCAATTTGTGAAAATTGTCCGCTCTATAGAAAATTTTTGGTTTGCTATTGTCAAGCTGCCACCGGAGTAATCAACATGGCAGGTAACATGATTAAGGTCTTATTAGTAGAAGACAATCCCGGTGATGTCCTTTTATTACAAGAGTTTTTAAAAGATGTAACCACGGCCTTAGTAGAGTTAATGCCCACTGAGCAGCTCGATGAGGCACTCAACTGTTTAGTTAATCAAACTTTTGATGTAATTTTATTAGACCTCTCATTGCCAGATAGCCAGGGCTTAGAAACCTTTATCAAAGCACATCAACAAGCCCCAGCCACACCAATCATTGTGCTGACGGGTATAGACGATGAAAATCTGGCTCTCGGCGCCATGCAAGCAGGAGCGCAGGATTATTTAGTCAAAGGACAAGTCACAGGGGATTTACTGGTACGCTCTATGCGTTATGCGATCGAGCGTCAACGGGTAGAAGTGGCGCTGCGACAGAGTGAAGAGCGGTTCCGGGTGGCTTTAAAAAACTCACCGATCTTCGTCTTCAACCAAGACGAACAACTCCGCTATACCTGGGTATATAACCCTGTTTTTGGTTTTCCATCTGAAGAAATGTTGAGCAAACAAGACTGGGAACTGATTCCCTCTGGAGATGCTCAACGGTTGACAGCAATTAAACTGGGAGTGCTGAATACTGGTATTGGCACGAGAGATCAAGTATCGATTACAACTGCACAAGGTAATCGGGATTACGATTTAACTATAGAGCCGTTGCGGAACGAGTCACAAACTATAGTCGGCATTACTGGTGCTTGTATAGATATTAGCGATCGCCAAGCCGCATTGCGCGATCGCCAGCTAGCAGAAGAGAAAATTCGGGAACAAGCCGCATTACTCAATTTCACCACCGATGCAATTCTGGTGCGAGACTTACAAAATCACGTCCTGTTTTGGAATCAAGCAGCAGAAAACCTCTACGGTTGGCAGGCACAGGAAGCTATGGGGAAAAATGCTAACGAGCTGTTATATGATGAAAAAGCTCCACCAGAAGCTGAAACAGCTTTTTTAACCGTCCTTAACCAAGGTAAATGGGAAGGTGAGTTGGCTAAAGTCACCAAAACTGGCAAAGAAATTTTAGTGGCTAGTCGTTGGAGTCTGGTACGCGATCAACAGGGCCAACCCCAATCAATTCTTACCGTTGATACAGATATTACCGAAAAGAAACGTTTGGAAGCACAACTATTTCGTGCCCAACGTTTAGAAAGCATTGGCACCCTAGCTAGCGGTATCGCCCACGACCTCAACAACATCTTGACGCCAATTTTAGCAGGAGCACAACTACTACCACTCAAATTTCCCGACGCCGATGAACGCACACAGCATCTGTTGGAAATTCTAGAAATTAACGCCAAACGGGGAGCAGATTTAGTCAAACAAGTGCTGTCTTTTGCACGGGGTGTGGAAGGGAGACGGATCAACTTACAAATCAGACACCTGATCGTGGAAGTTAGCAAGATTCTCAAAGAGACATTTCCCAAATCTATCCAAGTTTACACAGATGTACCACAAAATTTATGGATGGTTTCTGGAGATAGTACCCAACTCCATCAAGTACTGATGAATCTCTGCGTTAATGCCCGTGATGCCATGCCTCATGGTGGTAAGCTGCGGATGTCTGCAAAAAATCTATTTATTGACGAAAATTACGCGCGGATGAACCTAGAAGCCAAAGTAGGCCCTTATATAGTAATCACAGTCTCCGATACTGGAGTGGGAATACCTGGGGAAATATTAGATAGAATTTTTGAGCCATTCTTCACCACCAAAGAGGTGGGACAAGGTACAGGGTTGGGACTTTCTACTGTTGTTGGCATTATCAAAAGTCACGGTGGTTTTGTGAATGTCTATAGTGAAGTGGGAGTAGGCACTCATTTTAAGGTGTACTTACCAGCAGTTGAAGGTATAGAAACACCCCATACCGAAGCTTTAACAGTATTTAGGGGACACGGAGAACTGATTTTGATTGTGGATGATGAACCCGCCATTCAAGATATTACTAGAACTTCCCTAGAAACTCACAACTACAAAACCATGATTGCTAGTGATGGAATCGAAGCGATCGCCCTCTACGCTAAACACATGGATCAAATTAGTGTCATCCTCATGGATATCATGCTACCCGCTCTCGATGGTTTAACCGCCATCCGCACTTTGAAAAAAATCAACCCCAAAGTAAAAATCATTGCCAGCAGTGGACTGATGTCAAACGAGAAGCTAGAAGCGATCGCCGAAAATGGTGTCACCACCCTGTTAGCAAAACCCTACACCATTAATGAATTATTGGTGGCATTGCACAAGGTACTTGGCTAAACCCTAGTACCGCCGTGAATTCAAAATTCGTCTTGAAAAGTTGAGCCATTCCGTTGCGGAGAGAAGTTGCCGGGGAGATGTTCTTTCCGGCAAACTTCGGGAGGTTCCCTCCGTTGTAGGAAGTGGCGTTGCTCAACGGAGGGAAACCCTCCTGGCAACTTCTCTCCGCACGCAACTTTTCGCAAAATTCAAAATGAATACAGCGTAGGCGTTTCGTTTATTTGGAATGGGTTGTCTCTCTTACAAAGTTTGGCGGGACGGAAACCGACACCGCCAACGCCAGTTGCCTTAAGCCGGCGGCAGTCCGCACAACGGGGGGAACCCGTCCAACACACTGGCTCAACTTTGCGCTATTTCCGCCGACCTGTACTAGGAACAGTTTCTGCCAATATCATTTGGCCAATATGCTTGAAAATTTGCAAAATTTTGTAGAGTTCTGTTTTTGATGTCAACATTGCAAAAACCCTTGAAAGTCCGTATTCAGGAGTTTCTGCTTGTGTTAACTTCATAAATAAGACATCATCACCATTAGTCACCACGCCAAACACAGGTAGATCTGGATTGGGGTTAGCCATCAAATAAGCCAGTGCTTGCGGTAAAGCTGACCAAGCTGAAAGCGTAGTTTTTTTGGACTCCAGCACCACAACCCAAAACTGATTTTGTAACACTAACACGTCAATCCGTCCGCGTAGTACTTCTTCTCCATCATCTAGTACCAGTTCTACAGATGACTCCGCCTTGATTCTGAAAGGAGGGTCATAAAATCCAGACAGTGCCAGCAAGGGAGATACTACTAACAACATCACTGTCCCCTCTAATAAATCACCTCTGCCACGGTGATAGAGATACCTCCGCCGCAGAACATCTAAAGCAGCTGTCTCATCTGCCGTAATTTCTGGTAATTCACCCGACCATTCCGGAAAAAATTGCTCGGCTTCATTACGAACTAGACCAAATCGAGTTTCGGCATCTGTTAAATTGGTAATCGCTTCTGTAATTGCTCTGACCTGTGTCATTGCGTTTTCACCTCAGAGGTTTCTGAATCGCAGCGATCGCACAAACCCTGGACTGTCACTTCGTATGTCTCCCCGCGCAAACCAGGACGCAAACTCTTTAATTGTATGTACTGGAATGTATCCCAGCCAATGTCTTCAATTCCCCCGCACTGGCGACAGCAAAAGTGATGATGGGGTTCGACATTGGCATCATAGCGACAAACACCTTCTTCTAGTAGCACCTCCCGCACCAGACCAGCTTCTCTAAGGGCTTGCAGCGAACTGTAGATGGTCGCTTGCGATGACACCGGAAAATCCTTATTTAGTTCCGTGAGGATTTGGTCAACTGTGGGGTGATCAGTGCGGGATAACAAATTTGCATAAACCGCAAACCTCTGAGGAGTCACCCTCAAACCCTTGGATTTTAAGGTTTGAACAATTGCGTTTGCTTGCTGCTGCATACTTGTTGCCGCATGAAATATTTGCTTTTTAAATTATAGTCTTTTTTTCTTAGAAATTAATACTTAGTTTTATTTATTTTAAAACTTAAGTATTTATAACTATTGAGTATTTCTTAAATCAGAATTATTCTGATTTAGAGCCACAAAACAAATTTGACAACCTGATACATTCAATTTACCAAGAGGTCAAGATACCTGTGATTACCAAAGTACCTAACGTCACTTTCAAAACCCGTGTCCGCGATGAGTCTATTTCTGGGCCCAACCCCTATCGCTGGCAAGACGTGACCACTCAAGAACTTTTTGGTGGCAAGCGTGTTGTGGTATTCTCGTTACCTGGAGCATTTACCCCCACTTGTTCCACCTCACACCTGCCCCGGTATGAGGAACTCTATGATCAATTTAAAGCGCTGGGAGTTGACCAAGTAATTTGCATCTCTGTTAATGATGCCTTCGTCATGTTCCAGTGGGGCAAACAGCAAGGCGCGAACAATGTCTTCTTGCTTCCTGATGGTAATGGTGAGTTTACCCGTAAGATGGGGATGTTAGTTGATAAATCTAACCTGGGCTTTGGTCTGCGCTCTTGGCGCTACTCGATGGTAGTGAATGACGGCAACATCGAAAAGGTGTTTATTGAGCCAGGTTTTGATGATAATTGCCCTACCGATCCATTTGAAGTATCAGATGCAGACACTATGCTAGCTTACCTGAAAGGGGCTAAAACTGCTGTCGCAGTTTAATTTTCATCAGGTGAATTAATTTAGTAGTAAGGACTACCCCTTTCAAGGTGACTCAAAAAATCTCTTTTTTTCTCTCTGCGGGAAGCCGCTTTGTCCGCCCACGCAAGTATTCTCTTCAACGCCTCTGTGGTTTAAAGTAAATTATTTAACCGCAGAGGCGCAGAGAAAGCCGAGGTAAGAGGCGATGGAGAGATTTATTTTTGAGAGTTTGTATTCACTTTGAAAGCTGTATTGGTAAGGGTTTTAGTCTTTACTACTAACTGTGAGCGATCGCCAACTTTGGAGGACACATGAGTTACGATTTTGACTTATTTGTGATTGGTGCAGGTTCTGGTGGCATTGCGTCCGCTAGAAGGGCAGCAGAATATGGTGCCAAAGCAGGGATTGCGGAATTTGACCGCCTAGGTGGTACGTGTGTCAATCGTGGCTGTGTCCCCAAAAAGCTCATGGTTTACGCCTCTCATTTTCCTGACCTGTTTGCAGAAGCTCAAGGTTACGGCTGGAGTCCAGTGCAGAGTTCTCTGGATTGGGAAAAGATGATCACGGCGGTCAACAATGAAGTGACGCGCCTGAATGGCATATATCAACGCATGTTGGATAACTCTAAAGTGGAGATTCTCCAAGGATATGCTAAGTTCGTTGATGCTCATACGATCGCTATTGGTGAGCGCCAAATCACTGCCGATAAAATTCTCATTGCCGTAGGGGGGCATCCCATTAAACCGAATATTCTGGGTATTGAACATGCTATTACCTCCGATGATATTTTCCACCTCAAAGAACAGCCCCAGCGCATCGTGATTATCGGGGGAGGTTACATCGGCTCAGAATTTGCCTCCATCCTCAATGGTATGGGAACTGAAGTCACCCAGGTAATTCGTGGGGAAAAAATCTTACGCGGTTTTGATGATGATCTGCGTTCAGAAATTCAGCAGGCTATGGGTAGCCACGGCATTCGTATTCTCAACAACATCCAACTGATTGCGATTGATAAAACCGCAGAAGGTGTCAAAGTGACACTAAGGGGAGACGAAGGCACAGAAGAAACTGTTGTCGCGGATGCAGTCAGTTTGGCGGCGGTGGGACGCAAACCCAACACCCACAATTTGGGCTTAGAAAATACTCAAGTTAAGCGACATGATGGGGCAATAGTTGTTGACCAATACAGTCGCACCACAGAAGAGAATATTTATGCAGTGGGAGACTGTACCAACAAAATCAACCTCACCCCAGTAGCGATTAATGAAGGACGGGCATTTGCTGATACCGTCTTTGGTAATAAATCTCGCACCATGAGTTATGAGAACGTGCCCACAGCCATCTTTACTACACCAGAAGCTGCAACTGTCGGACTAACCGAAGCCGAAGCTAGAGAAAAATATGGTGATGCGGTGAAAATTTATCGCAGTCGCTTTCGACCGATGTACTACACCTTGGCTGGTAAAGATGAAAAAACCATGATGAAACTAGTGGTGGATCAGAACACTGATAAAGTGCTAGGGGCACACATGGTCGGGACAAGTGCCGCCGAGATTATTCAAGGAATAGCGATCGCTATTAAAATGGGTGCAACTAAAGCTAACTTTGATGCCACCGTGGGTATTCATCCTAGTTCGGCTGAAGAGTTTGTGACTATGCGGTAGTTGTTATTTGTCATTTGTCCAGGGTCATACGTGTCAACTTAAGCTAAAAATAGCGTACTCGTTGGGTGTTGTTAAAACGGTGGTCTCATAGCCTATAGCTTTTCTCGGTTGAACGCAACACAATCAAGGGCGGATCAAGGGCGGATCAAGGGCGGGGAAACCCCGCCCCTACGGGTTTTGCGATTTAAAACTGTACTTCACTCGTCTGAAAACCGCTATAAGTCCATTAAAATGGACTGAAAATTCAGTCCTCTTGAGAGGACTTCTGCTATAAGACAGGGATTTAAATCCCTGGCGGACGTGGGGTTTGGCGTTAAGTTGACACCAATAGTCCAGGGTCAGCCCCTACGCGGAATTCAAAATTACAATCCCCATGCCCAAAAACTCCACCCCCTTGTGAGTGGAGTTTTTTATTTTGGTTTTTTCTTGACTACTGGCTTAGGTCGAGAAAACTTAGAAGGCGGTTTGAATTTCTCTATGGGTACATCTTTCAGTGCCTGCTGCATAAAATCGCGCCAGATGGGAGTAACCATACCGCCACCTGTTGCACCGCGAGCTAGTTGTTTGTTATCATCTCTCCCTATCCAGATAGCAGTTGTTAACTGTGGCACTGAACCAATAAACCAAATATCGTTTTCTGAAGAAGTTGTCCCGGTTTTGCCAGCGACTGGGCGACCTATAATTGCACCTCTACCAGTGCCGTTTGTCACTGCCGTTTGCATGACATCTACAACTGCGGCCGATGCCCAAGGGTCAAGAACTAGACGTGGTTTAGGGGTATTATCGAGTAATACATTGCCATTACTGTCAGTGACGCGGGCAATCAGCGTTGGCGGTGATCGCCAACCATAACTAGCAAAGGTCGCATAAGCACTAGCTATTTCTAGTGGTGTAACTGCGATCGCACCTAATGGTAAAGACGTTACAGCTTCCATTGGACTCGTAATTCCTAAGGTGCGGGAAGCCTCGATGACTTTCTTAATACCCACAGCTTGGCCAAGCTTGACAGCAGGGACATTCCGAGACAAAGCTAAGGCAGTACGAATCGGCATTGCACCCTTGAAGGTATTATCATAGTTACGTGGAGAATACTGAGTATCATTGTCAGGGTAGGTAACTGGGGTATCTAGCACCGTGGTCTCTGGTGTAAACTTACCACCAGCAAAGGCAGTATAGTAAACAAACGGTTTAAAAGCAGAACCAGGCTGACGGAGGGCTTGAGTTACCCGGTTAAATTCGCTAGCTTTTGAGTCTACACCACCCACCAGTGCTTTTACAAATTGTGTACGCGGATCAATTGCCACTAAAGCTATTTGGTTTTTATGTAACCCTTGACCTTTAAGGGTTTTATGCCACTTTTTGATAGTTGCTTCTGCTATTCTTTGCAAGTTTGCATCTACAGTAGTCTGTACCCGCATTCCGCCTTGGAGTACTGCATCATGGCCAAACTTTTGAATTAGTTCCTGTGTCACAGCATTGCTGACATAAGGGTGAGTACTAGGTTGAAATGAACTGATTTTGCCAAGTTTAATTTTTTGGTTAATGGCGTTATCATGCTCTTGCCGAGTAATCCATCTCAATTTCAGCATCCGCTCCAGGACTAATTTTTGTTGTTGTTTAGCCAAATCCATATTCACAAAAGGGCTAAATTTTTCTGGAGCCTGAATTAAACCTGCCATCATTGCAGACTCGCCTAAAGTCAAATTTGCGGCTGATTTGTTAAAGTAAGTCCGTGCTGCTGTTTCCACACCATAGTTATTATGCCCCCAGTAAACTTGATTGAGGTACATGTCTAAAATTTGGTTTTTACTGATAACTTGCTCTAGGCGAATTGCTAATACAGCTTCTGCTATTTTGCGAGTAAAAGCACGCCTTTTAGTGAGAAAGAGGTTTTTGACCAACTGCATAGTGATCGTAGAACCGCCCTCTTGTACACTACCTGCCATCCAGTTGACTAGCGCTGCACGTCCGACACCGCCAGGATCAATGCCAGGGTGATTGTAGAAATAACTATCTTCAATGGCTAATACTGCTCGTTTTAAATTTGGGGAAATTTGATCTGGCGCTACGACTTTTCTATTAGCTTCGCCATGTATACCTACAAATAATTTGCCTTTAATATCATAAATATAACTTGTTTCTGCTGGTAAGAAGTTGCGTATTTGTCTAACATCTGGTAAATTACGTAAACTAATAAATAAACCAACCAGAGATCCAGCCGCAACAGAACTTGCCAGCATATTAATTGATAAAAGAGTACCACCAGCAATTAGACCTATTTGTCTCCAAAACTCAAAACTAGGAAAAGTTGGAATTTCTGGTTGCTGCTGTTCAAATGTATTTGATGAAGACACGGCAGTTGCACTTCCTCACTAATTAAATACAAATCCGGTTTGATTCCTGAAACTGCTTGCTTAGGTAAGTAAGAGGCAACACTTCATGAGCTTCAGTGACCTTTTTTGAATTCAAAATGCAAAATTTGCTCATTCAAAATGAAGAATGTAAATAATTTTAAATTAATTAATTCTGGGTACAAGCCCCCGCCACAATCTTTGATTTGGCGGTCTTCTCCCAAGGGGAGACGCTACGCGAACAATTAGTGGTGAGTTCAAGCTCCCACTAATTGTCTTTAATTTTGAATTTTGAATTTTGAATTTTGAATTGGAGCGAAGCGACTTGACCTCAGGTAACAGGATTATAGAAGGTTAAAATGTACCGATTTTTTTCAACAATCAAAGGTGTAGATTGGGTTGAGGCTTTGCGTAGGCGCAGCGTGCCGTAGGCAAACCCAACATTCTCGACCGTTTGCAGCTTAGACATCACACACCTTAATTCTTCAGAAGTAGGGGTGATAAAATCATTTGTCTGTAGACCTTAACTTGATGAAAGAGAGAAATGTCAAATAGAACAGGGTAGGTTGTTTGAGTAATTTAATAACTTGTGTGAACTATAAGAATCCGATTTGATTTCTGAAAAAATCTAAGTATATGTAGGGTGCATTACCACAAAGTGTAACGCACCGTATTCAAAGCTCTGGTGCGGCGCTTGGCGACAACACACCCTACGTATTTGTTCAAAAATCAAATATGAACCCTATATATCTATCTATTGTGATGATTCATAAAATACAATCCTCTGATAAAAGATAGATAATTCTGTGATGAAAGATAGAGAACATCAAGTTAAGGTTTAAGTTAAGTCGGCGAAAAAAACAACCTATAAACAATACCTTCGCCATTTTTTGTTAACGATCGCTTGACTTTTAAGACAGTCGCTACTGGACTATCTAGGCTAAAATGATGCAAAAAATTTTCTTGTGGTGCGGGCATCTTGCCCGCTAATTAAAACGGGCAAGATGCCCGTACTAAGTAGGTAGGCGGGAATAAACAAAACTATGTTACTAAAAGTAAACACGCCTAAAATCCTTACCAATGACGAATGACAAAGGACAAATGACGACCCTAGCCAGTTACCTTTATTTATGCCCACCTATTTACAAGAGATTGCTAATACACAAAATTAGCCTTGACACGCCACTACAATTTTTTTACACTATTTTAGTCTAGACACGCCACTACAATATTTCAAAAATCAAATATGGTTCTTGTTTAAAATGATGTCTGCGACAAGCCGCTAAGAGCGTCTATGCATCTCTAGTTTCCCACATGTGCAATCTTATTTATTCTCAGAGAGCATGTGCCATCCAATAATCAAACCTTGAGTTTCTAAATAGTGAAGCACTTGGTTAACACATTGCTCAACGGTAAATCTATCAGTTTGACAGATAATCTCTGGATTGATTGGTGCTTCATAGGGGTCAGAAATGCCTGTAAAATGTTGGATTTGCCCCGCCTTGGCTTTAGCGTAAAGTCCTTTCACATCACGGGATTCACAGACAGCTAAAGGAGCATCAACATAAATTTCGATAAAGTTGGTAGTTGTCTGTTTCAACTCCTCTCGAATTTCACGATAGGGACTGATAGCAGCTGCGATCGCAATTATGCCATTACGACTGAGTAAGTTAGCCACAAAGCCAATCCGACGCACATTTATATCTCTGTCTTGTTTACTGAAGCCTAACCCTTGTGAAAGATGGGTGCGAACAATATCACCATCTAGTAATTCTACTGGGTAATTTTGCTTTTGCAGTTCTTGGGCTACAGCACAAGCAATGGTTGTTTTGCCAGCACCACTTAAGCCCGTCAGCCAGAGAATTGCACCTTGTTGTCTCATGTTCTATTTAATACTTTATAGTATTTATTTTGAAGGAAGTAGTACCAGAATGTCACCCAGTCCCTGAGAAACCTCACCCTGATTTTGCTACGCAAAACCTTTCCCTCTCCTCTATCGTGTACATACAAACCTTGCCAACGGTTAAAAACCGTCGTCTAATAGCCAAAGTCCTCTTGAAGAGGACTGGGTATTTTCTATTTCCGACAAAGTTAATCATGTCTACACGATAGCCTTACTAAGGCGAGGGATATCCGATAGAACAGGGTGAGGTTTTTCTTTAATTTTGGCTCTTTTGCTCACTTGTGTGTACACCGCAGCCGATCGCCAATTATTATCAAAGCAATATGGTATTAGCTTGTAGGCAAAGCCACGCTTTGACGAACAGGACGCTTGCGATCGCTTTTACGAACGCCTCCAGCCATCTGATACTCATGGCTATTGCTACCAAATTTATAAGCAATGCCACGCAAAATTTGCTCAGAGTAATCTGCCAAATCTTGTTCATTTTCAACGATCTGGGTTAGTAAGACATCAATATTTGAGAGGGCAGTGTTGTATGCTTCTATTGATTGTCGCAGAGTTGCAATTTTTTGAGTATATTCATTGACCGTCAACCCCTGGCCAATATCAAGGCTAGGATTGATAGATTTAACGCTTGCTAGACGGACTTCAGCTTTGTTGAGAGTACGTGAATTACGTTTGAGTCTTGCCATAATTAACACCTTGTTGATAAATTTATCATTACTCTATAGTGAACAATTGTTAAAAAAGTTGTCATACGTAATATTATTGAGTTTTCAAAGAAAATCTAAAATTTCAGTAATTTACACAATTTTTTAGTTTCTTTAACTCTATTTATCTCAGCACACAACATTGCTGTACCACAAAAGCATATTCTTTTTACGTGAAAATAAGTGTATTGCCAATTCTGTTTCTGATTCAGGTTAAGGTGTAAACTGCTACGGCTTGGGTGTAATCCCCAAACGTCAACCCAGAACTTCTTACAGGGTACGCAAAACACGGAAACGTCAACCCAGAACCTCTTACAGGGTACGCAAAACACGGAAACGTTAACCCAGAACCTTTTACAGGGTACGCAAAACACGGAAACGTCAACCCAGAACCTCTTACAGGGTACGCAAAACACGGAAACGTCAACCCAGAACCTCTTACGGGGTACGCAAAACACGGAAACGTTAACCTAGAATCTTTGATATTAAAAAGAGAGCGATCGCACCTCAAGTTTCCTCAAAATGCGATTGCTCTTCACTTAAGCGATCGCCAAGTTGTTGAGATTGCCGCTAAACCCAGTAATCTCAATTAGCGCATCGCTGGTTTCTAGGAAACCATCTGTGCCATCATTCAGTGCCAAGAAGGTGCGCGTACCAAAGCTAAAGGTAGCTACGCCATTGGCAACAAAGCTACTGCTAGTCAACACCGCACTGATACCAGCTTGGGTTAAAGCAGTTACCGCCCCCAGTTTGGCGAGGTTGGCGGCGCTGACAGCATTCGGCCCATCAATGAAATCAGTACCAATTAGCAAATCGGTAATGCGATCAAATCCACTCAGTAGGGAATCACTGAGGGCAAAGCGGAAAGTATCGATTCCTAACCCTCCAGTCAAGGTATCAGCACCAGAACCGCCGACTAACAAGTCACTATCATTGCCACCGTTGAGGCTATCATCACCATTGTCGCCAAACAGGTTATCGTTACCACTGCCGCCGTTGAGGGTATCATTGCCATTGCCGCCGTTGAGGGTATCATTGCCATTGTCGCCAAACAGGCTGTCATCGCCATTGTCGCCGAACAAACTATCAGCACCACTACCGCCTGTGAGGGTATCATTGCCATCGCCCCCTGTGAGGTTATCATTGCCATCACCGCCGTTGAGGTTATCATTGCCATCACCACCGATGAGGGTATCATTACCACTACCGCCGATGAGGGTATCATTGCCCAATCCACCAAACAGGTTGTCGTTACCATTGCCGCCATCAAGGTAGTCAGGGCCGTCATTGCCTGTGAAGTTGTTAATGCCATTACCGCCAATTTGGCGAGTACCTATCAGCAGGTTGACAGTGCCCTCAACAATGCCGCCTTTGCCATCGCTGAGAGTGTAGTTAAAGCTACCTGTACCGCTACTGGTGGGGTTGAAGGTAATGCTGTCGTTGTTGAATATGGCAGTGCCAGCCACCGGATTACTTACCCCAGTAATCGCCAGCACATCACCAGTATCCACGTCGCTGTCGTTAGCAAGCAGGCTGGCGACATTAATGGTGAGCGGGGTGTCTTGGGTAGCGGTAAAGAAATCTGCGCCAGGGATAGGTGCATCATTCACCCCGGTAATCGTCACCGTGATATCCTGGCTGGCTGTCCCGTCAAAAGATTGTACGGTAAAAGTTTCAGTTTTGGTGTCGCCTTCACCCAAGTATTGCACAACACTGTTGGCGACACTGTAGTTCCAAGTTCCAGTATTGTTGATGGTGAGGCTACCTAGATTACCACTAGCTGAGATGACAGTGGGGTTGAATTTGTTTTCGCCACTATCCACATCATTAACGATGAGGTTGCCCGTTGCCGTTAAGTTAGGAGTAGTAGCATCTTCTGTGACTGTGCTTGTGGCAGTACCTGTAATAGTAGCAACATCATTCACACCGTTGATGGTAACGGTAGCGGTAGCCGTTGACGTACCGCCTTTGCCATCGCTGATAGTGTAGGTGAAACTCTCGGTGGCGCTGGCTTCCTGGGCTAAAGACTCATAGCCTCCATTGGGGTTAAAGCTCAAAGTGCCATTGGCATTTACCGTTAGCTTGCCATTGCCCAAGGTGATTTCTTTACCAACATTGGCAGATCCACTATTGACCTGAGTCACCGTTAAGGAATCGCCATCGGGGTCACTGTCGGCGGTGGTAGAGTTAGCACTGAGGACATTGCCATTGAATATGGTGTCTTCGTTGGTGCTAACGGCATCATTCACCGCCGCAGGTGGGCGATTGGAGGTGAAGTACCTCAGCGTGCCGTAAAATTCCCCGACAACCACATCGAAGTCACCATCGCCATCCAGGTCAGCTAAGGTGGGTTTGCTGTAAAGCCCCACATCGATGCCATTGAAGGGGTTGAAGTTGCCTGTTTGCGACTTATACACGGGGTTGGTGGTAGAGCCTGTGTTTTTGTAGTACCTCAGCGTGCCATTAACTTCCCCAACAACTAAATCGAGGTCGCCATCACCATCCAGGTCGGCAAAGGTGGGGGTGCTGAAATACCCCACATCAATGCTATTGAAGGGGTTGAAGCTGCCTGTTTGCTGACTGTAAACCGGGTTGGTGGCAGAGCCTGTGTTCTTGTAGTACCTCAGCGTGCCGTACTCTTCCCCGATAACTAAATCGAGGTCGCCATCGCCATCCAGGTCGGCAAAGGTGGGGGTGCTGTACAACCCCACGTCAATGCCATTAAAGGGGTTAAAGCTGCCTGTTTGCTGAATGTAGACCGGGTTGGTGGCAGAGCCTGTGTTCTTGTAGTACAACAGCGTGCTATTCCGTTCCCCAACAACTAAATCGAGGTCACCATCACCATCCAGGTCGGCAAAGGTGGGGGTGCTGAAATACCTCACGTCAATGCTATTGAAGGGGTTGAAGCTGCCTGTTTGCTGACTGTAAACCGGGTTGGTGGCAGAGCCAGTGTTCTTGTAGTACAACAGCGTGCTATTCCGTTCCCCGACAACTAAATCGAGGTCGCCATCGCCATCCAGGTCGGCAAAGGTGGGGGCGCTGTAAAAATCCACATCGATGCTATTCAATGGGTTGTTGCTGCCAGTGGCGGCGACAAAGGTGAACGGCACTAGTGTGTTGTTCTGGAAGTACTTCAGCGTGCCATCAAATTCCCCGACAACCGCATCAAGGTCGCCATCGCCATCCAAGTCAGCTAAGGTGGGTTTGCTGTTAAACCCCACATCGATGCCATTGAAGGGGTTGAAGTTGCCTGTTTGCTCCAAGTAGACCGGGTTGGTAGCAGAGCCTGTGTTCTGGTAGTACTTCACTATGCCTTCCCGTTCCCCGACAACTAAATCGAGGTCGCCATCGCCATCCAGGTCACCTAAGGTGGGGGTGCTCCAAGACCCCACCTGAATGTCATTAAAGGGGTTGAGGTTGCCTGTTTGCTCCAAATAGACTGGGTTGGTAGCAGAGCCTGTGTTCTTGTAGTACCTCAGCGTGCCGTTAAATGCCCCAACAACTAAATCGAGGTCGCCATCACCATCCAGGTCACCTAAGGTGGGGTCGCTGTAAAACTCCACGTCAATGTCATTGAAGGGGTTGAGGTTGCCTGTTTGCTCCAAGTAGACCGGGTTAGTGGCAGAGCCTGTGTTTTTGTAGTACCTCAGCGTGCCATTAACTTCCCCGACAACCGCATCGAGGTCGCCATCACCATCGAGGTCGGCTAAGGTGGGGGCGCTCCAAGACCCCACATCGATGCCATTGAAGGGGTTAAAGCTGCCTGTTTGCTCCAAGTAGACCGGGTTAGTGACAGAGCCTGTGTTCTTGTAGTACCTCAGCGTGCCGTCCTGTGTCCCGACAACTAAATCGAGGTCGCCATCGCCATCCAAGTCGGCTAAGGTGTGGGCGATGGAATTCCCCACATCAATGCCATTAAAGGGGTTGAAGTTGCCTGTGGCAGCGACAAAGGCAAGCGTGTTCTTGTAGTACCTCAGCGTGCCGTCCTGTGTCCCGACAACTAAATCGAGGTCGCCATCGCCATCCAGGTCGGCAAAGGTGGGGGTGCTCAAATACCCCACATCAATGCTATTGAAGGGGTTGAAGCTGCCTGTTTGCCGACTGTAGACCGGGTTAGTGGCAGAGCCTGTGTTCTTGTAGTACCTCAGCGTGCCATTAACTTCCCCAACAACTAAATCGAGGTCGCCATCGCCATCGAGGTCGGCCAAGGTGGGGGCGCTGTACAACCCCACATCAATGCCATTAAAGGGGTTGAAGCTGCCTGTTTGCCGACTGTAGACCGGGTTGGTGGCAGAGCCTGTGTTCTTGAAGTACCTCAGCGTGCCATTATTCCGTTCCCCGACAACTAAATCGAAGTCACCATCGCCATCTAGGTCGGCAAAGGTGGGGGCGCTGTACAACCCCACATCAATGCCATTAAAGGGGTTATTGCCGCTTGTTTGCTGACTGTAGACTGGGTTGCTGGCAGAGCCTGTGTTCTTGTAGTACACAAGCGTGCCTCCCAATGTCCCGACAACTAAATCGAAGTCGCCATCACCATCCAGGTCGGCTAATGTGAGGTCTTTGAGCACCCCCACATCAATGCCATTGAAGGGGTTGAAGTTGCCTGTTTGCTCCAAGTAGACCGGGTTGATGGCAGAGCCTGTGTTTTTGTAGTACTTCAGCGTGCCATTAACTTCCCCAACAACTAAATCGAGGTCGCCATCGCCATCGAGGTCGGCTAAGGTGGGGGCGCTCCTAGACCCCACATCGATGCCATTGAAGGGGTTGAAACTGTCTGTTTGTAAGTTAAATGTAGTCATTTTGGTTTGTGTTCATTTGCTAAACAACTGGTTGGAGTCGCCACTCCTCAGAAATTCAGTCTCCTACCCTGGAAAGGAGGGTGAGGGAGGGGTGACGCGGATCGTAATAGTACTTGAGTGAGTTCAAAATCATATCTTGACAAGGATTTCAACTTAAGTTGACACCTATGGGCGGCGATCTCACCACCGCATTGCTTCCTAGATGCACCATCATTTATTCGCCAACTTGCTGGCGAATAAATGATGGTGCGCTACTGCCAAGTCTGGTTTGAGTTGAATCGCCCGTTGGTAAGCCGCGATCGCTTCCTCAGTTTTCCTCTGCATCTGCCAGATTGCTCCCAGGTTGCAGTGTGCCTCGGCAACATTGGGGTTGAGGTGGATAATGTGTTGGTAAGCAGCGATCGCTCTATTTGCACTTAAACAATTGCCAAATTCGTCAAGTTACCGCTAAAGCCAGTAATCTCAATCACGGCATCGCTGTTTTCTTGGAAACCCGCAGTACCATTATTCAGCGCCAGGAAAGTACGGCTACCAAAGCTAAAGGTGGCTGCACGGTTGGCAACAAAGCTACCGTTAGTCAACACCGCACTGATATCAGCTTGGGTTAAAGCAGTTACCGCCCCCAGTTCAGCAAGATTAGCAGCACTGACAGTATTCGGCCCATCAATGACATCATTACTAATGTGCAGGTCGGTGATGCGGTCAAAATTACTCAGCAGCGAATTGGTCAAAGCGTTGTAGCGGAAGGTATCAGAGCCAAGTCCTCCAGTCAACAAATCGCCACCATCACCACCATTGAGGATATCGTTGCCATCGCCACCATTGAGGATATCGTCACCATTTTGACCAGAAACATTATCGTTCCCCACACCGCCATTAAAAAGATCGTTACCGCCACCCATGTCTACAACTGAGCTAGCATAACTTCCCAACAAGGTCACCACATCGTTACCATCTTGGGGTTGATTGGTAGTGGCTTCATCTGCCTTTAAATTAATAAAGAAATTACTGTTGTTCATGGTGACATTAATCACGTCATTGCCAAAACCTCCAGTAATTCTATTGTCGGAACGGGGAGCATTAGTAGAATCAGCGTCGTTATCCCAACTCTTAACAAAGGTGACATTAATCTCATCATTTCCTGCACCGCCGCGTGCTTCATTCACACCATCGGGGTCAGTAATGCGATCGTCACCATCACCGCCAAGTATGCGGTCTAGGTTGCCTGCACCACCGTCAAGGGTATCATTGTCATTGTTACCATTGAGGATATCGTTGCCATCGCCACCATTGAGGATATCGTCACCATTTTGACCAGAAACATTATCGTTCCCCACACCGCCATTAAAAAGATCGTTACCGCCACCCATGTCTACAACTGAGCTAGCATAACTTCCCAACAAGGTCACCACATCGTTACCATCTTGGGGTTGATTGGTAGTGGCTTCATCTGCCTTTAAATTAATAAAGAAATTACTGTTGTTCATGGTGACATTAATCACGTCATTGCCAAAACCTCCAGTAATTCTATTGTCGGAACGGGGAGCATTAGTAGAATCAGCGTCGTTATCCCAACTCTTAACAAAGGTGACATTAATCTCATCATTTCCTGCACCGCCGCGTGCTTCATTCACACCATCGGGGTCAGTAATGCGATCGTCACCATCACCGCCAAGTATGCGGTCTAGGTTGCCTGCACCACCGTCAAGGGTATCATTGTCATTGTTACCATTGAGGATATCGTTGCCATCGCCACCATTGAGGATATCGTCACCATTTTGACCAGAAACATTATCGTTCCCCACACCGCCATTAAAAAGATCGTTACCGCCACCCATGTCTACAACTGAGCTAGCATAACTTCCCAACAAGGTCACCACATCGTTACCATCTTGGGGTTGATTGGTAGTGGCTTCATCTGCCTTTAAATTAATAAAGAAATTACTGTTGTTCATGGTGACATTAATCACATCATTACCAAAACCTCCAGTAATTCTATTGTCGGAACGAGGGGCATTAGTAGTGATAGTATCGTTATCCCAACTCTCAACAAAGGTGACATTAATCTCATCATTTCCTGCACCGCCGCGTGCTTCATTCACACCATCGGGGTCAGTAATGCGATCGTCACCATCTCTGCCAAATATGCGGTCTAGGTTGCCTGCACCACCATCAAGGGTATCATTACCGCCTAGACCATCGAGGTAGTCGTTACCTTCCAAGCCATTAATAAAATCAACAAAGTCAGTACCGATAAGGGTATTATTTGCTGATGTGCCGATAATGCGGTTAGGTAGAACTGTAACTGTCACTGTGGCAATGTCAGTACCGCCGAAACCATCGCTGACGGTGTAGTCAAAACTGGCATCACCGATAAAACCTGGATCTGGTGTAAACTCGATGACATCATTACCGAATATGGAAGTGAGTACAGCCGTGCCGTTAATGGCATTGATGACGTTAAGGGTCAAGGGGTTGCTGTCAATATCGCTATCATTAAGAAGCAAATTACTGACAAGAATTAAAACCGGAGTATTGAAGCTAGTGATATTGCGATCGTCACCTGCAACGGGGTTATCGTTCACACCAGTAATGCGAATAGTTGCGCTTTGGGGAGTCAGTCCGCCATTGCTGTCGCTGACTTGGTAACTGTAGTTAATCTCAGCCACATCACCTGCCCGCCAGCTGGCGTAAGCTGAGGGAGAGACATTGAGGGTGTTACCAGTGAGAGTGATGCCTGCATTGTTGCCTGTAACCGTGAGGTTGGCTACGCTTAATGTGTCTGTTGTGTCAAGGTCAGTGGCATTAGCGAGCAAGTTAACACTAAAAGGAGCATCATCCTCAGTGGCAACGGCAATCAGTGGATTGCTGACAATGGGGGCGCGGTTAGCCAGGAACACCAACGTATTACCGTTAAAATTGCCCACAAAGGCATCAAGGTCGCCATCGCCATCGATATCGGCAAAGGTGGGTGCGGCAGAAAACCCCACATCAGTCAGACCGAAAGGGTTGGTGCTAGGGTCGGCAAACTCCGGATTGCTGGCAGTCCCTATGTTGCGGTAAAAAACCGTATTGCCGTCAAGATTGCCCACAAAGGCATCAAGGTCGCCATCGCCATCGATATCAGCAAAGGTAGGTTTGGCAACACTCCCCACATCAGTCAGACCGAAGGGGTTGGTGCTAGGGGCGGCAAACTCCGGATTGCTGGCAGTCCCTATGTTGCGGTAGAAAAACGTATTGCCGTAAGTATTGCCCACAAAGGCATCAAGGTCGCCATCGCCATCGATATCGGCAAAGGTGGGTGCGGCAGAAAACCCCACATCAGTCAGACCGAAGGGGTTGGTGCTAGGGGCGGCAAACTCCGGATTGCTAGCAGTGCCTGTGTTGCGGTAGAAAAACGTATTGCCGTTAAAATTGCCCACAAAGGCATCAAGGTCGCCATCGCCATCGATATCGGCAAAGGTAGGTTTGGCAAAATTCCCCACATCAGTCAGACCGAAGGGGTTGGTGCTAGGGGCGGCAAACTCCGGATTGCTGGCAGTGCCTGTGTTGCGGTAGAAAAACGTATTGCCGTTATTATTGCCTACAAAGGCATCGAGGTCGCCGTCACCATCGATATCGGCTAAGGTGGGCGCGGCATACAACTCCACATTAGTCAGACCGAATGGGTTGATAGTGGGGGGACGGAAGTTGATAGCTGGGCGAGAAGCAGGCTGGTTTTGCAAGAAATTTGTATCGCCGGCACTATTGCCCACAAAGGCGTCAAGGTCGCCATCGCCATCGATATCGGCTAAGGTGGGTGTCGCTAAAGACCCCACAGTAGTTAGACCGAAGGGGTTGGTGCTGGGGGCGGCAAACTGCGGATTCGTGGCAGTACCTGTGTTGCGGTAGAAAAACGTATTGCCTTCAAAATTGCCCACCAAAGCATCAAGGTCGCCATCACCATCGACATCGGCAAAGGTGGGCGCGGTATAATTCCCTACATCAGTCAGACCGAAGGGGTTGGTGCTGGGGTCGGCAAACTGCGGATTCGTGGCAGTACCTGTGTTGCGGTAGAAAAACGTATTGCCGTCACTATTGCCCATAAAGGCATCAAGGTCGCCATCGCCATCGATATCGGCAAAGGTAGGTTTGGCAAAATTTCCCACATCAGTCAAATTGAAGGGGTTAGTAGTGGGGGTGGCAAAGACCGGATTCGTGGCATTGCCTGTGTTGCGGTAGAAAAACGTATTGCCGTTACTATTGCCCACAAAGGCATCAAGGTCGCCGTCACCATCGATATCAGCAAAGGTGGGCGCGGCAAAATTTCCCACATCAGTCAAATTGAAGGGGTTAGTAGTGGGGGTGGCAAAGACCGGATTCGTGGCAGTCCCTGTGTTGCGATAGAACAACAGATTGCCGTTACTATTGCCCACAAAGGCATCGAGGTCGCCATCCCCATCGATATCAGCAAAGGTGGGCGTAGCAGAAAACCCCACATCAGTCAGACCGAAGGGGTTGGCAATAATGTTTAAAAATCTTGGGTCAGTCATGTTGTTTTGCTCCAAATTTCAAAATTTCAAATTAGGGATTGATTGGGGCAATAGTTATTTCTCCCCTGCTCCCTGCTCTCCTGCTTGCTGGCTCTGATGCCAACAAGCGATCGCCTTTTGGGTTTCCCCCAGTTTTTGCCAGACATTGCCCAGGTCATAGTAAGCGGTAGATGCTGGTTGTAGTTGCACTGCTTCTTGTAAACACTGTGCGGCTGCTAACCAAGATTGTTGATTGGCGTGTAACCTGCCTAAGTTGAGGTGTGCCAGGGCAAAATCAGGCTTAAATTGAATCGCCCGTTGGTAAGCTGCGATCGCTTCTTCTGTTTTCCCCTGCATCTGCCAGATTGCTCCCAGGTTGCAGTGTGCCTCGGCAACATTGGGGTTAATTTCTAGGAGGCGTTGATAGGCTGCGATCGCCTCTTCTAACCGCCCCAACCCCTGCAAGGCATTACCCAATTGGTTGTAGGCGGCGATGTAATCTGGTTGCAGGCGAATCGCTTCACTAAAACTAGCCACAGCCCTTTGTAAATCCCCCTGCTGCGCCGACTGTTTCCCCTGCTCAAACAAAGAACGGGCGGATATAGTCAGGAATTTATGCGATCGCCTTTCCCCGTTTTGGGTATTTTGTGGTGATTGCCAACCGAGTTTCAATAACAAAGGTTCTAGAGCGTTGGCTACGCCCGCCGCAGGCATTGCAGTTAACGCCGTCGGTTGGTAAACTACCCTAATTTGGGTACAGCCTTCCGCCACCAAAGCTTTGTCTAAATACTGCATCAGCTTGGTAGCAATCCCCTGTTGCCGATATCCTGGGGCGACAAACAGCGATAACAATTCCGCCGTTTGTTCAGGTAAAATTTCGGCGATCGCAAACGCCACCATTTCCCCCGCCACCGACGCGGAGATACCCACCAATTCCCCCCGTTGCGGCTGGGTTTGCCACCTTTGCTGCAAGCTGGGGAAGGTGAAGGCATCGTAATCAGCTAGGCTGCTGGCAGTGAGGTGATAGACGCGCTGGTATTTTGGGGGCTGGACTTCGACTGCGCTCAGTCCACGGGGAGATAGGGGGATGGGGGAATCTTCGGTGTTTGAGGCTTCCCAGATTTGGCGGGGTAAGCCGGCGATGGGTGCTTTTCCTGCTGCACTGGGGCGTTTTGCTGTGGGTTTGGTAGTGACGATACCACCAGAGCCAGGAAAGGTAACTAGGCGTTCGATTTCCTCGGACTGGAAGCCTAAGCACTGGGGTTGACGCACACCCGGTAGCACTACTACATCAAATAGTTCTTCAACTACGCCATCGAACTGTAGCCAATGCACCGTGTTCCCAGTGTTTATATCAATCACCATTAACCCAGACTGAGAGGTATTGCCCTCAGCCGTCAGCCTTTCTTCTAGAGGTAGTCCGCTAAAGGTAGGCGATCGCAATTTTGACAAGCCCACAAAGGCGAAGTTTTCCCAAAATGCCAACCCCCGCACAAAGCCAGGACAGAAGGCGATCGGCACTAATTTCCCATCATCCAGGTAGCCAAAATCCCCCGTCCCCGCATTCAGTAGCCACAGCTTGCCTTGATACCAGCGCGGCGAGTGGGGCATGGATAAACCCGTGGCAATGATGTCGTTGGTTTGCACGTCAATAACCACACCCCCGCCTACTTTATGATTACGCCAGCCGGCGGCGGTGTCGGTGGTGCTACAGGCGGTGACGTATGCAGGTTTGCCGTCGCGCAACCCTAACCCGTTGAGGTGACAACGGTCTTCAGCCGCCAACTTGGAAATAAAGGGTGGTTGCCACAGAGGAACAAAACTGTAGTCATTGCTAATAGTAGCCAGGCAACTAAAATCTGTGTTGACAAATACAAGATTTTCTGCATCATCCAGTACCACATCATGGACATTCAAGTCGCCAGTGGTGTAGGCGGTGCGGGGGATATAAAGGCGATCGCTTTGCTGATATATTTCTCCTGGCGCGAGTAAATTCTCAAATCGCCAAATTTGGTAACGTGTGCTTACATATACAGTGTCATTTACTGCATACATCCCCATCGGTTTATCAAATAACCGCTCATGGGCAGCTATCCTACCCTGCTTATTGCAACCGATAAAAAACAGCCGATTAGTTTGATAAGTAGTGAAAGCGAGGCTAATACCCTGGGTTTGCAGCCAGCCTGCTAACTGCGGCGAACAGTTAATTTCTAGCTTAGGTACGCTTGACGAAGAAATACTGTTACTGCGGGGCAGAAAATTTTCCATAGAATATTTAATTCAGTACTAATTTTTGGAAAAACAAAATGACCCCCATCACCCATAAACAGTAAAGGTATGGAGGTAGCACCCACTTACTAAGTAATTTATTGTATGCAGTCTTAGTAAAGAATACAGTTAAATCTTAAGTATTTGAGAGAGCTTCATCAAAAATTTAATAAATACTTAGGCAAGGAATGGACTACGGTGTACACAAGTCGTTAAATTCCCCATGCCGTCTGGGATTGAAAATAAGAGCCTTATAGCAAAAGTCCATTAAAAATGGACTGTGCAAAAAGTAGAAAATACCCAGTCCTCTTGAAGAGGACTTTGGCTATTAGACAACGGTTGTGTGTAAACGGTAGCTCATGCCCCATTGCCCATTCCATGAGAAAATTATGTAACACGATCGCACTTGTGGCGATGATGGCACGGAAGGAAAAGCAATGTCTGAGAATTTGAGAAGCCAAGTTGTGACGCAAGGGGTGCAGCGATCGCCTAATCGGGCTATGCTGCGGGCAGTTGGTTTTAAGGATGAAGATTTTAACAAAGCCATTGTGGGTGTTGCCAATGGTTACAGCACCATCACCCCCTGCAATATGGGAATTAATCAATTGGCACAAAGGGCGGAAGCGGCGGTGAAAACTGCCGGAGCAATGCCGCAGGTGTTCGGCACAATTACTATTAGTGATGGGATTTCGATGGGAACTGAAGGGATGAAATATTCCCTAGTTTCCCGTGAGGTGATTGCAGACTCAATTGAAACCGCCTGTACTGGGCAAAGCATGGATGGTGTGCTGGCTATTGGCGGTTGCGATAAAAATATGCCAGGGGCAATGCTGGCGATCGCTCGGATGAATATCCCTGCTATCTTTGTTTATGGTGGCACCATTAAACCAGGACACTACAATGGTAAAGACTTAACTGTAGTCAGTGCTTTTGAGGCGGTAGGGCAATACAGCGCCGGCAAAATTGACCAGAAAGAACTTTTAGCAGTGGAAAGTCAGGCTTGCCCTGGTGCTGGTTCCTGTGGTGGGATGTTTACCGCCAACACCATGTCTTCAGCTTTTGAAGCGATGGGGATGAGTTTACCCTATTCCTCCACAATGGCAGCCGAAGATGCCGAGAAAGCCGACAGTACGGAAAAATCAGCCTTTGTTTTAGTAGAAGCCATTCGCAAGCAAATCTTACCCCGGCAAATTATCACCCGCAAATCTATAGAGAATGCCATTTCTGTAATCATGGCTGTGGGTGGTTCCACAAATGCCGTATTACACTTTTTAGCGATCGCTCGCGCTGCTGGTGTAGAACTAACTATAGATGATTTTGAAACCATCCGTGGACGTGTACCCGTTTTGTGTGATTTAAAACCAAGCGGTAAGTATGTTGCTACAGACTTACACAAAGCCGGTGGTATTCCCCAAGTGATGAAAATGCTCTTGGTACATGGCTTATTACACCCCGATTGCCTCACCATTACTGGTGAAACCATTGCTGAAGTCTTGGCAGATATACCAACAGAACCATCACCTAATCAAGATGTAATTCGTCCTTGGGATAATCCCATGTATGCCCAAGGTCACTTAGCCATCCTCAAGGGTAACTTAGCCACAGAAGGGGCAGTAGCAAAAATCACCGGAGTCAAGAAGCCAGTGATTACCGGGCCTGCAAGGGTATTTGAATCAGAAGAAGCCTCCTTAGATGCCATATTGGCAGGCAAAATTCAAGCAGGTGATATTTTAGTGATTCGCTACGAAGGGCCAAAAGGCGGCCCTGGAATGCGAGAAATGCTTGCTCCGACTTCAGCCATTATTGGTGCTGGCTTAGGTGATGCCGTCGGCTTAATTACCGACGGACGCTTCTCTGGCGGTACTTACGGCATGGTGGTGGGACACGTTGCACCAGAAGCAGCTGTTGGTGGTGCGATCGCCCTCGTCAAAGAAGGCGATATCATCACTATTGATGCCCCAAATCGGCTTTTGCAATTGAACATCTCTGACGAAGAATTAGCCCATCGTCGTGCCAACTGGCAACCCCCTGCACCGCGTTACACTAAAGGCGTACTAGCCAAATATGCCAAATTAGTATCTTCTAGTAGTCTGGGTGCAGTCACAGATTTGGACTTGTTTACAGACTAGTGGTTAATCACATTAATTATGCAGGGTAATACTTCACCTGCATTTCTCACCAGATCAGTAGGTTGGGTTGACGTCAGGAAACCCAACACCAAGATATCGGTTAAGCTTTCAAGATCCATATTGGGTTGCGCTGCGCTTAACTCAACCTTACACCTACATATATCTATCTGCGGCTTGTGAGAAATTCGGGTTCAGTCCTCTTAAGAGGACTTATGCTATTAAACAGGGACTGTAAGTCCCTGGCTGGCGGATTAAATGCTTCTCAAAGTCCCCCTTTTTAAGGGGGATTTAGGAGGATCTAAAACGTTTTGCTACTAACGACAGGACTTTTAAAACATCGAACATTTTTATACATCAATATCAATATTAATGACCTTGATTATAGATGCAATATAAAACATTTCTATGTTAAAAAACAATCAAATTCCACCAGGTAACTTTGGTTTACCTGTATTAGGTGAAACACTGGCATTTATTGCTGACCCCTACAGCTTTGTTAAACAACGCTATCAGCAACATGGGTCTATTTTTAAAACTCATATTGCAGGTAGACCAACTGTAGTCATGGTAGGGCCAAAGGCAGTTGAATTTGTGCTTTCTAGCCAGATGGAGCATTTTTCTTGGCGTGAAGGCTGGCCTGATCCTTTCAAAGTATTATTAGGTGAATCACTATTTCTCCAAGATGGCGAAGAACACCGCAAAAATCGCCGCTTGATCATGCCAGCATTACACGGGCCAGCCTTGGCAAACTATCTCACCACAATGGAAGAGATTACACATAGCTATCTCAAAAAGTGGGAGGAGAAGCAAGAATTCACCTGGTTCTCAGAGTTTAAACAACTCACATTTGATATTGCTAGTCAGTTATTGCTTGGTACTAGCCCTAGCCCTCAATCCGTCCGTCTCAGTCAGTTATTTACAACTCTCACCAATGGGCTATTTACTATTAACCCCTTACCCTTACCATTCACTAAATTTGGCCAGGCTATAGCAGCACGCAATCAAATCCTAGAGCATTTAACTCAAGTTGTCAGAGAACGCCAGCAAAACCCCACCAAAGACGCCCTGAGTTTGTTAATTCAAGCCAGGGATGAAGCAGGTAACAGCATGGGTGAAAAGGAACTCATCGCCCAAGCTGTGTTATTACTCTTTGCAGGACATGAAACGACTACCTCAATGTTGACTTGGTTATGTGTAGAGTTAGCCCTTAACCCAGAAGTCATGCAACGCACCAGGGAAGAACAACAGCAACTTGCAAGTCAAGGTGCATTGAGTTTGGAACAATTGGGGCAAATGCCCTATTTAGAACAGGTTTTATGGGAAATTGAAAGGCTGCATTCACCAGTAGGTGGTGGGTTTCGGGGTGTGATTAAAAACTTTGAGTTTGATGGCTTTCATGTACCAGCAGGTTGGCAGCTATTGTACTCAATTTTTGTAACTCATAGCTTAGAAGAGATTTACCCGCAACCAGATCAGTTTAATCCAGATAGATTTAGCCCCCAGCGCCAAGAACACAAACAGTATCCTTTTAGTTTAATTGGTTTTGGTGGCGGGCCTCGTGTCTGTATTGGCATAGCCTTTGCCAAAATGGAAATGAAAATTATTGCTGCCCATCTTTTACGCCGCTATGATTGGGAAATATTGCCCAATCAAAGTTTAGAGACGGTAAGACTTCCTACTAACCGCCCTAAAGATGGGTTGCGTGTTCGGTTTCAGCCCCGGTGAAATGTTTTATGACACTTCAAATAGACATACATTTACCTGAAGGAATTTGGCAACGCTTTCAACAAGCGAAATATTTTGTTGACACCAGCATTAACTCAGCACAGCAAGCAACTCAGTCTTTCAAAGAAACAGCAATTAATACGGTTACGACAACCTGGGAACAAGCTAAAGGTTCTGTAGGAGAAGGTTGGCAAACCGCTGAACAAATTCAAAGCACAACATCAGGAGCAGTTCAAACAGCCATTACTTCTTATATGAATGAGTGGCTGGCACAGCATCCTTTATTTTTTAGGTTATTTCAAATATTCGGCTGGGCAACTAATCACCCAATAATCAGTTTCATAATTCTGCTGTTTATTGTGGCTCTAATTTGGAGCTTGATTAAAGCAATTATGCGCTTAATTGAAACTGCTAGTTGGTCAATTATACAAGTTCCTTTAAAATTACTTCTAGCCTTAATTAAAGTTAGCTATCTCTACTTCAGTAAACTTAGTAGTTTGGCTGTAGAAAAAATTAGAGGTTCTCAAGCAACTGAGAATATGACAGTTTTAATATCTGAAAACTCTTCACCTGTTGATCAAAATAAACAACAACGCTTGGCAGAAATTTCCAGGCGTCTAGAAGCAATTCAAAAAGAGCAAAACCAGCTTTTAGAAGAAGCAGCAAATTTGATCGCTGTAGATACAGTTGATTTCAAAATTAAAGAGATTAAATCCTTAAGTAGGGAAATTTAATACTAATTAGGTGATAGCTGGGCGATTATTGCATCTTCCTTACCAGCCGCAAAGCCAGCAAAGCGCTGTGCTAATGGCGGGATAATAACTAGAGGGTTGCTGAATCCAGCGAAAACATGAATACTCTCATACCCTGGGATAGCACCAATCAAAGGGAGTCTATCACCACTAAAAGCTACTAGGCAATGATGCCAAGTTCCAGGTATATTTTCTAATGCTGGTAACACTTTTCCAACGCTAGCACGTAACCACTTTTCACTCGTTTCAGAGTTGACTTTAGCATGAGGATCTGTGAGTGTGCGGCTAATTTGACCCAAACGCAAGCTACCATCTTGAAATTGAATTGCACCTGCATCTAAAATCGGTGGTACTGGTTCATTACCCGGTTCATGCCATACTTGATCAACTTGAGTGGATGCGGCTTCTAATTGAAACCGTTGTAGATGTGCTGGCATAACTAAGGTGCGTAACTGCAAATCAATGGGTGGAGTTTCAATGATTTCTGCGTGGGTGAAATAAATTTTTAGGGTAATACCTGCTGATGTTAATAGCTGTCGACTGAGTCCACCTGCACAGATAACCACATTAGCGCTGTGAAAAGTTGCGGTATTGGTTTTGACACCGTTTGTGAGGATTTGCAAAACTGGAGATATCTGCAATTCGCCGCCAATACGCAGCAAAGCTTGAATGTAAGCTTGTGCGGTTTTTTGTGGGTGAATGTGGCCGTGTTTGACGGTTAATACTCCAGAAATTGCTGCTTGATTCAAGAGTGGTTCTAACTCACCAGCTGCTTGTACACTGAGTAAACGCGGTGGAATGGCAAAATTAGCGTAGGATGCAACTGTTGCTTCTGTATCACTATCAGCGTCAATGGTGAGTAATAAATCTAATTCACGGAATTCAATATCAGCGTCTAGCTCTTGGGGTAAGATTTGATAACGTGCGATCGCTTCTTGGCAAAGTAGAGATGTTAATGGTGTATTACCAGACCAATAAGCCAAGCCACCATAACTATAACGAGTTGCGTTCTGGGGTGTGGCGTCTTGCTCTAACAACAACACTTTAAAGCCTGTTTTTGCTAGTTCGTAGGCGAGTGCAGCACCTGTAATTCCTCCACCAACAACAATCCAGTCATAGGTTTTCATCATAATTCGTAATACCCTCCGGGAAGCTGCCCAACTAAAAACTCAACAAGAGGAAAAGTGAGAATAACTTATGGGGAAAACTTTAAAAGAAAAATTAGAACAATTGTCACCAGAAAGACGGAAAAAAATTGAAGAAGAATCTAGCTTGCTGATTGCAGAGGAAAAGGTATTTCCGAAATTGCAGAATCAAAGTCAGATCAAATCGCTCATGACTAAATTCTACGGAATATTTATAAAATTAGTTTTAGAATCATGAACATCCGCAGTGAAATTGTAGCAGACTACCCAGCAATAGCAGAGGTGAATACACTAGCCTTTGGACAAAGGAATGAAGCTGAATTTGTTGATAAAATCCGTAATTCAGACCGCTATATTCCAGAACTTTCTCTAGTTGCAGAAGCTGAAGGTGTTGTAGTTGGGCATATTTTATTTAGCTATATTAACCTAGTGGGTGAAGAAACTCTACAAGTACTTGGTTTAGCACCAATGGCTGTACATCCACAGTTTCAAAGACAGAGAATTGGCAGTGCCTTGGTCAAAACAGGTTTGGAAATAGCAGAGAAAAAAGGGGAATTGATCGTAATTGTCTTGGGACATCCTGAATTTTATCATCGCTTTGGATTTGAAACTTCAATTGCTTATGAAATTGAGTCTCCTTTTCCAGTTACAGCAGAATTCTTTATGGTTAAACCATTAGGTAATTATCAGAAACAGTACAAAGGTAAAGTGATTTATCCACCTTTGTTTGATGGCTTTTGATATGCACCTATAAACAACAAAGCTACCAACACGGTGCAGAGTATAAAGGAGTGTGCTTGTTTACTAATACCAGACTGGTAAAACCAGTAAACTGTAGTAGGTTATTACTGAGAGTGAAGATGGCAATAAGCAGCCAGTAAAGCCAGCCACGTTAGCGGTGGTAGATGTAGCAAAAGGTGAAGTTATATCTTACCGGAGCATCAAACAGCTACTTAGTGAAAAATATAACCTTCTTAATCGCCAGCGACAACAACAACAAAGTCTGTCTCACGAACGTCACAAAGCTCAGAAAAAAATGCCCCCAATACTTTTGGAGAATCTGAGTTAGGAGAATATGTTGATAGATTATTAGTAAATGCGAGTCGTTCGCAACGGTTCGGGTTACCACAGTGGTGGCTACTGAATCACCCCCTTCGTTGGGGGAACCCTCTCAAATATTTTTTTGGCAATAATTTGCGAACGTACAACATCGGGATGACTGGATTCGAACCAGCGGCCCCTTCGTCCCGAACGAAGTGCGCTACCAAGCTGCGCTACATCCCGCCGAAAAAACGGCACTATAGACACAAGATATCACAACCCATGGGAAATGACCAAAATACATCTATATATAATGTAGCTGTAGATTACTTCAGCATGAACTTTGCTTGCTACCATTAGATTTATAAAACTTCACTAGAAAAAGCGGATTGTGACTGTTAAACCAGACTGGTTGCGAGTAAAAGCGCCTCAGTGGGAGCGCGTCGGTAACGTTAAAGAGATTTTGCGGGATTTAGCGCTCAATACGGTTTGCGAGGAAGCTTCCTGTCCGAATATTGGGGAGTGCTTCCAAGCGGGTACGGCCACGTTTTTGATTATGGGGCCAGCTTGTACACGCGCCTGTCCCTACTGCGATATTGATTTTGAGAAAAAACCCAAGCCACTAGACCCCACAGAACCAGCACGATTAGCAGAAGCAGTGCGGCGAATGCGACTCAATCATGTGGTGATTACTTCTGTGAACCGGGATGATTTAGCAGATGGTGGTGCAGGCCAATTTGTGCAGTGTATTACAGATGTTCGTACAGTCTCGCCTCAAACCACAATTGAGGTGTTAATTCCTGACTTGTGTGGTAATTGGGATGCTCTGGAGATAATTTTAGAAGCTGCGCCAGAAGTAATTAACCATAATACTGAAACTGTCCCACGCCTGTATCGCCGTGTGCGTCCCCAAGGCAACTACGATCGCACTCTAGAATTATTGCAACGCTCTCGTCAAATCGCCCCTTGGGTATACACCAAATCTGGCATCATGGTAGGACTTGGTGAAACAGATGCCGAAATTCGCCAAGTTATGCAAGACTTGCGAAGCGTGGATTGTGATATTTTGACAATTGGGCAATACCTCCAACCCAGTCAAAAACACCTAAAAGTCGATGACTTTATCCGTCCAGAACAATTCGCCGCCTGGAAAGCCTTTGGCGAAGCACTAGGATTTTTACAAGTTGTTTCTTCCCCCTTGACACGCAGTTCATATCATGCTGAACAAGTCCGGGCATTAATGGAACTTTACCCCCGTACTCGTAGATAGAGGAAATGTTATGGATGTAGAGACGTAGCATTGCTACGTCTCTACAAACGTCCAATGCCCAATGCCTGGTTGTGGAGCGAAGCCGAAACAATGACCAATGACAAACCACAATCTGTAGCCATTTTAGGAGGCGGTGCTTGGGGTACTGCTCTGGCAAACTTAGCAGCTGTGAATGGACATAGAGTGCATGTATGGTCACGTCAAGGAGCAGAAACTCTAGAAACAGTTCTACAAAATGCTCAAATAATTTTGTCTGCAATCTCAATGAAAGGTGTGGGAGATGTAGTCGCACAAGTCAAGTCTCTCCCCCTTTCTCCAGAGACAATTTTTGTGACCGCAACCAAGGGTTTAGATACCCAAACCACTTGTACGCCATCGCAAATTTGGCAAACAGCATTCCCCAACCATGCAGTAGTGGTTTTATCTGGGCCGAATTTGTCAAAAGAAATTCAACAGTCATTACCAGCTGCAACGGTAGTTGCTAGCAGCAGGATTGATGCTGCGGAATCAGTGCAGCTGGTATTTTCTTCTAGTCGTTTCCGCGTATATACCAACCCCGACCCCGTAGGCGTAGAACTAGGAGGTACACTAAAGAATGTAATTGCGATCGCTGCTGGTGTGTGTGATGGTTTACATTTAGGCACCAATGCCAAAGCCGCTTTAGTGACTCGTGGATTAATGGAAATGGTTCGCATTGGCACTTTCTGGGGTGCGAAAACAGAAACATTTTATGGTTTGTCAGGCTTAGGAGATTTACTAGCAACCTGCAATAGTCCCTTAAGTCGCAATTACCAAGTTGGCTACCAACTCGCTGGTGGTAAGATGCTCACAGAAATTCTCACAAATTTACCAGGAACTGCTGAAGGAGTGAACACTTGCCGGGTTTTGGTGCAAAAAGCCAGACAGCAACATATTCCAATTCCAATTACCGAGCAAGTTCACCGATTAATTGTGGGCGAAATCACCCCTGGTCAGGCCTTAGATGAACTGATGTTACGAGACATCAAGCCTGAATACAAGTATTAATGGGGCACGAATCAATTCAAAATTCGTCTTGAAAGGTTGAGCCTTGACAAATAATCAGACAACGGGAACATCCTGTCTGAAATTAGCTTCTGGATCGTATTCAGGGATGCACTCGCTGCTGCTCGCTTTCTACTCTGTGGTTATTAGCTTGTCTGTCTGATGGGGAACTATTAGGTTATTAGTGTCAGCTATCGTAAAGCATCTCACCGATAGTTATTTATGATTACGACTTCAGCGTAACTACTCAGCTACTGCCTACCACGACTACCTCAACGGCTTACCAAATATTCCTTAGAGAAAAATTAGTAAATTGTCAGGATATTACCGAGCTAGTCATGTAGATATGACTATGCAAATTAAAAACATGATTGCCACTGAAATATGTTTATACCACGTTACTTTTGTAACAGTCAAGTCTCATCAAAGTTGAAATGTTGAAAAGGTAGTCTGGAAGCTTGAAGGCTAGCTGTGGATTGAATAGCTATTGGTTCAAAGACAGAGCTACAGCAGCCGACTATTTCGGTAGTCATGTTTAAAAAAGAACCATTACAGTTTTTTTGAGACTTTTTCAAAAAAAACCGTAATTTCACCCTTAACCGTGTTAGTTCATCCTGAATCACGGGAACAATAGCAACAGTTAAATAGCTGACCATAATCTTAGCTGACCGTAATCTATTGTTACCTGGAGCCATTGAGACGATCTTATATGCCAGCAACATCTTTTTACGCAGATGCCCCCTACAACGCCCAAAAAAACCGCCAGGTCTTGGACACAGATATCACAGTTGATGAAGGTGAGTTGCCTTTAGAAGAGATCCAAGAGCTAGAGATAGCTGCTGCTGATCCCGCTACTTTTTCTAATACTAACCGTCGCAGTACAGACCTGGTACGTCTATACCTCCAGGAAATCGGTCGGGTGCGTTTGTTAGGTCGGGATGAAGAGGTTTCAGAAGCACAGAAAGTCCAGCGTTACTTGCGGATGCGGATAGTACTTGCTAACGCCGCCAAGCAAGGGGATGAAGTAGTTGTGCCCTATCTCCGGTTAATTGAAGTTCAGGAACGTCTGACATCAGAATTGGCACATCGTCCATCTTTAGAAAGGTGGGCGGCTACGGCTGGTGTGCAAGTGTCTGATCTCAAGCCGATTTTGGCAAATGGCAAACGTCGCTGGGCAGAAATTGCCAAATTGACAGTGGAAGAACTGGAGCAAATTCAGTCCCAAGGACTCCAGGCCAAAGAACACATGATTAAGGCTAACCTGCGCCTAGTTGTGTCTGTTGCCAAGAAGTATCAAAATCGCGGTTTAGAGTTGTTGGATTTAGTCCAAGAAGGCACTCTGGGCTTAGAGCGGGCTGTGGAAAAATTTGATCCCACCAAGGGTTATCGCTTTAGCACCTACGCCTACTGGTGGATTCGTCAGGGGATTACAAGAGCGATCGCTACTTCTAGTCGCACCATCCGCCTGCCTGTCCATATTACAGAAAAGTTGAACAAAATTAAAAAAGCTCAACGCAAAATTGCTCAAGAAAAAGGTCGTACTCCGACTCTGGAAGACCTAGCTGTTGAGTTAGAAATGACACCAACTCAAGTACGAGAAGTTTTGCTGAGAGTTCCTCGTTCGGTTTCTTTGGAAACTAAGGTAGGCAAAGACAAAGACACTGAGTTAGGAGAATTACTAGAAACTGACAGTGTTACCCCAGAAGAAATGTTAATGCGGGAATCTTTACAAAGAGACTTGCAACATCTGTTAGCAGATTTAACTAGCCGTGAACGCGATGTTATTCTCATGCGGTTTGGTTTAGCAGATGGTCATCCTTACTCTTTAGCCGAAATTGGACGCGCCTTGGACTTATCACGGGAACGAGTACGGCAAATTGAATCCAAAGCCCTACAAAAGCTACGCCAACCTAAACGGCGTAACCTCATCCGTGACTACTTGGAGTCACTTAGTTAGTCACCAGTCAACAGGAAACAAAATCTGGACAATGGATTGTTGACTGTGTACTATTTATTGGTGAGCCGACTCACCTGATCCCCGCTACCAGAGCCATTCTCTAGTCTATAGAAAATTATTTTCATTTATCTAGACTGGAGTTTATGCAACATTATTCTCTGAATGTGTTTAAAGTGGGGATCACTTATTACTTTGTGGCTCATCAAGATTTGATGAATTATTTTTAAGTATTTAGTAAAGATTATCAATAAGGCATGTTTGTTGCAAATTGCTCTGAATATTTGCTATATTCGCAACTAATGAGCTTTGTTGAGAAAAATTAGTATGACTGTCTACACATCTAGTTCACTCAAAGCAGAACTAAACGATCGAGGCTGGCGCTTGACTCCTCAGCGCGAAACAATTTTACACATTTTTCAAGAATTACCTCAAGGTGAACACCTCAGTGCAGAGGATCTTTATCATCGGCTAGAAACCGATGGTGAAGGCATAAGTCTGTCAACTATCTATCGGACTTTGAAGTTGATGGCGAGGATGGGAATTTTGCGGGAACTGGAATTGGGAGAGGGACATAAACATTACGAACTTAATCAACCCTATCCCCATCATCACCACCATCTGATTTGCGTCCGATGCAACAGCACAATTGAGTTTAAAAACGACTCAATTTTAAAAATTGGCGCCAAGACTGCCCAAAAAGAAGGTTTTCACTTACTCGATTGTCAGCTGACAATCCATGCAGTCTGCCCTCAGTGCCAACGAGCACTCATGCCTCTGTAGTACCTGGCTGGAATCACAAGCCAAAAGCCTCAAACTCGCCAACGAGTGGAATTTTCCATGATTTTTCATTCGCTGTTATCAAGGGTAAGCAAGCAGTTGGGAACTACTACTGACAACTTCTAAGCGGATGCTAAAAGCGTCCGCTTCTAACGTCTTTAAGACTAATTCCATAGAATTCTTGAGCTTGCTTAATTGCTTTTTTGGTGTCCTCTGCCATGACACCATTCAGTTGGCCTTTATAAAAACCTTTTTCTCTTAACCGTCTTTGGATTTCCAGGACACTAAACTGACTGGTAGGGGCAGTGCGAACTAACTTATACAATTTAGCTCTGGTGGTAGGGCCAGCCACTCCACTGACTGCCAAATAATTAGAGCCTTGAAATCGGCGGACAGCATCTGCGGTATAGGGGCCATAGTAGCCATTTGGCTCTCCCTCTAAATATCCTGCTTGAATCAAATGCTCTTGCAGAACGCGCACTGCTTCACCGCGATCTCCTAGTCGGAGTTGATCTCGATTAGCTGCTGGCTTTTTAGGTGCATCTGCTGGGCCACCAATACCGCTTGGTGGCAATTTTCCTAGTGTTGCTGGGCCGACAATGCCATCAACGCTTAATTTATAAGTATCTTGGAAGCGCTTCACAGCATCTTCGGTAATGGGGCCAAATATCCCTGTGGCATTACCATAATAAAAACCTGCAACTCGCAGCCTCTCTTGCAAAACCCTCACATCTTCGCCTTCATCACCCTTAACTAGGAATTTGGCACTGCGGCGCTTGCTATTGACAGCAACTGTTGGGTTGCTCTTTTTCACTTGCGTACTTACAGCCGTGGGTTTTTGGGCTTGTGTCTTCACCACAACCACAGGTTTTTTGGCTGGGGCTGACTGACTCACCGGTGTGGATTGCGGGGCTTGGGCGGGTAAAGCAGGTGTGCGCCAGTTATCTAATTTTTGGCGAGTTGTGCCATCAACGATGCCGTCAACTGTTAAACCAGCAGCTTGTTGGAAACGCCGTACAGCTTCTTCTGTGGGGAAGTCATATACTTGTGTGATCGGAGCTTGATAAAAGCCTACTTTTTGTAACTGTTGTTGTAAATTCCTGACAGAAGGGCCTTGATCGCCTCTTTCTAAGGCCAGGGCGCTGCTCACAACGCTGAGAACAGACAAAGTCAGCGCTAGGGGCAGCATATACTTCCAAGCTCTGCTAGAAAGCCTTTTCCAGTCTGGGGTAGCTGTTTTGTTTAACAAGTAGCTCAGGGAAACTAATTCATCAGGTTGGCTGTCTTCGTAGGCAAAAGCTAGATGCAAATACGCAAGATTGTCCATATTCGAGTCCTACACCACTTATTTTTCTTCGATCGCTGCTTCAGCTTGATGTACTAAGTTGCGTAAACTATCTAAGGTCGGTATATTTACATCCTGCCATAAATTGCGCTTGTGTGCTTCTAACAATTTTTCCGCAATATCACGCAATGCCCACGGATTTTTTTCCTGAATAAATTCGCCAACAACTGGATCAAGCAAATAGGCTTCTACTACCCCCTGATACATATAATCTTCCACACATTGAGCTGTAGCATCGTAGGCGAAAAGAAAATCCACTGTTGCAACCATTTCAAATGCACCTTTGTAACCGTGGCGCATGACACCAGCAATCCATTTGGGATTAACTACGCGGGAACGATATACTCTAGCGATTTCGGCGCGCAGTTGGCGGATGCGTGGCTGGCTGGGAATTGAATGATCACCAAAATAAGTTTGGGGATTCTTACCTTGGAGGGAACGGACTGCGGCTGTTAAACCACCCTGAAATTGGTAATAATCATCAGAATCGAGTAAATCATGTTCGCGGTTGTCTTGGTTGTGCAACACGACTTGCATTTTTCCCAAACGCTGCTCAAATGCTTCTGGTGCAGCAATTCCCATTAATTCTCCTTGACCGGAAGCGCCAGTGTAGGCGTAGCAACTCCAGTTGATGTAAGCACGAGCTAAATCCTGGTCATCTGTCCAATTTTGCGATGCCATTAACCCTTGGAGTCCTGCACCATAAGCACCTGGTTGAGAACCAAAGATGCGATAGAGCGATCGCGCCAATGCAGTTTCTGAAGTTAAACCCTCTGTTGTCCAAAATTCTGTATCCTGGCGAACTTGTGCGGCTAAAGGATTTTGGTCTGGTCGTTCATCCAAACTTGCCACGGCTATCACAGCTTGCTCAAATAAATCGATTAAGTTAGGAAAAGCATCCCGAAAGAATCCAGAAATTCGCAAAGTCACATCTACACGGGGACGCCCTAAAATCGACAGGGGCAAGATTTCAAAATCTACTACCCGTCGTGCGGCACCATCCCATACAGGACGCACACCCAATAACGCTAACGCTTCGGCGATGTCATCACCCCCAGTCCGCATGGTAGCAGTACCCCACACAGATAATGCCAGTGTTTTGGGATACTCACCATTATCTTGGGTATAAATTTCGATGAGATTCTCTGCCGCCTTTCTGCCTATATCCCAGGCTATTTCCGTAGGCAAGGCACGAATATCAACAGAGTAAAAGTTCTTACCAGTTGGTAAAACTTCCGGGCGTCCGCGAGTGGGTGCGCCAGATGCACCACTGGGGACATATCCGCCATCAAGTCCGTGTAGTAAGTGGGTAATTTCTTGTGGGGTTTGTTGTAAAGACGGGATGAGTTTTGATTTAATCCAGTTGAGAGTAGAAGGAAGCTCGGAGTTTGGGGTTTGGGGTTTGGGATTTGATGCTAAAAGCTCGGCGTTTGGTGTTAAGAGTTGTTCAACCAAGAAAGCTGCATGTTCTTCCAGGACTTCCACAACATCACCGAGAGTATGACAGCGTTTGCCATTGACTACAGAGTAATTACCACTGACGATTGACAAATCGGCCGTGAGGGGGTCGAAATCTAGACCCCAATCTTGAGCGATCGCGCGGGTAATACCGATAGAATGACGGTTGGGGATGCGGGCGATCGCCACAATTAAATCTCGCAGTTGCCGACCTTGGGGACATTGCCCAAAAATGTGTAAACCATCGCGGATTTGGGCTTCTTTTAATTCACAAAGATAGCCACTGAGGGAATTCAAAATTAACCCTTCGGCTTCGCTCAGGGAGCCTTTAGTTTTCACAATGTCAGGATTGTTTTGAATACCTAGATCACAGTGAAGATTTTCGGTGAGTACTAAGTTACGAATGCGATCGCAAATCATCGGCAATCGTCCAGGATCTAAACTTTCCGCCTCATAATATTCATCAATCAAATTTTCTAACTGTTGCAAACCACCATAGAGTTCTGCGCGAGTCATCGGCGGCGTCAGGTGGTCGATAATCACAGCTTGAGCGCGACGCTTGGCTTGGGAACCCTCACCAGGATCATTAACAATAAACGGGTACAGATGAGGAAGCGCCCCCAAAGCTACTTCTGGATAACAATTCTTAGATAAAGCCAAACTCTTACCCGGTAGCCATTCCAGGTTGCCATGTTTGCCCACATGCACCACAGCATCAGCTGCAAAATATTCCCGCACCCAGTAATAGAAAGCTAGATAAGTATGGGTTGGGGGCAAATCTGGAGCGTGATAATTCAAACTGGGGTCGAGGTCATAACCGCGCGATGGCTGAATCCCCACGAAGATGTGACCGAGTTGGATACCGGGGATGGGGAATAGGGCATGAGGCATGGGGGAATGGACTTCGACTTCGCTCAGTCCACGAGGGGATGAGGAAGAATTTTTCACTGCTCCCTGAGCTTTCCCATCTCCCCAGCGTTCATTAATACCTTGTTGCACATTTTCTGGTAACGAGGCGAAATATTCTTGATACTCAGTTAAAGAAAGACTTTGCCCCACTGGACGCCAATCTCTACCCTCTGGGTCATTAGTTACCCCACTAGTGAGGCGTTGAATCAACTCATCGCCGTTGGCGGGTATATTTTCCACCTCATACCCAGCCGACTGCAAAGCTTGAAGAATTTCCACACAACTAGTCGGTGTATCCAGTCCCACGCCATTGGCGAGGCGTCCGTCACGGTTGGGGTAATTTGCCAAAATTAGGGCAATACGACGCTGTTGGGGTGGCTTGGAGCGGAGGCGTACCCAATTAGCTGCCAATTGCGTTACAAATTCAATGCGATCGCTTACTGGTTCATAAACTACCACATCAGTTTCTAGATCAGGATTGCGAGTTTGCACCGCCTTAAAAGACACAGCCCGACTAATAATCCGCCCATCTACCTCTGGTAGTGCCACATTCATGGCAATATCACGAGGAGAAAGCCCCTGTAATTGCATCTCCCACTGTTCCACTCCCCCACCACTGAGGATTACCTGCAACACTGGCACATTCAAAGTTTCCCACAACTCGACTTGGGGCGTTTCTGTTTCCAGCCGCGCTAGAGAAAAACTGGTGGTATTTAGTAGCAGGGCAATTGGCTCTGAATCTTTCGGCTGAAAAAACTCCCTCAACTCAGTTTGGATATCTGGTTCACGTAACGAAGAAACAAAAACTGGTACAGGTTGTAAATTTTTCTGTACCAAAGCTGCACACAGAGCATCAATTACTTTGGTATTACCTGCTAGATAATGGGCGCGGTAGAAGAGGATACCGACTTTGGGCATGGGGCATTGGTGATCATTGTTCGTTTCCCATTCCCGATTCCCCACTCCCTCATCTCCCCCGAAGCCTGATTGATACAAGCCCACACTAGGAACCAACGACGGTAGAGGGGGATTAAAAGTAGTTATTAAGCAAGCATCAGCGATAAACTGAAGAGCGTTAACAATATTTTCCACGCCACCTTGCCTAAAGTATTGCCACACTTGATTAACAATGCCCAAAGACACGGTAGACTGAGAGATTAAATCGGGATCGAGAGCATCGTCTCCTGGCATTACAATGAGGGTACTACCATTACGTTCAGCGATTTCCTGCACTACTTCTAAACCATAAGTCCAGTAGGAACGTCCTCCTAACAGACGCAGAATAATTACTTGGGCGAGTTCTAACACTTGCTCGCCATAAGTATCTATACTTATTTGTTGCTGTAGCTGCAATAGATTAGCAACTCTGATTGCAGGAAAGGTAGCAGGTAATTTAGGAACTGCTGCTGCTAGAGTTTGAATGTCGGTATCAGCAGCTGTAATTAACACGAAGGGAGCTGGAGTTTGTTCAAGAAAAATCAGGTCTTCTGACTGATTCCATCCCCCTGGTGTGGCGCTTATACGATGCATAATCCTGTATTACCGTCTTAAACTGTTGGTTAGAACACATTAACAATTCAAAATTCAAAATTCAAAATTCAAAATTCAAAACAGTTCGAGCAGGGAACTTAAACCCCAACTCAACTGAGACTGCCTGTAAATATAGGGGTCTTTAACCCTTGATTTGCCAATAGAAAAGGCCTTTGAGCTTTAGCAGCTAGCCCCTCTCACCAGACTCTTGAAATGCTTAGTTCTCCTGATTTGAGCTTCTCTCGCACCTTGTCTTTAGATGTATTTAATCAGCTTGGGGAATTGTTGCAACAGATGGCTCAAGCGGTGGGAATTGGCGCGTTAGTACTGACAGAGGCAGTACTAGCAAGAACACGTATACCTGTGGAGTGGCAGATAGAAAGGTTTACGCTGTTGATTTCTGAGGGTTTTAGTGCCTTGTTGGTAGGTGAGCAAGAAGAAAATGGGAGGAGGGGAGAATTTACTTTATGGACTCAGGACTCAGTACTGAACGCTAATTTGACATTTAGTTCAGAAGCGATCGCCTCCTTTGTTTGGCATCTGAGAGATTTGTTTGGAGATGATTCCTACACTTACCAAAATCTGGAACGCTATTGTCAAATTCTTGCTCCTAATGATGCCAGGCTCCAAAGTCAGTTTACGCTGTTGTTGTTAGAATATCTCCTGCCGGCTCAAAATCAGGAAGTTACGTTACCAGCAAGCTCAAATCATGCTGATGTTAATGTCTGTCAAGTGGTAGAAGATGCTTTAACCAAGCAAATTGCCCAGGAGCGGCTATTAAATCAGGTGACAACGCAGATTCGCAAGAGCTTGGACTTACCTGTAATTATGTCCACAGCTGTTACACAAGTACGTGAGTTTTTGGATTTAGACAGATTAGTAATTTACAAATTTGTTGACTCAAGAGTCAATAGGCGGCAGTCACATGGGGAGATAAATCTCAAAGAGGAGCCAGTTCTCTACACTGACGGGGAATCTGACATGATGGGCTTTCCTGAGGGGAAACTGGGAGGAGTTCCGCTTGTAGAAAGTAGACGTCCAGAGAATGGTTTCTCACAGAGTACTAGCACTCAAGAATCAAATTCTTTCCCAGACATCTCTCAAGCCCCACTACAAAACTACCAACAGCATGGAGGTTGTATCGTTTATGAAGTCCGTGCCACAGATACCATTCTCTCAGTGTTGAATTACAAAGAAGAAACTTGCTTTGTCCGAACATCTCAATGTTGGGAGAAGTATGCTCAAGGTTTCACCTTAGCTGTGGATGACGTGGAAAAAACCTATGCACTGGAAGAATGTTTGTTAAATTTTTTAAGGGTTGCCCAAGTCCGTGCAAAATTAGCAGCGCCGATTATATTTGAGAATAAACTGTGGGGGCTATTAATTGCTCATCAATGCCATGTACCACGCCAATGGACTGACAGTGAAAAAAACTTGCTGACTTCGATCGCCGAACAATTAGCGATCGCCATCCACCAAGCTGAGTTAATGCGATCGCTCACCCAAGACAAACAAACACTAGAACAACGGGTGATTGAGCGCACAATGGCCCTAAGGGATGCCCTGCTGGCCGCTGAAGCTGCTAGCCGCCTGCGAAATGAATTTTTGGCTACTATCAGTCATGAATTGCTCACTCCTCTCACTTACGTTATCGGCATGTCTTCCACGCTTTTACGCTGGCCTTTAGGTGAGCTGAGTCAGCGACAACGCGATTATCTCCAAACCATCCACGATAGTGGAGAACATTTATTAGAAATGATTAATGACATTCTCGATTTATCTCAAATCGAGGCTGGCAAGACAGTTTTAAATATTACTGAATTTTCCTTGGTAAGGATAGCAGAAAATACTGTAGCATCGCTACTCGAAAAAGCGATGACAGAACAAATTCATCTCAAATTAGATATACAAATTGACCCAGAACGCGATCTCTTTACTGCCGATGTCAGACGGGTAGAACAGATTCTCTCCAACTTATTAACTAATGCAATTAAATTCACTCCTGAAGATGGCAGTGTTACCTTGCGTCTTTGGGTCGAAGACGACACCGCTATTTTTCAAGTAGAAGATACAGGAATTGGTATTCCCGAAGATAAATTACCACTACTATTTGAAAAATTTCAGCAACTCGACACACCCTATCGCCGCCGCTACGAAGGTACAGGATTAGGTTTAGCTCTCACTAAACAACTCGTAGAACTGCATCGAGGTCGCATTGAAGTAGAATCCACCGTAGGAATTGGCTCAATTTTTACCGTGTGGATACCAGTCCAGCCGATGGGGGCGTTGAACTTCAAATAACTAATGATAAATTTACTGTAGGCGATCGCAATGTTGTCGTAGTCACACCTGAAGATGCACCCTCAATTATCGCTGCGCTCAATGGAGGAGAGACAACAGTGCAACAGGGTGATTTAACTCAGCCATTTTTTACACAGCAGATGCCGATAGTTCTAGAAAACAGCGGCAAAGGCTACGAACAGAAAATCAAATTTTTAAATCCCGCAGCGCCAGCCGAATTTGTTCTATGCGCCTGCGGTTTACACCAAAATCCGAATCTCCCAGGCGTGAAGCGGAACGCACATGAATTACTGACTCATCAGCCGGGAAATAAAACTCGACATCATCCACAAATTGGAAAATCCGGCTCTTAGAAAGAGCGTGGATGTAATCATCCGTCTTTTCCACTATCTCTGTGCGAGGCACAACACCGAGAACTTTGAGTAAAGTTTCTCGCGCTTTCTCACGGTCTACATGATAGGCGATCGCATCAATGCTATGTTTGGCATCACCATCTTGACTGACAACACAGTTTGGAGACGCTGGACAAGCAGTCAGATGACCATTGTCAACCCCCAAGCCAGAGACAGTAGCCCAAGCAGCAGCAGGAAGTATGAAACTGCTAGTCAATGTGAGGAATATTACGACGATAATATTTAACAGGAGTCGCTGAGAAAATGCTTTTCGCAGACAGAACATAATTTATTACTCCAATACCTGAATTAACTGTTGCAGTTTGGCAGCTACTGCACCACTGGTGAATAATTCTTCTGCTTGAGCTAATGCCTCTGGCATATCTGGACAAATACCACTGCGCCACAAATAAAATCCGCCGTTCCATAGGGCAGTTTGTGTCAATTCTCTTGGTTTACCCAGCAATACAGCTTGCATGTCTGATACTAGTTCTGCGGTGGTGCTGAGGGCGACATTTTTGGTGCTGAAACCGTATTCACGGGGTACGAGATGCAAACGTTCTAGCTTTTGGGGTGCTGTGGATGAAGATATGCTGATAATGGCAGTGCGATCGCGTGGTAAATCACAACTACCTTCTAATCCCTTCACTAAGGTATACTTTGTCACCTTTCGCAATGCCAGAGCGACTTGAAACATCCCTTCTGTGGGCGGATGGACAAATCCGCTAATGATATGGGCATCCCCAGTATAAGGACACCAAATCAACTCCATTGTCGCCAACGGTGGGCGCTTGCCGAGTTGATCACGGTACTCCCACATGGTTTTAGTTAAGGGAAAATGTCTAGGTGTATAGACAAAACCAATACCCGTTTGCTCAAAAATTTCCTGGGTTTTATTGAGTGGTAAAGTAGTCCAATTCACCCCTAACCCTTGCCAAACTTCTACTAAAGGCAGTCCGTACTTAGTGGGTAGGCGATCGCCTCCATGCATTACTACTGGTTGTCCAACAGTGGCTAATAGTAACGCCATAATGGGGCTGATGGGGGCTGTGCGGCTTCTACCATCATAGGGTACCCCAAAAACGATTACTGGCTGCCCAGACGCAATGGCATGTAATTTTGGCCCTAGTTCGTCGTAAGCATCTAGCATTCCCGCCAACTCTTCGCCCGTAGGACGCCTGATGCGGTGGGCGATTAAAAATGCACCGATTTGGGCTGGTGTTGCTTCGCCCAATAGCATCATTTTGGTAGCTGTAGCAGCTTCTTGGCGAGTTAAATTCTCTCCTGTGTGGTTTCCACTCCCTATCTTTTGCAGTAATTCCCGAAACACATTGCTCATAGCGGTCATGGATCATGGGTCATGGTTCAAGTTCTAGAATCTCAGCTTTGGACTCTGGACTTTGGACCGGAGGCGGAGCGTCTCCGGCTCCGCTCTGGACTTTTGACTCATAATACTTTACGAAGCTGATCGCTGCTGATCAACTTGTGGAGAGATATTTTCCCGTACTAGTTGCCAAAAGTGCTTGATGGGGGGAATTTGTAAGCGGTCTTGGGTAGTTACCATCACTACCTTACGAGTCAAACTAGAACCATCAACCAAAGCACCAATACTATTACTAGCTAGTGGACGCACCGCCAGGGTAGGATCTAGACGTGCTTCCATTAATGCTGATTGAGGCAATAAAGCTATGAGTTCTCCTTGACGGACTACTCCTCGAAAAGCATCTAGGGTGTTGACCTCTAAAGTAGCTTGAAGTCTGGCGTCTAATCGCTCAAATCGATCTTGAATCAAGCGTTGCATTCCATAACCATCTTTAAATACTACCTGGGGATAGCGAATTAGTTCCGACCAAGGGATGTATTCATATTGCGCTAAAGGATGATTGGCGGCGCACAGAAGTTCTATAGGTTCTTCATATAGTGCTTCTACTATTATTTCTCTGCTGGTAGTCAAAAAGCGATTATTCATCACAATTGCCAAGTCTACCAAACCATCTTTGAGGACTTTCAGGGCGCGATCGCTTCCTAAAGATGTCACCCGCAATTGCACGTCTGGATAATCATGACAGAATTTCTGCAACACTGGTGGCAGGTAAGAGGCACATAAGGAATGAATAGCTGCAATGCAAAGTTCTGGCTGTTTACCTGCGACTAAATCAGCTAGTTCTGCCGTTGCAGTTTGCCACTCTTGGCAAATTTTGCGGACGCGAGGTAAAAACCTCTCTCCTCCCAGTGTCAACTTGGCATGAGTTGATCTATGAAACAGTTCCACCGCCAAATCTGCTTCCAATGCCTGGATTTGACGACTAATAGTCGATTGGGTGACACCACATTTTCTCGCCGCTTGTTGAAAGCTGCCGGTTTCCGCGATCGCCAAAAAGGCTTGCAACTGCTCTAGCCGCATTTTTGATATGTAGCCTGAATTACATTTATGGCTTTCATTAAGTTAACGGATTTTGAGACACAATTTGGTACAGTTTGTTACAGGTCTTCTTCTCTGTCATACTTTAATTTGAATTTTGACCGTAGAAAGGGCAGCTTTGTTTGCAGCTAATACTGTAATCGATGATTTATCTAAGTACCTTGCTAAACACTTTGATTTGCTTGTAGCCAGTTGAACAAATCGGCGTTCGGCTCTGCCGTTTCCCCTTGGGAAATCGCTCTAAAATCTAGTAAAGCCTCACCTAGTGCTTCCAACTGTTCTAGCGAAAGACTTTGAATCCTTTCTTGAACTTGTTCGGGTAAATCTCCTACCCGTTTTTGTAATTGACGTAGGACAAGTGCTTGTGCTTGTTCCAGTTTTCCTTCTTGTCTACCTTCTTGTATTCCTTCTTGTTTTCCTCGCTCGTAGCCAATGCGCTCGCCTGTGGTAATGTAACTCATGCTACGCTCCTGCTCCGCAGTTGCTACAACGCGGGGAACCCGCGCAACGCACTGCTCTTCAAATTGCTTAAACTCTTGCCAAAACTCTGCCTCTAAAGGTTTTGGTAAAATCATAACCCAATCGATAAAACGATATTGATTTGGTCTCCAAGTCGAGTCATCATCACACAAAATTGTTAAGCTAATGGCTGGTTTAGCAAACTTGTCAAAAATTCGCAGGCTGTAGGAAAACATCCTTTCGGCAAAAGTCTCTTCCGATGTTGCCTGAACTTCGACATGAATTAACAACCAAATTTCCTCTCCCTGAATTTGCCAAACTTTAACTAATTTATCGGCATATTTTCTACCAAATTCTGCTTCACGAGCGATTTGTTGAAATTCTTTATCGAGAAACTCATGAGGGCGTTCCCAATTAATTAGGGCTGCTGTTTGGGGAAAGAAAAACTGGGGTGCATCCCAGTTTTTATTCTCTCAAGAACAATAAATAAGAGAAAAGGATTGTGACATAAATCTGAAGTAAGGAAGTAATGAGACACCAGGAATGGATAATAAAGTGATCAAGACTAGGTGCAT
>JAESGB010000110.1_pt1 | contig 50058 bp, 39 predicted proteins | sample 9266211 | NCBI WGS metagenome assembly JAESGB01 (sample SAMN14514844, study PRJNA621659) | algae metagenome | isolation source: Goleter apudmare HA4340-LM2 and co-occurring heterotrophs from cave wall... | place: USA: Maniniholo cave, Kauai, Hawaii | collected 2009-07-28 | reverse complement strand
GATATTACTATTTGTTGGGTCTCTGGTGGCTATGCTTTTTTCTGCTCGTCACTATAAACAGGATTAATCATTCATTTATTCGCGAGTCTCACTCGCGAACTATTTTCTTTTTGTCCAAAGTCCAATCTTTTTACTTTGGTCGAATAAACACAAATGTCAACAATTCCTTTGCCGGATCAATTTTAAAGGATGCAGGTTTACAACGTCCACCCAGCCAGGATAGGGTTGAACCTTATGGTTCTATGGAGTTTTCCCTGGAAGAAATCAATAAAGCCGATGGCGACGTTCTCTTTGTTGCTAGTTTTACCGATGACGATCAAAAAGTTGTGGAGAATTTGCAACGCAATCCGCTTTGGCAAACGTTAAAAGCCGTGCAACAAAAGCAGGTCTACTTTGTCAGTGGGGTGACGTGGTTATGGGGCCCAGATATGATTGGTGCTGAGGCGGTGATTGATGATCTGCGGAAATACCTTGTGGAAGTACCAGAGCGCGAAGAGGGATAATTGCTTGAATAATGTGCCAGTAAAATCGGCGGTTAGAAACCTCATCTACATAGACAAAACCTGCCTCCGCAGGTTAAATTGTCTTAGCCCACGGAGGTGGGCTTTGTGTTTATAGCAGCACCCTTGAAAATACTTAGTTCCTAAGCAACACTCAAGAAACCAGTCTGAATCAAATATGCAGTATAGGTCATAAACAATTCCGAAGTTATTGGCGGACAGACAATAGAACTACCTGCCAATGCATTTAGGGTTTCTTGACAGCTAATGTGTGGTCTTTTTGCTTGGAGATACAAATCTGGAATTGTCAGTTGTTCTTCAGACCAACGTTCTAACAAAAATGGTCGCAAAGTATATAAAGGATTGTCTACAGAAGAGACATTATTGATTAACTCTGCTTGCCATTGTTCGTAGGGAATCATCTCTACTGGATAGCCAAAAGATTGCACCCATTTAACTAATGTGCTTAGAGGTGCTGGTTGGGGATGTTGTAAATTGAATGCTTTACCTATAGATGATGGTTGCATCGATAGATACACAATCGCCTTGCTCACATAATCCACAGGCGACATATCCATCATATATTCCACATCTGGGAAATATCCCATTTGCAGACAGCCCTTGACCATCAAATTAATAAAGTCGTTAGTGTTACAAATACCTGTCTCGCTATCTCCAGAAATTAATGGTGGTCTGTGAATAGTTACAGGTAAACCCCGATCACGAGCAATTTTGACTAACTTTTCTGCTACCCATTTAGTCTGAGAATAACCAAGGAAAATACCTTCCCAATGGTTAAAATCATCCTGTTCTTTAACAACCTTACCAGCATAAGCAGGTGATTCAAACACAGCCACACTAGAAATGTAATGTACAGGCTTAAGTTTGACTTGACTTGCCAATCGTAGAACTTCCTGAGTTCCTAAAACATTGGCTGCTTTTAATGCTGAGTAAGGATAAACGTAATTCAGCAGAGCACCACTGTGGTAGATGGTATCGATATTGGCAGCCAGAATTTGAAACTGTTCTGCACCAATACCCAAAAAGGGTTGAGATAAATCACCAACAACAGGGATAATTCTAGAATTAAACTCTTCATCCCAAATTGCATAATTATCTAGGTTTTTTACTAGCTTAGTTTTGCCTTCTGATATATCACAAGCTCTGACCAAGCAATAGATATCGGCGTTTGTATGCTGTAGGAGTTCCTTAATTAAAAAAGCTCCTAAATAGCCTGTACCTCCAGTTAAAAAGATATGCTTGGGTACACCCACAAAAACTTGAGGTAAAGCATCGGGACGGATGGTGGGGTCAAGAACAGCTTCGGCTTGCAAATTTAGAATAGGGGGAACAATGTTGGCAGTCACAACATTGGCTTGCAGAGCAGAACCTGTATCTTGAATGTCAGAATTTTCTTGAAACTCTTCAGCTAAACGCTGTGAGAGTGATTCGATATTGGGGTAATGCCAAAGCAACAAAGGAGATGGTTGAAATCCTAGCAGTTTTTCTAATTTACTGACTAGAATCATTGCCTGAGCAGAATCCAGACCGTAATTCTCTAAGTTTTCTTGGATATCTATTTCATTACTTTCAACACCAATTAACTCGGCTAGATTAGATACCAGCCATGCTTGAATTTCTGCTGCACTAAAAGATTTTTTTAGACTCATTTTCACATCTCCAATGTAGAAGTAGCTGGGTGATATTGACTGTAGTATTCGGGGATTTGTAGTCCTTGCATTCTCAAACTTTGTATGCGGTATAGAAATGCTGCCCCAGTCATAATGTGGTTAGCAACATCAACGACTTTGCGGTTATTTGGTTCTGCTAGGTAAGTACCGCGCACCCAGTCATTAAAGCTCCCCATCGCTGGCCCACACCAAATTTGATAATCGACTTCCCGTCCTTTCTCTCCAGATTGCGACCAACGAGAAGATAATCCTAAATACCAACGGAAAATTAGAGCCATTTTTAGCTTAGGATTATTGACTGCTTTACCCAATTTTTCGGGATTTTTTTGGGATAAATAAGCAGCAGTTCCTTCCCAAACTTCAGCAATAGTTTTGCGAAAAACCTGTTTTTCTAATTTCTCTCTTTCTGCCAGGGGAATATCTTCAATTGAGTCATAGCTACGATATAACTCATATAGTTTCTGTGCGCGCATGGGGAACATTGTGCCGCGTTTGAGGACTTGCAGTTTCACCCCCATTTCAAACATATCTGCGGCTGGTGCCATCATCATATCAGCCATTTCTGCTTGGGCTAGCAGCTTCTTAGTATATTCACAAGCTCCAGATTCAATACAAGACTGATTAATTGAGCCTGTAACTACATAAGCAGCACCCATCATAAAGGCCGCTAAGGCTGATTGGGGTGTGGCAATTCCGCCGGCTACTCCCACACGAATCGGTTGAGAGTATTGATATTGTGTCTGAATTTCATCTCTTAACGCCATGATGGAAGGCAAGAGACAAACTAAAGGACGATTATCTGTATGACCACCAGAATCAGCCTCGACAGTAATGTCATCAGCCATCGGTACTTTGGCGGCGAGAGTTGCTTGTAAATCAGTAATTAATCCTTGTTCTAGGAGTTCTTTAATTATCCTTGGAGGTGCTGGTTGCAAAAATTTGCTAGCAACTTCTCGTCGAGAAATTTTGGCAATGACTTTATTTTTGATTTCAATTTGATTAGCAGCATTTAAACTTAATCCCGCCACTCGGTAGTAAACAATGTTGGGGGTTAAGTCTAGAAATGCTGAAGCTTCTACAACTCTTACACCATATTTGAGGAATAAATCTACAGCCCGGCGTTCAATTGTTAATTCACTAGGACTATGAATTAAATTAAAAGCATAAGGGCCATGGGGTAAGGCTTGTTGAATGCGATTAATGGCGGCTTCCAAACGGTCTGGAGTTAAACCACCAGCACCGAAAGAACTCAAAATGTTCTCTTTCCCCAGAGCAATGACCATTTCTTCAGAAGCAATACCACCAGCCATTGCACCAGTAGCATAGGCATATTTGACGCCATAAAAGGAAAGAAAATTAGGGTCTCCTAGTTGTCGAGTGCGGATTGGAGGTACAGAGATTAATAGTTCTATGGGTGTTGTAATACTATGATCGACAGGACACAAATAGCCATCATTAGTTACACCAATTTTCCCGGCAATTTTGACAATGTGACAAGGTTTATCTAACGCGAGAAATTTATCTAGGATGGCTGTTTGTTCAAAAGCAATACAATCTAAAGCACCTTTCCAAAGCAGGTTCTGATTGTAGGAGTAAGGAGAAAATTCCAAACCATTATGATGTTTACTAAGTGGCGTATCTACAGTAGTCACGCTAGTTATCCCTCGATTGATCAGAAATTAGGTTAATGTAGTTTGTTGGGCATTATTGCCCAATACGGTTCAGTTAAGGGTTATTGGCACAGAGTATTGGTAGGTTGGGTTTCTTGACTCAAATCAACCTACACATTTTGATTTTTTAGCTTTAACCGAACCGTATCGCATTTGACTCTACTTGTATTGCAAAAAACAAGTTTTAATCCGCAGAGACGCTGAGGATGCAGAGAGAATAACTGTTCTATGATTCTTCATTCAACAAATTTTCAGCACAGGCTAATTGCAATTGAATGATTTCACTCATTTTCTGACTAAAGTCTTGTCTGGCTTTTAAAAAAGCAATATGAGCTTTAGTTACTCTAGAATTATTGGCATTCAGATTTTGATACTGAGATTGATTTGAATCAAAAGCGCTGATAATGTCACTAAGTTCATGAGTTGGATGATTCGGTTGCAAAATAGGTTGAGTAATTTGCTGCTTATTGCTAGTAGTCTCAAAAGATTGTAATTGTTCTGTGGGAGTCAAACCGTGTTCAATGATATCTTTCATTTTGATTTCTGCTTGTTGATCTTGGTGTGAGATAATGTTGTGAGCAAAGCTACTATTTGTAGGTTTATCAACAATATTTTGTAGAGAATTGGTGATTGCAGATTCTTTGGTTAATGATATTTGGTGATGCTGAGGTAGGGTAGGATTATGCCTACGTTTAGTAGTTACGTTGTGGAAAGCTTGGCGGTGATCATCACTCAAGATTGTGGCAGGAATTGAGTCACCACCCAAAGTAATTTTTCTCAGGGTTAATTTACTTTGTTTGCTAGATTCTTGAGGGAGATGGTAGAGAGATGACAAATCTAAATCAACTCGATGGCTGAGTAGTTTTCCTAGTGCTTTGACGATCGCAGTATGATCATCTGTACCTCTTCTATTCAGAGATACTGTGATGTGTTCTTGTCCTTCGAGGATTTTATCAATCCAGCGCGAACAAACACTACCAGCACCAGCTTCGATAAAGATTTTCACGCCATCAGCATAGACACGGTTGACTAAACGGGGAAAGTCTAGTTGCTGACATAGACCTGTAGCTATACTGTGAGCTATGCGATCGCTATCCAGTGGGATAGGTTGATACTCAGCCGCAGAGTAAAATACAATTCCGGGAATATTCTGCGATGGTAAGGTGTTGAGTTTGACCAACTCCCCATACTCTGATCGCATTGTCTCACAATGGATCACATGGTCGAAGGGGGCAGGAAAGGCGTTACAGCCCAGAGTTTGAATCACTCGCTGACAGGCGGCTGGTCCACCTGCAATCAATACTTCTTCTGGTGTGTTAATCTGCGTTAAATACACACGCGTCTCGTTTTTCAGACATTCCCTCACCTGGGAAGGACTAGCCATGAGGACATAGTTACACCAGAAATTATTGTCTGAGGATGCTGATGCTGGTGGTAGTCCCCAATATTCCCGTACAGCATTTTTCGGGACAGATAACCTATCGCCAAATAAAGCTGACGAGTTGAAGGAATTACTTCCCTCATAAAAATTACTCCAAACACCTTGGGCAACCATCATACTGGTTTCACCCAGGCTATAGCCAAACACATATTTGGGTTTGACTTGGAAGTGATCACGAATCACTGTGGTGATTAACCTGGTGAAAAACATTTCCGCCTCAAACATTGCTAGAGAATCATCCAGCAATTTCTTTTCTAGGGTTTCTAGTTGCCTTGTTGTTAATTTACTTAAGCTTCTAGGAAACACCAGCTTCTCAACATCGGAAACTCGTTTATATAGACTCTTGACAAAGGGGTCATCTTGAACACTAGGAAAGAGACGGAACAGAGTCCGACCGATACCCACATAAGAGTTCACCGCCGCCGGATAAACATACGCAACTGAACCTTGTTTACCCAGTGGTTTAGCTGTGAAGTAACTACCTATGGGAGTTTGCCAGTCTGTACCACGTTCAAAGGCAGTATTTACACCTTTACGTGCTGAGGCAATTTCCTTGAGTAATTCTTTCTGGTTGCGTCCTGAGATGGCTAGGGCGTACTTAGCTTGTGGATGTTGTTGAAATTGGACAAAGTTGAGGCTAGCGGTATCGACTAGAGAAGCAGAGTTTTCGATATTTGCTTGGAGACTATCGAGAAGACCTTGTAACTCTGATTGTTCATCAGCCGCTAAAGGGAACAGATAATAAGGTCGTTGTTGTAAGTACCTGCTACTATGCTCTTGTTGTTCGGGTTCATCCGACAAAATGAGATGGGCGTAACTACCATCACACCCCATACCGTTCACAGCCGCGATTCTCTTGGTACTGTCTTTACCGAGAAACCAAGGTCTAGATTCAGTGGCGACAAAGAAGGGACTCCCTTCCCAGAGTTGGGGTGTTTTGACACCAGACCAGTTGGGGGTAGCGGGAATGTAGTTGTGGTAAAGACACAAAGCCGTTTTAATTAAGCTGGCAATTCCCGATGCCACGTAGGTGTGACCGATATTGGCCTTGACACTACCAATAGCACAGTGCAAACCGTCGCCTACTGGGGGATAAGCTTGCAGCATACCGGCGATTTCGGCTGCATCTTGTTGGGGGATACCACTACCCACAACCTCCACATAGTTAACCTCTGTGGGTTGAATACCGGCGATTTGGAAGGCTTGTTGGCAGACTTGGTGAATAGTGCTGACATCTACCGATGTAGAATGAGCCTGTCCAATACTAATAGCATCAATGACTGCATAGATGCGATCGCCCCGTAGTTTAGCGCTGTCATAACGCTTCAAAACCACAGCCCCAGCACCTTCGCCAATTGTCCAGCCATCTGCTTTTTGGTCAAAACTCAAGGTGTTGACGCCTGTATTAATTTTCGCCTCTTGGTTTCGCAATAAGACGTTTTCTACACCGCCGGCTAAATCGACAGCACCGACAACGACAGCATCCACTTCACCTGTGGTGAGTAGCATTTGCGCTACTTCTAAAGCTTTGAAAACAGAGGTTTCTACGGCAGTTAAAGTGAATGCTGGCCCAGTGAAATTCCACAGGGAAGAAATCCGACTGGCCATGATATTGTTGATGTAGCTTAAATACTCACCAATATCAACTTGATGGTGAACACTGTCTTTAACAATGGTTTCTAGTTGGGTAGTTTTTTCTTCAGGTAAGGCAATTTCCGCAGCATTCAAACCGTCTTTAATTTGCCAGGATAAATCCCAGCGTTGCTGTAGCTGATGGACAGACATTTCTGTCTCAGCCGCAATGATGACTGCGACGTTTCCGCCTTCAGGAATTTTGGCATCTTTCAATGCCCGGTCGGCAACTGTTAATAATAACAGTTGTTGGGGATTGAGTTTTTTTACTTCATTGGGTGGGATTTTGTAGGCTAAGGTGTCGATTTCAAAGTCGGTGATGTATGCGCCTGTTGGTGCTTTACCATCGGGTAAGTTGTATTCTTTGAGGATATTTTCTTGGGTTTCTATGCCGTGCCATCTCTTAGGCGGTAGAGGAATAAAATGCTGTTTGCCGTCATAAATACTGCGCTCGAATGCATCGAGTCCTTTGCATTCTCCAAAAAATGCATCCATGCCGACAATGGCAATTTTTGCTGATTGTAAATCTTGTTCAAGCATGATTTAACTGGGTGAAGTAAAGTAGGAATTACAAAGCCGTGTCAAGATGAATAAAACTCTTACCTCAGGGTTTTCTGTACCTCTGTGGTTAAATAAATTATTTTTAAACCGCAGAGGCGCAGAGGTCGCAGAGAGAAAAAAGAGATTTGATGAATCACTTTGAAATAAATCTTGGATGGTGCGTTATCCTGCGGCATAACACACTATACTGGCTTCATTTTTCTTGTTCGAGAATTAGATGGGAATTAGTGCCGCCAAAACCGAAGGCACTGAGGGCGGCGCGTTTAATAGGGGTGTTATTGGGCCAGGTTGTGGGGTTTCTGACAATGGTTTTGTGGGAGATGACGTTATTCTCAGAACCGATGGGTTCGGTGACATTAATTGTTGGGGGAATTACGCCATGATTCATGCTACAAATTGTCTTGGTCAAGCTAACCATACCGGCTGCAACTAGTAAGTGACCAACATTGGCTTTGGTTGAACCAATTAAGGGTTTGGCTTGATGTTGACCAAAAAATGTTTCTATGGAGTTGAATTCTGTGGTGTCTCCTAATAGAGTGCCTGTAGCGTGACACTCCATATAATCAATGTCTTTAGGACTGAGTTTTGCTTCAGTATATGCGCGTTCAAATGCTAGGGTTTGACCTTTAGAATTAGGGCTAAGTAGATGCTTACCTCTGCCATCATTGGAGAGTCCATTACCAACAATGGTGGCTAAAATTTTGTCGCCATCTCTGACAGCATCACTATATCGTTTCAGCATTACCATCCCAATACCTTCAGATGTAATTAGTCCTCTGGAGGATTTATCTAAGGGAGAACTGACACCATTTTCTGGATAGCCTTGAATTCCAGAGAATAGCATCCGTAGGAATAGAGCATCAACGCAACTGATGGCACCAGCTAACATGAGATCAGCTTTGTGCGATCGCAAATAATGAGAGGCGAGTTTGATGGCGTAAAATGATGAGGAACAGGCGGCATCTATGCAGAAATGATTGCTGGATAAGTCAAAGGCTTGGGAGATTAAGGCGGCTGGTAAGCCGGAAATCATGGCGTTGGTGGGAGATGGTTTGGTGGCTGTGGGTAGCTTTGCTAGTTGGAAATCTTGGTCTTGTAGTAATTCTCTAATTGCTGGTTCGATGGTTTGCTGGTAAATTGGAGCAAACAGTTGGGTGGAAGATTTGGTAGGAAAGGATAGATTTCCTAAGATGACGCCGCATTTGGCAAGAATATTTTGGTTTCCCCAGTAGCCGCTATTTTGTATTGCCTGTTTGGCGGCGTATAGTGACCATTTAAAGGTGTTATCTAAGCCGTGGAGTAATTCTGGTGGTATGTTGTATTCGTTGGAGTTAAATTGAAAGTCGCGGATATATCCGCCTTTAAGGAAGTAGATTTTTTCCGGTTTGCCTTTAATTGGGTCGTAAAATATTGTGGGATCTACTCCCATGTCTTGGGTGGTAACGTTGGATGTAGAGTCTTTTTGTTCAGTGAGATTTTGCCAAAACTGTTCGGGATTATTGGCGTCGGGAAAGAGGCATGATAATCCAATTATGGCTATTTTTTCCATTGTTTTTATCCTAAGTTGGGGTTGTTAAGAGGTTAGGATTTACGCTGTTCCCCAGTAGGATTTTTTTTAGCTCACGCAGAGGCGCATACTTCGACTTCGCTCAGTAAACAGAGGCGCAAAGAGAAAGATTGAGAGTTTATACGAATAAAAACTGAGTGTTGCTGAATTAATCTCAAACTCCTCTTCTCTGTGTCTGGAGCGTGATCAAAATTCATTATTTCGCTTGCAGTAAGTCCATTGGCACAACAACTGCTCTAGATCCTAATATACGTGAGTAGAGTTGTCCTTGGCGATCGTGGAGGTAGAAGTCGGCGGTGGCGCTGGTGGGTTTTTTCTCTTTGATTTCGCAGGAAACATAAAAGGTTTCGTTGCGGGGAATGGCTCTATACTGTTCGGATGTGGTCATTTGTCCTGGTAAGCAAACTTCTTGATGAAAATGGCTTAACCAAATCCATAAGGGATGGGTACTCAGGTCTGTGGAATAGGGGTTATGCCAATGGATGGGAAATTGCCCTTGCTGTTGGGGTGTGATGTCTTTCCAAAAGCATTCTACTGTAATTTTTTCTTGGCTGATGTTTAAAACTTTTTCAATTCCTTGGAAGCATGGTCCATGAAATAATGAGGCTGGGCCGTTTTGATACAGGCCTTTGCCTATGGTGGTGATGATGTTATCTGGGGTGAGATTTACTGCTTGGTAAGTTAGGGTTTGGGGTAGTTCTCTTACTAGTTTGACGGTAGAACTGAAATGATAATGGGTTTTGCCTTCTGGTGTTTTGCTGAGAATCTTGGCTTGAAATTCGATTGATTCACCATCATTTTTGGTGATTTCTTGGAGTTCGATAATGTGTTCTTTGGCGACGGTTTCGTTAAAGATGATTCCTTTCAAAAATTTAAAGTCTTTACAACTGAAATATCTATAGCCTGGATAACATTCTTCACAAGCGTTAATCATCCATGACATGGCGCAGGTGGCGGGTAATACTGGATAACCCGCTATCATGTGATCTAGGAGAAAGGGGTTATTTTCTACTGTCATGCGCCGCCGAATGCGATAGGTTTTGAGTGTGGTATCTAGGGGCGCTGGTAGGGGCGACATGGGGCTACCAATAACTAGTTGGGTGGTAGCGTGATGCTTGGGGTGCAGTTCTTTAACTAGCATTTGTGTGCCTACTCCTACGGGGATGATATCAATTCCCCGCTCGGTGAAGGCTTTTTTGATTTCTGGTGTTACCATGCCGCTATCCCAGCCGCCCCAATTGATGGCGACTACATGACAATCAGGGTAGTTTTGTTTGATGAGGTGGGCTGATTTGTTGAGGATTTCGTTGGCGATCGCATAATCGGATTGCCCCATGTTGCCGTAAAATCCAGTGACGGAGGAGAACAATACTAGGTGCTGGAGTTGCTGGGGGTTGATGCACATTAACAGGTTTTCTAGTCCCTGGACTTTGGCGGTGTAAACTTTTTCAAAGTCTTGTTCGGTTTTCTTTTCGATTAATTTGTCGGCTAGGTTGCCAGCGCCATGTATGATACCTGTGATGGTGCCCATCCGGTTGACAACGGCGTTGAGTTTCTGCTGTAAGGCTATTTTATCTGTGACATCGACGTTAATATATTCTACTGAACTGCCTGTTTGTTGAATTGCTGCTAAGGTTTTTTTGATTTCGCGGCTGGAGTTAATTTGGTTATAAATTTTTTGTACGCTCATGGGTGTGGGTTTCTCTCCTTGGGCTAGGAGGTTTTCCATGATGCGCTTTTTTAATGGGGCTTCTTCTAAGCAATCTTGAGCATATTCTGGTTCGGTGGCTAGGAGTTCGGAACGTCCAAGGAGGATGAATTTACCGGGTTGTGCTTTTGCTAGTTTGATGGTGCATTCGGCGGTTATCCCTTTGGCGCCGCCAGTGATGAGAAATACTGAGGAGGGTGGGGTGAGGGTTTGTGTGGTCATAATGGGTTGGTTTTTTTTAAACGCAGAGGGGCGCTAAGTGAACGCGGAGGGGCGCGGAGTTTTGCTTGGTTTTTTTGGCTAGGAGTTTATGGGTTCGGGTTCTGAGGGTTGAAGTGAGAATTGTCGGGGTTGAAACGAGAGACTTCAGGCTTAAAACTAAAAGCTTGCAGTTCTAAGCCTGAATTTTTCACTTCTAACTCCTTTCGTTCTCTTATTCTGCTGAAGTAGTCAGGGTGACTCGTCCTTGGGAACTGTAAGCAACTTCGCTAATGTAGAGGTCGGAGTCGTGCAGTTCAGCAATAATGTGTTGTGCTGACTGCTTGGCATCAAGGGTGGGACTTAAGTCAATGGCTCTTGTATAAACTTTTGGCCATTCCCATCTCAGGGTTTTGGTTAATCCAAATAAACCGGCACCAATGACTCCGTAGTTAACTTTGTGTTCAAAACCGAAAGCTCCATCTAGCTGGGCGACTGTGCAAAAACAACTGCGTCCGTAATGGGCGGCGTCGTTGAGGGGTTTTTTGAGGTGTTTGGCGATGAAGAAGACGTGTTTAACGATCGCCTTTTCTGCTTCTATGTAGCCAATGGTATTATTGACTGGGAATGCTGGGTGAATATGGATGAAGGCGGCAATGTTACCTATATTATTAGCGATCGCTGATAGTTTATGTTGCAGTAGTTCTTCACTTAAGTCTGCTAGGGTGATGCGTGTAACTCCGGCTGGTAACTGCGCTTGCTTGGCAACAACGGATTGCGGGAAGCTTAAAACTACGACTTTCCAGCCTTGCTCAATTAATGATTGCACTACCACCGAGGTGGTGAGGGAACCATCATCAGTAACTAAACCAATGTGTCCCTCTGGTAATGTGAAGTCTAAGTAATCTGGTGGGGGTAGGAATTTGAGTTTGGCTGGACGGCGTTTAACGTTATGGTCGATATTTATCGGCTCGTCGTCAAGCTCAGACTGATACTTTTTTTTTTCACCTCCAGCCAGCTTCTGGAGATAATCAACTATTTGACCGATGGTGCGTAAGTCTCCCAGTTCTTCGAGATTCGGTTTCGGGAGGTCGGGGTACATCTCTTGCATCGCCCCTAGGATTTCTACTCGTTTAATGGAGTCAATTCCTAGGTCGGCTTCCATGTCCATTTCCATTTCTAGCATCTCGACTGGGTAGCCTGTTTTCTCACTGGTGATGTTTAACAGGGTTTGACCCAAGTCTGCGTAGTCGCTAGTTGCTGTTGTTTCTGGTTGGGGAGTGAATGCAACAGTTTCGCTGACTGGTGCTGGTTGGGGAATGGCAACTGGTTCAGGAGGTGCAACTACTTCCACAGGTGCGACAACTGGCGCAATCTCAACGGCTTGTTGGACTTCTTGAATGGCGATACCTACAGAGACACTGCGGGAAGCGTGGGATTCTAGATACTCGACAACTTGACCGATGGTGCGTTTTTCGGAAAGTTCTTCTAAGTTGGGTTTGGGTAAGTCGGGGTATAACTCTTGCAGTCCACCTAAGATTTCTACTCGTTTGATGGAGTCAATCCCTAGGTCGGCCTCCATATCCATGTCCATTTCTAACATCTCAATGGGGTAGCCTGTCTTTTCACTGGTGATTTCTAACAGGTGTTGACCCAATTGGGCTAAATCTATCGTACTGGATACATTTGCTGGCTGGGGTTCTACGATTTTGGGTGTTTCAATTACAGGTGCAGGGGGAACTTCTGCAACTTTGGGTGTCTCGACTATGGGTGTTTCAATTACAGGCGCTGGCGCAACTTCTGCAATTTTGAAAGCAGGGGCTACAGGTGTTTCAACTACGGTTGCTGGCTGGATTTCCCAAATAGGTGCTACAGTTGGCTGGTTTTCTACTATCTTGCTAGCGGGAAGTAGGGGTGCTTCTGTGACCAGAGATTGAGTAATTACTTCCCCAGAAAGTAACTGAGCATACTGTTGCTGTATCAGTTGGAAAAAGTTTTTGGAGTATTCTACTTGTTCTTGCAAATATTGCTCATGGATGCGGAGGGTTTCACCTTGTTGGGAGTGGAACTGCATCATGCTACGCTGTAAGCTTTCGATGACTACTGGTTTTAAGTCAGTGTCGGCTTGAGTGTTAGCTAGCAGGGAATTTTGCTGCTGCATCAGTTGGAAAAACGTTTTAGCGTATTCAATCTGATGGTTGAGATATGACCCGTGGAGTTGTAAATTTTCGCTTTGATTTTGCTGGAACTGTGTCAGCAGGTATTCTAAACTTTCTAGAATCCGTTGATAATTTACAGGTTTTTCTGGTGTTGGTTGCATCTTAGATTCCTGGGATGGTGGTTGTAAAAGGGTCACAGGATGCATCTGAGGCTTTTGTGGGGCTATCGGGGGTGGAAGGGTGGTTTTTTGATGTCCATTCCCTGCAACGCTTGGGTTTGTCGGAGTCGCCGCCTCTAAACTTGCTAGGTTAGCTGCAATTCCAGAAAATTCAGGGGTGGGAGTTACAACTACTGCTGGTTCTGGGGATGGTGCAGCCGCTAACTTAACTTGATGTCCATTTTGCAAAGCTTGGGCGAAGGCGTTTTTGGTTTTTTCGGACTTATAGCTAATACCGTTCAATTTCACGGTCAACGCTTTCTTTTTCTGGTCTTCAGGGGCGGATGGTGTGGGTGGTAGTTGGTAAGGGTCGAGGTTTTTCAAGTTCATCCCCAGTACTCGCAACTGGACAGCCGCTTCTCTCAAAGAGCGATCGCTATTCTTTTGGGTGCTGGGGTTCAATGTTACGGTAATATGGGGGCGATCGCCTAAGGTATCTTTGACTAAGTTAGAAAGAATCTTTCTCGGCCCAAATTCTACAAAGCAAGTCCCGCCAGCCGCATAGATGTTTTCAATCTCCTGTTTAAACAGCACGGAGTTGGAAAGGTGGGTTTCCAAGATTTTTTGAATCGCTGGGGCTTCTTGGGGATACTGTTTGCTGGTGACGTTGCTGAAAACTGGAATTTTGGGCGCTTGGAATTTGACAGACTTAGTTGCAATGGCGAAGGATTTTTGAGCAAAGGCGATTAATGGGGTGTGGAAGGCTGCGGATACAGGTAGTAAGACAGCAGCATATCCTTGCTCATTTAACGCCTGGCGGACTTTAGCGATTTCGGCGGTGGGGCCTGCTAAGACAACTTGCGTGGGAGAATTAAAGTTAGCGATCGCAACTTGGGGATAATGCCTAACTACGGCTTCCACTTTGCTAATTTCTTCTTTGACAGCTAGCATACTGCCGGCGTCATGGTCTGGGTCTTCTGGTGCAGCCATTGCTTGACCCCTCGCTTTGACTAAGAAGAAGTAATCTTGGTCACTCAACACACCCGCAGCCCATAAAGCTGTCAGTTCCCCAAAACTATGACCTGCAACAAAGTCTGATTTAAACCCAGCTTGTTGCAAAATGGAATACAACCCAGCGCTCAATGCCCCTATGGCAGGTTGAGCATATTCTGTGCGTTGCAGTGCCGCAATTTGGGCATTCTTTTCTGCTTCTTCAAATACCGGATTGGGAAAAACAATCTGGGATAGGGGTTGCAAATTATCTTTGAGCAACAGACTATCCATGTAGCCAAAAATCCGCCGCAGGGTGGGGAAGTTCATCACGACTTCCCGTCCCATTTCTAGGTATTGAGAACCTTGTCCAGAAAATAGGGCGACAACTTTACCACCCAGTTCCATCCCAGAGGCGCGATAATAAATGCCTTGGGGATGCTCCCAAGATGCAGCTGACCCTTTGAGTTGCAACCAGTCCAGGCTAGTTTGTAAGAACTTGCACGCTTCTTGGAGATTCTCCGCCACAAACCCGACTCTCGCCGCCGCTAAAGGAATGGTTTGGTTTTGGCAGCTATTGACTAATTGGGAGTAATGTGCATCCGCAGATGGCGATCGCAAGTTACCTAAAGTCTCTTCGCACTTGCTCACCAGTTGAGCCGGAGTATCTGCATATAACAGGATTTGTGCTGGCGCATTGTGTAAGCGATAAGGACGGTTCTGTTCGGATTCGTATTCTTCCAAGACGACGTGATAATTTGTGCCACCAAAGCCAAAGGAACTCACCCCCGCCCGTCTTGGTGCTTCTCCTTCTGCTCGAATCCAAGGTCTGGTTTCGGTGTTCAAATAAAATGAGGAATTTTTAATGTTGAGTTTGGGGTTCGGCTCGGTGATGTTAATTGTGGGAGGCAAGATTTTGTGATGTAACGCCAAGGCTGTTTTAATTAAACTTGCCGCACCAGCCGCCGCTTTTGTATGTCCAATTTGGGATTTAACGCTACCCAACGCAATATGCTGTTTCTTCTCGTCTTGTTCAGCAAAGAAATCTCTCAAAGAACCGAATTCTGTAGGGTCGCCAGCCATTGTGCCGGTACCATGTGCTTCCATCAACCCCACGGTGGCGGGAGAAAAGCCTGCATCTTCATAAGCACGGCGTAAAGCGGTGACTTGTCCTTCTTTGCGGGGAGCATAAATGCTCTTGTAGCGTCCATCGCTAGAAGTACCGATACCTTTAATGACTGCATAGATTTTGTCGTTGTCCCGTTCCGCATCTTCCAAACGCTTCAACACAATCATGCCGATACCTTCACCCAACATCATCCCATCAGATTTGGCATCGAAAGGTCTGACGTGTTCGCTGGGAGAAACCGCAGGGGTTTTGCTGAAGGAAATGTAAGCCATGATGGTGTTGTCTGTATCCACACCACCAGTCAGCATCATGTCGCTGCGATGTTCGACTAGTTCGCTAATGGCCATTTTCAAAGCACCGAAGGAACTGGCACAAGCCGCATCCACAACGCAGTTCATCCCGCCAAAATTCAAGCGGTTGGCAATGCGTCCCGCAACTACGTTGGCTAACATTCCAGGGAAAGCGTTTTCATCCCACTTGATGTAAGCACTTTTGATTTTCTCGACAATCTTTTGGGTATCTTCATCAGATAAGCCGCTACTTTTCAGTGCTCTTTCCCAAATGGGATACTCCAATCTGGCAGACAATGGCATTCCTAATTGCTTGGCCATCGCCACCCCTAAGATTACCCCCACGGTTTCGCGGCTATATTCCCGCGAATCGCCATAGCCAGCATCTTCCATTGCTTCTTTCGCTACTACTAAACTTAATAGTTGCGATACATCTGTGACTTCTAAAATGCTGGGCGGGATGCCAAATTCCATTGGGTTAAAATCCACTTCGGGAATAAACCCACCGCGTTTACAGTAGGTTTTATCCTCCGGTGTTCTGGGATTCGGATCGTAGTAGTCTTCTATGCTCCAATGGGTAGCTGGAACATCGGTAATACAGTCAATTTTATTAACAATATTGCGCCAATATTCCCTTAAGTTTCTCGCTTGGGGGAATAGAGACGACATGCCAATGATGGCTATAGGATTTTGTTGGAGTTGTCTGTTAATCTTGTTTGTGGAAATTTGTTTGTCTGGATTCACTTTCTTTTCCTCTATAAACTTGATCAAATTCTTTTCACAACTGTTGATAAGGCTCTCTAATTCTGCCAAAGCAGTATCAATTGAATAAGCAGACATAGGACATAGACTAATCTGAGGTACTTTGAAGTGCGAAGCTACAGAGATTTCTGTCGCCTACCAACAATGAGCAGATCTCTCTGCTCACAAGCAGCTAGCTATCCTATCTGCGATCGCGCAGGCAAAAGGCTAAATGCTTTTCTTTGAATCAACATCAAACGACACAAGCTGCCTGAATTTAGCCCTGATTAATTTCGCCAAAAAATGCCAAAAAATATTTAGACAACACTCGACTCTTGATATTGTGGCAGCAGGTCGATGACATTGTTGAAACTCGTAAAATAATCTGGGAGTGCGTTAGCTGCCTGACCAGTAAATTCAATCCATTCGTAATACTCTATATTTGGGGCAATTGTATCCCACTGGAACATTGAAAACTTAGGAGTAGCTATTAAGACAGAAACGCTTTTTTCTCCCAAACTAGTTTGCTGATCTAGTTTAATTGCAGCTACATAGCTGGTGTTAATGACAACGTTCTGTATCTTGATAAATGTCATAGCCAGTTTCAGCGTCCAGGATAATATATTTTATGGGATTAACTCAATAAAAGTTGCCAAGCTCGTTACAGAAAAAACATCACCTTTATTTGCAATTAATGCCCTTATTTCAAAAGTACTCAAATGGTCTTCAGGTGATGACAATTGCGGTTTTGCTTATTGTTCACTTTTTATGAAATTAATAAAGTAACTAATTTAGCTAACCGCTTTGAAGCATTTGAATTAATACAAACACTAGCATAACTTATATAAACTAAATCGTTTATTTAAAGTTATTTTAGATAAATCATGGTTTATTGCTGACAAAAAGCTCAGATAAAGCTAAATATACAAGTCTAATTTAATACTATTTTTTCTGGTTAATTGAATTTGTTGATTACAGCTACAATCTAGATAAATTAGTACTTTTCAGCAGCACAGCAATAAATAAGTTAAACTGACTACGTTTTTAGTAATACAAAGACTATGTAAAGAGACAACAGTATTTTTCTCAGCATAACATCATATTTCCGCAAAAGTTTTTGATGAATTTTCAAGATAAATCAACTTTAAAACCTAAAAAGTTATTTATAAAGCAAATATTAATTTTTGAAATAGTACATAATAAGCACAAATTTGGTTATGGGGAATGGGGCTGCTTCCCTGTCCACTTCTGCCACCGCAGAATACCACGGTTGACTAGTTCTACGTTTTCATTGCCATCGGCGGGAAACTCCATCTCCGACCCCCTGCTGCCAGTGCCGTGAGCGGTTTCCCACGCCACTTACTTCTCCCTTGGCGCTAGCCTCTCCCTTTGGGCTACCGTGTATACATAAGTCGTCAAATTTTTACCCACTTTTGTTTTTACCTTATAGGGTGGGTGATTGAGGATGTCCATAACCCACTGTCAAATGAGGATCATGCCTGAAGGGGCACGGCATCGACAAACTTTCGTGAATCCCAATATTTTATCGGTGTCGTGCCCCTACCCCCGTGGTTTTTTTCATTGAAAGCTCCTGAACCTCAGGCATAATACACTGATCATTCCAGGTGGGTGATCAGGTAGCGATCGCTAATGCCGCAAATGTCTTATCGTACACAAATGCACTCATAATAATCAGCTAATAATAGCAAAGCCGATTGATTATCTATATTAATGTGAGATGGAAATGAGCAAATGCCGTATGGGCATAAAAAAGTTTATTGATGCCTTATTCATAATTACTTAATGCTTTAATATCCACAATTATGGTGATTTCAAAGGAATTTAATCAGAGTTTATGGGTTGACAACATCGAACTTTTTTGCCATACTTAAACACAGTTTATCCTAGTTTGCTTACATCACTTTAATAGCGCTTTGTTATTCTTGAGATATCAGTTTGATTGCTAGCGCTATCACATTTTAAGACTAAGTGACTCGCTACCATTAAAGGATAAAACTGAGGAGAGTTTTCATACACGCCCATATTGATTTTGCTGCTAGTCTAATCATTTCTGAGTGCAGCTAAGGCGTAAAACAATTCATATACAACTAATTAGACTTATTCATTTTGTTCAGATGAAACCACAGAGAAAAAGTTCTCTTGGTAAATTTTTGAATAAGTCTATGTTAATCGACTAAACATAGCCATTGCAGCTAACTCTTGGCATTGCACAATTAGGATGAAAATATGGCAATAAACAGAGAAAGCCAGTTATTCACAAAAGCCATAAGTCAGTGGCGAATAATTTTGGCAGCTTCCGTCACCTTAGCTACCGGACTAATATCTTTCTACGCTTTATCACCATTTTGGTTTCGTCCTAATGATGTTAAGTCTCCGACAGTAACGCCTCCAAAGACGGCACCTGCAAAAGTTGCTGTCACAGCGTTAGGACGTATACAACCAGAAGGTGAAATTACTTATTTATCTGCACCCAATTCAATTAATGGCGTGCGAGTGGAAAAATTGTTAGTCAACGAAGGAGAGAAAGTTAAAGCCGGGCAAGTACTAGCATATCTGGAAAACTATGATCGTGCTACAGCCGCTCTACAACAATCCTTAGACCAATTACAAGTTACTAAAGCCAAGCTAGCCCAGGTTAAATCTAGCGCTAAAAATGCAGACATTGATGCTCAAAAAGCTACAATCAAGCGTTTAGAGTCGCAATTAAAAGGAGAAGTTGCAGCCCAAGAGGCGACAATTGGGCGCATTCAAGCCCAGTTAGACAATGCCAAGACCGAGAGCGATCGCTATCAGCAATTATATAAACAAGGTGGCGTTTCAGCCTCGGTAGCTGATACTAAAGCTTTGCAACTTAAAACGACACAACAACAGTTGACAGAAGCCCAAGCCACCCTCAGCCGGACTCAGAACACCCTCCAAGACCAACTCAAAGAAGCCAAAGCCAGACTCGCCAGTTTGAGCGAAATCCGTCCTGTTGATGTTGATCTAGCCCAAACAGAAGTCAGAAGTGCTACCACTGCTGTTAAGCAAGCAAAAGCAGACCAGGATTTAACATACCTCAAAGCTCCCATCAGTGGCACAATTCTTAAAATTCATACTAAACCAGGAGAAGTAATCAACACTTCTGGATTTGCGGAGATTGGGAAGACATCGCAAATGTATGTAGTTGCAGAAGTCTATCAAACCGACATTCAAAAAGTGCGTGTAGGTCAAAAAGCAACCATTACCAGCCCTGCATTTGCTGGAAAATTGCCAGGATCTGTCAGCGAAGTTGGTTGGCAAGTTGACAAACAAAGTATTTTTAGCCTCAATCCTAGTTCAGATACAGACCGCAAAATTGTCCAAGTGAAAATTGCTATTGATGACCCCGCAGATAGTCAACGGGTGTCTCGGTTAACCAACTTACAGGTAGATGTCGCCATTCATATTTAGTCATTGGTTATTAGTCACTAGTCATTAGTCATTAGTTAGGAGTTATTGCTGTTAAACAGCAAAGGACAAACAACAAATGACCAATGACAAACAACAAACAACAAATAACAATTCCATGAATTTAAAAATTCCTTTGGCATGGCTACAGCTAGCCCAACAAAGAGTACGGTTTCTGGTAGCTGTAGCTGGGATTGCTTTTATTGTGCTGCTGATGTTTATTCAGCTAGGCTTTCAAGATGCTCTCTATTCTAGCGCTACTGCTGTACATCAAAGCCTACGTGGTGATTTATTTTTAGTCAGTTCGCAATACAAATCTTTGACGTCAAATCAAAGCTTTTCTAGGAGTCGTCTGTACCAAGCATTGGGGTTTGATGGTGTCGAGTCAGTTAGCCCCATGTATTTGCAATTTGCTAAGTTGAAAAATCCTGTAACCCACGAGAAATACTCAATATATGTTATTGGGTTTGACCCTGGCAGGTCGGTTTTAAATATCCCAGAAGTTGAGCAAAATTTAGATAAGCTCAAACTTCCAGATATGATGCTATTTGACCGAGATTCCCGTTCTGAATTTGGACCGATTGCTGAAAAATTTAATACAGGTAATGCTGAACAAAAAATTGAAATCTTTCCCTTCAATTCATTAATTGGTTATCGGGTGCGAGTTGGAGGATTATTCAGTTTAGGTCCTTCTTTTGGTGTAGATGGCAACTTAATTGTTAGTGACTCAACTTTCCTGAGAATCAATCCTAATACCCGCCCAGCAGATATGATTGATGTGGGTGTGATCACCTTAAAACCTGGTACTGATGCCAATAAAGTTCTCAAACAGTTAGAAGCCAATTTACCTAACGACATTCAAGTTTTCACCTACAAAGGCTTTATTGACTTTGAAAAACAATATTGGGCTGTGAGAACCCCAATCGGTTTTATCCTCAACTTGATGTTAACAATGGCGTCCGTGGTTGGTGTAGTTATTGTTTATCAAATTCTGTACAGCAATATTGCGACTCAATTTATTGCTTATGCGACTTTGAAAGCTATAGGCTACGCCAATAATTATCTATTGAATGTTGTCTTTCAGCAAGCTTTAATCTTGGCATTTATCAGTTATATACCAGGATTTCTCTTATCTGTGGGTTTATATGATTTTGCCATGAAAGCCACAAAGCTACCCATAGTGATGAACTTGAATAATGCCTTGTTGGTCTTAATATCTACAGTTTTGATGTGCATCACTTCCGGTTCTCTCGCCATCAACAAACTCCGCTCCGCCGACCCGGCTGATATTTTCTAATTTAGTTTACTTGTTCTCTTTCGTTTTCAATTTACCAATCATACTGACTCTATGAATCTGCAAAATAAAACTATCCTGATCACCGGAATTGATGAATTTATCGGCTTGCGTGCAGCCGAGTTAGCTATAGCACAGGGAATGAAAGTGCGAGGGCTAAGAAGTTCTAATACTGAAGACAAAAAAGCCCAAAATTTGGGCGTAGAAGTCATTGTTGGCAGTATTAATGATTTAGCGATCGCCCAAAAAGCCTGTCAAGGTGTAGACATCGTTTTACATACAGCTCAACTTGCTCAAGAAGCAGGCGCACTCAAGGATTTTCGTCAGGTAAATGTTGATGGTGCAATTACTATAGCTAAAGCTGCCAAAACTTCTGGTGTGAAAACCTTTGTGCATCTATCTAGTGTTTTGGTTTATGGCTTTAATTATCCCGATAAAGTGACAGAATCCTGGCCATTATCCAGTGCAGAAAATCCCTACTGTCAAACAAAAATAGAAGCTGAAGCTGCACTTTTACAACTAAATCATCCGCCAGATTTTGGTGTCGTCATCATTCGCGCTGGCGATGTTTACGGCCCTGGTTCTATCCCGTGGATTGTGCGACCAGTACACTTGATGCGCCAGAAATTATTTGCTTGCGCTCACGATCAACCAGGAGTCATTAATCACGTATATGTAGATAACTTGATTAATGCCATCTTTTTAGCAATAGAAAAAGAAACCCATGGTGAAATCTTTAACATCACCGATGGAGAAGATACTTCTTGTAAAGACTACTTTACCCGTTTAGCAGCAATGTCTGGCTCACCTGCACCTCTTTCTCTCGGAAAAGATGAAATCAAATTGTTTTTAAAATTGCGTGTCCAAGGTCAAAAACTTTTCCGAAAAAAAGCCGATATCCTGCCAGAGTCTATAGATTTTATGACTCGTCCCTATGCTTACTCTATTGCTAAAGCCAAAAACCTGTTAAGTTACACACCAAAAATTAACCTCGATCAGGGATTGCAACTTACACAGGAATGGCTAGAAAAAACAGATATCCAACAATTGATGAAATGAAATTATTATTCACCTTGGCTATTTTTAGCTGAAAAATCAAAAAGTATCTCTAGGAGACTATTAGATTATGTTGCAGATATCTAAACTCACTGCCTTGATTATCGCTACTTTAGCAAGCATTACTTCTTCTCAAATCGTTAATGCTTTACCAACACAAACTCTGACTGTTGTTGTTAATGGAATTAACAACAAAAAAGGTCAGATTTGCATAGGAGTTTATGATCGAGAAAAGGGATTTCCTTCAAGTACTTCTAATTTGGCAGATAGTGCTTGTGTAAACATCACAGGTAACACCCTCAAACACAAATTCTTTGGTTTAAAGCCGGGAAATTATGCAGTTGCCATAGTTGATGATCAAAATGGCGATCGCAAACTCAATAAAGACTTTTTTGGTATCCCTACAGAGGGTTTTGGTATTTCCAACAATCCTATCGTTTCTATCCAAACTGGTACACCTGATTTTGGCAAAGCCAAATTTTTGTTGGATAAAAATACCACAATCAACATCACGGTCAAATATTCCCTTGATCCGTAATTGCAAGACATTTGTCAGGTGTGTTAACAAATTAACCCACTGACAAATTAACTGTGATGGTGCGTTGAAATCTGTGACAACGCACCCTACAAACTATTTTCTAAAAACTATTTACTAGCTAAATTTAGCTTCTTGAGAAGGATTTAAGTTTTATGGCCAATTTCGAGTTATTTCTTTGCAAATCTTTGCTGAGTTGGCTGGCTATTCAAGTATGTATAACTCTGGTCTTTTTATGGACTCTGCGGACAAATCAAAAAAAGTCTTTACCAGATGAGCAATTACCTAAAACTGCGGTTGTTCTCTGTTTACGTGGTGCTGATCCCTTTTTATCTAACTGTGTGCGATCGCTATTAGAGCAGAATTATCCGCAGTATGATTTAAAGCTAATTGTTGATCACAAAGAAGATACTGCCTGGAAGATTGCTAGTGATACTATCCAGGAAGTTAGAGCGACTAATGTCCAAATTAGTCCTTTGTCAATCATACGCAGTAATTGTAGTCTCAAATGCAGTTCTCTAGTCCAAGCTGTCTCTGAGTTAGATGATTCTTACGAGGTAGTGGCGTTAGTTGATGCTGATACTGTAGTTCATGCTAACTGGCTGCGGGAATTAGTCAGCCCTCTAGCTGATCCCAAAGTAGGGGCGACTACAGGGAATCGTTGGTATTTACCTACAGGTAACTATTGGGGGTCTTTAGTGCGTTATATCGGTAACGTATCTTCAGTTGTGCAGATGTACCTATTCCAGATTCCTTGGGGCGGGAGTTTGGCAATTAAAACCGAAGTGCTGCGCCAAACAGGACTGCTAGATAAGTGGAGTCAAGCTTTTTGCGAAGACACTATGATTAGTAGCGTCTTGGGCAAATATGGGGTTAAGGTCAAGTTTGTACCTTCTCTATTGATGCTGAATCGAGAAGAGTGTGATTTACCTAGCCTGAGAAGCTGGATTGAACGCCAACTGCTTTGTTCTCGGCTATATCATCCCCGTTGGTCGGCTGTTGTCGGTGATGCCGTTTCCAGTATCCTGTTCCCGGTTCTGACAATTTTATCGTTGCTGGGGGCAGTATTGTCTGGGCAATGGGATACCGCCGCCATGTTACTAGCCTCCTATACTAGCTATACCCTAGGGTTACTCTGGCTGATGCTGATTGTAGAGCAAGGAGTGCAGCAAGTATTACCTTATCACGGTCAGCCAGTCCCTAAATTATCACTCACCACCATCGGTAAACTGTTTCTCGGCATTCCCCTCACACAGTGGGTTTACGGTTTAGGCTTGTTGTCTTCTTTGTGGATGCCCACAGTTAAATGGCGCGGTGTTACTTATCTGATTAACGGCCCGTGGAACATCCGCTTAGTTAAATACCAACCTTATCAGTTATTGGAGCAACCAGGCGATCGCAAATTATCGCTTTAGGGCATGGACAAATGACCAATAACAAATGACCAATAACAAATGACAATCTGGCTATCAAAACTTTTGTTAGACTGGCTGGTAATTCAAGTATCTTTAATTTTCGCCTTTGTGCGGTGTCTGCGATCGCATCGGCAGTATCAGCAAAAGTTGTTACCAGATGATCAGTTGCCGAAAACTGCTGTAATTCTTTGCTTACGGGGTGCTGATCCGTTTCTGTCTACATGTTTGCGGGCACTATTAAACCAGAATTATCCCCAATATGATCTCAAGTTGGTGATCGATCGTCAAGAAGACCCGGCTTGGCAGATTGCTATTGATATTATCCAAGAGCAAGGAGCGACTAATGTTGAAGTTAACTCTTTGAGATTCATTCGCAAAGACTGTAGTCTCAAATGCAGTTCTCTCTTGCAAGCCATCTTAGAGTTAGACAAATCCTATCAAGTAGTTGCCCTAGTCGATGCTGACACAGTAGTTCATGCTAATTGGTTGCGGGAATTGGTCAGTCCTTTAGCTCATCTCCATATCGGAGCGACTACAGGTTATCGTTGGTACTTACCTACAGGTAGCTATTGGGGATCTTTGGTGCGTTACATCTGGAATGTACCGACTCTTGTGCAGATGTATCTATGCGGAATTCCTTGGGGTGGAACTTTAGCAATTAAGACAGATTTGCTAAAACCTACCGGGTTGCTGGATGCATGGGGTCAAGCTCTGAATGAAGATATGATCATACCTAACATCTTCAGGCAACATCGACTGCAAGTAAAGTTTGTTCCTTCTCTGATCATGGTTAATCGGGAAGAGTGCGATTTACCTGGTGTGAGATCCTGGCTCCAGCGTCAACTACTATGCTTTCGACTAGGTCACCCTTGGTGGTTGGTTATATGTATTGAAGCGATTTTAACCATACTGCTACCCACTCTCCTAATATTCTGGTTTCTGGCAGCTTTGCATAGCAGACAATGGCAGACTGCGGTTTATTCTTTGGGTTGTTATGGCGGATATACCCTGACATTACTGTTAATGGTGCTAGTTTTAGAGCGAGAAATCCAGCAAATCACTCGCCGTCATGGTGAACCCATAACCAAATTATCAGCTAGTGCAATCTGCAAACTCTTCATCGGGATTCCCTTAACACAATGGGTTTATGGTTTGGCGATGCTGTCGTCTCTGTGGATGTCAACTCTCAAGTGGCGCGCCATCACTTATCGAATCCACAGGACTGGGAAAATTCGGCTAGTTGAATATCGCCCTTATAGATTTTCTGATCAACCAAGCGATCGCAATTTATCTCTTTAATTAGGTCGGGGCAAATAAAGCTAACTAGTTAGGGTCGTTATTTGTCATTTGTCATTTGTTATTGGTCAAGGTCATTTAGTTATTTCCATCTCTCGGACACTGAATCTCGACTCCGCTCGATTGCCGCGAAGCCGCATCCCTCCGGGGAAGCAAGCTACGCGTAGCATCTCGCAGAGAAGTCCATCTCCCCATCTCCCAATTCTCATTAATATTTATGAAAAAACCTCTCCGCATTGCGCTCTTCACCAGTTTGTATGCTCCTTTCTTAACAGGAGTTTCTGTAGCAGTACACCAACGGGTGCGTTGGTTGTTAGAACAAGGGCATGAAGTCTTTCTCATTCACCCAGAAATCAACGACCAGTACCCCAAACAAGTTGGTAATCGCCCTATGCCAGGGCTAGAGGAACTACAGCCTTTCCCTAATTTTTCCTCCTATGCATTCCCAACAAAGCCACTGATCTTTTATAAATCTCTTCCTCAACCATTAAATTATCGCCATTGGAGTGACACTAAATTATTAGAGAAATTTCAACCTGATATGATTGTGGTAGAAGAAGCACCACAATTGCGAGGATTCTACTCACTTTACTTACAAGGTTATGGTCGCCCCGTAGGTGTGGAATACTCTAAACGTACAGGTACACCCATCGTCTCAATCTTTCATACTGATATTGTTGCCTATATCAAATATTATTTAGGTAACGTCTTCTTTAACTTAGTGCGCCCCATTTTGCCATTTGTCATTAAACAGTTCAGCGAGAATTATAGTCTGAATTTATTTGCTTCACGAGAGCAGCTAGCTAAATACCAAAAACTCAAAGCACAACGCAGTGAATACCTCCCCTATCAAGGAATTGATTGCGAAAAATTCCATCCCCGCAACATCTGTTACAACCCAATTCCCCAAGACCACAGACCAACCCTGTTGTTTGTCGGACGTATTACTGCGGAAAAAAATGTCGCTCAACTTTTAGATGCATATCCCCTCATCGCTGCCAAAATTCCTGATGTGCATCTAGTGATTATTGGTAGTGGCCCGCAAGATGAACAAATCCGTCAGCGCGCCGAAAAATTTAAATCTGGCGTCACTATTTGGGGAGAGTCTCACGGTTTAGAACTTTTGGGTTGGTTTGCTAGGGCCGACATCTTCGTTAACCCTTCCACAACTGAAAATTTCTGTACCACCACCAACGAAGCATTAGCTTCTGGAACTCCTGTAGTTGCAGCTTTTGCTCCCTCGACTACTGAGCAAGTCGTCCCCGGTGTGAATGGCTTCCTCGCCGAAGCCGACAACCCAGCAGATTTAGCTCACAAGGTAATTGCGATTCTCAAAGACCCCGACCTGAAAGCAGAATTGTCTCAGCAGGCTCGCCCATCCATCTTAGAATTTGATTGGTCGGCTTGTATGCAAAAGTTTGAAGACAGACTTTATAAGCTAATTGCTAGGTAGGTCGCTGTAAATGAAAAACTCCATCCGCAATGAGGTGGAGTTTTTAGACATTAGGAAAAGCTACTAATATCCATGACAAATAAAATTTTTCTCTTTAGAAATATTTTAGGATCGCCCTCAGACTAGAAATCGCCCGGTGTTTCTTCCAAAAGTTGATGCTCCCGTTAATATTCCCTCTCGATCAACTGTAAAGCAACTAGAATATTTAGGAGAGACGAGAGTGAATTTGATGGAATATAACAGCATTGATGAACTCCTCAGAAATAATCAGGCTTGGGTTGCAGAAAAACTGGCTTTAGATCCAACTTACTTTGAAAAATTATCAAGTGGACAATCGCCACCTTTTCTATATATAGGTTGTTCTGATAGCCGTCTACCCTTAACAAACTTTACCCGCACGGAACCTGGAGAATTATTTGTACATCGTAATATTGCTAATCAAATTTCTCTAACTGATATTAATTTTTTAGCTGTTTTAGAATACGCAATTTTACACCTTCAAGTGCAGCACATTATCGTTTGTGGTCACTATGATTGCGGAGGTATTAAAGCGGCTTTAGAAGGCAGAACTATTGGCATTATTGATAACTGGGTAAATCCTATTCGGGAACTCTATTTACAGAAACGAGATGAAATTGATGCTTTACCCACAAGACAAGAACGTCTGGATCGTTTAGCTGAAATCAATGTTGTGGCGCAGGTGAAAAATCTTTACCAAACTTCTATCATGCGTCAGGTACTCAGTCAGCAAAAAGCACCTATGGTTCATGGCTGGTTATTAGATATACGTACTGGATTGATCAAAGATCTGAATATCTCAACTTTACAATGGCAATTATACCCTTGCCCTTTGCTTCTAGAGTTCAGACTCTACACCATCTTAAACGATGAGCATTAATACCAATTTAAATAGGATTTGCGACAGATTGATGAGAGATTAGGGCGTAGCTTGCTTCTCCGACAGGAGTACAACTGTAATTACTTTTTAACCGCAGAGAAGCAGAGTCAGCAGAGAGAAAAAAAGAAATTTCACGAGTCACCTTGAAAGGGCTAGAGGATAGGACAGAGATATTGCTATGGCCTATAAATTATGATAAAGGAGAAATTCTGTGGCGACATCAGCAGCGATGCTTTGGCGTAAGTCCCAAGGGAGGAGGATTTCTACTTGCGATCGCCATGCCCGTAAACGCATGATGATATTATGATCGCCGTGTCGATATTGCAAACGGTAGTAGGCATCTTGGGGCGAACGGTCTTGGAGAATTTGTAATAGGGTTCGTTGTTGCGGTGGTGGTGTGTGTTCTGTGATGAGACGTTGGGCTTGTGGATAGGCGATCGCTTTAAATGTTTCGTGCCGGACGGTATTGTGAATATAGCGATTGTGGTATTCGCGGTTAAAGCGCAGCAACATCAGGCGGGATGGTAAATAAAAATCAAAACCCCAAGCTTTGGACATTTGGGTGGTGATTTCTTCGGGAGTAGGTAAGGTTGCTTGTTGATAGCGTTGTTGCAGAATCGGGGGAAGCGCTGCATCTGTCCACTTGCTAGGGATAATTTCTTGAATGCGATCAAGACGATAATTGTACCAATCGGTTAGACGGTCTGGACTTTGCCCGAAACCACACAGATAAACTGCGCGCTGCACATAATAGATGCATACTGGGTAGACAAAACATTCCACAGACTTGCCTAACCTGGCACTGTCGTAAGTTAACTTGATGGGTGGTACGGGAATTTTGCCCCAGAGTGTCTTTAATTCATGTAGCCAGTCATCAACTAAGTCGATGCTAGTGGGAGGAATCACATAATCAAGGTGGAAGAAGAACCTTTGCACACCGCAGATTTGTTGGGCATGATTTTGGGCAATATCTGCCAAGTCTTCTTGATTGAGGAAATTTAATGCATAGCTGCTGAAGTTGGTAGATGGTGGTTCTGGGATGGTGATGGGACGAGATGGGAAGTTGCTGACGCGGTGATATTTCTGTTCTCGATATTCCAGCCAACCTAACTCCTGTAAAATTTGCAAGTCTGCTTGTAGGGAACGCCGCGTGATACCAAACAAGCGCTGCTGTAGTAATTCATCTAATTGGGGTATTGTAGTATGGGCTAAGAGCGATCGCTTCCATTCTGATTTCACCAGACCAGTTTTGCGTTCAAATAACCATGCAGCAGTAGTTTTGGCACAATTACACTTAGAATCGTGTAAAGTTGGAATTGCCTCTCCTTTAGGATGCGTCGAACTAAAAAAAGCGTTACGCCAATCTACTAAAGTAAAAGCATCATCCAGCGCCAAACGGTCTGGAAACTCACCATATAAAGAACGCAACCATACCCACAACCGGACACCACGCAATAAGTTTTGCTTGAGAGAACCGCGCGCTAACCATTGCAGTAGTTCGATTTGGGGTGCATCAGAAAAAATTGGTTCAGACATTGGGAATTGAGAATTGGGCATGGCTTCTCTACGAGACGCTCGGCGAACGACTTCGCGGAAGTTGAGCAGAGCCGAAATTCAGCCCAAGGGGGCATGGGGGAGCCACTGCTTTGGGGAGACAGCGCCGTGGGCGGGTTTCCCGACTTGTAGCAAGTGGCGTCATTGGGTATTACGAATTAGAATAAGCTACTTTGGAACAGGCTGCTTCCAGTACCGTGTATGATGTAGCCATTGATGAACAGAGGGAAGTGATGACTACCTACAAGATTGATTTTAAAGATGGGATTTTGCGGGTGAATTTTGGCGAACCTGCCCAAAATGACCAGATTGTGAAGGATGCAGCCGCACGACTAGAGGAACTAGCCGAGTCAGGAGAACTAGCAGGAGGGCAACTCTTAAAGATTAATGGGCCGATTTCTATCCCAGTAGCGTTTGTTTTGGCACATAAACTTGCTCATATTTACGGTGCGATCGCTTTTTTTGATCCTAAGTTAGGTAAATATGTGATTTCCATCACACATAATCCAACGTGTAAACTGGGAGACTTAATTGATTAGTTGCAGAAAATGATACTCAGTGTTAAATCAACCCATAAAAGTTGTTCTCTGTGGCCCTCCCCAGTCTGGTAAATCTTGCTTGCGAGAAGGTTTAAAACAGGCAATCTTGCCAATGCACCGAGTAGGTAAAGCACCTTATCCCTATGTACTGACAGCTTGTCCCGATGGAGAGGGCGCTTGGTATTCCGAAGCAGTACGAAATAATCCGGAACTAGCAAGAGAGTTAAAAGCAGCCTACAAACGTAAGTTTACCTGGCAGTTTGCACAAGAAAAGGCTAGGGATGTACAAAATATACATTTGCCACTCACGATTATTGATGTAGGTGGAAAAACCACTGATGAAAATAAGTTAATAATGCCACATGCAACTCATGCTTTGATACTGAGTGGAGATAGGAATAAAGTCCCTGAGTGGCGAGATTTTTGTAGAAATATTAAGTTGTGCATAATCGCGATTATACACAGTGATTATTACGGAGAGTGCGATTGCATAGAGTCCGAGTCACCCATACTTACGGGTAGCATTCATCGTTTACAGCGTGGAGAAGATGTATCAGGGCGTCCGATGGTGCAAGCTTTAGCCCGGTTGTTGGTGGGGTTGTGTAGTGAATTGTGGGAGTAATTACAGATGCAAAATACAAATTCTATTATAAGTGCGTTTGCGTCTAGCATTGGCGTAGCGATCGCTTGGTGTTTAGCTTGGGGTGATGAACGCGAACCTCAGTATAGCCTGGAAGTGTTGCGGCAAATGCGCGAGGCTTTGACTACAGGGAAAGAAGTACCTGAAGAAGTTCAGGCTTTAGTGAAGCAGGTACAGGAATTACAAAATTTAGAATTTCCAGATACTCTAGAGAAATTAAAGCAATTACCAGAGAAATATCCTCTACTATGGAATTCTCAAATTGGTTTAGTTTATGGTAGTGCAACTAAGATTAAGCAATATGTATTTGAAGAATCAAAACTCCCAGATATTCGCGGCGCTTCTGGACTTTTAGATAGAATTAACTTGGTTGATTTACCTGCTTTTTTTAATGTAATTCCAGAGTCACCAATTTACAACTATAATATCCAATGCAGAGAAATAAAAAGATGGCTGAATATCAATTTTGATAACAAACCTAATTTATCAGATGCTTTAATTCCTGAACTCATTATTTACTCAACCGGTGGTAACATCCTTGCTTTTGCTCCTGCGGCTTTTGTAGATGATTTAGCTAATGCTATAGAAAAACGTTATACCAAAGAAACCCTAACTGCTAATTCTTGTGCAGTTGGAGAAACCTTTAGAATTCTAGAAACTCGCTTAGGTTTGCTTAAAAATAATATTGAAGAAACATTTTGGCTAGAAAAATATCAAAAAGAGTATCAAAATAGCATTGTTGAAGCGTATTTCGGAAAGATTGATGATTTATCAAAAATTGAAGAATCATTTGAAAAGCATAAGAGTTTTAATGAGTTAACCACAAAATTAGCAATTCGTTTTAATCAGCGCCGTAGTGGTAATAAAACTGAAAATCGTCCGACTCGTTGCTATCCGCCAATGTTTGAAACTCATCCTTACCTAAGAAGAGATGAAGGTGAGAAACGTTCTGCTATTGCTCATATAAATCAACTAACTGGCAAACCTTATCTCTCTGAAACCTTAATTCGTAAACGCAGAATAGGCGATAGAGCAAAGACAGGTATTTCGGAAACACCCAAATGGTATCAAGATATTGGACTAGAATGGGAACCCGGAATAGTTGAAAGTTGGCTGGATAAATTTGAGGATTTTTTACGAAATAATCCCGATCAGTGTCAGAAATATTACGGCAATAAAAATAACCAGAACAAAGAAATTAAAATTCCCCAATCTTTAACTCAATTAGGCAAAGTAAGTAATGGCTATGTAGCTTACATATATGCAGATGGTAATAACATGGGTGGTTTTATTCAAAATATTCGCACCCCCAAAGAATATCAAGAATTTAGCCAAGATGTGGAAAATGCTACACAATATGCAGTTTATCAAGCTTTGGCATCCAATTTGCATCCTCGTGAAATCAAAGGTATCAGTGAAGCAGAATCAAAAATTCAAGATGGAGATGTAATTCATCCATTTGAAATTATCACTATTGGCGGTGATGACATTTTATTGATAGTACCAGCAGATCAAGCTTTACAAATTGCTAAGATGATTGGTGAGCAATTTGAAAACATACTTTTGGAGAAAGTCGCAATATCAGGGGTAAAAATAAAAGGCAAATATAAGCTAGAAAATAACCTGCTAGACTCTAATATATATCATCGGTTTTCTGAAAAAATATCACAACCAGACCAATGTAAGCTTAGTATGTCTAGTGGTGTATTGATTACTGCTTATAATACGCCAATTTACTATGCAGAAGATTTGACAAACCAACTGATGAAATCTGCAAAAAAATATGCTAAAACCTTAAAAGAAAATGGCTATTATGGTGGCACGATAGATTTCTTTACCATGAAATCAGTCACCATGATTTCATCAAATATCGAAGAATTTCGCAAACAAGCATTAACTATTGATAACCGAGGTGCAAAGCTTAAGCTGTACTCTGCACCTTATACAATACCTGAATTGGATAAATTTTTAGCATCTATTCGCGCACTGCAAAAAGCTGAATTCCCTAAATCACAACTTTATCAAATTCGGAGTTTTTTAGAGCGAGGTAAGCGAACTGCTAGTTTAAATTATTACTATTTTCGTCACCGACTGAAAAAAGGACAAGATGCACTGAAAGCCGACTTTGAAGATAAATGGTGTCCAGCTAAAACCAACAAAGGTAATATTGCACCTTGGATGTACGACTTAAAAGAAGAAACCTATGAAACTATCTGGCGAGAAATGGTAGATTTGTTTGATTTAATTAGATTTTCAGATACCGAATCTCCACAAATATCACATCAGGAGACTGTGCGATGATAAAACTTCAAGCTTTATTAGATAATAATAAACCTAATCAAGTTGAAACTTTCACAATTACCGCCATAATTGATTCAGCTTTATCTGTAGGTGCGGGAGGTTCTTCTGGTTCCTTAGCAGATAAACCAATTGTCCGTAATTCAGAACGTAATTTACTAATTCCGGGTTCACAGATAAAAGGCCGTGTACGTCATGAATGTGAAAAATTACTGCGTGGTTTAAGATGGGAAATTTCTGAGTCTCCTAATGCAGGAAGAATGGTTATTCGTAGAGATAATGCACCTGCTAAATTTAATCGAGATGAATACAAGATTAACGGATATGAACAGACATATCACTGTTTAATCAGTCAAATTTTTGGCGATCCAGTTTTACCTTCACGAGTAATTTTTGACGATTTAGTATGTACAGAAGAATCAGAAAATCTACCTGAAATATTGCGATCTGGCGTGACAATAAATCGCCGTCGTCGCATTGCGGAGGAGCAAAAGCTTTATTTTCTCGAAACCTCACCCGCAAATGCAAAACTTCGGTTTCAAGGAGAAATTCACATTCAATCTGGCTTAACACCTAAACGACCAGATTATGCGAAAGCATTAATTTGGGCAGGTTTACGACAAATTCATGCATTGGGGGGAAGTAAGTCAGCAGGTTTAGGATGGTTACATTGGAAGTTACCAAATATTGATGTAGATGCTGAAGTTTGGGAATTTTTAGCAAGAGGAGAGATTAAATGAAACGTATTGAGTTAGAGATTAAGGCGTTATCTCCCTTAGCAATTTCTCGACAAAAACCAGGTGGTTCGGTAAGCGAATGTGAAGATTATATTCCTGGTAGCGTGATTCGTGGGGCGGTTGCGAGTGAAATTTTAAAACAATCAGGTAAACAGTTTGATAATCTGAGCGAAGATGGTGGTGATTTTCAGGCTTTATTTTTGAGTGATGAACCAGCTATTTTTCAAAATGCTTATCCTGCTGTATTATACCTGGGTGAAGATTTTGTAATTCAAGATGAGATAAAAATTTTACCGACTACAGCACTGAGTTCTAAAGCACAGTCAGGATTTAAACCAGAAAATAACGGAGTATTTGATACCCTAATTGATAGATTTTTATTTGAGTTACATGGTTTAGCCTATGATCCAAATTGTCCAACAGATGGAAAACGAGTTGATTCACCTAGCATAACTTTTTATAGTATATTGAATGATGAATATTATCAGCTATCGTCTAATAAACGTTTGTTGACACGAGTGGGCATTAACAGAAGACGTGCTACATCAGAAGAAGAAATACTTTACAGCCTAGAAGTGATCAATGAATCTGAGTCACGAGGTAAAAACCCAAAACCTGTTATTTACAAGTCAGCAATTATTATTAATAACGAGTTAGCGAAAACGCTACAGCAATTCATTTCTAGTCATCATAAAAACTTCCGCTTAGGTGGTTCAACATCACGGGGATTAGGAAGGGTTGAGATTACAACATACAAGCCTATTGATGCACAAAATGATGTCAAAACAAAAGTTATAAAATTTAATAACAAGTTACAAAACCGTGGGCAAAAGTGGTCAGTTTTTGGTAATCCAATTGAGGAATTACCCAAACGTACTTACTTTACTTTGGATTTACAAGCCGATGCAATTTTAACTGAAAAATGGCAACGCACCACTGTGATTTCTGCACAGATGTTAAAGCAATTCGCAAATATAGACGATGATTCATTGAAACTTGAAGTTGCTTACAGTAGTTACGATTATCGCTCAGGTTGGAATGCAGCTTGGGGATTAATGAAAGATGTAGAACTAATCACCAATAAAGGTGCAGTTTATTTATTTAGCACGACAAATCCGGATAGTTGGTATACCGTTTTAGCTGATTTAGAGCTAAAAGGTTTAGGCGATCGCACTTCTGAAGGTTTTGGCCAAGTAGAAATTTGTAATAATTTTCATCTTGTATTTAGAGAGGATGCAGTATGAATGATTTTTCAGAACAACAAAAACAACTCAAGATTCAGGACGGAATCCGTAAAGCCGAGGATCAATTAGTAATTGATATTCAAACAGCTTTAGATGAAACATCATATAAAGGTTTAGAAGAATCACAATTTCGTAATTTAGTACGAGTTGCTGATACAACTGAAAGTATAGAAGTTATCAAAAACTTCTTACTTTATCAAGTTGGTCGTGGTGATAAATGGGGTAAGGGCGAAAATTCTTTAGCTAGTAGAATAATTAAGGATATTAACAAAACTCTTCAAGAAAAAGCAAAAACAATTGCTAAACAAGCAAAATCTGATGATTTTAATTCAGTATGGTTACAACTTACTAGGCTTTACTTAGGTTATGGCGCAAGATACTTAGTCTATAAAAATAATCTTTGACTATTAATTTACATTGTTCATATTTTGAGGTTTGAGTTGTATGCATCGTCTTGTAATTTCTACTATTGGTACAAGTTTATTAACTAATCAAGTTAAAGACAGAATAGATCCGAAAGATTGGAATAGCCGTCTTAATGAGACAGCAAATTATACACATGAATATATAGAGCAATACGAAAAAGATGTTTTAAAAATTATCCTTAAATTAAAGGAACGGGCAGAAAAACAGCTTTTTGATGAGGAAACAGATATTACAGAAATTCGGAATATTAGTGCGGAATTGAATGGTATTTACGGGTTATATGCAGAGAATTTAGACCTAGGAATATCAGATACTCACATTCTCATTGCCACGGATACTGCTCAAGGAGAAATAGCTGCTAAATTAATCGAATCATTTTTGAAAAATCAGGGTATAAATAATACAATTTCCTTGATTCAGCCTGAGCTTTCACTTGCAAGCACTACTGTTTTTACAGAAAGCATGGCAAAATTAATTCCGGCAATGCAAGATACGATTCAAAAATATAAAGATGATAAGCATCAAATTTGTCTTAATTTAGTTGGTGGATTCAAAGCTTTACAGGGGTACTTTAATACCATAGGTATGTTCTACGCTGATGAAATTATTTATGTGTTTGAAGGAGCTAATAATCAGGTAATAAAAATTCCTAAATTACCGATATCAATTGACACTGAGAGGGTTGAACAATATAAAGTACAATTAGCTATGATGGCAGTTGGTGAGATACCTGCTTTTTGGGAAGAAGCTAAAAAAGTTCCAAAAGAATGGGTGTTGATTATTGATAAGGAAATGACTCTATCTACTTGGGGACAATTAATTTGGAGTCAGTGCAAGGATATTTTGCTTTCAAAAAATTTATTAGATTACTCAAACATAGGCAAACTTGACTATACCGACAATTTTAAAGAAGATTATAAAAATACTTTGGATACTCAAGAAAAAATTCATTTGCAGGAACGGATAGCTAGATCAGCTTATATTTTAAGTACGAATAATGATGGGATTAGTGCCTTAAAAAATGATGATATTGTAAGGCTGAGGAGATACCAGGGAACAGACATTGATCATATCAATATTACAGCCCAGACACGAAGAGTTAGTTGCAAAGTTGCAGCAGGAGGGCGATTATCACTCCGATATTATGGCACACATGAATATATATACAAAAGAGAAGGAATTAAAAAATAATATCTTATAGGTAAATGATTATGTTTGACACATTCAAAAACCGTCTAGAAATCACAGGTACACTCACCACAATTACAGCACTACGCATCAGTGCAGGTCGCTCAAGTGAACCAATTGGCTCAGATTTACCTGTAATTAAAGATGCTTTGGGTAATCCATTAATACCAGGTTCAAGCTTCAAAGGTGCAATGCGATCGCGTCTCGAAAGTTTCCTCAGAGGTATTGATTTAAGCCTAGCAGCTAATCCCGCTATAGAAGCAGAATGGTCAATTACAAACGAACGTCTGAATGGAGAAAATGGTATTAAAAAACAAGTAGAACAAGAACTTGAGCAATATCCGCAGGAAGAACGGAGTGCAAAAAGGGATCAGTTACTTACAGAGAAAATTATCAGTGAAACCGATCTCACCTCTCTTGTATTTGGTTCACCCTGGATTGCTAGCAAATTCCAAGTCAGAGATTTAACTGTAGTTGCTGACACCTGGTTTGGACAATACCAAGAAAGAGACGGTGTATCTATTGATAGAGATACCGAAACATCCGCCGATGGGAAACTCTACGACTTCCAAGTAGTTCCAGCAGCGACGCAGTTTGAGTTTAAAGCGGTAGTCGAAAATGCAGAACCTTGGGAACTGGGTTTATTGATGATTGGCTTACACCAGTTTGAAACTGAACAAATACCTCTGGGTGGAGGGCGATCGCGTGGCTTGGGTGTCGTTAAACTAGATATTGACAAGATGACATGGATTGATGTCGATAACAACCCTGAAAAATTGTTGCAATACTTGCAAACATTGGTAAATGAAGATAATAGCGATACATCAATCTATGAAGATGGTAAGCAGTTTAAAAATACTTGGGCACAGTCTTTGATCAATCATTTAACTGACAAGTTAGCTCAAAATTCTACCAACTCAATTGCTTCAGGAGGTTAATTATGGCTTTCAGTGGCTACAAAACTATCGGTGAAGTTCTCAAAGCGTTTCAAGTCACCTATACTGAAGCGAATTTTATCGGTGAAGTTAAATTCAATATTCCTGATTACTTCCGAGAAGATTTAGAATTTACGATGCGAGAAGGCGCAGTTACATGTTCTGAATTTGCTATATGTGAAAATTTGATATCTCCAGTATTAAAACAAGTTTGGAAACTATATAGCAGTAAATTTGTTTTGTGGAGTCATTATTGTCTTAACTATGATGAGAAATTATCTGGCTTCCCTGAATATATTTTGGCTAAACGTTCTCCTTTAGGAAAGGTAGTATTTGACAAGCCATACTTCGTTTTAGTAGAAGCTAAACAAGATAACTTTCAAACAGGTTGGGCGCAATGTTTAGCAGAAATGATAGCATCCCAAAAACTGCACGGAGAAGATGAAATAGTTATCTTTGGTATTGTTTCTAATGGAGATACATGGCAATTTGGCAAATTAGAAGCAGATAAATTTACTAGAAACATCATATTTTACACCATTTATGAGCTAGATAAATTATTTGCTATTGTGAATTTTATCTTTCAACAATGTGAATTGCAGCTAAATAATCTAGTTGCTGCCTAATCTGCAATATTTCTTCAACTAAATATAGCTATGCATAAAAGATTTGTTAACCATTGCACTATTGATCTAAGCCTAATTCCTGACGGGCCGATTCTCATTAAATCGGGTAAGGAAGGGGCTGATCCGACTAAACCAGATATGGAATTTGTGGAAACATATCATGCTGGAGGGCGTTCTATATATTTACCGGGAAGTAGTTTAAAAGGTGCGATTCGCGCACACGCAGAAAGGATTGTTAGAACGATAGGAGGTGAACAACGTCCCAAATTAAATAGTCAAAAGATTTGGGCTAGTAACTTGTTGGATGAAACAAATCAAGATAACAATCCCAACTTCTATTTAACAAAATGGAAAAATGACGAAAAGAACAAGAAACCTGAAGATAAACATCCTCATCCAGGTGCTGTAATTTACAATCAATCCTGCTTTATCTCGCAAATATTTGGTAATACTTCCATTGCTAGCAGATTGAGAATTGAAGATGCTTATCCCGATAAGTCTCAGCCTCTCAAAATTGAAGAACGTAATGGCGTAGCAATTGATAGAGTGTTTGGTTCTGTTGCAGTGGGGCCTTTCAATTATCAAGTTTGCACGGCTGGGGAATTTAAAACTAAAATTCATTTGAAAAACTTCACTCTCTCCCAGTTGGGTTTAATTGGTTTAGTATTGCGCGATTTAAATGACGGTTGGTTTGGTTTGGGTTTTGCTAAATCTCGCGGTTTGGGTACTGTACAGGTGAAATTGAATCAAGCGACTGTGCAATATCCTGGTTGTGTTTTGTCGGCAGATAAACGCCAAATTCAGGCTATTGGTAGTCAAAAACAATGGGCTAATACTTTTCTCTTAGGTGCGGGAGAGTTTTTAACAGATGAAGATGCAAAATTATATGGTTTCTCTCAACCAGATTCTCAAGATACCCCAGTTGCTGCACAAGAGATGGATTTAGGTTTTGGTGTCCAACTTACTTGGCGAGATGGTACAGTTACAGATTTATTTGAACGGGCTGTTAGGTCTTGGAGTGGTTTATTAGGGGTATCAAGATGACGGCTTTTGTCGGTGTGAAAAAAGAACTTTTATCAGTTACTGAATTGCTAAATTTAATTCAAAAATTAGCAAGTGAGCAAAGTTATTACTTCTTACGTTGGACTCACAAAGTTAGTCATGATTGGAAACTAGCACCAACAGAAAAAGACTTCCCAATGCTTGAGGGACAGATGTTTAATCAAAATTGTGAATTGAGGTGGAAGTATAAGCGCAAAGATAGTTATGAAGTTCTGCTTTTGAGTGTTGCTGGTGAATATTCTGATTTTATCCCTGTGGGTAAAGATTGGGAAACTCAAGACAGAGATGCTCATTTACATTCACCTACAGAAACTCGTTTTCCTAAAGGATTTCCTGCTCAAGAAATAGATATCGCTCAACGCTATTTTATCGATAAACAAACCTCTACAGTTCACTTTGTCGCTTTGACAATTAAACAATAATTATGACTGCAAATCGTCCACAAAGACCTCAACCACCTAACCGTCCTAGCGGTGGGGGTTCATCGCCAGAACTTCCGCCAAAACCTTATGAATTCGTTTCGTTTCCGCAAGAACGCCCTAATTTACAGCGTCCTGCTGGACATCACAAATATTTTAGCGATCGCCTACATGGTACATTATTCCTTACCCTGAAAGTGCAGACATCTCTCCACGTCTCCACTGGGGTAGTTGTCATGGGTAGCGATATTGGTAATAACCGCATTCCCTTAATTAAAACAATGGTACAGGGTGTTGACCAAAAACTCTCTATTCAAGGTAGTTCCCTTAAAGGTTGTATTCGGTCTGTATATGAGGCAATTACTAATAGTACTTTAGCAGTTGTTACTAATAAGTATAAAAGAGATAATAAATATCCCAATGAACGCTTACCTTGTAATGATAAAGAACAACTTTGCCCCGCTAGTAGAGTATTTGGTGCGTTAAATTGGCAAGGTTTGCTAGATTTCAACGATGCGAAATGTGAAAGTATTGGCTCTTCTACAGGGTTTATGCCTTCTTTGTATCGTCCCCGTCCAGATGAAAGTAGTGCATACTTTATTCGCGGTAAAGTAGCCGGGCGCAAGTTTTATTATAACACTAATAGAGCAATTGATAAGGATCAAAATTCTGGTATTCCTGTCCAACAAGCGGGGAGAGAATATACTTTTAAAACTCAATTACACTTCAAAAATTTGACAGCAGAAGAATTAGGAACATTATTCATTATCTTAGGACAAGATAGCAAATATACTATTGCTTTAAAAGTTGGTGGTGGTAAACCGATAGGTATGGGAACTATGACAACCACAATCGACAAAATCCACCAACCGCAAAATCTCAAACAGCGTTATTCATCCTATAATCTCAATCAATCTGATGAGTTAATTGGCGAAAAATTACAACAATTCATTAAAGAAAATATTCAAGCAGCCCACTCGCGCTTGATTCAAAAACAGCAGCTAGAAGAACTCGCTGCAATTTTGCGCTATCCCACCGACCGCGAACCCCCATCGGGAATGTACTAATTATGACAGACTCTTTAACAGATGCACGTTATCAGTTTTAAAATAATAAGAGAATATGTAAAAAAACATGCAGATTCTCAAGAAGCTCTTAGCAACTGGTACAAAGTTGCTAGTAAAGCTAAATGGTCGAATTTAATCGAGGTACAAAAAGTTTTCCCTAAAGCTGAAGCGGCCAGTAATTTTACTGTTTTTAATATCAAAGGAAATAATTATCGATTGATTGTCAGTATAGATTATGAAGGACAATTAATTTATATTAAATATATCCTCACTCATGCTGAATACGATAAGGAGGAATGGAAAAATGACCCTTATTTTTAATCCCGAAAAATATAGAGAGTTATTAACAGCTTATTTGCCTAAGATTATCAGGACTGAGGCAGAGAATGAAGCAGCGTTAGCTATTGTGGAAGATTTAATGCACAGGGAACGCAACCCTGAAGAACATGAACTATATGAATTATTGATTACTTTAATTGAAAAATTTGAACGAGAATATTATCAACTTGATGAGCAGATTAGTCCTCAATCAATGCTTTTGTTCCTTTTAGAACAATCTGAGAAAACTAGAGAAGATTTAGAGGTTGTTTTAGGCTCAAAACATTTGATGGATCAGATTTTAAATGGAGAACAAAAAATCACCCCAGAACAAGCGCAAAAGCTGGGAGAATTTTTTCATGTTGAACCCAGCTTATTTGCATAAATCGCTGCGCTACCCCAAAAACTGCGAACTTCTATTGGAAATCTATTAATTATGACTATAACTGAATTGTCCTCAGAATCTCTCACAGATGCACAGTGGGAAATTGCCCATGTGATCGCTCAAACTTTAGTCAAAGACAACACAGATGTCAACGAACTGGGGAAAGCCGTTGCTTACCTCCGCGCCTCTGTCCAGCAACCAAATGCAACTTCCCGGTTTTCCACTTACCTGAAAACCCTCGTCAGTAGTGGTAGACAAATTGGACACAGTGGCAGAACTATAGATTACTACCGCAACATCGATAAGGCTTGTAGTGATTATCTCAAAGGCATGACTGATGCTCATACAATGCTGCAAATTTTAGGCTGGGTATCTCGCCTGATGCGTTATTACAAAGATGCAGGGCCAATTGGGGAAATCGCACCTCCCAGCGCACCATCTGTAGAGTCAATACGTCAAAAAGAAATTGCTAAGGTTGCTAAATCTCAAGATTTCAAAGTTGATCAGATATTAGATGCAGTAGTTACTAAAATTAATGGTAACAAAGTCACTTACGAAATTTTGGGGACAATTAAGCTAACTGAGAAGGAACCAAAAAAAGCCAGTTTTTTCCAGGAAGGACAAACGGTGAAGGTGAAAATTGCATCTCTCAAGGATGATGGAAGCATTAAAAGCGTGAAATTTATTGATTCATTGTGAATTCTTACCACTAACTTCGCCTTAAGTCTAATACCATATACATTAAGGCTATCTTAGCCAGCAATATCTTTAGGAACAAAAAATGAGTCAGCAAATAACCTCATACTTGGGAAAATCACCTCCTCTACTACTATCTAGCTCGACTGAATCAACTTTTCAACCAGCAAACAGAACGAAGTATTTAATACATAAGAATTTAGAACAAATGGCAACCGAAGTAGAGTATACAGACGAATTTGAACAGTGGTGGCTTACACTTGATGCAGCAGAGCAAGTCTCCGTAGATGCTGTAGTCAAGTTACTTCATGATAGAGGTCCAACTCTTCGCTCTCGTTATAGCTCAGATATCAAAGGTTCTCGTCATGGAAATATGCGAGAACTTCGGATACAACATAAGGGAGAACCATACCGAATATTGTATTGCTTCGATCCTCGCAGGATTGCGGTACTCCTTTTAGGAGGGAATAAAAAAGGCAATGATCGCTGGTATGAAGAGAATGTTCCAAAAGCTGATAGACTCTACGACGAATTGCTAAAAGAGCTTGAGGATGAAGGATCGATATGAAGACAAAGCCTTTTAGTGAATTGCGAAAACAGATGTCGCCTGAGCAAAGGGCGAAAAGCGAAACCCGTGCTAAACTTATGTCACTTCATCTTACCCTAATGGAACTGCAAGAATCATTGGGCGTGACACAGGACGACTTAGAGAAAAAACTCAGTGATGTTGAGTTTACAATTTTGGAGTTAGAAAGCCAAGAGGACATTCAAGTTTCCACGCTCTCGCGCTATATCAAGGCTCTTGGTGGTAATCTAAAAATAGTAGCTGATTTTCCGCAAAAGGAAATTGTTCTCGCTCAATTTGAGTAAAACTTAGTTATTGTTAAATAGCGCTAAATATTAGCTTGACTAATTAAAAATGTCAAGCTATCGTTTTAGTAACTGGAGGAATAGTGTTTTCCCCGCGAGGGGATTGAAACACTCCTCTAGTATGGTGATTGAACAGTTGTTTCAGTTTTCACAACTTCCCCGCAAGGGGACTAAAACTGACAAACTTATTCTCATCACATAACTGCTGTATGACCAGCAGCTACTTTTGTTGGATTATGTTGAAGCGATCGCCATCCAACTCACGGTAAGCTAAATCTTAGCAAGTGCGATCGCTCCACTTTATCTTCTCTTCTAACCAATCTGTTCCCTAACCCATTTCCTGATTGCTTCTCGAAAAACCCGTCTTCCCTCCATGCGGTATTTTGCAATTAGTGAGGGAATTTCTAGAACTTTCAGATTGGGAAATACCAGACCAGTTGCGCTTTCTACATATTCCTCGCCTTGTAACAGGTAAATTTTGATTTCTCCAGAATCATAACACCAGATTTCTGGCACACCTAACCGCGCATAGATGGGAAACCGATCTAAAGATTTACTGGTAACATCAATTTCTAAAGCTAAATCAGGAGGTGGATCTTGATTTAGATCGAAGGTTAACTTACCTCGAATTTTAGCTTCATTTTGAAAATAAAAACAATTATCGGATTCTATTCCAGCTTTTTTAAGTTCTCGTTTCCACGTTGTTGAGCCGTAACACTCATAATCTAGTTCTAAAACTTCAGCTGTATCTTTGATGATGTCACCGATGATTTCTTTGTAATATTCATGTTCTGGTAATGGGGTCATAATCTCTAACGTGCCATCATCATAAGCTACTCTAGCTACACGACTCGCACCTAAATCCAATAATAAGTTTTCAAATTGTTGCCAACTGATGTTGTAGAGAACTACCCGATCAGCGCGACGTTCAGTTAGCAGCATAGATACTTATCCTAGTTCATTCTATAGCTATCCTAAATCATTCATAAAAAAATGTAGAAGCTTTGCTTCTTGTCGCCAGACATCGCTTAACTAGCATGGGAATGTCCCCAAACTTGGGCTAACTCTAATAGTTCTTGCACAGTTAAAGAACGCTTTTTCTGGGTAGACTCTTGTCGCACTGCATCCAAAACTAATTGGGTTGCTTCTTGGTTAAGAATAATACCATGTTTTTGAAGCAAGCTAGATAATAGATGCCGCCCAGAATGCTTGCCCACAACTAAACTCCGCTCTCTTCCTACTTCTTCTGGGGCAAATGGTTCGTAAGTGTTGGGGTTTTGTAATATACCGTGAACATGGATACCTGATTCATGGGCAAAGGTATTTTCACCAACTATTGCCTTGCCAGGTGGAATCTCACGCCCTGATGCTGAGGCTACAAGTTGGGATATCTCCAATAAGCGCCGGGTATCAATACCCAAGTTGACGCCATGAAGACATTTGAGCGCCATGACAACTTCTTCTAAAGGTGCATTCCCAGCCCGTTCGCCCAAGCCGTTGACTGTGGTGTTGACTGATAACGCACCGGCTTTAATCCCCGCTAGGGCATTGGCAGTTGCTAGACCAAAATCATTATGGGTGTGCATTTCTACAGCAATATCTAGGGACATCACCAATTGTTTAACTTTGCTGTAGGTCATGAAAGGGTCGAGAATACCTACTGTGTCACAAAAACGGAACTTTGACGCCCCTAATTCTTGAGCATAAAGTGCTACATCCAAGAGAAAATTTTCCTCGGCTCTGGAAGCATCTTCTCCCCCTACAGAGACAAATAATCCTTGATCAAGAGCAAAGCTGACACTATCTCTGAGTTTTTGAAAAACCACTTCCCACTTTCCCTGAAATTTGGCAGCAATTAGGATTGCAGATACGGGTATGGAGATATGTACTCGCTGCAAACCACAACCGATCGCAGCTTGGATATCTGAAATCACCGCCCGGTTCCAGCCTAACAAATTAGCCTGCAAACCCAAGTCTACGATCGCAGCTATGGCTCGTTGTTCTGCTGCACCCATTGCGGGAATACCAATTTCTAACTCGTGAACACCGATCGCATCGAGGAATTTGGCGATCGCTATTTTCTCTTCTAAGTTGAAGGCCACACCAGCTGTTTGTTCGCCGTCCCGCAGTGTAGTGTCGTTAATCAGAACTTGATCCATTGCCAAAATGCCTCCGAGTCTGCACCACAACCCACCTGAGTACGTTGCTTTCTCTGATCATGCTCAGGCAGTTACGCCTTTGCCAATTAGCATTAAAACAGTGAGTTTACTGTTATCACATGAAGCGAATATATCACTTTATTCGCCTCCCAATTATGCTTGTTCACAGTCGACTATTATGCTCAAATTTTAGTCTGTCTTGCTGTCAAAAATATTCAGATTACCCTTGCTCTACTGCATTCATAGCAATTGGCTATTGATTTAGCAGTCCCTTAGTTAGGAATTGCACTCACATCTGACTCTGCGATCGCGTTTAGTAGTGTCCAGAGTTGCAAATCAGTAAAATCTGGAATGGACATAAATGCACCAACTTCTAACAAAACTTTTGGATCGTGGGTAGAAGCGATACCTATGGTTTTAATTCCAGCAGCAACTGCGGCCCGAATCCCAGAAGGAGAATCTTCAAGTGCGATCGCTGCTTGCGCCGTAATTCCTAACTGCTCTAAAGCCGCTTGATAAGGTGCAGGGTCTGGCTTCCCGGCGATACAATCTTCAGCTAAGACAATAGTATGAAAAGCTTCCTTAATTTCCAAAACTTCTAGCATAAATTCGGCATTTAATCTAGGAGCATTCGTTACTAAGGCGCGTTTTAGCTGATGTACTTCTGTCCACTCCAGTAGTTCAAAAAATCCATCTAGTGGCTTGAGGTGTGGTGCAAGTTCTCTAAAAAGTGCCTCTTTATCATCTGCAAATTTCTCACCTGCGGCTGGTGATAACTGTGGGAGGATATCTTTGACAATTTCTGGGTTTAACCGCCCACTAATCCGGGATTTGTAGAAGGTTTCATCTATTTGTATACTGTCAGTTGCCAGCATTTGTTGCCAGGCTTGAAAGTGTATTGGATCAGTATTGACAATAGTCCCGTCTAGGTCGAAGAGAATTGCAAATAGCATATTTGTAGACCAGAATGTAAACAATTGTTAACTTTACTTACACAGTCTACATTGTTTTTTAGTCTTGAGTCATGATTCTAGGGTTGAGAGCCTATACTGTATGTGGTGTGTATGGGTGTGCCCTACAAATTAGCCCCGTATTGATAACCATCTGTGTAAGCAAATGCTAGCCGCTACAAAACTTTTTCGTGTTGATCAGTTGACCGTAGAGATTTACAACACTGAAGCCGAAATGGCACAAAACGTTGCAGAAATCGCCAATCAATATTTACAGAAAGTTCTGCAAGCACAGGGTACAGCAGCTGTACTATTAGCCACAGGAAATTCCCAGCTGCAATTTCTGGATGCTTTGATTACTTTGGGTGGTGTGGATTGGTCAAAGATTACTTTATTTCATCTAGATGAATATTTAGGAATTTCTCCAGATCATAGTGCTAGTTTTCGCCGCTATCTGCGAGAACGGGTAGAACAGCGCGTCCATCCTAGAGCATTTCACTATATAGAAGGTGATGCATTGCAACCTTTGTTAGAATGCGATCGCTATACAAAACTCCTGCAAGCACAACCCATAGACTTATGCTGTCTCGGTATTGGCGACAACGGACACTTAGCCTTTAACGATCCATCTGTGGCGAACTTTCAAGATCCTTACAGCGTTAAACTAGTTAAACTAGATTTAGCCAACCGCCAGCAACAAGTCAATACAGGTCAATTTTCTCATCTTGAGCAAGTTCCTCAATACGCTTTTACTGTCACCATTCCCTTGATTTGTAAAGCCAAAAAAATTGTTTGCCTTGCACCAACAACACGTAAAGCAAAGATAGTAAAACAAATGTTGCAAGGGCCGATTGGTACAGAATGTCCTGCTTCGGTTCTGCGTCAACAACCACAAGCAACACTATTTTTAGATATCAATTCTGGTGTCTCAATTCTAAATCATTCTTGAACAAGAAAATCCCCGACATCTGAGTTAAATCGGGGATTTGTTTGAGATTTCTCAGGTAGTACAAAAGTGATACTCAGAAAACTTACTTCAATTAGCTGAAGTCTGTTTTACCTATCTATTTACAACTAGCTCTTCTCTTCTCTTCAAGTTTTTTAAATACTCATTGCGAGTACCATCTATTCGGTAATGATCGCAGATTTGGCAGAGCTTGAAAATATCCAATCGACTGAATACTTTTTGGTGTTCAATTCCGTTATCATTTCTCCATCGCCAAAAAGTCGTTCGGTCAATACGGCGATTACTTTCTGGCCATCTTCGCCGAGATAAAAAATCCACCAGTTCATCTTCATAAAACAAGTAACCTTTAGGCAACTTGAGCAATTCTTCTTTTAAATCCATTAGCGGGATGAGTGGATCTAGTTCAGATAGTCTCATGCCAGCAAGCCCTTATAGTTGTGTGTAAGTCCAATCAATCAGAAAGCAGTTACTGTTTCTTAAAGAGTAGACAAATTAATGAAATCATAGAGTGAATTTATAGGTGTATTCTCCCTACCACATCACTTATATACTCTCTAATTAAACAGTATCTATTAACATCATTTAATCACACACAATAAACTGATTGATACCCAATTACAACCCCTATGCAACAAAATTAATGTTCTCAAAACAGGGATTTTACATTAGAGAAAATCTAATTACTTAGTAAAAGCTTATCGATTTTAAAACATATAACCGTCAGTGTGTTCGCCTATGAGGGTATTCTCAAAAAAAATATTTTGCAAGTGTTTGCAGTACTTTCAACTTCCGATCAGATATTTCATCTCTTAAACATAGCTACAAAATTTACATATCCAAAAAAACAAATATGATGCATTAAGAAAATATTTTCTGAAAAAAATCAACTTTTATATATAGGTATTAAATGTAAGCAAAAAATCAACTTTTAGATAGATGTGAACTCACTTTTGGCAATCTTTAGCTGTAAAATATACTATCTTATAACTTTCTGTATTTACAGATGTATTGAGTAAGTTATCAGTAATTTATGAGAATTAATATAAAAAACCGTCTTTTGTTAGAGGGCTTATGTGTACACCATATATAAGCGGAGGAGAGTCCTTAAGGGTGAACCCACAACTCAATATCTTCCATTCCAGCAGCATTAGGGACTGTGTATCGCATCGCTTGAGGGATAAGAAGAGAGATAGAAGCACATACACTTACTTTGAAAATCAAAGATGAGTTCTACAATAATTAAACTTATGTGTTTATGTATACTATTTTTTGTATTACACTCTATCCTAAGATATATAATTTAGTTTTTATTTAACCTAAGATTAACTTCTGATTACAAATTTACTTTTTTTCAAACAGCCTTTATTTCTGTAACAAAATCTGATACATTACTAAAGTCATACTGGGTATTGCAAGCCTCACTCTTGTAAATTTCAATCATTGGAATCTACTATCAGTAAATTAGTGGTGTTCTCATGGATATTTTGTTTGTACGGGATGAAGAGAGTAAAAACGTTATCGGATGTTATGCCGATATTGAAGGGATTGCATCAGTTGTTGTCAAAGTATTTAAAGATAATAGTAAATACGAAATCATTGATTCTGTATTTCGGCGTCGTCTTGGTCTGAAGTCAACTGCTGATGATCTGTTAGGACTAGCTGATATCCATCAAGTTAAATACATCATTGCCAATCCTTTAGCAGATAATGTTTATCGTGGCGGAACATTGGAAAAAAATTATGAGTTTCCTATTGAAATTCAATGGGAATTTAACGAAATTAATGTTGAGAAGATGTTATTTTTAACCGAATGTTATCTCAATGAAGGTCGGTTAAAGCTATCTGTTGATGTTGAAGAGGTCATAGAAAAAGAATTACGGTCTTTTGCTCTGCAAGAATACCGAGATGATAGTCGAGCCAGTCACAGACTGTTTGCATTCTTTCACGCAATTTCTGGTGCTCGTCCATTCACTCCCACCTGGGTAAATTCGTAATACAAACACACAAGGTTCTTGATAAGTAACTCCAGCAGAAAATGTCTTACTGGAGTTACTTACGTACAAATATTGGAAGTCAAAACTTATAGAAATTCATATAGCAATCCAAATTGAATAGTGAGAAACTACCTAGGCTAAACCTTAAATATAAAAGTAACATTTTATTCACACCTAGCAATAAAAAATCACAGATGTAAATAACTGACAGGTAGAGGAACACCTACGTCGTGGTTTATTTTATTAAGTCCATCTTGTTGGACTCTGTTTGTGTAGTAGTGAGTTCTATTCACTGGTATTTTTTTTAAATTACATCGGATTGCTACATGCAACTTTAAACAATCCTCAATAAGGGGGATATTAAGACATCATGTGGTGTAAAAATTGAGAAAGATAGTGTTATCTATAACTTAATAAAATTCAGTTAAGTTTGTAGGAGCAAAGCACCGATTATACTCTATAAACCAAGCTCACCACACAGTTAATCTATCTTAAATACTTGATTTAATAAGTCCATATCAGATTCAGGGAGACTTGGACACACTCTATAGGAAGATGAACTTATTTAGCTATAAGTTTAAATTAATTTTGGTGTGTCGAATAACTGCTTTCTATAAAGGTTTAGCATTGAGCTAAACCTTTTTTGTTGATTTTGATAAGCAAATACTTGCCTATCAGCTTTCATCATCTTTGTATACAACCTATAGATAGATGTCTTATAGAAAGAGAAAAACTAAATTAAATACATATGGTAAACACTTGGTATATCTGTAGGCTTGGCTAACACCCAAGCCTTTTTCATATCTTAGTTATGCCAATAAGGCTTTAACATAAATTTTAGATATTTGTATCATACGATAGATAGGGGCAATAACTTTTTTCTGCATTTAACATGCGCTATATAAATGCCTGAGAAACATGTATAAACCCTGGATTTTATTCCAGGGTTTTTTTTAGATAACTATAGCTTGCTTGAGTTGAAGGTACGATAGCACCCGAACTTTTTGTATTTTAGGCTACGCCATAATCACAAATGTTGAATGCTGATATAAAACTTTACATTTTTATTAAGACTAAGCCTAAAAAGCTGAAATTAGTCAACAAAACATAATCTCCTCAAACCAGTGAACATAACTGATTTTCTGACACATA